>Ga0070708_100002261_pt1 | contig 14891 bp, 15 predicted proteins | sample KBSK5503metaG_FD_65469 | JGI IMG/M metagenome (GOLD analysis project Ga0070708, IMG submission 65469) | Corn, switchgrass and miscanthus rhizosphere microbial communities from Kellogg Biological Station, Michigan, USA - KBS K5-50-3 metaG | ecosystem: Host-associated > Plants > Roots >...
GCGCCTGAGGATTACGTCGCGCATGAGAAATCTTTTCCTAAATATCGAAGACTCGCACGAGAGCACTTCCTCAAACACGCAATCTGCGAAACTGATTTCAGCTTGGCAGTCAAGTTCATCAAGTGAGAGTGATCCTATGATGTCCTTATTCTTAATATCAACCCGTTTGCCGTTTACGACGAGCTCAAGAATCTGATCGGAGGAGATGCTTTGCCTCACGTTTGCGATTACTTGCTTTGCCGGCGCTCCTGATTCACCATCTCCGTTCATAATGACCTCCACAAAAATGAGCTGATCCGGCCTCCATTTACCTGGTGTGCATGCGATAACATTTGGAGTATTATCCTGCACAAGCCACGGGATTCCGACTATTTTTTGGGAGGGATAATCATGGCGTCAAAGAAGAAGGGTGGGCCACGCAAAAAGCGCAAGCCGGCCAAGTAATAGCAATGCCAAAGAAGAAGAAAAAAAAGCGCATTTCGAGGAAGAAGAAATAGTTCTGCGCGTCTCTGGGCTGGGACTCAACAAGCCTGGTCTGCCCCAAAGTGCTTCACCACTATTAGCAACTTGTGGGCGGGGGTGGATTACTGTCGACCGACGACGTCGAAGTTAAGTCGAGCTTGTGGTCCTCGACCAGAATGCGACGCAGCGTCTTGTGTGCATTGCTCGATCCGAATAGAACTCCGTTCGGCACGATGACAGCAGCGCGTCCACCGACGTCAAGCGGAGGACAAACAGCGAGCGAGGTCGAGCAATCTCCTAGAAGCAATCATCTTTGCTTTTCGCGGCTGTCGATTTGGAACCCCTCCACAGCCGACCCGCCGCTTGGTCGTCCCGCAAGATCAGCTCTTGAGTTTCTTCAGGCCAGGGGAGTTCGACCTCCTGTGCCGGCCACAGTGCCGGATCGAAGCTGGCCCGCATGGCTTTCTGGTACTGTGCGGAACGTTGGGGCCACCCGCGCTCGAAGTCTGCAACGTAGAAGTGCAGAGCCCGATAGAGAAAGCGAGTCACCACAGTCTGAAAGCGTCGTCCGTGGAGTGGACAAAGCACCCCGGCCGCCTCTTCAGCCTCGGCCCGCCATCTGAACTCGGGTTGCTCATCAACCGGAAAGCACAGGCAGGTTTCTGGAAAATGTTTGGCCATTTAAAGAGGGGTGCATTTTGCATCGGTGACAGTCATCACAAATCTTTCGCTTGTTTTGCGGATGTGGTTTAATAGCTACCTTCGTTTGGAGGCTTTGTGACGGCGGCGCGGGACAGCTATTTCTTCACGTATATCGATTCAGGCTGGCTCGCGACAAACTTCGAGAATGATTTCAGCAGGTTTCCGTACATAGGGGCTAGGGAAAAACTCGCACAGATGCAGAAAGAAAAAGGGGTGGTTCGACGGGTAGTGGAGTCGTTGGTTAAGCGGATAAAGATTAAATCAGTGCTGGGCTACATTACAGAAAAAATCATCGGTTGGAAACCGACCTCTGGCGACGAACCCAACAAGCTCGCCGAGGACTTAATCAAAATTTTTGAAGAGGAGAGCAACAAACGTACTATCGCCCGTTTCCTCACGGACACGCAGGACAGGTGTCGAAAGCATCATCGCTATTTCTATACGGTCAGCGTCTGGAGCTCAACGAAGTCCAGCCTTTTCCAGGCGAAATTGTCCTCTTTGCAGGATGAGATGATTGTTGTTTCAGGCCAGCTCGTTCACCGCGATGCGATTGCGCAATGTAATCCTCTTTTGGCACAAACAGTCGCGCCGCTCCCCGGGGAGTGGCTGTTGACGGATTTTCCCCCGCATGGAATGGTCAAGGAGAACGATCGCTTTGACGGCAAGATTCTTTGTCTAGTGGCGGAGCCCAAATTTAGCCAAGTCTTTCAACAATATCTTCCGTTCCGGAAAGACATTGGATGGTATCCCTATTGCCGCGTCACAGGTTTTTTTAAGGAGCCGGGTTATGGTCAGAGCGCGCCATCTCTGGATCTTGTGATGGCAGAGTTCAGGCGCCCCAAGCCATACCAAGAAAAGGGAAAGAAGTTTTTCGCGTTCTTTGATGGAGAATTTCATAATCTGATCAAGAAACGTATTTACCTTAAGCAGCCCTCCGAACTTCTCTCGGCTGGCTACGTGTTGCCTCTCTTAGCGAAAGGGTCGAGTATCGAAGATTACAAGGCAACTGACGACGAGAAGACCGTCCTCCAGGAATATCTCGCGCTGGTGGGTGCCAACCTTCCGGCTGCTCTCAAAATCTGGTATGAGAATGCTTGAGCGTTTCTTCAGAAAACAACTGCTGTTGCCGCTCCCTCAATTGATGCCTTCCTTAAAGATCACAAAATGAAGGGAAAATTCCTGTCGCAAAGGTTACGCAGCTCGATCTAGACTCTTGAAGTTTTCGCTCAGGGCGGAATGGCGGCGCATCCTGGGCGTTCTCGCGCTCGCCAAAGAGTACGGGCACCGCTGCCGTCGATGAGGCTTGCGCTGCAGCACTCGAGATGGGCGGCACGAAGCAAATGGGCCAAACTTGGGGGCCGTCCTCGGAATACTAAAACTCAGGCTGAGAAGAAGAGGGAACCACCCCATCAGGCGACCGCAGGGCAGAGATAGGAGCGATGCCCAAAGACCCCGAATACGATCGAGACGGTGAAGATCACGATTTCGACGACTCGACCTATTCAACTGCTTCTGGAGAGATTAGTATTGTCGGGACTTTACGGGAAGAACCCGGCGGAAGCCGCCGAGCGTTTGCTTGCCAGGAGCCTCGAAACCCTCACGAAGGACGGAATGTTATCAGCCCCGAAGACCCGATGAAAAGTGATAACGAGGAAGGGGAAGACTCATGACGAGCAACGACATTTCGCTGGGTGAATTTGTAAAGCAGCTGACGGTACGCATTCGCGATTCGAAGGTGCCTATGCCATTTAAGGACGAAGAGCCGTGGCATCTGCTTTTTTACGGTTGAGGGAGGAGAATGCGCCCGGCAAGCCCGCCTTTTTGGGCCACCTCCGGTTTGACTGGGACGGCCGCTATCCGCGTTCCCAAGAATCATCTGACTACATTCATGCTCTTCATTTTACGGGATGCGTGGGAGCTTCGAACCCGAGCTATGATGAGATCTCGTTGAATCCAAAATTGGGTGAGCTTTGGTCTTCGCAGAAACTGGAAGGAGACTTGTCGAAGTTCATGGATTACGCGATGAAGCAGGTTGAGGCCGAATTCGCCAACGCGCACTGAAAAGCGTGGCATGCTTAAGGAATATCCTACCCTCAATTCGTTAGTGGAACAGCTGGATAAGTATTTGGAACGGACTTACCCCGACTACTTCGGCAAAACTGCTGTCCATCCCTTTCTTCCGCTAAAGTCATTCAAAGTCATCCACGACAACCTCTGGGGAACGAATCGGTTCTCGTGGAGAGAAATGGCGCTTATCGACAGTCCCTTACTCCAGAGGCTCAGGGGCATTCATCAAACTGGACTAGCCTACTACGTGTATCCATCTGCACGGCACAGTCGTTTTGAACACTCGCTAGGCGTGACAACTGTAGCTTCCCGAGCATTTGACGCTCTAATACAGCGTTCTGGCGACGTTCTAGACATAGCGACGAATTTTGACAAGGAAAATCCGGCCCGTTACCTTTCGAAACTCAGAGACGAGTTGCGCCTTGCCGCACTCCTTCATGACACTGGACATAGCTTGCACAGCCACACTTCAGAGATCGTCTATTCTGACTTGCCGCTTCTGAAGAAGGCCGCCGCAGAACTGACGGCCCTGGCTGGGAGACGCAAAGGAACCGGAGAGGTCATCTCGTTCTGTTTGTCAAGGACAAGGGCCGTGGCGGAATTACTAGCGCGTGCTAAAGACCACCTGATTGATGCCAAGGCGAGACAGTCGTCCGAGCAGGTAGATCTGGATAACATTTCCCTCCTCATCATTGGCCGTTCAAGGCATCCATATTTGCAGTTCGTCGCGGACATTATTTCTTCCGACTTGGATGCCGATAAGCTCGATTATCTCCTGCGGGACGCCAGCTTTGCTGGCCTTCCACTTAGATATGACATTGATCGCTACTTATACACCGTCGGCGTCGCGGAAGACATTTTGTTGGATGGCGAGGGGTACTTGGAACGACTGTATCGAGCAGTCGGCGCGGTAGACGGCATTCCGACCAAGCACAAGGCATCCGAGAATACTCGGTTTCCCTACTACGAAACCTACCGTCTTAGATTGCCACGGCAGGCGATGAGTACGATAGAGCAAATTGTAATCTGTAAGTTCATGCTCTATAGCTACATCTACCACCACGCCAAGGTCAGGGCAGCTGAGGGATTATTGGCCAGAATGTTGATCAGGGCAGCCGGCCACTGGAGACTTTCTGGCGCTAAGGACACAGATATTCTCGAAAAATTCTTAGATATGACCGATTCCGCCTTGGACGGCACAGAGTTTCGAGAGTGCAAAGACAAGGCTGTCGTCTACTACTGCAACAGAATTCGAACGAGGCTGTTACCCCGCGAGGTCTTCGGGTTTGTTTCCAGTATGTTTTCGCACGTCCAGGGAGAAATCCTGGCGAATTTTATATCCGTGTTGCTCGACCCTGAGCGGCGCGGTGAAACCATCAAGCAATTTGAAACGGTTCTTGGGGAGGAACTGCTTACGCTGGATTCGACGTTAGGCTCCGAACCGGCCGACGCGATTTGGAGAACTGGAATGTGGCTGGATGTGCCGGGACCGCCAAAATTTGAGAATACTCACCTGTTGGAGAGCCGTGGCGTCCCGACGGGCGCAGCTCAGCCAGTCAATTCCCGGCGAAGCGTAACGATCAATACCTATGAAGAGGCCCTTGAACGGCATTCTCTCTCCCGTCGTGTTGTTTTCAAGACGCTATCGCTATCTTGTTGCCCTCATATTCGTCAGGTTTTCGCACTGCGGCGTGACAAGTACTTTTCAAGGTTTGCCATCACGCCACCCCCGCGCCTTCTGGCAGCGCTCACGTATAAGCGCCGCAACCTTCTCGGCGGTCGGGTGGGTGATGTCCACTTTCCCGAGGGACGCGATGACGGTGTCCGCCAGTTCAGGAACGCGGCGGCTGACCAGAGGCCTGCCGAGGCCCGCCTCCTCTGCCAGCTGCTCGAAATCGCGCGCTACGATCTTCTCGGATGAATATTCACTCCCGATTTTCATCGCCATGTCGCGGTTGAGCTCGGGGTAATAAACCGTGCTGACGATGTCGTAGAGAGGCGAAAGGCTCGTCTCACGGCCGCCCTTTTCGAGCGGTTTGTAGAGCAGCGAAAAATTTTTGCCGTGCGCGTCGTTGTTGCCGACGAGGTAGTTGTAGATCACCGCGTCGAGGAGCCGCGCGAGGTCGATCACGGGCGCGCTCGATACGTCGCGGAGCAGCCCGAAACATTGCTTGAGCGACGGCCCGCCTTCCTTTTGGTATTTGAATTCGGAGACGATGCCAAGTCCCTGGCAAAAATCTTCCTGATGAAGGCGTTCGAGCGTCGGCGCGCCACCGGAGGAGTCGCGGTGATGGCGGTCATAACGCTCCACAACCAGGAAATCGATGCCGTCGACGCTCCGCGTCTCGACGCCCGCGGCCAGCAATCCGGCCGCCACCGCGAGCTTCATGCAGAGCGCCTCGTTGAAGACCACGCCCTCGAAACGCTCGACGGCCGGCTTGAGGATGTGAGTGCTCGGCGCGCCCCCGAGCGGCACGGAAACTTCGCCGCCTTCGATCCGCATCGCAACTTTGTCCTGTGCGCCGGCGAGCGACAGGCGTATGCCCTCGTCGCCCGCGAGCAGCGGACGCTTCGGCAGCTCTCGGAGGATGCCCGCCAGTTCCTTGTCCGAGAGCTTCCGATAGTCATAGTTGCGCTCCGGCAGCGCGCCGCCCGCCGGGACGAAAGTGACCGCCCCGGCGCATTCGCCGCCGATCCGCTCCAGCATCGCGTAATCGTTGCGCGCGCTGATGCCGAGATTACGGGCGATGATCTCGCGCTTGGATTCTTCGGGCAGGATGCCGGCAAAGAAGGCCCGGCATTCTTTCGTCTTGAAGCGTTCCTTTCGGAGAGGCAGGGATTGAGAGAGCGGCACAGCGCCTGGCTTGTTCAGCCAGGCCTCCGTGTATGTGAACAGCATCTGGCCGCCATCGTCCTGGACCAGTTGGCCCGCAATGTCATCGCCGATATAAACATCGAGAGTTCTGGCCATGGCTTCAGGCCTCTCCTGGCGGCGGCGTGAGCGTCAGCGTGATGCCGAGGGTCTGCAGGATTCGGAGCGATTTGCCGAGCTCGCAGGTTTCCTTGCCCTTTTCGAGATCGATGACGAAGCGCAGTCCCGTGCCCGCTGTCAGAGCCAGATCCTTCTGGGTGACGCCGAGGCGCTTGCGGGTGTCCCGGATCAATGCGCCGATCGCAACAGGTGTGTATTTCAAGGTTCGTTCCATGGAAGTTACCGTACGGGAATATTATGCGCATTGTAGGGCCAAAATCAAGTAAATATTACCGTACGGTAATAATACTCGAGGTAAGCATCCTGATTCGGCCTAATTATTCCCGTACGGGAACAATGGACTTCTCCCAAGGCAGCAACTCTTTTAGCGTGTTGGGTTTTGCCCGCCCGGGATGCCCGACACTCGGTTCACCGAGCCCCTGTCTCGCCCAGCCGCGTCACGATCCTCACACCACATAGATAGATATAGATAATAGATAGATAAAGGATGGCGGGACGGACCTTCCGGGCTCCTACCCCGAAACACTGGTCTTCCGCCCACCGCAAGGCGCGTCCTAAGCAGCCCCCGGCGGCTTGTAACGGCCGCTGATAATGCGCCACGCGTCGTCGAAACCTTCGCCGGCCTTTTAATTCCTGATCGTCGGAAGGCCCTTTTTTCGCAGCAGATCGTAGATCGCCTGGTGGATCGAGAAAGCACCGCCCAGGTGATTGGGATACCACTTTCGAGGTCCTTGAACCTGAGCGTATCCAGCTGCACCAGCTGCATGAGAGCCTCACGTGCATTCAAAGATTTGCGGCAGCGATCGAGTTTTTGACTTCGTGCAACCTCCGTATGAGAAGGAGAGTGGATCGAAAGGCAACTCGACCTCTCAATGACAGCAGGTTCATAGGCGCGAGGGGCCGCCGCAGAATACACCGGCATTCCATTCAACACGCTTAAGCAATGGCGCTCGGAGGGTAAGGGGCCGCGGTTCTTCAAACCCGAGGCCCGGGCCTTGTATGATGTTAGAGACTTGGATGAATTTATCCGGTCAGGCATTCGGCTTTCTTCCGTGCGACGCCAGCAGGAGGAAGGGAATGTCGCTTTATCAACGCGGTAATGTCTGGTACTACCTCTTCTATGTAAATGGAAAGCGGTACCGAGGCAGTACCAAAACCGAAAACGAAAAAGAAGCCGGCCGAATTTATGCGAAGGCGATGGTCGCGGCTGAGTCGGGAGAATCGACGAAGCCGAAACGTCCGCCCCTGATTCAGGACTTCGTCAAGGAATTCCTGGAGTGGCTGGACCAGACCACGCTCAAGCCGAGGACGAAGGCCGATTACAAGAATGGCTGCCGCTTGATCCTGCAGTCGGGACTGCGGGGGACGCGGCTGGATCTGATCTCAAAGGATGACATCGAGACCACAAACTTTCACGAGTCGCTGGCGAGCCGGGATTGCGCCATGCGGACCTTGCGCCGTTTGCTCGGCAAGGCCCGGGATCGACACTTGATTCGTGAGGCGCCGAGGGTAAAGCGTCCCAAGGTGCCTGGTCGGGAGCGGATGGTCACCGATGCCGATGAGAAGGGGATCTTGCCGGTTTGTCCCAGGCCGTTACGGGATGTTCTGATCATCATGCTGGATTCCGGTCTGAGAAACGGGGAAGTCGTCAGGATGCGGTGGGAATATATCGATTGGGAGGGCGCATTCTGTTTCAACCCCGAAGGCAAGACACCGCGAGCTCGCCGCAAAGTGCCACTGAGCGAGAGGGTCCTTGAACTGCTCAGGACGATTCAGCAGGAGCAGGCGCAAAAGAAGAAGCAGAAGCCAAAAAAGAAAGAGGAGCAAAAGCAGAACGGGACGCAGGATGACGGCTGGGTTTTTCCGTCAAAGCACGCCCCCTTCGGGGCATATCGAGCTGAGCGGATTGGAACACCGGTTCAGAAACATTGCCCGGGACCTCGGCATTCCGGATGAACTGAAGCTTTACTGCGCTCGACACACGTTTGGCACCGTGGCCATGGCGGAGACGCGAGACCCTGGCCTCGTGAGGGACGTGATGGGACATGAGAGCCTGACAACGACGATGAAGTATCTGCATCCGCAGACGGCGAACGTCAAGGCCATCATTGACCGGCGTAACCTGAGTAAGATCGGATAAGAGCAGGTTGCGGAAACAGCCACAAAAACAGCCACAGGGGCGGCGACGGCGAAGCGGTAAAAGTCGCCAGCAAATTGATTTTGCAGCACTTACAAAACCTGGAATGGTCGAGAACCGGGACGACTCTTAATCAGTAGGTTGAAGGTTCGATTCCTTCCGCGCTCACCATCTACCTCTTTTCTATTGTTGAGTTTGCCGCGCTCTCGCTAGCCTCGCTGTCCAAGGTCATATTTTCATTGTGCCCAAAATTGTGCCCACCCGACAGTTTAAGGAATGCCCTCTCGATAGCGTCAGCTTGCGGGTGAACGTACCGCTGCGTGATGGTGATCGAGCTGTGCCCGGCAATCTTCGCCAAGGTGAACGCGTCGCAACCGGCCTCGCCCAAGCGCGTCAACGCCGTGTGCCGGAGGCAGTACGGCTCGAACGGCTTCACGCCGGATAGTTTCAGCGAGCGCGCGTGCTGGTTCTTTGCGCTGTTCTGATCAAAGTGTCCGGATGCCGAGTCGGATGGAAATACCCAGCCTTCCGACGGTCGGCCTGCATCTTCCCAGCGGGCCTTGAGAACTCGATACACTTCCTCGATCTGCGGCATCATGGGCAGCAAACGGCGCCGGGCCTTGGTTTTTGCCTTCCGCGATCTGAATCAGGCCAAGCGGCTTTCCCGGAGCCCAGTCCTCGCCGTCAAGGAACAGGAGGTGCTCCCAGCACAGCCTGTAGAGCTCTCCCGGACATATTCCCACGTGGAAGATACAGGTCGCAACGTCGCGCCATGGCTGGAGAGCTTTGGCTATGTATGCCGTGAATTCCTCGTTTGTGACGATTCGTTCGCGCTGGCGCTCGCCTTTGGCCAATGTGATCCTGGGCATACGGTCGAGCTTGCCCCATTGGTGGGCTAGAGAGAGGGCGCGCCGGAGCGTTCGCAGGCCGCAGTTCACCGTAGAGGGAGAAAGGTCCGAGTGCTTCGCAGCGTAATGCCCGCTGTGCTGGTCGGTAATGTCTGCCAGGTTCAGAGACGCGAAGTCAGACTCCTGAAGCTTCTTTGCTCCATATTGGTAGTAAAACAGAGTCTTCGGCTTCGCTTTCCCAAACTTTGATTCGCAGAAGGTCAGGAAATCACGCTTGATGAAATCCGCAAGAGATATAACCTTGCGCTCTCGTATGCCAACTTCGCCCTTGGCCAAAGAAGTGCGGTGCGCTGCCTCCATTTGACGGGCGACCTTGTCGTTGCCCTGTTTGGTGGACTCCCGCACCATGCAGCCTTGCCACATGAACTTGTACCAGTAGACACCACACGACCGGCGCTTACCGCACTTGCTGCAACTGGAGCCTTGACCCTTCTTGTCGCACCCGCGTTTGTAGATCATTGCCCACCTCGCTTTGACTTTTTACCGCTTCCCTTCGGCCTGCCGCCGAGCTTGCCCCATTCCTGCATCTTGCGGACGAATTCTTTCTTGCCCCACTTTTTCTTGCGGGCCTCGGCGCTCTTGCGGCCGAGGAGACTTGCTGCCTTGTTCAGGTCTGTCACGGATGGCATTATAACCTAACGTTAGGTTGATCGAAAGCGGAAAATTCCTTGCCAAAAACCCGTGCGCCGGAGCCCGGCGGAGCCCGGCGAGCGCATTGACTTGCCTGTGCTGTCCGCCTAAGATTGGGCCGCCGCCACAGGTGCTTCTCCCTCCATGATCGGCCAAACCATCTCGCACTACCGCATCGTCGAGAAACTCGGCGGAGGAGGGATGGGAGTGGTTTACAAGGCAGAGGACATGAGGCTGGGACGTTTCGTGGCTATGAAGTTTCTGCCCGACAACGTAGCCCAGCATCCTGAGGCATTGGAACGTCTCCGCAGGGAGGCCCGTGCCGCCTCAGCTCTTAACCACCCAAATATCTGCACTATCTACGAGATTGGGGAGGATGACGCCAAGCGCTTTATCGTGATGGAGCTACTGCAAGGGGAAACGCTCGCGCAGCGAATTAACGGCAAACCGCTAGCTACAGGGCCACTCCTGGACATGGCGATTGAGATCGCCGATGCGCTAGACACTGCTCACAGCTCCGGGATCATTCACCGCGATATTAAACCCGCTAATGTTTTCGTAAACCAGCGAGGACACGTCAAGATCCTGGACTTCGGCCTGGCGAAGCTCACACCTTACCGTGTCGCGGAAGCGGTTCCCACAACCCCTCAGCCCACCTGGGATAACCCGGATCGCAGTTTGACCAGCCCCGGAACAGCAATGGGAACAGTGGCTTACATGTCTCCGGAGCAAGCTCTGGGAAAAGATCTTGACGCTCGGAGTGATCTGTTTTCCCTTGGGGTTGTGCTGTATGAGATGGCCACCGGAAAAAATCCTTTTGAGGGCACGACCTCCGCGGCCATTTTCGACAGCATCTTGCATAAAGCACCGGACGCTCTGGATCGGTGGAATCCGGCTTTGCCGGCTGCTCTGGACGAAATCATCCGCAAGGCGCAAGCGAAAAATTGCGAGCAGCGTTACCAGAACGCCGGCGAACTGCGTGAAGACTTGACACGGCTGAAACAGCAGCTAAGTTCCGGGCCCACCCCGACTTTGGCAGTCGCCCAGGCCCTACGCAGGCCAACTATTTCGGTTCCCATAGTACTTGGCTTAATCTCTGCGATTTTACTGGGGATCATGTTCTACAGGCACAATGCAAAAATCCATTGGGCGCGAGAACAAGCCATTCCCGAGATTATCGAGTTGACCCAGAAGAGCAATTACTCGGCCGCGTTTGCTCTCGCCGAAGAAGCTGAAAAGTACATTCCCAATGAGCCGCGTTTGGCCCGACTGTGGCCCGACATGTCTCGTCGTGTGACGATCCACACGACTCCGGAGGGAGCCGACATCTATATCAAGCCGTATAGAGATAGAGATGGTGGCGATTGGCAGTATCTAGGGCACTCTCCCATCGTGGAGCGACGGATGCCGCTGCAATACCTTCGCTGGCAGGTCCGGAAGGAGGGCTTGGAACCGGCAGAGGTGGCTTCCTGGGGAGCCTTCTTCCTTAGAAAGAGCTCGGAGCTGCACTTCACACTTTTCGAAAAGAGCAAAACACCGCCCGGCATGGTCTGGGTCGAAGGCGGAACATTCTCTCTCTGGATGCCGGGATTGGACAGCCTGCCCGAAGAAGCGCTTGACCCCTACTGGATCGACAAGTTCGAGGTTACGAACCTGGACTTCAAGAAATTCGTGGATGCAGGCGGGTATACGGCTCAGCGCTACTGGAAGCAGAAATTCCTTAAGGATGGTAAAGAACTTTCATGGCAGCAAGCGGTCGCGTTATTCCGCGACAAGACTGGTCGCTCGGGACCCTCCACGTGGGAACTCAGCAACTATCCTGAGGGACAAGCAGACTATCCCGTAACCGGCGTGAGTTGGTACGAGGCAGCGGCTTATGCCGAATTTGTCGGCAAGAGCCTGCCCACGGTCTATCACTGGGACGAAGCCGCCGGAACCCGCGCCGCCAGCGATATTGCGCCTATCAGCAACTTTAGCGGAAAGGGTCTTGCTGCGGTGGGTAGTTATCTCGGCTTGGGCCCACACGGCACTTACGATATGGCGGGCAATGCCAAGGAGTGGTGCTGGAACCTTAGCGGAAAAGAAAACAAACGATACGTGTTGGGTGGGGCTTGGAGTGAACCTGCCTACATGTTCGAAGACGCGGACGCACAGTCGCCGTTTACCAGGGGCCCAGAATACGGTTTCCGGATGGTGCGCTACACGGTTCCACCTCCCGCCTCAGCTACGGGCCCGCTACAGGGCGAGTTTCGCGATTACAGCCGCGAGAAGCCGGTCTCGGATGAAGTCTTCCGTGCGTATCGAAGCCTTTATGCCTACGATAAGGGGCCCTTGAATTCCGTCGTCGAATCTGTGGACGACAGTTCCGAGTCATGGCACAAGGAGAAAGTCAGTTTTGACGCAGCCTACGGAAATGAGCGCGTCACAGCATACATTTATCTTCCTAGGAACGGAGCACCTCCCTATCAGACGATCGTCTTTTTTCCCGGCTCCAATGCGATTGAGACTCGTTCCAGCCAGGACTTGCTTCTGAAAGGGATCGATTTTATTCCGCGCAGCGGAAGGGCAATGGTCTATCCCATCTACAAAAGCACGTATGAGCGGGGGGACGCGTTTAAGAATGACGTGCCGGCTGATACCAACTTTTATCGAGACCATGTGATCGCCTGGTCCAAGGATTTCGCGCGCACCATCGACTATCTGGAAACGCGTCGGGACTTGAGAACCGACCACTTGGCCTATTACGGCCTGAGTTGGGGAGCGGTGGAGGCGCCCATCATGATCTCGATGGAACCGAGGGTTAAGCTCGCCGTCTTGGTGGGTGGCGGGTTTGACTTTGGAAAGCCCTTGCCGGAGGTGGATCCCATCAATTTTGCTCCTCGCGTCAAAGTGCCCGTGTTGATGGTCAACGGGCAGTACGACTTCTTCTTTCCTACAGAGACGTCACAGAAACCCATGTTTCTCTCTCTAGGTACTCCGCCTAAAGACAAGCGTCACGTGGTGTTTGAAGCCGGACATGTGCCGCCCAACGATCTAATGATTAAAGAAGTCCTGGACTGGCTGGACCGGTACCAAGGCCCCGTACGGCAAGCTGAAGTCTTTCTGCGAGGGCCTACCAAGACTTCTTCACCCTCTGGAAAGACGTCGATGCCCCGATCCCCATCCTTATAGTGACCGAGAACGACAGATTTCTACTGGATTCTTAAGAGAGATTTCCACAGCAGTCAAGCCAAGGCGGAGTACGCGAAGCAGCAGTGAAGCCTCCCCGGAGCAGACCTTCTTAAGTGGCTAGGCGACGTTCTCATCGTGCCAGGAGTAAACTTCTCTGCGAATCGGCTAGGGTAGCTCCCGAAAGGGCGGGCGCATCCCGGCCCGCCTGCCGACGTTCAGCGTTCCTGGGTGAATGAGGAAATTCGATATTTCGCGTCTGTCGGGCGGAGAGATCGAAACATTCCAGTTTTAGTTGATGGAACTCCGGACACTTCTTTACCTGTCTCAATAAGGGAGGCGGTCGCACTTGGAACCGCACAGGATTCGCACGATTTGCCGCTGCTTCTCGACCTGCGAACGTTGCGCGGGCCTACATCGCGACGAACCATAGTACGTATCGTCTCGACCGTAGTGGGCTGCACGTTCGATCAGCTCTGGCGACGACATGAAGAACGACGAAGACGGCAGCTGCGGAGGCTGTTGGGAGCGGCTGCGTTTGTGTCGCTAATCGTGTTAACCATTACCTTTTACGGGCTGTTTCAACGTGAAAGGCGAGGAATCGCCGAGACGCAACAACGGCTAGCCGAGAGTGAGCGCAATCGAGCTGCCGAGTCCGAGAAAATCAGTCGAGCTCTCGCTCACTTTTCTCGAGGAGCCGCGGCGGAAGCGGATCGCGACCTAGACACGGCGCGCCTTCAGTACGCTGCTGCTGTTTCGGTAGTGGACCGCCCTGAGTTCCGCGGGAAAGTAGTGGAGGTATGGAACGCGCCCGAAGCCCTCTGGCAAACCTCTTTGCCCGTCGACGCACAATCAGTTGGCTCTTGGACGGCCTCATTTAGCGGGAATGGTACGCAATTATGGGTTGCGTCGCGTTCGAAAGTGATAGAGGTATTTGATGCCCTCTCAGGCAAACACACTCGCTCAATAATTCTTGAGCACGCGGTCACGACACTCGTGGAGCATCCTCGTGGCAAGTGGATGGCAGTTGGCCTGGACCAGGGCACAGTTCTCCTGGTTGGTCCTCAATTGAACGTTCTCAAGAGTTTTCACTTTGATTCAGCCATCTCGTCACTTGCGGTTGATTCCGACGCCCGCTTTCTGGCAGTTGGAATGAGAGGGGGTGGGATGGTAGCGCTCGACTTGGCAAGCGGTATTGAACGCTGGCGGGCGCCCTCGGACCAGGACCGAACTGTCTACTCGATCGCATTTGCGAAGCAGGGGGCGCACGGCATTTTGGGTATGGGCCGATACGTGTATTGGTTTGACGTGGACGAGTCAAAGTTTGGGCTCTTGACCTCATTTGATGACATCGTCACGTCGACAGCCTGGAGCAGTGCTGGAGACCTTGCGGCGGCGGGAGGCTTGGACGGCCCGATTTATGTCAACGGATCACTGGCGCAAAAAGCACCCGGAGTTGCTACGGAGATCTTGTCGGCCCGTAAACGGGAGGTTCCGGATTTCTGGAATATTCGCCGCCATCATGGCGGAACGTCAGCAGTTCGTTTTCTTGCAAACAGTGACCGTCTTTTGAGTGGTGGCTATGACGGAGTCATACGAATCTGGAATTCTCGAACAGGAGAGTTGCTGCTAAAGCTGTCCGGGCACACCGGGCCAGTGATGGCAGTTTGCTGTCGCCGCACGAAGACGAGTTAGTGAGCTTTGGGACCGATGGTCGGTGATCGCATGGTGGGTTAGCGAAGGGCTCTCGTGAATTGTGGTCAAACGCTCTAGTGAAGGAGCAGGACAAAGTTTCTGCGGCAATGGGTAACCTCACCCCGGAGGG
>Ga0070708_100002264_pt1 | contig 14883 bp, 13 predicted proteins | sample KBSK5503metaG_FD_65469 | JGI IMG/M metagenome (GOLD analysis project Ga0070708, IMG submission 65469) | Corn, switchgrass and miscanthus rhizosphere microbial communities from Kellogg Biological Station, Michigan, USA - KBS K5-50-3 metaG | ecosystem: Host-associated > Plants > Roots >...
TGCAGCCACGCTGCCATTCCCAACAGGGCGGCAAACCTGATAGGTGAAATTATTCCCACAAGCCTGGTGGTATTCGTTGCCGGCTGCATATTGTCACGCCGAATTTGCCCGCCGGTTTGGGTCCATTCCTCGTTGGCGCGTTGGTGTGGGGCCTCATACTCGCGCTGGCGGGGACCACCGGCTCGAGCAGGAATCCTGCTCGCGATCTTAGCTCCAGGATCGCCCATGCGATTCTTCCGATTCCGGGGAAAGGCATCTCCGATTGGGGGTACGCTCCGATTTCAGTGCTCGGCACACTTCGGGGCGGATTGCTCGGCGGATTGGCGTTCCGGCTACTACACATGTAGACGAAGCACGGAGGGGTGATTACAGCTTACCTGCGCGACGGCGTATCTTCTGCGGCTTGTAGGTCCGCATTGAAGATAGCGGTAGTAACTAACATATGATATAAACACACGTTGGTGACTGCCGTTGGAATATCTGGCGATACGGCAAGCAATATGACAGCCAAACCGATCTTCGATCTCGCAGGCCGCGTGGCGATCGTCACCGGTGGCTCCGTAGGGCTCGGTCGGCAGATGGCCGAAGGCCTGGCGGAAATGGGGGCGAATCTCGTTCTGTGCGCACGCAAGAAAGAGCGCTGCCTGCAGGCTGCCGAAGAACTGCAAAAACTCGGCGTGAAGGTTCTCGCGCTCGGCTGTGACGTCAAACAGCCCGCCAGCGTTCAGGAAGTTGCCGACGCTGCCGTCAAACAGTTTGGACGCATAGACATCTTAATCAACAATGCGGGCACTTCCTGGGGCGCGCCAGTCGAAGCGATGACGCTTGAGCAATGGAATAAAGTCATCGAAACAAACTTAACCGGAACATTTCTTTTTTCGCAGGCCGTGGGCAAGGTCATGATCACACAGCGCCGCGGAAAGATAATTAACATCGCTTCCGTTGCAGGGCTGCGTGGTTCATCTCCGAAATTCTCCGCGATCGGCTACAGCGCTAGTAAAGGGGGTGTGATTATTTTCACGAAGGACCTGGCTTGCAAATGGGGCATGCACAACATTCAGGTGAATGCGATTGCGCCTGGCTGGTTCCCCACCGACATGTCGGAAAAGGTCATCAAGCGAAATAAGGAATCCTTGCTCGCTGGTATACCTTTGGGCCGCTTCGGCGGGCCGCAGGATCTGAAGGGAGCCGCTATTTTTCTCGCCTCCGATGCGTCAGATTTTGTGACCGGACACACTCTTGTTGTCGATGGAGGTCAATCCGCCTGATCCGGGCGAGGCGCACTATGAACATTCCGCTCACCCCCTTGCGTTTCCTTCGCTACGCGGAGCAGCAATATCCGTGCAGAACTGCGGTGGTCTGCAATCAGGAGAACTTTACCTACGGGCAATTCGCCGACCGCGCCCGCCGCCTTGCAGGTGCCCTGCACCAGGCCGGTGTCCAGCGCGGCGATCGCGTTGCTTTTCTGAGTTCCAATTGCCACCGCTTGCTCGAAGCCTACTACGGCGTACTGGAAGCCGGTGCCGTTCTGCTCCCGCTGAATATCCGGCTCGCGTCAAGCGAATTGAGCTACATTCTGAATGATTCCGGGGCAACAATCCTCTTTGTTGAGAAACAGTTTCTCGGCTTGGTCGAGTCTTTTCGCAAGGATATTCCTGAAGTAAGAACATTCTGCCAACTTGAGGGCGCTCCAGAAGCGCCATGGCTTTCTCCACGCAACTACGAAGATCTTCTCCAGGCGGCCACCCCTCATCGCGCCGACATCACTTCCATCGACGAAAACTCTCTGGCCGAGCTTTTCTATACCAGCGGCACGAGCGCCAATCCCAAGGGTGTAATGCTCACGCACAGAAATATTTACCTTCATGCGCAGAACGTTTGTCTGGGATTTAACATCGAAAACGGCGCCGTCGAGCTGCACACCATTCCACTCTTCCACGCGAATGGCTGGGGTGTCGCACATTTCCTTACGTTACTTGGGGGAAAGCACGTCATGATGCAGCGCTTCGAGACCAAAGAAGTCTTCCGTCTCATTGAAAAGGAAGGCGTCCATTCTTTTAGCCTCGTTCCCATCATGGCCACGGCGCTCGTGAATTGCCCGGAGCGCCTCAATTACGACTTGAGTAGCCTCCGGCGCATTGTCATCGGCGGAGCGGCATCTTCGCCGACGCTCATTCGCGAGGTCGAAGAAAAACTCGGCTGCGAATGCTTTTCGGGGTACGGGCTGACGGAAACGTCCCCGTCACTTTCGATTTCTCCCATGAAGTTAGGTATGGGGTGGGACAGCGAGCAGCGCTATGTGGGTCAAGCCATGTCCGGGTATGCGTTTCCCGGCGTGGAGATTCGCGTAGTGGACGCTAACGATAACGACGTGCCACGCGATGGGCAATCCGTCGGCGAAATCGTCGCGCGGAGTGATGGCGTTATGGAGGGTTACTGGCGCCAGCCAGACGCTTCCGCCGAAGCGCTGCGCGGTGGCTGGTTCCACACCGGAGACATGGCCACGCTCAACGAAGAAGGCTACTTGCTCATTGTTGATCGCAAGAAAGACATCATCGTCAGCGGCGGAGAGAATATCTCCTCCCTTGAACTCGAGAAAGTCATCCTTGCTCATCCCGCCGTCCTTGAGACCGGGGTGATTCCCGTTCCCGATGAAAAATGGGGGGAAGTCCCCAAAGCTCTGGTGGTCTTAAAGCCGAATGCCGCTGCCACGGAGGCCGAACTCATCGAGTTCTGCCGTGCGCACCTCTCACATTACAAGTGTCCGCGTTCCTTCGAATTCGTCGCAAGCTTGCCCAAGACGGGCACTGGGAAAATTCTCAAGAAAGACCTTCGCAAGAAATATTGGCAGGGCAGGGATACGATTCGCCCGGATTTTGGCGCGCCGAGGCGCGGCGGCTGAGCCGGCTTGACTCGCAGAGAGTTGGTTCAAATTCGGAAAAAACGGGAGCGGAGTTCGTGACCGATAGCGTGAAGGAGTTTTTTTCATGGATCTGAACTTAACCACCGAAGAGCTGTCATTTCGCGACGAACTCCGCGCGTGGCTCGTTTCCAATGTCCCGAAGGACTGGAACGAGTGGCGTGAAAAGCCCATTGAGGAATCGTTCCCATATCTACGCGCTTGGCAACAAAAGCTCCACGACGGCCGCTGGGCAGCGGTTTCATGGCCGAGCGAATACGGGGGTCGCAGCGCCACGCTGATGCAGCAAGCCCTGTTTTGGGAAGAGATGGCGCGCGTCGAGGCGCCGCCCATGGCCAACTCGCTGGGTTTGGGTCTCATCGGGCCCACAATCATTGCCTGTGGAACGGAAGCGCAGAAGAAACGCTATATTCCGAAGATTCTGAGCGCTGAAGAGATCTGGTGCCAGGGCTTCTCCGAACCTAACGCCGGTTCCGATCTAGCGGGTTTGCAGATGGAGGCGCGTCTCGACGGCGACCGCTACATCGTCAACGGGCAAAAAGTCTGGACCAGTTACGGCTGGGTTGGCGACTGGTGCGAACTCGTCGTGCGCACCGACGCGAGCGCCGCTAAACACAAAGGACTCACCGTCCTCCTTGTGGATATGAAATCGCCCGGCGTCGAAGTGCGTCCCTTGCGTCAGATGACCGGGGAGTCCGAATTCAACGAGTTGTTCTTTCGCGACGTTCGCGTGCCGATTGAGAATATCCTGGGCAAAGTGAATGACGGATGGAATGTGGCGATGAGCACGCTGATGTACGAGCGCGGTTCCTACGGCGCTCGCCTGCATCTCATCTTCAAACGCTACATCACTCGCCTCATCGAACTCTCGCGGACCATCCAGCGTAACGGACGGCCCGCCGCCGAAGACCCACTCATCCGCCAGAAGCTCGCGCAGTGCAGCGCGGAAATTGAAATCATGCGCTTCAATCAGATGCGGGCCTTTAGCCGCATCACGGCTACGGGTGTGCCGGGCCCTGAGGGCTCGATCCAGAAAATTTTCTGGAGCGAACTCAATCAGCGCCTCCAACAAATCGCGCAAGAGCTGCTCGGTTCCTACGGGCAACTGCTGAGCGGTGACACACACGCTATCGACAAGGGAATTTGGTCATACGCGTACCTACGTACCCGTGGAAATACCATCGAAGCGGGCACCTCCGAGGTGCAACGGAACATCATCGGGCATTTCGTTCTCGGTCTGCCGAGAAGCTACTAAGGGGATACGCCATGCAATTCGGATTGAGCGAAAGTCAGGAATTTCTCAAAGACAGCGCGCGCAAGTTTTTCGCCGGCGAGTGTCCCAGCGCCGAAATGCGACGCCTGATGGATACGGATAGCGCATACGACGCCGCACTTTGGTCGAAGCTCACCGACCAGGGTTACACCGGCATCATTTTTCCAGAGGAGTACGGCGGAGTCGGTCTCGGCAAAGTTGAACTCATGCTCTTAATGGAAGAGACGGGGCGCGCACTCTTGCCCGGTCCGTTGTTCTCAACCGTAGTTTTGGCGGGCTCCGTCTTGGAAGCCGTGAGCACCCCCGTGAACAAGAAAAAATATCTCGCGCCTATCTGCCGGGGAGAAGCTCGCGCGACCGTCGCCATTCTAGAAGCCAGCGCGAGTTGGAACCCGCGGGATGTCCATATGAACGCGACAAACGGGAAGCTCTCCGGTGAAAAATTATTTGTTTCGGACGCGGCCATCGCCGACTTCATCATCGTCGTCGCGCGCAATGGCGTCTTCGTTGTGGACTCCAAGGCTCGCGGCCTGAAAATATCTCCAATGTCCGCCATGGACCTTACCCGCAAGCTATACGTCGTGGAATTCAGCAACACTCCGGCGGAAGAAATCGGCGCCGCCACGGATCTCCCACGGGCTTTCGACATCGCCACCGCCGCTCTGGCTGCGGAATTGGTCGGCGGCATGCAGCGGACCCTGGACATTACTGTCGAATACGCCAAGACTCGGAAACAGTTCGGCAAACCCATCGGAATGTTCCAAGCGGTGCAGCATCAGTGCGCGGACATGTATTTGGAAACCGAGAGCTCCCGCTCGGCGGTCTATTATGCCGGATGGGCGCTGGGAGAAAACTCGCCCGACGCGGCCACTTCCGTTTCCATCGCCAAGATGTATGCCAGCGATGCCGGCCGCACCGTCGGCAACCGTGGCATCCAGATTCATGGCGGCATGGGTTTCACCTGGGAAAACGATCTTCACCTGTTCTACCGTCGTGCGAAGGCATCGGAAATAGCATTCGGAGATGCCACGTTTCATCGCGAGCGCATCGCTTCGATGGTTATCGATTCTGGCAGCGTATCTGCGAAGAGCGCGTAAATTACATTCATTAGCGAGAGAGCCCTTCTATGACCGATCTAGTGCAATTCACAAAAGACAACGGAATTGCCGTCATCACCATCAACAATCCTCCGGTCAACGCTTTGAGTCCCGGCGTCCCCGAAGGCATTTCAGAAGCGCTGGATCAGATTGCTCAGGACGACAGCGTCAAAGCCGTGGTCCTGATCGGCGGCGGCCGTACCTTTGTCGCCGGCGCGGACATTAAAGAATTCGGCAAGATGGCGTCGGGCAAGCCGCGCGGCGCAGGGCTTCTTCCGTTGCTTTTGAAAATCGAAGACAGCAGCAAGCCGGTGATTGTAGCCATTCACGGAACAGCTTTTGGCGGGGGGTTGGAATTGGCGATGGCCGGCCACTATCGCGTTGCTCTTTCCACCGCACAGGTCGGCCAGCCGGAAGTAAAGCTCGGCCTCATCCCCGGCGCGGCGGGCACGCAGCGCCTTCCGAGGCTCGCCGGCGTCGCAAGAGCCGTCGAAATGTGTACGAGCGGCAACCCGGTCAAAGCGGAGGAAGCGCTGAAGTTCGGCATCGTCGACCACCTCATCGAAGATGATCTCCTTGCCGGAGCGGTTGCGTTCGCCCGCGAGGTCGCTGGTAAGTCTGCTCCCAAGACGCGTGAGCGCGATGAAAAGCTCGGAAACGTGGCGGACAACGTGCAGATCTTTTCGTCCGCGCGCGAGACGGCTGCTAAAAAGCAGCGCGGTCTGCTCGCTCCCGTTGCCGCCATCAGTGCCGTGGAAGCCGCTACGAAAATGCCATTCGAAGAAGGCTGCAAGGTTGAGCAGAAACTTTTCATCGACTGCCTGTTTTCCCAACAATCTAAATCGCTCATTCATGTTTTCTTCAGCGAGCGCGAAGTCAACAAGATTCCTGATATCCCCAAGGAGACTCCTATCATTCCCGTTAGATCTGCCGCGGTTGTCGGTGCAGGTACCATGGGTGGTGGCATCGCCATGGTGCTCGTCAATGCAGGTCTTCCCGTGCTTCTCAAAGAGGCGGACCAGGCCGCGCTCGATCGCGGACTAGCCACCATCCAGTTGAACTACGCGAATTCCGTCAAGCGCGGTCGTTTCCCTCAGCAGGTTGCTGAAGAGCGCCTGAAGCGGATCACGCCCACGCTTACCTACGACGATTTCTCAAGCGTGGACCTGGTTATCGAGGCTGTGTTCGAAGGCATGGCCCTCAAGAAGGAAATCTTCAAGGAATTGGATCGCGTATGTAAACCAGGCGCCATCCTTGCCAGCAACACTTCTACGCTAAGTATCGATGAGATCGCTTCCTCCACCTCGCGGCCGGACTTCGTCATCGGCACCCATTTCTTCAGCCCTGCCAATGTTATGCGGCTTCTGGAGATCGTCCGCGGTAAGGCTTCTTCAAAGGAAGTAATCGCCACCTGCATGCAACTTTCGAAATCGCTCGGCAAGGTGGGCGTGCTCGTCGGTAACTGTCGCGGTTTTGTCGGTAATCGCATGTTTGGTCCCTACCGCCGCGAAGCCCAATTCCTCGTCGAAGAGGGTGCGGGAATCGAAGCCGTAGACCAGGCCCTTTCCGGCTTCGGCATGGCCATGGGGCCCTTGGCCACCGGCGACCTCGCGGGCCTCGATGTCGGCTGGCGCATCCGCAAAGAATATCGCCACCTGGAAGTACCCGGCATTCGTCAACCGTTTGCCGAAGATCGCCTTTGTGAACTCGGCCGGTACGGCCAGAAAACCGGCGCAGGCTGGTACAAGTACGACGATCGGCGCCGTGCGACGCTGGACCCCCTCGTGACTGAACTCGTTCGCAAATGGGTCGACGAAGCGGGCATTGTGCAGCGTCAAATATCTGCAGGGGAAATCACAGACCGTTGCCTCTATGCGCTGGTTAACGAGGGTTCGCGCATTCTGGAGGAAGGCTACGCGCTGCGCGCCTCGGACATCGACATGATTTATCTCAACGGCTACGGATTCCCCGCCCATCACGGCGGTCCGATGTGGTACGCCGACACCGTCGGTCTCAAACAGGTTTGCGACCGCGTCTTCGAATTCCACCGTCAGCACGGTGAGATCTGGCGGCCCGCCCCGCTGCTGAAGCGGCTTGCGGATGAGGGCAAGAGGTTCGCCGATTTTGGCAAGGAAGAAGGCGCGGCAGCGTAGTCGTCACTCCTCGTGACTGTGATCACGCCGCATTGCTCTAAGACTTGCATCGCTCTGGAACATCGTTTCAGCAACCTGGAGAAAGCATGAGAGAAGCAGTGGTAGTTGCCAGTTCGCGGACGGCCCTTGCCAAGTCGTTTCGTGGCTCTTTTAACCTTACGCGGCCCGAGGACCTCGCCGCACACTGTATCAAAGACGTCCTGGACAAAACTCCAAGACTAGCTGCAAAAGAAATCGAAGACGTCGTCCTCGGCTGCGCCCAGCCTCACGGCGCGCAAGGTCAGAATATTGCACGGATTTCCGCCATGCTGGCGGGCCTTCCGGCATCAGTCGCCGGCACGACCATCAACCGTTTCTGCTCTTCCGGTCTGCAAGCTATCACGGTGGCGGCCCACCAGATTATCAATGAGAGTGTTGATGCTGCCATTGGCGGCGGCGTGGAGAGCATCACGATGATTCCGCGAGACAACAACCCGCATCCCGGTTTGTTGGAGAAAATGCCGGGACTCTACATGGTGATGGGCAATACCGCGGAAGTGGTCGCGAAACGATACAGAGTGAGTCGCGAATCTCAGGACGAATACTCGCTTTTGAGTCAGCAGCGCACTGCCCGCGCGCAGCAAGAGGCTTTCTTCGACGCGGAGATCGCTCCTATGCGGGTCACTCGCGGCGTCCTTGACAAAAGGTCCGGAGAACTTGTTGGCAAAAAGGAAGCTACCGTTAATCGCGATGAATGCAACCGGCCTGATACCACGCTGCAAGGCTTGCTTAACCTAAAACCTCATTTTGATCCTGGCAGTGGCCAGGGAACGGTGACGGCCGGCAACTCTTCACAACTCTCTGACGGCGCCTCTGCGACGCTGCTGATGTCTCGCCAGCGTGCCGATCAGTTAGATATTCCCTACAAGCTCGTTTTCCGCGGCTTCCAGGTCGCCGGTTGCGAACCGGACGAAATGGGCATCGGGCCGGTTTTCGCGGTGCCAAAACTCCTCAGTCGTTGCGGCTTGCGTCTGAATGACATCGATCTCTGGGAGCTGAACGAAGCTTTCGCTGTCCAGGCCATCTATTGCCGCGACCGCCTGGGCATTGACCCGGAAAAACTCAATGTCAACGGTGGCTCGATCGCCATCGGTCATCCATTCGGAATGACCGGTTCGCGCATGGTCGGCACCATCGCCAACGAAATGGCCCGCCAAAGAGCGCGCTACGGTGTCGTCACCATGTGCATCGGAGGAGGGCAGGGCGCGGCCGCCTTGTTCGAACGCGCCAATTGAAACTCCCGATTGCTGGCTATCGGAGTCTGGGCCTGCGCGAATTACATTCTCCACTGGACGTCTTGCGGTATAACGTTTGACGGAAGGGCCGGGTTGCAATGGGAATTCTCTTTCTCGTCCGTCATGCGCAGGCTTCGTTCCTTGAGCAGAACTACGACAAGCTGTCTGCTCTCGGAGAGGCGCAGGCATATCATCTCGGCGAGTATTGGGCTCGACGCCAAATCGTTTTTGACCGCGTCTGCGCTGGTCCCTGTGTCCGCCAGAAAGACACCCTCAGGCTCGTGAGCAACGCCTACTCCAAAGCCAGCCTCAAGTTTCCCGACCCCCTGATGCTGCCGGAGTTCGATGAGTATCAAGGCGAAGCCGTGCTCGAACACAGCCTGCCTGGATTGATGGAAAACGATCAGAGCATCCGAGCTCTCCACGCCGCGTTTGAATCGTCCTCCGACTCAGCTGGGCGGCGGGCCACTTTTCAAAAGCTGTTCCAAGCCGTCATTGGCAAATGGGTGCGCGGCGCGATTTGTCCGCCAGGTGTCGAAACCTGGCTGGAGTTTTGCTCCCGGGTGAATTCCGGCCTGGCGAAGTTCCTCGCGGCCGGCAGCCGCGGTGAACGCGTCGCGATTTTTACTTCCGGTGGTCCCATCGCTGTTGCCATGCAGCGTGCTTTGCAGCTTTCTCCGGAGAGCACTTTACAGGTGAGTTGGATGTCGCGGAACTCTTCTTGGAGTGAATTTCTCTACGCCGCGGAGCGATTTACGCTCAGCGGTTTCAATTCTCACGGGCATATCAGCGATCCGGCAATGTTGACCTATCGTTAGGGAGACTTTCCGATGAGCGACTTGCTGGACCATCCAGCAGCTATTCGACAGGGCGAAGAGCTTGACTTGGCCACGCTCGAACCCTACTTGCGCCGTCACTTTCCCAACGAAGCGGGCGCGCTCCAGGTCCGCCAATTTCCGAGCGGTCATTCCAACTTGACTTACTCATTGCAGCTCGGTGCGAGGGAGTTGGTGCTTCGGCGGCCGCCCTTCGGAAGCAAGGTCAAGTCCGCCCACGATATGAGCCGCGAATTTCGCGTGCTCTCAAAGCTCCACTCCGTCTACGCCCCAGCTCCCGAAGTGCTTCTATATTGCGACGACGATTCAGTCCTCGGCGCACCGTTCTACGTGATGGAACCGATCCACGGCATTATCCTTCGCAGAAACCTGCCGTACGGGTTGGATTTTCCAGCTGAAAAAGCTCGGCGGCTCAGCGAATCTTTTGTCGACAACTTTGTTCACCTGCACCGCGTGGATTACGCAGCCGTGGGTCTGTCTGATCTGGGCAGGCCGGAAGGCTATCTGAAACGGCAGGTTCGCGGGTGGATCGAACGCTACTACGGTTCCAAAACTCACGATTATCCGGAAGTGGAGAAGATCTCTGCGTGGATGCAGCAGTGCATGCCCTCCACGAGCGTAGTCTCGCTGATCCACAATGACTACAAATACGACAATGTAGTGCTTGATTCGAGCGACGTTACAAGCATCATCGGCGTCCTCGATTGGGAGATGTGCACCATCGGTGACTCTGTTTCAGATCTCGGCACTGCATTGGCCTATTGGGTGGATGCAACGGATCCAGAGGAGTTGCAGCAAAATCGCTGGGGACCCACAACCCATCCCGGCAGCTTTACAAGGGAAGAATTCGTACAGCACTACGCGCGAAAAACGGGGTGCGATGCTTCCCAGATCGCTTTCTATCTCACTTTCGCGCGTTTCAAACTTGCGGTCATCGTGCAGCAGATTTACTTTCGCTACCGCCAGGGCCTGACCAAAGACGAGCGCTTTGCATCCATGCCCGAGAGAATCCAAGTCCTCCTGCGCGCCGCTTTGCACGGCGCGCAAACTGGACAAATCTAGCGCGTATTTCTCAATTCAGATTCGAGCTCGCCACAGCTGCAGTCAATTTCAAATGGATCACAAGTAGTAGCGAACGATCCATTCCGCAACGCAAGCAGGCTTTTCGGACTTTTCGCTTTCGATCGTTACCGCATAAGTCGCTTCAACGGAATCAGGAAGTTCTTTCAAAGTCAGCACCGACACGCGTGCGCGAATCCTGGAATCGGCCCGCACCGCAGAAGGGAAGCGCACACGATTCAACCCGTAATTCACCGCTAGTCGCACACCACTTTGGATCTGAATCAACTCTTTTACAAGGTAACTGATCAAAGACAGCGTTAGAAACCCGTGAGCGATTGTCGTGCCGTAAGGTGATTCTGTGCTTGTCCGCGCCTGATCTAGGTGAATCCATTGCCGGTCTTCCGTGGCTTCCGCGAACTGTTCGATCCGCTCTTGCCTAACGCGGAACCATTCCGTTACCCCAATTTCCCTGCCCACCAATTCTTTCAGCGATTGCGGGTCTCTAACAGTCAATGGCGGCATCAACTTCCCCCAGGGCGAGTCTTGTGACTCTGTCGCACATCTGTTTAATCAATATTTGTGAAACCTACGGTCCCACCGGTTTCTTGCCTTTAGCCAGCTCCCACTTCGCAATCGATTCCACGTGTACTTCATCCGGCCCATCGGCCAATCGTAGCGTCCGAGACATCGCCCAGGAGGCAGCCAGAAACGTATCCTGGGAAACTCCGGCGGCTCCGTGTGCCTGAATCGCCCGATCCAGTACGCGCAGAGCCACGTTAGGCGCCACCACTTTGATCATCGCAATTTCAGCGCGCGCTGCCTTGTTCCCCATAGTGTCCATCATATATGCGGCTTTAAGTGTCAGCAGCCGCGCCTGTTCGATCTCCATACGAGACGCGGCAATGTCCGCGCGAATCGTTCCCTGTTCAGCCAGCGATTTTCCGAAGGCCACCCTCGTTTGCACCCGCTTACACATGATTTCGAGCGCCCGCTCCGCTAGGCCGATACATCGCATGCAGTGATGAATCCGTCCAGGCCCCAGGCGTCCCTGGGCAATCTCAAATCCGCGTCCTTCGCCGAGGAGCATGTTTGCCGCCGGAACGCGCACATTTTCAAAGTGAATTTCTGCATGGCCGTGCGGCGCATGGTCGTAGCCGAATACCGTTAGCATGCGCACGATCTTGACTCTGGGAGTATCTAGTGGCACCAGAATCATCGACTGCTGTTTGTGGGCCGGCGCTGAAGGATCGGTCTTGCCCATAAAAATCGCGATCCTGCACCGAGGATCGCCCGCTCCCGAGGACCACCACTTCCGTCCATGAATCACATATTCATCGCCTTCTCGCAGGATCGTGGCACCAATATTGGTGGCGTCCGAGGAGGCTACGTCCGGCTCGGTCATGGAGAAGCACGATCGAATTTCTCCAGCAAGCAGCGGCTTTAGCCATTGTTCCTTCTGCTCCGCTGTGCCATAACGCGCCAGCACCTCCATATTCCCAGTGTCTGGTGCCGAACAATTGAACACCTCGGGCGCCATGTGACTGCGGCCCATGATTTCGCACAATGGCGCGTATTCCAGATTCGTTAGTCCTGCGCCGTTTTCGTCTCCGGGCAAAAACAAATTCCATAACCCCTCGCTGCGCGCCTTAGATTTCAATTCTTCGATAGTCCGCGTCGGTTTCCAGCGTTCCCGCTCCAGTTCCTCGTGGAATCGGTGTTCGTTTGGATAGACGTGGGCATCCATGAAGATTCGCAATCGCTGTTGCAGTTCCTTCGTCTTTGTGCTGAGTTCAAAGTCCATAACTCTCTCTATTTCCCGGTGAAGACCGGAGCCCGCTTTTCGATAAAGTGTGCCACACCTTCTCTAAAGTCTTCGGACTGCAGGCTCGCCAGCATTTCCTGCTCGGAACTTTCAAACGATTCCGCCAGCGTCTGGAACATCGCGTCATACACTTGCCGTTTGATCACACGCAACGACCGTGGGCTAACGCTCGACGCCAGGTCCGCCGCACACTTCTGCACGTTTTCCAGAAAAGTTTCACGCGGAAAAACCTGATTCACCAAGCCCATTCTTAGCGCCTCCGCCGCATCGATCATTCTCGCGCTAAACAGCAAATCCAGCGCGTTGGCGTGTCCCACGAGTCGCGGCAACATCCACGCCATTCCGTACTCTGCGATCAGCCCGCGCTGCGCAAAAGCCGTCCCGCACCGAGCCGCATCCGAGGCAAGACGTATATCGCAATACAATGCAATCACCAATCCCAAGCCCACTACCGGCCCGTTGATAGCCGCAATCACGGGCTTTGTGACCGCCGGGAAATAGGAGTATTTCTTCCGAAAGTCCCTTCGCGTTCCCTCGCCGCCGCTGCTTGCAGGTTGCACTGCTTGGGCCCGCCGCGCTTCGTCGAGTCCCTTCTCCGCGACCGTGCTCAGTAGTGACATATCCGCGCCCGCACAGAATCCACGCCCCGCGCCCGTCAAGACAATGACGCGAACATTTTCATCGTGTTCCGCTTCGCCCATCGCGGCGCGAACCTCGAGCTCCATGACGGCTGTCCAGGCGTTCAATTTATCCGGCCGATTCAGTGTAATGGTGGCGACCCGGTTGGCTGCGTGGTACAGAGTTTCTTGATTTGGCATGGTGAGCCGGATTATATACAATGGCAGCCGTGTTAGTAACATGCATCTGTGTGTGACTATCGCATTCCAGGATCGTCTCCGCAGCCGTCGTGACGATTGCCATTTGCCCCAATCGGAGACTCCATGCCCTTCGTTGAGAATCAAGGCGCCAAACTATATTGGGATGAACAAGGCTTCGGAGAACCTCTTTTGCTCATCATGGGCCTCAGCTATCCCTCCTACATGTGGCATCGCAGCCGCACGGTTTTTGCCAACAGTTATCGCACCATCGTTACTCGACAATCGTGGTGTCGGCCAAAGCGATGTCACTCCAGGCATTTATTCCATCGCTTTGATGGCTTCGGATGCGGCCGCCGTTCTGCATGCTGCTGGCGTGGAGAGTGCGCACGTATTTGGCGTCTCCATGGGAGGCATGATCGCGCAGGAATTTGCGCTGCAATATCCGAACCGCGTGCGCTCGTTGATTCTTGGCTGCACCGCGGCGGGCGGTCCCCATGCCGTGCAGGCCGAATCTGCCGCGCTGCAAACTCTTATGCGCCGTGACCTCACTCCTGAAGAATCCAAGGAGGCCATCATCCCGTTCATCTATGACGCTGCCACCTCTCGCGAGCGCATCGACGAGGATATGGCTATCCGCATGAAGTGGTTTCCCACCCCACAGGGATATGCAGGCCAACTTCAAGGAATTTTTGGCTGGGAAGCCTACAGCCGCATCGCGCAGACAACGGCTCCGACGCTCGTCATTCACGGCGAAACCGACAGACTCATTCCGCCCGCGAACTCGCAGTTAATCGCCGAACGTATTCCGGGTGCCAAACTCGTCTTGATCCCTCATGCCAGCCACATTTTCGAAACCGACCAGCCAAGTGCAGCCCATCACGCAATTCTAGGATTTCTCGCCGATCAGCCTACGTGACGTTCGATCCTGAAGACATCGTCTTCCACAAAGAAGCTGCGCTTCCCGGCCACACGAACGGAATGCGATTCACGGCTCTCGACCGCAACGGCTACGTCCTCGACACCCGTATCTATTACTCCGTTGGCGGAGGCTTCGTAATCGAGGACGGAGAAGACGCGGATTCCCATCGGCGAGGTCCTGTGCCTTACGAATTCAAGAGCGCCGAGGAACTGCTGCGCATCGGGAAAGAACAAGAGCTAGCAATCCATGTAATCTTGCTCGCCAATGAATTGGCTTGGCGCAGCGTGAAGGACGTTCGGGAGGGCATACAGGATATTTGGGAAGTTATGCAGGACTATACACGACGAGGCCTAGAGACCACTGGTGAGCTCCCAGGCGGGTTACAGGTTCGACGTCGAGCGCCGGAGGCAGCTCGCAGGCTCCAACAAGTGCGGTCGAGTGATCCGCTAAGCGGCATGGATTGGCTCAATGTTTGGGCGATTGCCGTCAACGAAAAGAACGCCGCTGGGCGGAAGAGTTGTAACCGCGCCGACGAATGGCGCAGCGGGCATCATCCCAGCCGTCGCCCACTATTACTTGCGGCTCATGGGTGGAACACAAGAAGGCATTCAACGGTACTTTCTCGCCGCCGCCGCAATGGGCGTCCTTTACAAAGAGAATGCCTCGATCTCCGGCGCAGAGGTTGGCTGCCAAGGTGAGGCAGGCGTCG
>Ga0070708_100002267_pt1 | contig 14879 bp, 13 predicted proteins | sample KBSK5503metaG_FD_65469 | JGI IMG/M metagenome (GOLD analysis project Ga0070708, IMG submission 65469) | Corn, switchgrass and miscanthus rhizosphere microbial communities from Kellogg Biological Station, Michigan, USA - KBS K5-50-3 metaG | ecosystem: Host-associated > Plants > Roots >...
TCGGAAGCGTGTTCATCCTCGACGGCACCGGGTTCGGCGACCTCACCGCCCAGACGTCGGGTTACTCGCTCGACTTCCGCGACGCGACCTCGAACGCGGTGGTCGCCGCGGCCACCTCGATTGTCAACTACGCGGGCGGCGCCTGGAAGGCCCTCTTCATCACCGCCACCGTGCCGGCGACCGGCCTCACCGCCGGCACCACGTACAAGGTGACGGTCACCACACCGAATGGCACCAGCAATGCAGTCAACTTCCTCATCCTCGCAGCGCAGTCCTACGTGCCGAACACCGTCTGGACGAAGACCTCGAGCCTGCCTGCTGCGACGCAGGGCCTCCCCACCGCGGTGGCGACGATCGGCAGCGGCGCAACCGCGACCACCTACGTCTACGCGCTCGGCGGCAACACCGCCAGCATCTCCACAGCGAGCGGGAAGGCCGCCAACACCGCGGCAGTCTCCTTCAATCAGGTGGATCTCGCCACCGGCGCGCTCTCGCTCGCGACGTGGGCCCAGGCCACCGCGCTCCCCGCGGCCCGCGGCTTCTCGGCCGCGGTGCTGGCCACCTCGTTCAATTCCAAGGTCGGCGGCAACGGCACTATCTACGTGCTCGGCGGTCTCGACGCCACCGGCGCTGCCACCAGCACCGTCTACGAGGCCTCGCTGAACGCCGACGGCAGCATTCCCGCAGCCTCTGCCGCCGGCACTTGGACGACGCTCGCCACTCCGCTCCCACAAGCGCTGTTCGCGCACGGCGCGGTCATCTTCCACGGCCGCATCTATGTGGCGGGCGGCAACGACACGACCGGGACCCCAGTGGCCAAGGTGTACTCCGCGCCGATCAACGCGGATGGCACGCTGGGCGTCTGGACGACGCTCGCCGATCTGCCTGACAAGCGCGCCTACCACCAGTTCGTCACCGTGGCGGGCAACCTCTACGTTCTGGGCGGCACCAACGTCGCGGTAGACCCGATCTCCAACGTCCAGAGCGCAGGCACCCAATCGGTCATCTTTTACGATGCCATCAACATGACGGATGGGACCTTGGCCGGCGCCACCTGGACCACCAACGCAACCGGCCTGAGCAAGAGTCGCGAGAAGTTCAGCGCCGCGGTGGCCGGCGGCGGCGTCCTGGCGAGCGGCGGCCTCTACAACGGCGCCTCGAGCGGCGCCACCGAACAGGAGTTCGCCTCCATCAATACCGATGGCTCGCTGGCTGCCTTCACCACTGTCACCGGCGCCTACACGGTCTCCAAGGCGACGGGTGGCTACAACTTCTACAACCAGTCTTCGGCCTACTTCGCGGACGCTGCCGGCAAGCCGCACGTCCTCATCCTGGGCGGCGCAGACGTCAACACCGGCGCGCCGCACGCCGAGGTCTGGTACCAGTAGCGAGGGCACGGCCGCGCGCGAGTCGCTTGCGAAATGCATCCGGGCTGATCTCCAGGATGAACGACAAGCGGCTAGCACGATCGTCGGAGTTGACGGACACCTTCTCGGCGGCGACGTCGTCCGGACACTACTCGTTCCTTGACACCCGTCGGTGGCTGGCGCAGAAGCGAGCGCGGCGGGTGGAAGATGGCGAAGTGCGTGCCATGGCAAGATCATCGGCAAGATCGTCGTCTTCCTCAACACTGCGCAGCGCGGCGTAACCTCGACCGATCGCCTGTCGCTAGCGCGGAGAGCTCTGACCGCCAAGGCGCAATCGGCCGCGCTGACCGCGGACACGCGGAAGGGAGTGCCCTTCTGCGCGGAGTGCGAACGCGCGAGCCCAGGACTGGCGAAGCGAGGGGGAGGGCGAAAGTGACCGGCGTGTCCGAGCGCGTCCTTTCGATGCTCCGCCTCGCGTTCCGGCCCATCAGGTCGGGCCTCGATGCCTACCTGCTCGAGCTTCATGACCGGGCGCCATCATGGCATCCCCGTCCTCCAGCAACGATTCCAAGTTGAGAATTGGAGGTGACTCCGATGGCGACAGAGATGCGGAAGAGCGGAATCGACGTCGTTGGCGACATGGTGGCCTGGGGTGCCCACTTTTGTCTCTTCTACGAGACGAAGAACGATCTCCTCGACACGTTGATCTCATATTGCAAGTCGGGCTTGGAAAGCGAGGAGTACTGCATGTGGATTGTTGCCGAGCCCTTGACGATCGAGGAAGCGAGAGGCGCGCTCAAAGACGCGGTGCCTGATCTTGATCGATACCTGGCTGATTCCCGCTTGGAAATCGCGTCGGCCCGCGACTGGTTTCTCCAGGGCGGCACGTTTGATGGCGAAAGAGTGACGCGCGGTTGGCATGAGAAGCTCGCTCGTGTGTCGGCCAGGGGTTATCCGGGCATGAGAGTGACCGGGGATACGACCTGGCTGGCAAAGAAGGACTGGACGCACTTTTGCGACTATGAAGATGGTCTCAACGAGGTCATCGGCAATCAGCGCCTCGCCGTGCTGTGCACGTACCCCCTTGCGGCGTGTGGAGCTCCTCAAATCCTGGATGTGGTGCGTACACACCAGTTTGTCCTCGCAAGGCGACACGGGAATTGGGACGTTGTCGAAACCGCCGCGCTCAAGCGAGCCAAGGCCGAAATCAAGGGACTGAATGAGGAGCTCGAACAACGCGTCGTAGAACGGACCAACCAGCTGATGCAGGCTTCAGAAGCATTGCGTGAGGCGCAGGCGGGGCTTGCGCACGTCAATCGCGTCACCACGATGGGGCAGCTGGCGGCCTCGATTTCTCATGAAGTCATGCAGCCGATCACGGCGGGAGTCACCAATGCCCATGCCGCCTTGCGCTGGCTGGAGGCCCAGCCGCCAGAACTGGAGGAGGCCCGGCAGGCGCTCGGCCGTGCCGTCAGGGATGGCAATCGAGCCACCAACGTCATCGACCGGATCCGTGCCCTGATCAAGAAGACGCCGCCACGGAATGATGCCTTGGAGATCAAGGACGCGATCCTCGAGGTCATTGCCCTGACCCGCGGCGAAGCGGTGAAGAACAACGTCTCGGTACAGACGCAGCTCGCGGAGGGCTTGCCGCCCATTCAAGGGGATCGAGTCCAACTGCAGCAAGTGATCCTGAACTTGATCGTCAACGCCGTCGAAGCGATGAGCTGCATGAGCGAGGGGTCGCGAGAATTGCTGATTGGCACCGGGAAAGATGCATCGGGCGGGGTGTTCGTCGCGGTGCGGGACTCCGGCCCGGGACTGAGCCCGGAGAGTTTTGACCGCCTGTTCGACGCTTTCTACACCACCAAGCCCGGCGGGATGGGCATGGGATTATCGATCTGCCGTTCGATCGTCGAAGCCCACGGAGGGCGGTTGTGGGCGGCCGCCAACGTCCCCCGGGGTGCCATCTTTCAATTCACCTTGCCCGCGCGCGCAGGCACTGCTTCCGAACGACCAACTGAGGCGTGAAAGGGGGCGTAGCTGCGCGGGGCCTGCTCTTGGAAACCCACGTCGCCCGCCTGCCAGACAGCTGCCGGGTCTGCAATCCCGCTGCGCAGGGGCTGACATCCTGTAGCCGAAGGCCCGGGTCTAGATGCTCGGGATCTTGCCGCTCTGGGCCTTCGACGAATCGAACCGCGTCAAATCGTACCGGATGACCACGCCGGCCGCTCCCCAGGTGGATTCCTGCGGTCCGCCCAACCAGGAGATGAGCGCCATGTTGCCGCCTGAGGCCATCACCGCCCTCCGCACGTCGTCGAGGACGCGGTCCTTGTCCGTCTCGGAACCGTACAAGATGCGGAATTTCCCCAACAGCGCATGCGGCCTCGTCGCGCGCCATCCCGAAGTCGAGGATTCGATGCCCTCCGGGATGGTGTCCACGAGGACCACGACGGACCGCCGCTCTTCCGCGGTGAGCTCGCGGCGCGTTTCGACGACTTGCTTGTAGCCCCGTCCGGTGGCTGCGACCTGGTCGCGCGTCGTCGTGCTGACCCCGCTCTTCTCCCAGGTCTGGACGACCTGCATATCGCCAGCGGGGTTCGCCGGGCCGAAGGAGGTGTACACGAGCTTGCCGGAGTGCGAGCAAGCCGCCAAGAGCGCTGTCGACGCGAGTGGGAATAGATGGATGCTCCGCATGACGACCCCTCCCGTTCCGGACACCAAGCCTACGCCGTCGGAAAGGAGTCGAGCAAGATGGTGTTCAGGGTCCGCGCTCATCCGGCGTCGTGGTGCACGCGGACTTCATGCATTCGCGGTCGGTCACGAGCAAACCAGTTCGCCCAGCCGGACGCCGGGCAAGATGGCGGCGAAATCCGCGCCGAACGCGAGCGAGGGCGTCCATGCGCCCGGTTTCGCCGCGCCGGCGAGCACGCGCTTCGCGCATTCGACGGCCGCGTGGGCCGTGAGGGTATAGCCCTCGGGAACCGACATCGTCATCTCGGCCGTTTGTGAGCCGTCGCTGACGCATCCCCAGAGCTCCGCACCGCCGCGGGCACGCTCGCCCGCATCGGGTCCGTGGATGGTCCGCTCGATCCGCAGCTTGAGAAACTCCTGCACGGGGCGGAGGGCGAGCAGCGGCGCGATGAAGCGCGTCCATCGCGCCGAGCGGATCACGGCGGGCTTCGCGGACATGAAGACGGTGATGTCAGGGATGCGGGTGCTCCGCCAAGCGGTTGCGACATCTCCCCAGGGCAGCGACATCGCCGTCCGCCGTTTGTCGGCGAAACGGATGTCGCGCACTTCGTGGGCGGCAGGGACCCTGACGAGCTTCCCGCCGCGCCGCACCAGACCTCCGCGGGGGAGCGCCTCGATCGACGTCTTCAGCGTTCCCGGGCTCGCCCTGCCCAGCGGCGCGAACGCCAGCTCGAGCCTCGTCGCCGACGGCAAGGCGCGCGCGAGCAGCGCGGCGAGGCAGTCGCTAGGAACGACGTCGAATCCGACGCCCGGGAGCAGGACGATTCCGCGCTCGCGGGCCTCGGCGTCGCGCGCGAACACTGCTTCGAACACTTCGACCTCGCCCGTGATGTCCAGGTAGTGGGCGCCGGCTGCGAGACACGCGTCGACCATCGGCCGGCTGGTCGACGAAAAGGGGCCGGCGCAGTGGAGCACCAGAGCGATATCGCGCAGGTCGGGATGGGCGAGATCGAACGCCCGCCAGGGCAGCAGCAGCGCTTCCGCCAGGGGGCGAACCTTCTCGGCGCTGCGCCCCGCGAGGACGGGCGTCTCGCCGCGTTCCTTCGCGAGCTCCGCGATGAGTCGCCCGGTGTAGCCGTTCGCGCCGTAGACCATCCAGGCCATGCCTGGCGCGCTATAGCATTTACCTGCTTGACCTTGTGCGCGTTCCCGCCATCACGCAGTGCTCAACGCGCCGCCAGCGCAGCGGCGTGGGCGTCTTGCTCTCCGGGACGCCTGGATGAAAGCCGGCGCGCTCTGCTGCGTACGGTTCGGTGCTGGTCAGGACGAGACGGTTCGTGCTTGCCGGCAGGAGGCCTTGCCATGGACGCCTTGAGCCGCGCCGGCCGTGTGATTGGCGTTTTGATCGTCATCCAAATGATCGGTGGCTTTCTGGTGAACTTCGTGCTCGAGGCGCCGCTCTTCGGCGCCCCGGGTTTCTTGGCCAATGCCGCTCCGCACGCGCAGCAGATCGCTCTGGGCGCGCTGCTCGGGCTCGTGATTGAGGCGTTGTGGGTCGGCATCGCCGTGATGGCGTTCCCCGTGTTCCATGAACGGACGCAACGCATGGCGCTCTGGTTCTTCGCGTTGGCGGCGGTCATCCTGGCAGGGGCGGTGGTCGAGAACGCAGGTGTCATGTCCATGGTCACGGTGAGCGAGGCATATGCCAAGGCGAGTGCCGTCGAGCGCGCACAACTCGAAACGGTCCGGGTCGTCGTCGCTTCCGCCCGCAACTGGGCCCACTACATGGCGCGAATGACCGACGGTCTTGCGATTCTCGTGTTCTACGCCGCAGTGTACCGGCTCGCCGTGATTCCGCGCGTGCTCGGGGGCTTCGGCATCATCGCCGCCGTGCTGCAAATCATCGCCGTCGCCATGCCCTTCTTTCATCGCGATGTCGTCTTTGCGCTGCTCGCGCCGCTCGGCTTGTGTCAACTGGTCGTGGCGATCTGGCTCATCGTAAAGGGCTTCCAGGATCGACCGCGCACCGCGGGTTCGTAATCGGGAGTGGTGCCCAGCGATCACGAACTCTCTCCGTGTTAGGCGCGTGCGAGTGTCGCGGCGGAAGGGCCGGTGGACGTGCGGGCGCTAGTGTTCCAGCACGCGTTGAACGAACACGGCGTGGTGGTTTGCAATCCGGGCGACCGCGAGGCAGCGCAACCGCGCGTGTGTCTTGGGTTCTGACCCGTTTCAGCGTTGCAAACTGATTTGCACCTTGAAAACATAGTCCGTCTCCGTAGGCACACCGTCGACGACGGCCGGCTCGTACCGTCGATGCTGGAGAGCGTACAGGATGGAATCGTCCATCGGGGGCAGGTGCTTGAGGACACGACAGTCGCCCAATGTGCCGCTGAGTGGGACGCGACACTTGGCCACGAACAGCCCTTCGACGTGATGCCGGAGCGCCTCCTGGGTGTACTCTGGGTTCGGTCCCGAGATCTTCCTAGGGGGCCGATACACTGTCGCTTGGGTACTGGGACCAGCGCGCTTCAGGGTCACAGGCGGCAATCGCGCGACTCCGTTGGCAACTTCGATGTCATCGATGAACGCATCCTCGCAGCCATCGCGATGCACGACCAAAGAATAGGCGCCATCAGGCACTTCGAAGAAGAACGCGTTCTCGCGATCCACGCCTCCCAGCTCAAGAGATGAATCCCTTTTCGAACGCAGCAGGACGTCGCCGCCGACACCGTCAGCGATAATCTTGCCGGTCAGCGCCCGCGCCGGGCGATAGAGCGCAGCAGCGGCCGGCTCGCCCTTCGGGGTCTCGACGGGTAGGGTGGCGCATGCGACAACGAGCAGCGGCGCTGCCGACGGGAAGATCAGTTTCCGAGGCTCCGGCACAGCGCAACGCGGCATCTGCGATAGCCCTTTCAAACGCGTGGACAAGAGTGATTTGCACACATCAGTCTGGAGCGCCTCCGGCTGCGGTGGCGGCGACTGGCGATGCGCGGGCGGGCTCCTCCGCCACGCCGGCTTCGGGCAGGCGCTTCATCAACGGGACGAGCACGGCCGCGATGATGGTGCCGACGATTGCCACGAAACCGAGCTTGATGAAGAGATTCGTGTACAGCGGCAAGCTCTGCATCGGGCTCGTCACGCCTTCGGGGACGCTCGCGTAGGTGGCGACGAAGCTGCCGAGGTATTGCGAGATACCGGTGGAGAGAAAGTAGACGCCCATGAGAAACCCCCGAAGCGAGGGCTTGACATAGCGCGCATAGACCGCGAGTCCCAAGCCGCTGATGAGAAGCTCGCCGAGCGACTGGAAGGCGTACCCGGCGACCATCCAGGAGAAGGACACCTTCCCGTCGTCGTGAGCGAAGCGCCCGCTGATTCCATACAGGAAGAATCCGAGGGCCAGGATCGCGAAGCCGATGGTGAACTTCGTGGAGATGTGGAAGTCGCCGCCCTTCTTGCCGAGCCGGTTGTAGAGCCACGCGAGCGGCGGGCTGAGAATGAAGATCCAGATGGGATTGAGCGCCTGCACTTGTCCCGCCGGCACCTGATAGCCGAAGACGTTCAGGTCGACGTTGCGGAGCGAGAAGAGCGTCAGCGACGTGGACATCTGCTGATAGAAGATGAAGAACAGCATTGCCTCGGCGGTGAGGATGATCACTGCCCAAAGGCCTTTGCGCTCGCGGTCGGCGCCGTGCTTCATCATCCAGCCGAAGATCACGAGCATGGCGAAGAACGCCAGCACCACCAGCGCACGTGCCACGTCGCGGTTCTGGATGATGAACGCGACGCAGACGGTTCCGATTGCCATTCCCACCAGGACGAGCCCGAGACGGCGGAAGTCGAAGGGCTCGAAGTCCGGCTTCGAGCCGACGTGCGCGAGGAAGCGGCGCATGAAGAAGTAGTTGAGGAGCCCGAGCACGAGGCCCGCGGCGCAGACCGCGAACGCCGCGTGCCAGCCGATGGCGATGGCGATCAGCGGCGTGGCGATCTGGGAAAGCGTCGCGCCGACGTTGACCGCCATGTAATACATCGTGAAGGCGCTGTCGATCTTCGCCGAGTCGCCTTCGTACAGCCGCGAGATCAGATTCGCCGGGTTCGCCTTGAAGACGCCGCCGCCCACTGCGATGAGCGCGAGCGCCGGAAAGAGCAGCGAGGGTCGATCGGGCACTGCGAGCAGTGAGTACCCGCACGCGAGCACGAGCGCGCCGATGACCATCGTTCGCCTGCTCCCGAGGAGCTTGTCTCCGATGTATCCGCCCGCGGCTGGTATCGCGTACGCGAGCGCGACGAACGCGCCGAAGGTGAGGTTCGCGCGGTCGTCGCTGTACGAGAGCTGCTGCACCATGTACAGCACGACGACCGCGGTCATGCCGTAGTAGCCGAACCGCTCCCACATCTCGATGAGGAACAGGGTGACGAACCCCAACGTCCTCGATCGCTCGCCTCGCGCCTTGGAAGGGTCGTTCATGGCGCGCCACGCTGCTCCTTTCTGTGCAGCTCCGCAACGTCCAGCGCGTGACCGACCACACGATCGCGAAGGAGCTCGGCGCGCTCCGCGCTGCGCTCAAACTGGCTCTGGCCAAGCGGCGCGCTGCTCGTCCAACTCGTGCATCGCCACCATCCTCTGTGGCTGAGCGCCGAACGAAACTGGCGGTAGCTCGTCATCATCGTCGACGGCGACGGCAAGCAGGGCAGAGACACGGGCGAATTCGCGCATCCCGCGCGTGACGCCGACTCTCGGCCCTTGCAGCGCGTTTCGGCCCTGGCGGCCACCCCCGGGCTCGGCCTGATCCGGTGCGAAACGACTTGCCTGAAAGCACCCCGCGGGGTTCCTATTCTGAGCGTGAGCGAGGCGGGATGATCAAAAACACTGCTCGGCGCCGCTTCATCGGCCCAACGGTTGTGGCACTCGGACTCGCAGCCATCTTGTGTTGCTCATGTTCGGCTTCGGGTTGCCAGGCCGATCAGGAGTGCGTGCGAGCGGATGCCGGCGAGGTGTGCGCGAACCCCTGTGCGTTTGACGGCGGCGGATATTCTTGTCCTGCGGGGACGACATGCACATTTGCCAGCGCTTGCTGCGTAGGAGCAGGTTGCACGCCAGTCGTTGCGCGCATTTGTTGCCCGGGAGTTGGATGTTGAGCAACGCTGTTCCCCGACGTCGCAGCGAACCCGAACGAATCACCTGGCCTCGGCCCGGCCCGCAGTGCGCCCTGGTGCCCGCCGGCGATCCCACAGACCGCAAAGCCGCTCCCAGCCGGTCCCAACGGAAGCGAGGGATGGACGGCCCCTCCCAACGCGAACAGTGAACCGGGGTTTTCTCTAGAGCGAGTTGATCGCCACTGGCCCCACGGAGACGCCGGGCGCCTGCCGCCAGGGCGGCGGGCGAGTAAGCCATGAAGGGGGGAGGACGGGGCTGCGATACGTGGCCGATTTCGCGCCACGCAGGTCACGGTGTCCTTCGGGGAGGGACCGATGCTGCCCGCAGCGCTGCGATCACTGCTCCTCGCGCTCCTTCTTCACGTTACAGGATGCTCGAAGGCGGATCTTGGAGAGAGTTGCACGGATAACTCGGATTGCAAGTCGGGCCATTGCGGCGACTGCATCTGTTTAGGCCAACCTAGCTGCGACCTTCCCGACGGCGGAGGCCAGCGTAGTTGCGTTTGCGAGCCATGAGGGGTTGCCAACACGGGGCGATCTTTGCGGACCGCGACCGCGAACGGGCGCACGCTCCTTACTGTGCGGCGTCACGACGTCTGCGAAGATTCCGATGTCGTGATCGAGCTTGATCCGCGATTTGCCCGGGAGCATTGAGTACGTGCGCGATGGTCGAGCCTCCAACCCTGCCAGACCGCACCCGGGGTCTACAACCCCGGCCGCGCAGGGCATTCCGGCGGGCCGACCGTCGGGGGATTTGGTTCCGTATCGACTTCCGATACGCTACTTGACGGCAGTCGATAAATAATTTATTGATACTCGATATGTTGGAGGTGATGAATCATGCCAAGGCCAACCTCGTCATCCGCCGCGCTGCCGATCGCGTACGTCGTGCTGCGGATCCTCATCGTGGTCAACTGGCTGGTCGGCGCCGCGATCCTCGCTCTGCTGGCTGTCATGCCCAACGAGCAATGGATCATGGCTGCTTTCAAGCTTTCTCCTTCGCCTGAGGCAGAGCGGCTGATCATGGGCCTGCGCGCGGTCGCCGTGCTCGGCCTCGTCGGGATCCCGCTGAACTATGCCGTCCTCAAGCGGCTGCTCGCGATCGTCCTAGCGGTTCGCGAGGGCGACCCATTCGTCGCGGCGAACGCGTACCGTTTGCAGGCAATCGCCTGGGCGCTGCTCACGCTACAGCTTCTCAGCCTCGTCATCGGCGCGATCGCCAGGGCCGTTTCGAGTCCGGCGCATCCGGTCCATCTCGATGCCGGCTTTTCGATCAGCGGCTGGCTCGCGGTCATTCTCACGTTCGTGCTGGCCCGCGTGTTCGCGGAAGGCACGCTCATGCGCGAAGACCTCGAAGGGACCGTGTGACATGGCAATCGCCGTCAAGCTCGACGACCTACTCCACGATCGGCGGATGACACTGACCGAGCTCGCGGACCAGGTCGGAATGGCGCTGGCCAATCTCTCGATCCTCAAGACCGGCAAGGCGCGCGCGATCCGCTTCTCGACGCTCGATGCGATTTGCGAGGCGCTCTCGTGCCAGCCTGGCGACATTCTCCAGTTTGAGTCGAAGCAAGCAAAACGCGACCGACCGGCCGCGGCGAGCAAGAGAAGCGCAAGCCGATGAACGCCCTGCTCCAACAAGGAGACCTTCAAGTGAAACACAAGCTCACGTTGACCATCACGTCTCTGCTCTCGATCCTCTTGTTTGCGTTTCACTGGGCGGACGATGTCGTCCGCGGGATCTCGCCGGGAGGGGTCTCAGGCCTCTTTGGCGTGCTCATCCTGGTCGTCTGGCTGTACGCAACGCTGGTGCTCGGCGAACGGCGATCGGCGTACGTCATCATGCTCCTCGGGTCGCTCGGTGGGTTGGGCGTCCTTGTCCTCCACATGAGGGGGGCGGGACTTGTCGGCGGCAGGATCGCCAATTCCAGTGGAGTCTTTTTCTGGGTTTGGACGCTCATCGCTCTCGGCGTGACCTCGACCTTCTCCGCCATCCTCTCGGCGCGAGGACTGTGGAGCCTGCAATGGGGCCAGTCCCGATAGTTCGGCCTGGTTGGAGCTCGTTCAAGGAGGGCGCATGCTCTTGCCTATCCACATTGCCGCAGGCGGGCTCGCCATTGTTCTTGGCGCCGTGGCTCTATTGGTGAAGAAGGGCGGAACCATCCACCGCCGCTGCGGCCTGCTGTTCGTCTACGCCATGCTCGTCTTGGGCACCACCGCCGCGCTCCTCGGGTTTCGGGGGAATCGCCTCCGACGGAGCACGCTTGTACTGGGCCGGATGTGCGCGGCAGGGTGATGGGGATCTCTACGATAGGTGGGCTGCCGATCGCGAGCGTAAGCGATCAGTGGGGGGCCCGGTCCGTCGCCGTGGACGCGAACAACGTTTACTGGAGCAACGGCGGGGCGGTGACGACCAACGGGATTGTTCCCGGGTCGATTTCCAAGATGGGCAAGTAGGGACGCACAGGCGAGTGTGAGGGACCCTATTGGCGCCCTATCGGCCCGCATACTTCATCGAGTCTGCAGAGCGTCGTTCGATCCGTCACCGGTAGTGCAGTCGGAAGGTGTAGGAGACTTCGACGGGTTGTCCATGGCGCAACGCAGGACGGTACTTACGAGCCTGAAGCGCGCGAATGACCTCCGGAATCGTGGGCTGTCCCTGCTTTGGCCTGCAGTCACGAACATTACCCTCGGTCGTGATCGTGCATCGGATCACCAGCTCGCCATACCCGATTCCGGTCGGAGGATTTGGGCCGGAAAGCAGCACAGGGGGAGCGATCGCATCGCCGAGCATCTCGACATCATCGTCCCCGGCGATCAGGACCACACGGATTCGCGTATTTACCCCGACCTCCACTTTGATGTTCTCAGCAGCGATCGTTTCGAACATGCGCTTCCAGAAGATCGCGCGATAGATGCCACCGGAGAGCTTCAATTCAAACGTCCCCTCACGAGCACTCTGCGTGCTTTGCCCGTGCACGGCAACTACAACGTTCTCGAGAGGATCGCCGGTGCTGCCATCGACGACCACTCCGCTCAGGGTTCCTTGGGGACCGCGTGGTTCCCCGCCGGCTTGCGCAAAGTGCGTTTCGGGCCGGACTGGCGGTCCAGAGCAAGCCACAACGAATCCGGCGAGCAGGATCATGCCTATGTCGTGCGGCTCCATTGCGACAGAATCTCCGAAGGGCCCGATAACCCGCAAGAAGAAGGCTTCCCACGTCATGCTACGCGTCTCAGCTCAGACCAATGGCCGGAAGATGACCCTCACGTCCATTCCTGCGAGCGCCTTGGGTTCAAGCTCCGGCAGTCGTTCTTTTGCCAACCCAGCCAATCCCGCCTGAGTTCGATCACGAAGAAACTTCGTCGCGCCCCCCGCTGGGTCAAGCTGGCCAGCCGTCGTGGCGGTCTGACGAAAATCCATCACTCTCGAATGCGTTTTGTCCTTTGTCGTTGCGCGCACCGTGGCCTCCAATGCACTCTATGAAGCTCGAATCGCTGTCGGGTAGGGACCAGTCGCGGAGCCCATTGGATGGACTGCCGTGGAGGCGCGGTCGCTCATGTGTCGTCCCGTTGGCTTATCCCGGCGCTGCTCGCCGTGGCCTGCGGGGGCGGGGACGGGCCCGCGCCGCCGGAGGCCATCGCGAAATTCACCGGCACCTGGAGCGGGGCGATCAAGAGCACGGTGACCTGCGGAACGCAGGCGAGCACCAGCGACTCCAGCGTCTCGATCTCCCTCGCGCGCGGGACGGACAGCGACCTCGAATACATCACCGTCGACGGGTGCCATCTCAAGTTTCGCGTCGCCGGCAACGGCACGACGGCGAGCCTTTCCAATGGGCCCGCGCGATGCTCGACGCCGATCGACCGCGTCAATTCGGCGACGGTGACGTTCAGCCGGTACACGCTGACGGCGACCGACCAGGAGCGGCTCGGGATCGACGTGGGCGGAAGCCTCGACTCCGGCGACTTCGCGTGCGGGTTCAAGGATACCGGAATCCTCTGCCCCGCGCCGATCCGTTGCGACGCCGAGGGCAATCCTCTTCCGCCGCCTCGCATCCCGGTGGCTCTCGAGGTCGTCTCCGGCGCCGGCCAGATCGGCGTCGTAGGCTCGACGTTGCCCGTGGCGATCTCGGTCCGAGCGAAGGCCGCGGATGGGGGCCCGATTGCCGGCGTGCTCGTCGGTTTCCGCCTTGATGCGGGCTCTGGCGCCGTCTCGCCGCCCTACGTCATCACGGGAGTGGACGGAATCGCTGTGACCTCGTGGACTTTGGGGACGGTCGCTGGGCCGCAGGCGGTCGTCGCCGAAAGCTCTTCGCTCGCTCCGATCCGGGTCACGGCAGTCGCGACCCCTGGTCCTCCAGTCTCCCTGGCCATCGAATCGAACCCGGCGGATGTGCTCGTCGGCGGCAACACGCAACTCTCCGTCGCCGCTTTCGATGCGTTCGGAAACGCGACCGCGATCGACGGGACGCCGGCGTGGACGAGCGACGTTCCAGCGAGCATCGTCGTCAGCGACGACGGCGTGGCCGCCGGAAAGTCGTACGGATCCAGCGTCATCCACGTCAGCGTCGGCGACCTTTCGGCGTCGAAGCAGTACGTCGTTCACGGAATGCTCTCCGGTAGCGGGACCGCCGAAGTCGATGGCGTGATCGCTCCCGGCGAGTGGGATGACGCCACCTCGACGGGACTGACCGTGTTCGGGGCGCCAGGAGGCGGGTTTGGCCGACTCTACGTGATGAACGACGACAAGGATCTGTACTTCGCGCTCGCGATCCCCGGACCCGTTCCGAGCGGCCAGAGCATCGTCCTGTTTACGTTCGACAAGGACGGCGATGGAGGCGCGAGCGCCGGCGACGACGTGGTGGCGTTCGACACGGCGACCGGCGTGAGCGACTCCGTGATGACGCTTGCGGGTTGCGGGGGCAGCGGTCCCTGTGTCATCTCCGATCTCCTCGCCGGTGGCTCGATCGACGCGTTCGCGAAGTTCGTCGACGGATCGACGGCCGTCTTCGAGGTCCGACATCCGCTCAGGAGCGGCGACCCGAACGACGTTGCCCTCGACCACGGCGATCGCATCGTCGTGGGAATGCTCGTCCGGTTCGTGCTCTCGCCTACTGTGAACCAGGACACCACTTTCAGCGTTTTGCCGCTGATGATCCGATGAGCCGCCGCCACTTCTTCGCGCGTGGAAAGGCGGACTTTCCCGAGTAGCGCGCGGAGAGGCCGAGCTGGCGCGCCTCGGTCCCTGGGAAGCGCACCTGCTCCCGCGCTGCGACGGGAGCAGGAACGTGGGCGAGCTGATCGTGGGGATCACCTTGTTGAAGCACGAGCCGCGGCCCAGATTCCGTGACAGAACACGATGCTAGGTTTGGTTTGCGTAGGTTTCACTTTGTTCTCCTTTTCATTTGTTCTCCTTTGGTTGAGGAATTACTGATTGGCTGCCGCGGAGGTCGCAGCCTCTTCGATGAGCTTGGCTGTTTCCTTCGGGTGAGACATGTAGGCCACATGGCTGGCATTCACTTCGACCGTCTTGGCCTTGGCGCGCTTCGCCATCATGCGCTGCTGGTCCGGATTGATCGACCGGTCTGCGGTGGCCACCATGTACCAGGTGGGCTTGGTCTTCCAGGCGGGATTTGTGACCTTATGGGTGAACGAGTCGGT
>Ga0070708_100002268_pt1 | contig 14872 bp, 14 predicted proteins | sample KBSK5503metaG_FD_65469 | JGI IMG/M metagenome (GOLD analysis project Ga0070708, IMG submission 65469) | Corn, switchgrass and miscanthus rhizosphere microbial communities from Kellogg Biological Station, Michigan, USA - KBS K5-50-3 metaG | ecosystem: Host-associated > Plants > Roots >...
AGCGTGTTATCGAGCACGAGGTGGTTGTGCGCGTAGAGCCCGGTGAGGAACGTGGCGCGCGACGGACAGCAAAGGGGAAACGAGATGAACGCGTTGGTGAATGTCGCTCCCGCGTCTCCGATCAAAGACCGAGTGTGCGTCATCACGCGCATCTGCTCGAGGGTTTGATCGTCGGTCAGGATGAACACGAAGTTGGGCTTGCTTACCGCCGCCTTCACGGCCGGAGACAACGCCGTCGCGAGCAGCACGGCCAGGAGCGTCGCCATCGTCTTGCGATGCGGCTTCATTTCGCCTCCCTTAGCGGCTCGATGCGATCCATTTCACCGGAGGACGCCCGTTCTCCTGCCCGACCGATCATGTGAACGACCCAACAAAGAGAAAGGAGCCCGGTTGGGCTCCTCTCGCACTCTCAGAAACTAAACGTGCGCGACCACTTCGAAACGCTCGACGTTCTTGATCTCAGCACCGAGCTTCTCCGTCGAGGTCTTGCGGATCTGCGACGCGGCGGTCTCAGTCGCTTGCAGGTCCTTCTCCGTCTCGAAGAGCGTCAACGCGAGCGTCTTTCCGCTCTTGCGATCGGTAAACCAGTACCCGCTCTTGAAGCCGGGCAGAACTTTCGACGCGGGGATCACGTCGTTCTCGATGACACGGATCATGTCGTCGAGCTTCTCCGGACTGCCTTGAAGCGTGGTCAAGCGTGCGAACATGAGGCCTCCTCGCTGTGTGCTTCCACACTCGTTGATTGCAGTAGACCGCACAAGGGGGGCAGGCATGCCTCTCCGCGAGCGAAGTGAACGCCCGCAGCGTTGCGTTGAAGCGTTGCGCTACTCGACGCAGCCGATTCGGGAATGACGCGGATAGCCCACTCGCCTAAATGGGTTGCCTTCGCCCATCCAGGCCGCCACCTCGTTTGCGCCATACAAATCGCTGTCACGTGCCGACCCGCGTCCATGTGCCCTCGAGGATCGCTCTGCGATCCCCGCACGGATCGTGAGCGACGGGATGCAGAGTGAGTGTCTTTCCACCGTCTCCGATGGAGTACGTCCAGTTGTGCAATGGGTCTGTGTTCTCGCAAAACCTGCCGTCGCTGGGGTTCGAGTGTCGAGGTCACTGTGATCTGCGGAGTCGAGCCGCTCGGCGAATTGGCACCGCTCGGCGACGTGCCCGACGACGAGCATGCCACGGCGAAGAGCATCGAGGCGATGGAGAGCAGGCGTCCGATGGATGATGCGCGACCGACGGACTGGTTTCTTCAAGCCATCTCTTCCCTCCGTTTACCGAGGGCTCGCCGACCGGTCAACTCCCGGCGATGGTACCGATCTCTTCGAGATCCTTGGAGTCGAGCGTGATGGCCCCGGCGGCGGCGTTCTCGCCCGCCCGTTTCTGCGATCGAGTGCCGACGATCGCTCCGGTCACGCCCGGTTGGTGCAGCGACCACGCGATCGCCAGCTGAGCACGTGTGATCCCGAGCCGGTCGGCTACCGGGCGCAAGCGCTCGACGATCGCGAGCTGGGCACGCCGCGCCTCCGGTTCGAAGAGCGCCTCGTAGTTGGTCTTCACGGGAGGGATGAAGTTGAAGCTCCCGCTTCGCCAGTCGTCCTCGCCGAAGGTCGTCTGCTCGGTGATGCCGCCCGTTACGAGACCGAACGACAACGGGCCGTATGCGATCACACCGGATCCGTTGCCTTCACACCAACGGACGACGTCACCGTTCTGTTGAAAGAGTAAAGAGAAGTGCGGTTGCAAGGCGTCGACGTGACGGATGGCTTCGCAGGCTTCGATGAGCTCGCGCGGGAAATTCGATACGCCGATCCACCGCACGAGACCATCGTCGACGAGTTCCGCCATGGCGGCCCACGACTCCTCCGGAGTGAAGTCGGGCGACGGTCCATGGATCTGGTAGAGGTCGATCCGATCGCGTCCGAGCCGCCGAATGCTCTGTTCGGCCGCTCGCCGGATGTCGGCCGCGCCGTACCCACTCCCCGCCGGGGCGAAAGCAACCTTGGTGAAAACCAACGCGTCCGGACGCCTCTTCACAGCTCGACCGACGATCTCCTCCGACTTTCCCGCGCCGTACGCTTCGGCCGTGTCGATCCAATTCATGCCGGCGTCGAGCCCGGCCTGGATCGCGCGAACGATCTCGTCGTCCGGCGGATTGGTGCCCCACATGCCTCCGGCTTCCCAGGTACCGAAACCGACCCCGGAGATCTCGGGCCCGGCGCTGCCGAGACGTTTGGATCTCATAGAAGACTCCTTCCCCTCCTATCGCGACTGTGAGATGCCCTCACCATACGCGCGGAGTCGCAAGACCCTCGCCGTCGCTACGCGGAGCTCGGTTCGAGTTCGGCTCGTTGCCCCGCGGCTCGATTCGCAGCGCCCTCTCAGCTCGCGCGCATCGGCCTCTATGGCTGGTGCTGTTTCATCGGCATGAGTCTCGACGATCGAGTGCGAGACCCGAGAAGGAGAGGAGGTGAAGCGAAATGCTTTCCTTGCGAAGAGGCGTCGCGGCAGCAGCGATCATCGGATCGATGCTTGCCGGCGGAGCTATCGGAGCGACGGTGTTCAGTGCGAGCGCGGGCAGCGCCGCAACGACCACATCCACGTCGACGTCCGGTGCGACCGTCAACGGCAGCGGCACTTTCCGATCGAACGAAGATCCTGCGCACGAGAAGACGGAGAGCGCGGCACGAGAGGCACAGGAAAATGCCGGGCAGATGCCCACGATTCCGTAAGTCGATCCTGCAAGAGCCCCGGGTGGGCCGGGAGACCGGCCCACCCGCGCTCGCGTCTTTGCTTGGCGGCGACGCCGCGTCAGAACCAGCCGCGACGCTTGAACACCATATAGAGAACCCCGACGGCGACGAGCTCGGACCCCAAGCCGAGGAGGACGAACGTTCCGGTACCACCGATCTTGTTCACCAGGAAGCCGAAATTCTGCCCGAAGAAACCGGTGAGCCAGCTCAGCGGGAGGAAGACCGTCGCGATGATCGCCAACTGCTTCATCACGACGTTGAGCCGGTTGGACACCGTCGACAAGTAGACGTCCATAGCGCCGGTCAACAGGTCGCGGTAGGTGTCGATCAAGTCGCTGATTCGGATGAGGTGGTCGTAGACATCGCGGAAATACCGCTCGTCCTTCTCGCTCATCCCCGGCAACTCACTGACGCCGCCGATCAGGCTCGCGAACAAGTCGCGCTGAGGCGTGATCACCTGACGCATCCCGACCAGCAACCGCTTCATCTTGAAGATTTCCTGCAGCTGTTCATCGCCCCCGCTCACGAAGATCTGGTCTTCCAGCTCGTCGATCCGGTCGTCCAGCTCGGCCAAGATCGGAAAGAAGCTGTCCACGAGCCCGTCGACGATCCGGTACAGGAGCGCGGCGGGATCGATGGTCGCGTGGTCGCGTTTGCCGTAGCGTTCGCGCAGGTCTGAGAGCGCCGGAGCCTCGTCGCGGTGGACGGTGATCAGGAAACGTTCGGAGTAGAAGCAGTGCACCTCGACGAGCCGGTCCTCGTCGGGAGACGCCCCGTACACGACGAGGAAGACGAAGTCATCGTATTCGTCGAGTTTGGGTCGCTGACCGAAATGCTCGGAGTCCTCGATCGCGAGCGGGTGAAACCTGAAGACATCGCGCAGGATCTGGAAATCACCTTCGGTGGGCTGGTAGAGGTCGAGCCAAAAGAACCCCTGGGCCGAGACCAATCCTTCGACCGCGGCACGGTCGAAATGGATCTCTTTCGTGCCGTCGTGGTTCACCACGTGGCAGGTACCGACTTGGTGCATCCCGCGAATCTTAGCGGCGGATCATCTCCGGCCCGGCTCGGGCGCAAAGAGAGGGCGGCCGCTCGGCCGCCCTCTGTTCGTGGTTAGGTTTCGGTCAGCTCTTGCCGTGCGTGTCGCCGCTCTTGCCGTGCGACTCGCCGCTCTTGCCGTGCGTGTCGCCGCTCTTGCCGTGCGTGTCGCCGCTCTTGCCGTGCGTGTCGCCGCTCTTGCCGTGCGGGCCGACCGCGCTCATCGGTTTGCCGCAATCGCTTTGCGCGGCGTCCTTGACCTTCGTGGGATCGGCGGCCGCGACGGCGCTCACGTAGTCACCGTGCGTCCAGTTCCCCGCGAGCGTGCTCACGTCTGTGAGGTTGCACACGCCCGCATCGTGGAACCGGTCGACGCTGCCGCCGTGACTGTCGGACGTCTCCGTCGCTTCCGGTGTGGGCGATTCGGTCCCGTCCGGCGACTCGCTCGCTTCGACCTGCGGACCCTTCGGCGCGTGCGAGGTGTGGCCGGTCAAGGCATAAGAACCCCCGGCGAGGAACAAGGCCAACCCCATCCCCATAGCCACTACAACGGCCCGGCGGGCGAGAAGCTTGCGCATCGTCGATCTCACGGACACCCCTCCTTCGAGTTACGCCTCTACCCAAGACAATCGTCCGAGGAGCGGATTCGTTCACTCCAAGAGGAAGAGTTTAAGGTCTGGAAAGGGTCCAAACTGGGCTGCACCAGAGCAAACGTCCCTGGTAGAGCGGCCGGCGTCGAAGAAAAACCCCCCTCTACCTCTATGCGAAAACGTTCTGAACATTTACCATCTGTTGACCGCCCGCTTTATGAGAAGGACGGTCTACTCGCCACCGGCCACAAGGGGATGCAAATGACCAACCGAACGCTCCGCAGGCTCGTTCCCGCTCAAACGCTCGGACTGCTCGTCGCGTTGTGTCTGGCCGGTGCGGTTCCGGCAGCATCGAGCGCGATCGCGGCCGGTCCCATCGCCTCGCGCCCACGGGTCGCATCCAGGGCCATCTCGTCGGCCGGGTGGGCGTCGAGCAACTGGTCGGGCTATGCGATCAGTGGCTCGGGGTACACCTCGATCACGGGCAGTTGGGTGGTCCCGTCGGTCACCTCGTCGAAGAAGCCGACCTATTCATCCAGCTGGATCGGTATCGACGGGTTCAACAACTCGAACCTGATCCAAACGGGGACTGAGCACGACTACTACTCCGGCCGGGCTCACTACAACGCTTGGTGGGAGATCTTGCCCGCGGCCGAAACGCCGATCGGATCGATCTCCGTCTCCCCCGGCGACCACATGACCGCCTCGATCACCAAAGGCGCAGGCTCATCGTGGACGATCAGCATCACCGACGCCACCACGGGGGGGACCTTCAGCACGACGCAGACCTACTCCGGCCCACAAACATCGGCCGAATGGATCCAGGAAGCTCCGACCGTCGGCGGACACACCGCGACGCTCGCTCACTACAGCCTCACGACCTTCGATCCCGGGACCGTCAACGGCGGGAACCCGAGCCTCACCGCATCTGAAGGCGGCGTGATGATCCAGCAGGGACGTCAAGTGTCGACACCTTCCGCTCCCGACGGCGACACCGACGGCTTCAACATGGCCTACGGTTCGGCCGCGCCATCGCCGCCCGCCTCCTGAGCCAGAGCTGAGATTCTGGAGGGCCGGCCTTCGGGTCGGCCCTTCTTCATGGCGCCTCGCACTGCCGCGCTCCTCAGGGAGGAACGCGGCCGGGTGCGCCGAAAGAGGTCACGATGAGAAAGCTCGCGGGGTTCGCGGCGCTGGTCGTGCTGTCGGCCCTCGTATGGACGCCGGCTCAGGCGGATCGCAACTGCGCGTGGCAGGCTCGGCTCGACCCCGCGGTGATCAACACGGCCTATCCCGATCAGTTCGCGAACTACTGGACCCTCGCCCTGCCTGCAGCGACCGGCTCGACACTCACGATCCGAGGGGTGTACCCCCACGCGCGGTACATGTCCTTCGTGTCCTACGCGGCGACGCTGCAGTCCGCCGACGGCCTCGCCGACGTCGACATCGCACCCGACCCCGGTAGTGACGATCCCTTCCTGGCGGGGCACGCGCGGAACACACCGGACGCGGCCCGGCGCTACACCGTCACGGTGAAGTATCTCGGACCGCGTAGGACCATGCCGGCGCCGCGGCATCGGAACACGCTGTACACAACCAACTCCGACGGCTCGAAGGCGGGCCGCGTGTTCACCCTCATCTATCGGGTGTACCGGCCGGACGCAGCCTTCGGTAAGGACATCACCGGCGGCGCGGGCCTTCCGTCGGTCACATACAACACCGCCGATGGCCGCTCGGCGCATATCCCGTCGTGTCCTTACCCGGACGTCCCGCCGAACGGCCTCAACCGCAAGGTGGCGAACGCCGGCGGGAGCAATTCCGGCGGTGGCACAGTCAAGCATCCCGGGTTCGATCCGCCCGTGTGGCACAAGTTTCAGAACTTCGCGCGATCACTCTCCCAAGGACTCACCGAGAACGGCTACTGGGGAACGACATTCTCCGACGCGCTGAAGCCGGCGGCCGACGCGCTGCCGAACGGAGGCTTCTTCGACAACCCCAACAACAACTACATCTTCACGCTGCTGAGCCACGGATACGGACAGCTCGCGGTGTTCCGCGCGAAGCTCCCTACGACGCCCGACACGTATCCGAACCTCCCGGTGATGCCCGGCGGGACGCAGCTGCGGTATTGGTCGATGTGTTCGAACGACGGCCCGTCCCAACGGTACTTCGGCTGCGTGATGGACGACGGGATCGCACCGACGGTCGACGTCGCCGGTTATTACACCCTCGTCGTCTCGACGCCGGCCGACGAACCCGAGACCGTGAAGAGCGGCGCGTGCGGCTGCGTGTGGTTGCCGTGGGGGCCCGGCGGCAGCGTCGTGCTGATCATGCGCAACATGCTTCCGGATCCGGCGTTCGCCAACTCGATCCAGCGCGCCGGGTACGGAACCGAGCAGCAAGACATGGGGGCCTACTACCCAGCCGGTTGTTACATGAGCGCGAAGGTCTTCGACACCGGCGCGCGATGTGTGGTGGCTCAGCCCGTCATGTGACCTCGCTCCGGACGGGCTTGGGCCGGGCCCGGCTCATCAACCGCAGACCGGTCAGCACGAGAACGAGGAACAACACCGTAGCCCGCCCGAGAACGTCCTGAGAGGACGCTGCCGTCGTAACGCGGGGTCAGGGAACCGTGGGGATCGGGGTCCGGCCGCGGTACCGGCGGCGGTGCAGGAGATACGCGACCAGCCCTATCGGAAGCGGGAGCCAGAACGCCACGAGCCGGTAGGCGAGCGTCGCGACCGCGGCGTCGCCCGCGGTGACGCCGGCGAGCACGAGCGTGGTCGCGAGGCCCGCCTCGACGAACCCGAGGCCTCCCGGCGTGATCGGGATCATCCCGAGGATCATCGACACCACGTACGCGAGGAGGACGAGCGAAGGACGTGGTCGCGCGCCAATCGCGGCGAGGGCGGCCAAAAGCACCGCGTAGTCGAACAGCCAGTTGCCCGCGGTTACCCCCGCAGCGGCGGGCCAGCTCTTGCCGAGGACTCGGAGGATCTCATCCCGAGAACCCAAGAGCCTCTCCGGAAGCGCGATGACCGCGCCGTGCCGGCGAATGACATTCAGGGTTCTTTGAAGGGTCGCGCCGACGGCGCGGAGCGGGCGATCGAATGAAAAGAAGATCGCCCCGACCGCGATCGCCACGACGAATACGGCGACGCCGAGGAGGCCCGCGAGGCGCAGGTCACCAGCCACCGGAGCGCCGCCCAGGATCGCCGGGATGGAGAGCACGGGCAGGGCGACGAGCATCGCCGTCGACATCAGCCACACCGTCGTGAGTCCCGCCGCGATGACCGTTCCATCGACGCCGCCCGCCGTGAGCATGTTGTAGTTGAGCCCCGCCCCCAAAGCCGCACCGAGCGGGACCACGCGACTGAAGGCGTTCGAGGCGAGCTGGGAGGTCGCGATCGCGAACCAACCCTCGCGGCTCATCGTCAGGCGTTGAAGCGCCCAGAGGCATGCGAAGCTTCCAACCTCGAACACGAACATCAGCGCCCACCAACGCAGACGGATGCGACCGAGGTCGGTCACGGAGTGGAACACGGTCATGAGCCTCGGCCAGACGAAATACAGGCCTACTGCGGTGAGGATCAGCCCGACGACGCGCGGCGCCAGCCGGCGGGCGAGCGAAGGGCCCGCCACGCCTAGAGGGACTTGAGCGGGTGACGTCCGTCGACCACGCCGAGGACGCCGAACAGCTCGTAGCCGATGAGTCGCTTCAACTCATCGGACATCCCGTCGAGCACGGCTCGCGGGATCGAGAGGTACTGGTTCTCCTGCTGCCGCAGCCAGCTCGCGTTGTAGTTAACCGTCACGCCGACACGGTCTCCACCACTCGAGTTGGCGCCGCCTCCGTGGAACACCGACCCGTCCCAAACGAGCACGGACCCCGGCTCCATCTCGGCGAAGACGCAGCCGCTCTCGGCCGGCACTTCCGGGGACGCCTGAGACCCCGGCACGAGCCGGGTCGCGCCGTTGGCTCGCGTGAACTCGGTAACCGCCCACATCGCATTGACGACCACAGGCTGATGAGGTTTCGGGATGGGGAACGGGAGGTCGTCGGTGTGCAACGCCTGCTCGCTCTCGCCGGGGAGGATGCGAACGGCCTGCGCGATCGAGAGCTGGACGCCGGGCCCCAGGCGCTCTCGCACGAGCTCGAGCACCACCGGATTCGTAACGAGAGGGTGAACCGCGGGGATCTTCGCGAGGAGGTTATATACGCGTTGCGTCGCGGTACCTTCGAAATCGCCGCGGCCGCGCGGGGTCACGTCGAACCATGGTTGAAGCGCCTCGTTGAGGTCTCGAACCGCATCCCGGCTGAACAGATCGCGGAGGATTACGTAACCATCGGACCGCAGCTGAAGCGCAGCAGCAGCGGGAGCCACTTCGGATCGCTGTTGGGCCGGCTCGGCCATCGAACCCTCCTCGAAGCAAACCTACTCTGACCTGATGTCGGCTCGCATCCCCAAAGTCACGACAACCCCGCTAAACGAAAGAGGGCCGGTCAGCCGACCGACCCCCTCTCGTAACCCGGTTCAGCCAAGGGCGGGCGTGATACACACCTCTCCGATAACCGCTCCACATCCCGGCGCGACGGCGCGGTGCGGCGGGAGCGCCGGCATGAACGGGAGCAGGATGCTCGTCGGATGGGTCGCATCCTGCAGGATCTGCACGACACTCGGGGAGTTCGGCTCGTAGGCGTACGTCGAGATCGGGTCGTTCGCCGGCGGCGCGTGGAGCTGGAGTACGAGGTCGTGTCCCGCGCGCCAATAGTGGCCGAGCGGGAAGATCTCGATCTCGTACTTGTAGACCGTGCCCGGCACGATCGGCTGCAACGTCAGGTACGGGTGGAACGGACGGTAGATGGCGCCGCCCGGCGTCTTCTGCGACTTGGAATCGATCACCTTCCGGAACGACGCGCGCAGGAGTCCGCGCTGTACGAACGTCGTCGCGCCGGAAGCGGAGTCGTGATCGAGGATCTCCGCCCAGAAATCGACGTCGGGTGAGGTGGCCGTCGCATACAGCGTGAGATCGATCGGCCCGGCGAGCGCCGCATCGGACGCGAAGTGCAGCGAGTAGCGCGCGGTGTCGGGCAGCCCCGTCGTGAATCCGTACGGCGCGAGCTGATCGTACGGGAGTCCCCCGATCGCGTGGCCGAAGTCCTCGGTCATGTGACGGCCGGTCCCGGTCGAGACGTAGGTGACCGTGGGGTCGTTCCCCGAGACGGTCTGCAAAGTGCCGTTGGCCCGCAGGTAGTAGCGGCGCCAGTCCGTGTTCGGCAACGGCCAGTCGCTCGCGGTGTATGGAGCGAGCCGGTTCGAGCCTTCAGACTCGAAGTAGAGGAGCACTCGCTGCGTAGGGTCGAGCACGTCGGCGCATGAACGCCCGAGCGCCGTCGTCGCCGACGTCGAACCGCCGAAACGCACCCAGCAATCCAGCCAGTCGCTCTTGTTGCCCGTTGGGTCGTTCGGATTGTGCATGCCCGTAGAGATCGTGATGCGCTTCGGCAATCCGGCAGGCAGGTTCGCCCACAAGACGTGACCGCCGCGCGGTCCGGTCTGCTCATCCTGGTATTGCTGCCCGAGCTGGATCGGAACCTTGATCCCCTTGATGTGCGTCAGGAGCGCGTTGCGGATCGCCCATGAGGTCGGCTTCGCGAACGGCGAACCGTAGGTGTTGAGGAGGATCGTGGGGTGTGGAACCAGGTCCGTCCCTTGGTGCGTTAGGTAGTTCTTGCGGCAATGCGCGTCACTCTGGAGGAACGGCAGGTTCGACAGGTGCTCGCTGATCGGACGGAGCAGCGCCCCCCAAAGGATCGGGAACCCGTAGTTCGAGATGCCCCCCGGGTAGAGAATGCCGCGATAGAAGTCGTCGATCAGCCCCGACACGGCGATCGCCTTCAGGTGCGTGGTGGTGGGTACCGCAGCGCCGACGAGGAAGCCCTCGAGTCCGCCGTAGGAATGCCCGTAGATGCCGACCAGGCCGTTGGACCAAGACTGCTTGGGGATCCAGTTCTCGATGATCCACGCGCCGTCTTTGCTGGAGCGATCGCTGAAGAGAGCGAGCTTCCCCGCCGAGCAGCCGGTTCCGCGGAGCGAGATCGCGACGACGATGTAGTTGGGGTTGCCGACGAAGGTGGGGTCGTTGGGCTGCGCGGCGCCGCCGTAGCCTTCGATCTCGACCAGTGCCGGGTACTTGGTGCCGGCGACGTATCCGTCGGGGTAGAAGATGCGGGCGGCGATCTCGGTCCCGTCGTCGACCTTGATGTAGTTCATCGAGCTCGGCGGCGGCGCGGCGGCCTTGCCTGCAAGCGGAGCCAGGACCGCGACCAGAGCTATCAACAGAAACTTCCGCATGACGCCTCCCCGGTGGCTTTTGCGATGAAAAGGGGTTCGCGACTGATAGGTCGGATTCCTCCGCCATAGCGGAGCCGGCCCGTCTCATCGCGACTGAATCGCTCACCTTGACAGATTCGCTATCGCGATATATCGTGACCGCACGGAACCGGTCGAGATATAGGAGAACCGTATGTGGAGACATCAAGGAGAAGGGTTCGGCCCGCCCGCGCACTTCAAACGCTGGATGCGGGGCGGGTTCGGTCCGCCGTGGATGGCCGGGCCCCGGGCCCGGCGGGGAGACGTGCGGATAGGCATCCTGTCCGTTCTCGCGGAGCGGCCGATGCACGGCTACGAGATCATCCGCGAGCTCGAGTCTCGCAGCGGAGGCCGGTGGCGGCCGAGCCCGGGGTCGGTCTATCCGACGCTGCAGCTGCTCGAAGACGAGGGCTTGATCAAAGGAGACGACCGCGACGGAAAGCGCGTCTTCGAGATCACCGGCGAAGGCGAGGCGGCGCTCGCGGCTCGTTCACAAGATGACGCCGGCGCACCCTGGGACGCCGCCGACGAAAGCGGAGACCCGTTCGCCGGGCTGCGCAACGCGGTTTTCCAGCTAGGCGCAGCAGCCATGCAGGTCGGTGGGACCGGATCGCCGGAACAGCTCGCGCGCGCGAAGCAGATCCTCGACGAGGCGCGTAAGAAGGTCTACGGGATCCTCGCGGAGACATGATCCCGCGAGCAGAGATCGGAGGATGAAGACATGAGACGCAGAGGTATCGCGATCGCGCTGATCTTGATGATCGTCGCCGGCGTCGCGATCGGAGTCACCGCGTACAACTACGGATACAACCGCGGCCTCGAGCACACCGGCGCCGCGGTCCAGGTGGTGCGATACGCGCCCGGCTTCGGGCTCTTCCCGTTCTTCTTCGTGTTCCCGCTGCTGTTCTTCTCGGTCATCGCGCTGAGCCGCGCCGGCCGGCACGGACACGGCCACTGGGCTCATCGACCGTGGGACCGGCCGTACGTCGAAGAGCGGTTGGGCGAGTGGCACGACGGCCAGCACGACCGGACGCCCTCGCATCCGAGCGGCAGCGCTTGAGCCACGAAAACGTCAAGACGCCGGGCCCGGCCGGGCCCGGCGTCTTTCCGTTTCGCCTCTACTGCAGCGGCAGATCCACCCTCGCGTGCTGTATCAGGACGAGCCCGGGTATCCGGCTCGTTCCGACGAACTCCGTGGCGACGGGCGTCACCGTGAGGTAGACGTTCTGCCCGGCCGGTACGTCGATGGCGATACCCGGCAACTCGACGTTGATCGGCTCCTGAACCGCCGGGAGCAGAGACCGGATGGGCATCAGATTGTTCTGGACGACCATCGCGTCCGCAGGCGTCGTCCCGACCGATATCGCGAAGAACGCGCGCGTGTCGAGGCCAAGCGTCGTCAGTATCCCCTTGAGGTGCGGGACGCCGGCGATCTTGAGCGGTCCGGACGCGATCTTGTACGCGACGGGCGGACCCGCCACAGCCGGAGACGCGATCGAGCCGAGCGGCTTCACGCCGTAGGAGTGGTACGTCGTAACGTTGTCCGTTCGCATGCAGTCGTTGGCCGACGTTGCGATATTGAACGCCTTGACGGGACCGTTAGAGCCGTCGAGCACCGTGCGCGGATTCAGTCCCGCGAACGCCGCGTGGAAGAACGCACGCTCGAACGCGCCCCAATCCGCGACGCAGGGATTGCCGCTGGGATTCGTCGACGGCGGGAGCGCCTCGGGCAGAACGTGCCCCTGGTTGTAGCCGACGAAGATACTCTTCGCTCTGGCGGCGGAGGTCAGCACGTCGAAGTAGTTGTGCAGACCTTGGTTCAGATTGAACAGGTTGTCGGTGATCCCCTGACCGAACAGAACGGGGATATCCAGATGGTACCCGTGGTCGGAGAACCAGTGCGGGCTGTGCTTGTAGAAGATCTTCTTCAGATTGACCGTCCGAGGGATCGTTCCGTCCGGAAAGTCCGCCGTCGCGAGCCCGAGCGCTTCGCCTTCGTCGATGTAGGACGCGTGGGGCGGCGCGACCGCGTACAGCAACGTCGTCCATAGCGTGCGTGGAACGCCCTGCGGGCCGAGGCTTTCGGGAAGGTCGAACCACGTGATCTCCGGGGCGATCGCGTTGAAGCGCGTATGCCCCGTGTCACGGAGGTCCGTCAGTGCACCGATCGTCTGGTACCCGCCTCCGTAGCTGCCTCCCACCGCGCCGAGCACGGGGTCGCCCGGGCTGTCGGTTTGCACCCAGTCGAGCGTCGCGACGAAATCGATCAACGCGCGGACGTCCTGGCCTTCCAGCTCAGGGTCCTCGACGTGCGCCTTCACGGTGGACTGTCCGTGCCCCCGCTGATCGAAGCTCAGGACGCCGAACCCGTCGGCGAGCCAGTCGTTCCAGTCGCTCACCGCCGTGGAGCGGGATCCACCCCACCCGTGCGAGTGGAAGATCATCGGGACTTGGTGCGCGGCGTCCGCGCCGTTCGGCTTGAACAGCGAGTAATAGACGAGCGCTCCGTCCCTACTCGTCACGGTCCCGTTCGAGACGGTTCCCTGGTCGGCCGCCCTTGCAGCCCCCGTTCCGAGCAGGGCGAGACCGAGAGCGGCGACCAAGACGTACACCTGCAACCGGTGCTTGCCCATGAAACCCCCCTGGAATAGGCCTCGCCCGACGAGCCCAAATGCTGGCATTCGTGACGTTTCGACTTTCGGGGACGGATTCCTTCCGCTCGGTCGGAAAGGATTTCAGGAGTGAGTGAAGTGGGCCCGGTATCTGCCGGGCCCACTTCGTCAGACCTGATCGACGATCAGGGCATCTTTGGCGGCTCGATGACTCCCACCTGCATGCCCAGCGAGAAGGCGTCGTTCAGGCCGTAGTGCGCGGTGATCTTCCCCTTCTTGTCGAAGGAGTAGATGCTGATCGATTCGAAGTCGATCTTGGCATCGTTGGCCGGCGCGCCCAGCCAGACGACGCCGCCCTTGTTCGTTCCCGTGACCCGGTTGCGCGCCACCACCTTGTCGCCGTCGCCGATCAGCTCGAGGTTCTCGATCTTCCGATCGGGGAAGGACTGCATGACCATCCCATGCAGCATCTTCGCCGTCTCAAGCCCCACCGGAAGCCCCGGCGGAAGACCCTTGCTGTTGTCGAACTTCGGTGAGAAATACTGATCGAGGGAACCGACGTCGCCGCGCCCCCACGCCTCCTCGACGAGCTGAACCGTCTTCTTGTTGTCCTCGACGCCCATGGCGCCCCCTTCCTTCCGGTGTCCCTTCCCTTCTACTCCCACGGAGAAGACGCTCGCAACCGGCCCGGATCGACACCTCATCGGAACCCGCTCGTATGATGTCCGCCGATGCCCGCCCGGCGACGAGCCGCACGGACGCCTCGCGTAGCGTTCGCGCTCGGTGGCGGAGGGCACCAGGGCGCCTACGAAGTCGGGATGCTGCGGGCCCTCCTCGAGCGAGACATCCGGCCCGACCTCGTCGTGGGAACGTCCGTGGGCGCGCTCAACGGCGCCGCGATCGCGGCCGCGCCTTCACTCGAGACGGTGAACCGCCTTCGCGAGGTATGGCTCGGGCTCGACGACGACCGGATCTTCGGCGGGTCGATTCTCTCCGGAGCAGCCAATCTCGTCCGCAGCCGCACACACCTGCATTCGAACCATGCGCTCCGAACGCTTATCGAACAACTCCTGCCGGCACAATTCTCCGATCTCGCCGTCCCCTTCCAGTGCGTCGCGGCTTCGATCGAGAAGGCCGCGGAGCACTGGTTCTTCGAGGGGTCGCTGGTCGAGGCGATCCTCGCCTCGGCGGCGGTGCCCGGCGTCCTACCTCCGGTCGAGATCGGCGGCGAGCATTTCGTCGACGGCGGGATCGTCAACAGCATCCCGATCTCGCGAGCGGTGGAACTCGGCGCAACAGAGATCTTCGTGCTTCAGGTCGGAAGGGTCGAGCGTCCTCTGACGCCACCGCGAACCCCCGTCCAAGTCGCGCTCGTCGCCTTCGAGATCGCTCGGCGGCACCGGTTCGCGCGCGACCTCGCGACGCTCCCGCCGGGAGTCTCGGCCTACGTCCTCCCCACCGGCGAGCCGCAGCGCGCCACACGAGCGCAACTGTCGGAGCTGAACTAC
>Ga0070708_100002272_pt1 | contig 14866 bp, 13 predicted proteins | sample KBSK5503metaG_FD_65469 | JGI IMG/M metagenome (GOLD analysis project Ga0070708, IMG submission 65469) | Corn, switchgrass and miscanthus rhizosphere microbial communities from Kellogg Biological Station, Michigan, USA - KBS K5-50-3 metaG | ecosystem: Host-associated > Plants > Roots >...
CAAGCGGCCTTATACTGCTTGCCGCTTCCGAGAGCTGCGCTACGACGGAAGTAGTCAAGGCAATCCAGCGGCTGAGTTCCGACAGCGTTCCGGCAGTTCGGTTCCAGGTAGCTTCGAGACTCAGCGCATTGTACCGGTCGGATCGGTCGTTGATGTGGGAAGTCGTCGAGCGAATGGCTCGTCAAGATCTGAGTCGTGGCGTGCTTCAGGGTCTGATCGGTGGCGCCTTGCAGCCGTTGGCGGGAACGGACCCGACGCGTGTTGCAGAGCTCACCCAGGGAATCTTCGATCGCGTGACGGAAGGCCCAGGTGCGCGCACGGTTCGTAAACTCTGCACCGGAATCTTCGCAGGCTTGTATGTCTGGCGGGCGCAACCATTGTGCCAGGCCATTGTTGTGCGAATCGTCCAAGATCCCGGCACGTATCCTGAGGAAGCGCATGACATTTTGTTCAGCTTGCGAGAAGCCCTGCTTCACGGGCCCACGGAAGCCGCAGATCAAGAGGCGGATGGTGTGCGTCAGCGGGCGCTGCAGGTCATGCTCGATCTGCTTCGCTCGTCCACGTCGGCCATTCGTTCCCTGGAAGAGCAATACTCAGCAACTCCGTTCGACGAATGGCCGGACGAGAGCAAGCAGAAAGGGAAGGGGCTCGCTCACCTCGTTGACGGACTTGCCAGAGAGGTTTATTTCGGTTCCGGAGCGTACGACGCCAAGCAGCAAAAGGGCCGAGATGCCAAGGGTGCAGTCAGCTCTGAATCAGCGCGTTTTTATCGTGAAGCGGCGGCAATTTTCGATGAACTGTCAGAGCAGGCGTTCCCGAGCGCGACCCATCAAGTCCTCGAAAGCCTGGAGCACTTTGTCCCGGTGGATCCTCGCGGAGTATTTCTCCGCATTGGTCATGTCATTCGAGCAGGAAAACGCGGCGGCTACCAATATGAGGCGCTCGCGGCAGACCTGATTGTAACGCTCGTCGAGCGATATCTTGCAGAGTACCGGCTCGTACTCCGAGAGGACCCGGACTGCCGCAGGGTGCTCGTTGAGGTGCTCGACACTTTTGTCCAGGTGGGCTGGCCGGCGGCACGTCGGCTGACGTACCGGTTGGAGGAAATCTTCCGGTGAGCCGAACCAGGAACGCGGATGAGTTGCTTAGCCGACTCCGCGCGCTTCGAGGAGACTACGACAGAGTATTCGTTCCTCGTCTGGCCCAGATCCGCGCTCAGTACACGGGAACCGCCGAAGAAGATCTGGTAAATCAGCATCTGGAAGCACACGTCAGGGCTTATCTCATCAACGGTTTCCTCGCGGCACTAAATTGGCGGCTGGATGCCTCGGCGCAAGAAGGCTTGCCGGCCCTAATCCCCGAGGCACCCGTACGGTCATCTGCCAAGGCCACGATCCGCTTCATGGATTACCTCGGATTGGAAGCAGATGAGAGCGCACGCCCATTGCTCATCGTTGAGACCAAAGCGCCGAGTGTGAGCCTGCCCATCCCCGTCGGGGCAACCTCCACAGTGCAGAAACACATAGCCTCCGCACTAGGCGGAGAACGCATTCGCGCGGACTGGAAAAAGTGGCTCAGAGAGGTCGGTGACTATGTGTGCTCTTCGCTGGCTCGAACGCGAGAGGCTCCGCGGCGCGTCGTAATCACCAACGGCGAATGGCTGGTGCTGTTCCTCAATCCACTCGACGCCTTCGTATTGAATGGCACCCCCGACCCCGATTCAATTCTCGTGTTCGAGAATCAGGGAGACCTGGAGAGCCGCTATCGAGAGCTGTATTCTAACCTGGAACATCAGCATCTCCTTGACGAGGCGCGATCTCTTGTTCCAGGCGAAGCAGGGTTTCACGTCCGAGGCGCCGCCGTTGACGGAGTCATGCACGGCCTGCGATTGCATTACGTCGAGCAACCGACCATTTATACGAGCTATTCACCGGTAATCAAGGTAGCGCCGGTTATGTTCGTTCGTACAAGGTACGGTAGCTGGCTGCGCATAGAAATGCCGCCCCGCGAGTTCGAGCTTCCTCACGACCATCGGGACGTCACCGCGCACTTGAAGAATGTCGGGGAAGCTGCCGCGGCGTTGCTGGCCGACGTCAACCGCCGATTCGGGACGGCGCTTGCCCCAACATCGGTTTCGCAGCACTTCGTGGATCCCGCAGCGTTTGAGGTGGTTCGCGGCGTGGTTGAGCTCAGCCCTCAGCAATATTTGATCGCAACCGGTGGCAGGACGCATTTCCTTTCGGGCACACCCTCTGTTCCAGACTGTCCTTACCATGATTGGGCAGCTTGCAGCCGCGATGGCGTTGCTGCGCCCCCTGGTCCCGTGACGTCGAGGTCCGTTCGCGAGCGCTCGTTTTTCATGACGGGAGAAGTTCATTATTGCGGGCACCGCGATGTAGCCGCGGCAAAGGCGGCGGAGATCACCGTCTCGAATCGTGACGACTGCGGACCCCGCAGCGGCGGCGTGGGCCAAGCTTTCTGCGAGATCTGGCACTTCGAGCGTCAGCTGTGCTGTCGCACCTGCGTTTTTGAGGGCGTATGCACGGCAGCGACAGCTTTCAGACTTCCGTGTACGCGCCCGGCATTGGTCGAACTGCGCGTTCCAGCCAGACAGGCGTTCAAGCGAGCACTATCACGCATTGCTCGGCTCTGCGGCCTATTTGTGGCCAAAGCGATGGGTCTGAAGAGTCGCGTGTGAAAGTCGAAGCGGGCCCTGGTCCTTGGCTGGGTTGCGCACTTGATGCATCCGCGCATAGATAAGGCATGCCCAAACGATCGTCTCATCCATTCGATCTTCTAGTCGACCGATTCGCGCAGCTCTTCGCTGACCGCATCCTGTCGGTTCTCCCGGCGGCGGAACGTCGCCGCGGTGGCCGGAACGGAGTGGGAAGCAGCCTTCGCGGCCGCAAGCTCGACATGCGTTGCCACTACCCGGGCTGTAAGAATAGGTCGAAAGGTCCGCGATTCAGGTTCCTCTGCGAGGAGCACCTCAAGCTCCCGAAGAAGGAGCAGAAGGCGGCACTCGCGAAGTGGGCCGCGACGAACGGCGCAACGTAGCGCGAGCTGCTGCGGCGACGGTCAACTCTCGAGCCTCGGCGCACGGCGTCGCTTCGCCGAGTCGAGGCGGAGGTTCAGGACGCTGATGATCGTGAGCCGGTCAAGCGCCTCTTGCTCAGTGAGCCCCCTATCGTGCGCGACAGGATTCCGTAGTGCACCCATCGCGCCAGCAAATAGGCTCATCCAGCCCAGTTGCTCGCCGCGGTCGAACCTCGTCTCCAGCAGATTTACACGCAGGATGGGTCGATCGACACTAAAGGCTTGGTTCATCAGTTCGACGCCGTCCACGTCGCGTCTCTTCGTCATCTTCTTCACTCGCGAGGCAAGTTTCTTGAACGCCCTCTCCACGGCCTCGTCGTAGTGCCCCTGCCGAAAAAGGCGCCCGGCAGCCTCCACGACCATGGGATGGATTTGGCGGCATATCAAGTGATCGTGCTCCATCGCCGGTATAGCCGCCACTTCCTCTTCGCCGTATAACTGCTCGGATGCAAACTTCGCTTCGCGTTGCTCCTTTGCCTGTCGCTTGCGGAGAAAGGCCTTCAGATTGGCCACGCCTTCCATCTTGAGGATCGCGTCGTCCATGGCAGCTACCCACGACGTCTTACCTTGCGGAACGACGTGGACACCGGTCCAACTTTCAAACTCGAAGAGATCCTTAAGCCGGAGAATATCCGCGAGCGGGGCACCCAGTGCAGCGGCCAAGTCCTCTGCTTTCATCGGCTCCGATCCCTCCGTGCGAGTGAAGTGGTCCAAGAGCACGGGGAATGTGCGCGCCATCACCCGTGGCTCGGCATCGGGAGCTGCTATCAGAATTCCGTCTAACAGCAGCTGCAGTCGGGACGTATGGAGGTGCTGATCGATCGTCGAGAAGTGCGACATGAGGATGTTCGTGGGTAGCGATTGAAGCGCCGAGAGCACGTCGCCCTTCGAGTGCAGTTCGATCACTACGTCGACCATCTTCGGCCACTCCCCGTGTGCCTCCCGCCATTTTCGATGAATTGTGCGAAGGATAGTCTTCTGAAATCGCGTCAGCTTCTCGAACGGGACGACGGCATGAAACCGCGCGCGCCGTTCCCACACATCGGCGACGGTCTTCACGCCCTCATAGCTCAGAATGCGCAGGTCCCCATAGAGCAAGTAGTCGTCCGGTTTGGCCGCGTTGTAGCCACTCGATGATCCGCCAACCCAGTAATTCTGGAAGTAGTGAGCGAGGCGCTCCATCGCTCGGGTGCTTGTCGGTCCGAGTGCCTTGAGAAGGTCTTCGTAGCCGATACGCGCACCCTGGTATGGGTTCTCCAGTCTGCGCTTCACCGCCAGTCGAATGAGTCCGAGAAATGGCTCCACTACCTTCGGCCTTAGGGCGGTTCTTTCGAGCGCCAGAGGCGTGAGGCGGATCCGCTGATTGTTGCCGGAATCCACCGTATCCCAGAAATCGTCGGGTAGGCTTCTTAGAAGAGCCTCGAAATCAACCTTCCTTTTTCTGCCTCTGAGGATCAGATGCGTCCGGCGGGGCCATTCGTCAGTCTGATGCCACTCGCCGGCGATATAGTCGATGGACTCCTGCTGCTGCTGGGTCAGTCTCTTCTTGCGCGTGGCCAACGAAGTGCCTCCCGGGAAACGATGCCAATGTACCTCGTCCATCTGACCGCTTGACTGCCGTGAGCAAGAGGTGATGCCGGGCTGCAGTGCACCGCGCCTGCTTGACGTGACCGAATACTCTTGACAATACTAAAGTGACCGTGAGGACGCGCGTCTCCCATGGCCTGCCGAAGGTGAACGGGCTCGAGGGGCCCTGCCTGGTAGAGATCTATGGTCCGAAGCTCGGCCAGACTGTGCCCCTGGACGGTCCTGTCACGACCCTCGGGCGTGCTGCGGAGTGCGACGTCGTCCTAGAGCTGGACAACGTCTCGAGGAAGCACTGTACGGTTTACGCGCGCGAGGATGGCCACTTCGTCCGCGACGGCGGTTCCACGAACGGCACGTTCGTGAACGACGAGGAAGTGGGCGGCGAACGTCTGCTTCGAGCCGGAGACTTCGTGCGTCTGGGCTCTGTCGTCTTCAAGTTCCTCACCGCGGACCAAAGCGGCGAGATAGAGGCGCAGTACCACGAGACGATCTACCGGCTCACGATCACCGATGGGCTCACGCAGTTGTACAACAAGCGCTATCTTCTGGAGTTCCTCGAGAGGGAGATGGCGCGCGGGATCAGACACCGCAGACCCGTCTCGGTTCTCCTGCTTGATGTCGACCATTTCAAGCAGGTCAACGACAAGCACGGCCATCTCGCCGGAGATTTCGTGCTGCGCGAGCTCGCCGCGATGCTTCGGGCCAGGACGAGGCGCGAAGAGTGCTTGGCTCGCTACGGCGGCGAAGAGCTGTGCTTCGTCTTTCCGGAGGCGACGCGCAACGATGCTCTGGGACGAGGCGAGGAACTCCGGCGCGTCTGCGCTGATCACGCGTTCGTCTACGACGGTGCACAGATTCCAGTGACCTTCAGCGGCGGCGTAGCCGAGATGCAGACGCATGGTGCGCCGCTGGAGCTGCTAAAGGCTGCTGACGAGCGTCTCTATGAGGCGAAGCGGAACGGACGGAACCAGGTCTGTTAGGGGAAGCCTATGAAGTTGTCGGACACATCAGCTCGAATCGTGGGTGCCGCGGTCGGCGTGGTCGCTTTCATCGTAGCGATGAACGTCTACGTGCTTGCGCCGATCCACCACTCGTTCCGGACCGCCTGGGTCCCGTACATGCTCGGATGGGTTGTCTATCGGCTGGCGTGGGCGAGGCTCTCCATCCTTCGACGATGCCCCGGCGGTTGCGGTGCCCGCATCTACTACCGGCTCGAGGCGTGCCCCCATTGCCTGACGCCCTTGCCGTCGCGAAAAGAGACGGATCCAGGCCCACAGGCATTCCATGACGAGCTCCGCGCGGCGAAATTGGCGCGCACGGAGCGCGGATGAGTCGTACTTTCCTGCTTCTGAACTCTTCACGAGGGACCATGCCCAAGACCCCGACCACCGAACGCGAGACCGCCACCTTCCGCCTGCCCGCAGCACTCCTCGAGCGAGCCCGAAGGGACGGCGCGGAGCGCGGGCTGGCGTACGTGCGATCGGTCGAAGAGGCTCTTGAGGTCTACTTCTTTGCCCGGCTGCCGCTCCCGATGGCGGAAGCGCTTGAGCAGGACATCAAGGAGCTGAAGGTTTCGCGAGAGAACTACTTCTACTCGCTCCTGGATGCCCGATACCGCCAGATTCTGGCGAAGGAGCCAGGCAAGGCGCCGTTGGCGAAGAAGAAGTAGCACGCTGTACTGATAGACATACTGTTGTATTGACACAACCAGGCCGGCCTGCTAGATCGGCGGGCCATGTGGTTGGCTTCCCATTTCGCTGGCACGGACCGGCAGTTCGGTCGGTGCGCGACTCCCCTCGGACACTTCTGCATCAGCAAAGGAGCAAGTATGTCCACGTCTCGCAGTTCCAACGCCGCCCGGGCGCGAGCCCTCGGGCAACTCGCCTTCCTGGCGATCTTTGTCGGCCTGGCGCTCTTCCAACCCGCGCTCGCGGACTATCTCGGCAAGCCTGTCATCGATTGGGTGGCGCGCTGGCTCGTCATCCCGGGCGGAATCATCTCACTCGTCATCGCCGGGTTCTGCGCCATCTGGCGGCCCGACTACATGATGAAGGGCATCTACTCGTTCGTCGTCTGCCTTGCGCTGCTCTTCATCATCAAGTCGGCCGACTTCCTCGTGAACCTGCTCCAGCAAGAGCTGGGCTGAGCGGACCTCGATGGCAGGCGCCCCTGTGTACAGGCATCTCGACGCGAAGAACCGTCTTCTTGGGCTGTCGCTGGGACAGGCCTTCGCTGTCGCGGCGGTTGCCTTCTTCGCGCTGGCAACGCTTTCGCCTGTCGGCGCCGCCCTCATCAGTGCAGTCGCCTACGTCGTGATCCGGCTCGGACTGCGAGGGCGACCGGACGGCTTCGTGCGGCACTGGAGCTGGTGGACGGCCCGGCATCTTCTCAACGCCGGCCGGCTTTCTCCGCGCGCCCGTTGCCGCACTCCTCGTTTCCCGTACGCACCACACGTCGAACGGGATGTCGCCGCCCGAAGGAGCACGGATGGAAATGGCCCTCGCTGATGTAGTGCCCCTCTGGCGCACCTTGCGAGACGAAGGCGTCACCGCTCTCCTCACCCCTGCTCTCGACTACGTGGGCGGCCTTGAGCTCGGCACGAAGGACGTCCGCTTCGAAAGCGCGGAGGCGATCGCCCAGCTGGGCGAGAGCCTCCGCAACCTGATCTCGTCACTCGACGACCGCTGCTCCCTGCTGTTTCTCTACCGGGTGACCGATGACGTCGACGACGTTGTCCGCGAGTACGAGGGCATTTGTGCGTTCGCCGAGCCCGCAACTCTTCGCGCCTACGTCACCGCGCGAGCAGAATGGCTGCGCAAGCAGCACCTCCGTCGCATCCGGGTGTTCCTCTTCTTCTCGCTTGCCGGCCTGAGCCTTTCCGCGCTGGGCCGCGGCGTGCTAGGCGGGAAGCTGGTCTTCGGCAACGTCGAGAAGCTTTCGCGGGATCGCCACCTGGCGCAGCTGAAGTCGCTCGCGCAGCTGCGCGACCGACTGGTGGGCCGGTTCGCGCAGTCGGGGCTCGCGGCGCGCGAGCTGTCGCCCGAGGACTTCTGGCGTCTCCACTACCAGCTGCTCAACCCGACGCGTGCGCGGCAGCGGCTGCGCGCGCCACAGATTGCCGTGCGCGACAACATCTGGAGCGACGGAGCCCTCAAGTCACTCGGCGAACATGTGCGCGAGTACACGGAGGCAGAGCAGCTCTGTCACGAGGCGCTCGACGACGAGCATGGCCACTTCCGCCAGGGCGATCGCTTCCGCCGAATGATGACGCTGAAGATCCTGCCCGAGCGCGCAACCGATTACTTCGCTTCGGAGCCGCTTCTCTCGTTGTCATTCGACCGCGGCGGCGTTCGAGAGCCCATCCCCTATACCCTGGCGGTCGCCGTCCAGGTCGCGCATCAGGGCTCTGCCCGCTGGATGCTCAACGTGAAGCACCGGCTGGTCGATGCGCTACGTCGTGCGCTGCCCATCATCGGCGGATCGGCGAGCGTCGAACAGGAGGCAGCGGACGACGCCCACAAAGAGAGCATCGCGGAGCTCTTCCGCGAGCTTCACGACATGTACTCGAAGATCGTGAGCCTCTCCGTCTCCCTTCTGCTGGAGGCCTCGAGCATGGAGGAGCTCGACGCGCAGACCGAGGCCGCGCGCACTTGCTTCAACGCCATCGGGAACTCCGAGCTCGAGACAGAGGACCTCTCGCAGGTTCCCGCTTTTCTGTCGATGCTTCCTGGCGGTGGCGCCTACCAGCTCCGGAAGAAGGGCTGCACCTCCCGCAACGCCGGTGACTTCCTCCCCGTGTTCGCTCCGTGGCGTGGCTGCAGTCGAGCTGCGAGCGTCCTGCTCACGCCCGCGGGTGATGTCTTCAAGTTCGACCTCTTCGACAAGACGCTTGGCAACGCATTCCATGGCCTCGTCGCGGCCGATACCGGGAGCGGCAAGTCGGTCTCCCTGGGTGCGCTCACGCTGGACGCGCTTGCCGCCGGCATCGACGCAATCCTCGTCGACAACGGCGGGAGCTGGCGGCCGCTGACCGAGCTCATGGGTGGCGTCTATATCCCCGTGAACCTGCGGACCTCGATCTGTCCATTTCCTTCGCTCGAGGGAGCCGTCGATCGCGATAGTGGCGAGCTCGACAAGGAGGAGATCGCCAGCATCGTCAACTTCATCGACCTCTGCGTCACGGACCAGGGGCGAGCGGGGTTCGACATCGTCACAACCGACGTGGTCGCGCGTGCCGTCCAAGGCGTCTACGAGACTCGGCTGCGCGGCTGCCCGACCGAGCGGCCGCTGATCGGCCAGTTCGCGGCCGCGTTGAAGGCGTACGGAGACACGGCGCAGGACAAGGCGATTGCCCAGGATGTGGCGCGCCGGCTCGGCATCTACTGCGACGGTCTCTACGCCGACTTCCTGAACCGCGAATCCCAGCTGCGGTTCGACAGCAGGTTGCTCACTTTCGACATGGCGGAGGTGAGCCAGAACGCCACGGCCAAGAAGCTCGCCATGGCCACGATCATGAGGGCCATCGGCAACCGAGCGGCCGCGCGCAGACACCGCACGCTCGTTGAGGTGGATGAAGGGCACGAGTACCTTGGGACCGATGCGGTTGCGGAAAGGTTCCTCGCCGGCTGCTACCGGAAGATGCGGAAGTACGATGTCGCGATGTGGATGATCTCGCAGAACCTCGCCGACTTCGTGAACTCCCCGGTAGGCGAGCCCATCATCAACAACGCGCTGATCAAGATCTTCCTCCGACATGGGAAGGGCGCCGGTCGAGACGGCGTCATCAAGTACTTCAGGCTTCCCCCCCGAGCCGCCCAGGCCTTTGGCGAGCTCGAGCGGCGATCCGGCTACTATTCGGACTTCTTCCTCATCTACGGCGAGCGAGCGACCACGGTTCGCCTGGCGCTGCATCCGCTCGCGTACTGGATCCTCACCACCGACCCGACCGACCGCGAGCTCATCGGTCGCGCAGCGGAAAAGAACCCGCACTTGAGCCGACTCGAACTGCTCGAAGGGCTCGCAGAACGCTACCCGCACGGAGCCGCGAATGGGTACGCGCATCGTGCTGCCTGAGCTGGAGGTCTCCCGTGTTCCGACATCCTCGCCTCAGCCTCATCGCCGCTTCCGTTCTTGGCATCTTCGTCGTGACGTATGCCGCGTCGGCCTCGACTCTCTTCATGCCCGATGGCGACAGCGGCACGCTGATCGCCATTCTTGCGAACGCGATCAAGACCGTTAGCACGCTCAACGAGCAGCTCGGCGAGGTGCGCAAGGTGTACGTCGCGACCAAGCGTCTCGCGAGCTATGCGGATGATTCGCGACAGGCTTTCGATGCACTCGCGCGGCTCGACTTCGCGCGCCTCGAGGGGATGGTCGAGCGCGCCGTGCCCAACGCCGGGTACTTCGGCCGCGAGGCTCGGTACGGCTACAAGAGCTGGGGCCACGGTTCGGGCGAGCTCGAGCTGATGATGAGTCTTTGCCTGAACGACCGCGAGGCCGCTTGGAAGAGTGCTGCCGACGTCGAGAACAAGCGGCCGAAGACCGATACGAACTCGGCGATGACCGCGGCGCAGGCGGCCGACGTAGAGAAGTGGAGGCGCGAACGACCTGCGCCGCGGCCCCGTATCGCGGAGGATCCCTGCGAGACGCTGCAGCGCCGCCTCTCTGGCCAGGAGGTGGCCACCGCCCTCGAGCACCTGTTCGGTTCGCCGGCGAGCGCGCCCGGCACTCGTCAGGCCGCAGACGCGCGCTTAAGCGCCGACGCGCAGCAGGTGCGCGACACGGCCCGCGCGGAGAACGCACGAGCCCTGCTGCGCATTTGCCAGGACCTCTCCGGGTCCGATTTCGAGAGGTGCCAGGCCGCGGCAATGAGCGCCGAAGTCGGGTCATATCAGCAACTCGTCGAGCTCACGGACCAGGTTGCCGACCTGAATCGCACCGAAGCGACGCGGCTTCTGCAGGAGACGGCGGATCGGGAGCGCCTCCGTCGTGAGGCCCAGGAACGGAATCAGATCCTGCAGCACGGAATCGAGGACCTGCCCACGCGGACCCCACAGATCGAGGCGCCTGGCTTCGTCTTCACGGAGCCGCAGTGATGTCGCTTCTCGCTCTTGCGGATGGTGCCGGCGCGAACGACGTCCTAATTTCGTTCAAGACCGGCGCGATCGCGGAGATGGTCACGACAACGTTGCAGATCGCGCGGCGCTATTTCGTGTTCGCGATGCTCGCGGGCTATGTCGTCGAGTGGGTTGGGAAGAGCCCGGACGCACCACGAGATTACGCGGGCTGCACCTGGCGATCGTTCATCGTGCTGTTCCTGCTCGTGTTCTACACGCAGGTGTTCGGCTCGCTGATCAACCTCTCCAACGCGATCACCCAGCAGGTGACACCGCCAACCGTAGGCGAGCGCCTCTACACGGACTTCAAGACTCAGCTCAAGTCCACCTACGCACGGATCGAGAGCGCGCAGGATCGCGCTGCCAATGCCCCCGACGCGGAGATCGCGGCGAGAGCGCTGGCGGAAGCCGACAGTGCCTCGCAGGACCTCGTGGGGAAGGTCACCGGTGGCCTCCTGATGGACAGCCTCGTCGGATTGTTTGCCGCCGTCGGCCTCGTCGTGCACTGGCTCATCGCGCGGCTCGCAGTGCTGCTCATGACACTGTTCTACGTGGTCGGGCCCCTCGCCCTTGTCTTCTCGGTTCCGAACGTCAGCGACACCGGCACAAAGTGGTTTTCCGAGTTCTTGTCTTTCTGCGCCTGGCCGATCATCAGCGGCCTACTCCTGCGCATCACGGTCGCATTGGGAAGCCACCTGATCTTCGGGACCGGACCGGGCGTCATCGAGACGTTGGCTAGCAGCCTGCTCATGACCGCATCCGCAATCGCGACCCCGGTTCTCTGCAGCAAGCTCGTCGGCGGCAGCGTAAAGAGCGCCGCGTCACAAGGCCTCGACACGGCGCGCAATCTCGCCGCGTCGACCGTCGACTACGGGAAGCGAGGTCTCGCACTGGCAAAGGGCTTGGGTGCCAGCGGCGCGGCTGAGGGCGCGGCTTCCGGTATGCGCGGCGCCACTTCATCCACGCCTTCAACCCCGACCAACACCCCGGGAGCCTAGCGCCGTGCGTCTGAAGATCATCCCGCCCGGATCGCCGCCCGCTATCTGGACGGCTTTCGCGCGTCAGGCGGTGTGGAGGGAATGGGTCATAGCAGGCCTCCTTGCGCTCAATGCGCTCACGGTCGTCGCCGCCGTGCGCGTTGCCCGGAAAGACCCAGACATCGTCGTCGTCGCGCCGGACGGGAAGAGCTCGTACATCCCCCGTTCCGTCGCGGGAGACCCGCTGGTGCGCTTTCTCACCGAGCAACGGCAGCAGCCTTCCGACGTGACCGTGGTCCACTTCACGCGCGACTTCCTGCAGCTCGCGCTCGCCATCAATTCTTCGACGATCGATGGCGCTTGGCGCGACGCGTTAGCAATGATGGGATCGCAACTGCGGGAGCGCTTTTCCACGGCTGCGGCAGGGCAAAAGCTCCTTGAATCCTACCGGCTTGCCAGGGTACGCACGAGGCTCTCCGTGGACAGCATCGAGCTGGTCGACCACAACAGCGCGCTCCTTCACGTTCGAGCGGTCGTCACGCGCAAGAAGGAAAGCCTTCTTGCGGAGAACGGTCCCACGGACGAGGACCGCCTCTCCGTAGAACTGGTCGAGCGTATCGTGCCGCGAACGAGCACCCGCCCCGACGGCCTGGAAGTCGTCGAGATGCGAATCACGCCCGTCGCGGCGGGGACCGCGGCAACTCCTGCTGGAGCCCACCATGATCCGTAACGCAGCCATGCTCGCCGCTCTACTGGTCCTGCGTCCTGCCCACGCTGCGCCCCCGCCCAAAAAGCAGCCGCCGTTGCCCGAAGTCTCCCGAACCGATGGAGCCAGCGAACGTCACGTGAGAAACCGCGTCATCTCGTTCTCCGACGAGAATCGCGCCTTGGTGCCGGAGATCCATCTCGCCCAGGGCATCCCGACGACGCTAATATTCCCGTTGAACATCAACGAAGGGGCAACTCGCCTCGCAGACTCGCAGCGGCTGATCTACAAACCCCAGTTCTTCAAGAACACGGCGGTCCTCTCGCCCAAGGCGGATCTCCCGCCAGGCGCGCTCGTGCCGCTCACCATCGCTCTCGAGGACGGCACGCTCCTCTCCTTCGTCCTTCGCACGGTCCCAGCTGAGGCGGATTTCCAGGTTACCGCCGAGGTGAAATTCCAGCGCGAAGTCTCGCCGGAGTCCGTCGATGGGCTCAAGCAAACGATCGCGCAGATGCAGAGCCGCCTCGACGAGTGCCAGGCAAATGCCGGCGCCTCCGGCGTCTCGCAGATTGCCGCCCTGGTGCTCTCGCAGGAGCCGCAGTCGCCCACGGCACGCACCTTCGAGGGCCACCCTCTCAGGGGTGCCGACAAGCAATCACGGCTTCTGGTCCGCTTGCAGCACATCTATCGGCTATTCGGTCACTCCTATGTGCTGCTGACCGTCGAGAATCGCGATCCCTCTCGGACCTGGGTTCTGGACAAACCAGAGGTGAAACTCTTCGGCGGCCGCGATAGCCAGAGCCTAAAGGTCCTGACCTTTGACAGCGATCTCAAGATCTTGCCACCCGCGGAGGTGGCCAAGGTTGTGGTCGTTTTGGATACCCCAGCGCAGATGGTAGGACAGAGATATGCACTGACTCTCCTAGAAAAAGGCGGTGCGCGGCACGTCACGATGGATTTCGAGCCATAGAGCGGCGAGGAAGTTTGGGCGTTGGTGAATGAGACCCGATTCCGGGCCGTGGTGGTTCGGATTCTGGCCCATGGCTCGTACCCCCGAGCTCGTGTTACGCGCGAAGCAGGCGAAACATGGATGCCAACAAGGGAATTGAGCTTCCGCCCGGAACCAAGATCAGCTTCTACGAAGTTCTCCCGGCGGTCACTGGCGAGCTCGGCGACGTCGTGCGCACCTGCATCGGCTATGGCGGCTTCGGTGCTCTCTATCGTGTTTCGCGAGGCAGCAAAGTCTTCGCGCTGAAGCTCGCGCACCAACCGTTGTCCGCGTATTCCGCCGCAGAACGACAGTGGGTCGAGGAACGCGGCGATCGTGAGATCGCCACGCTGAAGAGCCTTCGGCACCCGAACATCGTGCGCGTGCACGCGTTCGACCGCTGGCCCGATGACGAGGGCAGAGCGTTCATCGTCATGGACTTCGTCGATGGAGATCGACTCGACGTCTGGCGTGCGAAGCACAGCCCATCGATCCGGCGCATCTGCGAGGTCTTCATCGCCATCGCCCGCGCGCTGCATACCGCGCACGAGCAGGACATCCACCACCGAGACCTGAAGTGCGCCAACGTCCTGGTACGCCTCGTGGACGGCCAGCCGGTCATCGTCGACTGGGGCATCTCGAAGCCGGGGTCCTCGTACACGATCACGCGCGTCAACGCGACGATGGGGACCTCCACGCATTTTGCCCCTGAGTACTGCCGGTGGGCGCTTTCCCCCGACAACACCAGGTTCGAGACGACTCCGGCGACCGAGCTCCACGCCGTGGGCTACATGTTCTACGAGCTTCTCAGTGGCCGCGGGCCGTTTCCCTTCGCCACGAACGAAGTCGAGCTAATGCGGACCATCATCACGATGGATCGCGGGAACGGCCTGAAGACGCCTTCCGAGCTGAACCAAGGCTCGCCCAAAGAGCTCGACGACGTCGTCATGCGACTACTGGAGAAGCAGCCGGAGAAGCGATACCAGAGCGGCGATGAGCTCGCGCGGGATCTCGACGAGCTGCTCGCGCATGCGCCGGCGAGTTGGGATTCTCCTCTTGACATGCCGCTGGTCTCGGAAGCAACCCGCGCGACCCGCGCCGACCGGGGCCAGCTTCAGCACAGCGTGCTCGAGCTTTCCAAGGACGACCAGCCCGCCAACCCCTCGGCGCTGAAGCCCGCGCCTATCTCCATCCGCTCTTTGGAACGGCCCGGCTTCCTGTCCATCGAGGCTCCCGCGCCAGTCGCATCGCCGACGCCGCAGCTGGCGCCTCCGCTGCCGGATGCAATCCGAGCTGCGGCGGCGAAGGTCGGCGCGACGGCCGAACCTCGCAGGCGCCTGCCTCGATGGGCGGTAGTTTCGATCGGGCTCGGCCTGGTGCTCGTCGGCATCACCAC
>Ga0070708_100002273_pt1 | contig 14865 bp, 14 predicted proteins | sample KBSK5503metaG_FD_65469 | JGI IMG/M metagenome (GOLD analysis project Ga0070708, IMG submission 65469) | Corn, switchgrass and miscanthus rhizosphere microbial communities from Kellogg Biological Station, Michigan, USA - KBS K5-50-3 metaG | ecosystem: Host-associated > Plants > Roots >...
TAATGACTCAGAACACCCGCCATCCCCTGCTGTTCCCCGGCCACCGTCCAATTGGTGGTGACGGGTGTAGTGGACACGAGCTTCAGGCCTGGGTACGACGCAAGGCTGTCCTGGAATCCCTTGAGATACCCCGGGCTAGAACCGTTTCCGGGTGTTCCCCCGAGCATGATCGTCGTGCCGTTGCCGCCCAGTGCCTCGTTGAGCCACTTCGCCCAGGCCTGCCCGGTGGCTGCCGCGTTTAGCGCGACGAAGGTCGTGTAGTCAGTGCCTGGCGTGCCGCCAGGGTCCGAGATATACGGCACGATCTGGACGCCAGCTTTGTGGGCCGCACGAATGGCAGGCAGGCCCGCGGGACCGAAGTCGTCGTAAGTGACGATCACGTTCACGCCCTGCGCGACCAATCCCTGGATGTCGCTCGCGTATTGCGCTGGATTACCGTTTGCGTTCGTGTAGTACACCTTCGTGATGTTCGGGCACTGCTTTGCGTCGAGATCGAACAGGTAGTGGACGATTTTGCGCCAGGAGTTTCCTCCGAAGCCATCTGCGAGGGCCACGGTGATCTTCTTGGTTCCGCAGAACTGGCTGAGCGACGGACGACCTGCCAGGGTGCCCGCACTGTTGACGACCTGCGAAACGGCGTTCGCGGAACTGCCGGTGTTGCCACTGCTGGTGTTGCCACCGCTGGCCCCGGCTGAGGACGTGTTGCTGCACGCCGCCGCGGCGAGCCCGCCCGCCGCGATCACCGCAGCCGCCGCCATCAGTCTAAGTCGTCGCGACCTTCGTGTAATAGTCATTGTTTGCCTCCTACGTACAAGCGTTTGTTCGCCTAAAAACAGACTAGCGTTCGTTTGCTTGAAGTCAACGGCACTGGCGTTGTCGTTGCTTTACCGATACCGAAAGTGCGGGACGAGTCGCGTCCCACGGCCGACGTCCGCCAGGAGGGCGGGGAGGTGCCGAGCCGGTCAGGCCTGGGTAGCTGTCAGGCGGCTTTCGCCGCTGCCGTTCGTCGGCGGACTGCCAGCTTCAGCGGGAACCGTGTTGCTGCCAGCCGCAGGGCCATTGCGACCGCGATCGCCGCGCTTTGCAGGATCAGCTGGACAGAATCCGGAGCTCCCAGGGCGACAACGAGTTGCTCGAGCTGACTCAAGAACAGTGCCCCCATCGCGGTGGCGAGAACGCTGGCCCGGCCACCGCCCAGCGGGGTGCCGCCGATAACCACGGCGCTGATTGTTGCAAGAAGATAGACACCGCCAGCGTCGATGGCGGGTGTGCTTACATATGCGGCGAGCACGACACCCGCTGCCGCGTAGCAGACCCCTGCCGCGACATATGCACCGATGCGATAGGTATCCACCGGCAAGCCTTGCGCGTAGGCCGCGTCAGGGTTGGCGCCGATAAGCTTCAGGCGTCTTCCGACGGTAGTCCTGTGGAGATAAAAGCTGATCACAGCCGTCACAGCTACAGCGAGGAACACGGTATTCGGGATACCGATCGTCTTGTCGTTGGTCAGCCGCGTCAGTATGGCTGGAGCCACTGACGGGGTGCCGCCGGAGTAGGCCTCGGCGGCTCCCAGCAGCAGAGCGTTGACGCCCAGCGATGCTATGAGTGGTGTGATGCGCAGTTTCGTCACCGCCAGGCCGACGGCGAGGCCCGACAACACTCCGACTGCGGCGACGAGAAGTGCCGCGACGACGAGGCCGTTGTTATGAGTCGACGGATACTTGCTGATCACGACCGTGGACAGTCCGATGACTCCGACAACCGAAAAGTCGATTCCCCGTTGTTGGATGACGAGCATCTGACCGATCGCTGCAATTGCCAAGATGCTAGCGAACGGCAGCATCGAAAGCACGGATGCGCCGGACAGTCCGCCGGGAATTGCCGCGCTGACCAAGAACAGGAGGCCTGTGGCGACCCAGATTACCGAGAACTCGTTGAATGGCCGCAGCAGCTGGGGCTTGGTCGTCGGTGCTGACGAATCGGATTCAGTGGGTGACATGTGCTCTTACCTTTGAGTAGAAGCCCGTAGCCACCAGCGTCAGGGCTCCGAGCAGATAGTATTGCCAGGCGGTACTCAGGTGGAGGAACACCGTTACCGTGTCCAGTTGCTGAATGAGGAGAGCGCCTAGCAGTGCGCCGATGAAGGACCCTCTGCCACCGAATATGCTGGCGCCGCCTAGGACAACCGCTGTGATGCTGGGCAACGTGTACGCGGTTCCGACGGTCGCGTCACCTGATCCGGTCTGGACAAGCAGGAGAAGGCCAGCGATGACGGCACAGAGGGCACACAGCACGTAGGCGCTCAGCATTACACTGGAGCTTCGAACTCCGTTCCGGGCCGCGGACTCCGAGCGTGAGCCGACTGCACGCAGCCGGAGTCCCCACAAGCTGCGTCGCATCGCCACATCGAGAGCAAAGCCCAGAACGACGACGACAATAGCGGCCACAGGAATAAATCCGACGCCACGGCTGAGTGCATTGGTGACGCTGTTGCTGACGCTGCCGCCCGGTGTGGGGCGGAGAAGCAGTGAGATTCCTTGGAGCAGTGTGTACGTAACGAGGGTCGCGATCATCGGGGTGATCTTGAGGAATTGGATCAGAAGCCAGTTCGTGATGCCGACGAGGAGGGCTATCGCTGCCAACGCAGCTATGCCAGGGACGAGGGCTGCTCCCGTCTTGTCGCTGGCCAGCAAGAACGAGCCCGCGACGACCGTGAGTCCGGCGAGCGGACCCACCGAGAGATCGATCCCGCCTACCATCATCACGGCTTGCTGCGCAACAGACACGAACGCGAGGATGGCGAAAAGCGTGAGCATGCCGGTAAAATTCCGCGTTGTCAGATAGTCGCTGTTCTTGGCGGCTGTATACGCTCCGAGGGCGAGGATCGCAATCACGATGACCACAGAGGGTGCCAGGTCACCCCGCAGAAACTGCCTGAAACCCGAATACGGCCGATGCGCTCCAGCGTCGCGCGACGTCGTTGACGTTAGGACTGCCTCAGTGATGCGCTCCTCTGATACGTCTTGATTGGTCAGTTGACGCACAACATGGCCGCGTGAGAAGACGAGAATGCGGGTGCACAGCCCAGCAAGTTCCGCGGCGTCCGAAGAGACGACGATTGCCGCAGCGCCGCGGGCGGTGGCGCGATGCAGGATTCCGTAAATCTCGCTGCGGGCGCCAACATCGACCCCTTGAGTAGGCTCGTCCGCAAGGATCAGCCGCGGCTTATCGGCAAGAGCACGTCCGAGCACGGTTTTCTGTTGGTTCCCGCCGGACAGTGTCGAGGCCTGGGTTTCAAGTGACGCGGCCCGCACGCCGAGCTCGCGCTGGATACGCGCGGCCCCGTCTCGTTCAGCCCGGGGAATGATGACGCCGCACTTCGTGAAGGTCCGAATCACGCGTGCGGTTAGGTTCTCGCGTACAGACAGCGTCTCAAAGACGCCCTCTGCATGCCGATCGTTGGGTATGTAGGCAATGCCCGAGCGTGCAGCAGCCGGAGAACGGCCAAGGCTCGTCCGATGACCAGCAACAACAACCTCGCCCGCGGCGGGCTGCAGACCCGCCAGCGCCCGGACCAGATCGCGTTGTCCGTGATCTTCGATGCCTGCGAGGCCGATGATTTCCCCTGCTCGCACGTTGAGATCCAGCGCGCTGACGTTGTGGCTCGTGAACCCGCGGCACGCCAAGACGATCTCCGCATCGTCGGCGACAACCGGCTTCGGCGGAAACATGGCGTCCAGCGGCCGGCCAACGACAAGATTGATGATCTCTTCTTCAGAAACCGAGTCGGCGGCAAAAGTCCCCTGGATCTCGCCATCGCGAAGCACCGCGATCCGATCCGCGATGTCCTTAACCTCGTGGATGCGGTGCGAGATGTAGATGACCGCGCAACCTCGCTCCGCGGCCGCCCGGACGGCATCAAAGAGAGCCGCGACGTCATCGCGTGCGAGGTGCTCCGTCGGTTCGTCAAGAATCAGTACCTTGGGATTCTGGGCAATTGCCTTCGAGATCTCGACAATGAATCGTCGATCCGGCGGCAAATCGCGCACATACTGTGACGGCTCAAGCGAGGCGTCGCCGCGCCACGATCTGAGCGCCGCAGCGGCGCGCTGCCGCATGCCGCGCATTTTTACTCGACCGTGCGCAGCTGCCGCTAGCTGGAGATTCTCCGCCACCCTCAAGTCGGGCAGGAGCGCGGGTTCCTGGTAGACGATCGCCAAACCCAGTTCAGCGGCGCGTCTGGGAGTAGGCGGATCGAGCCGCTCGCCATAGATCATGACGTCGCCCGAGTCTGCGGTGAGGGAACCGGCGGCGACGCCCATCAGCGTGCTTTTGCCTGCACCGTTCTCACCTACCAGGCCCAAGACCTCACCGGGCATTACCTCAAGCGACACACGCTTGAGGGCGTGGACTCCGGGAAAGTGCTTGTCTACCGCTTCGAACTTCAGCGCGGGGCCAGACGCCTGGACAGATACTGCTGTTTGCTGCCGCTCCACGCCGGAGCCGGCCGGCTCGGCGGTCCTTGCTCGCGAACTCATTGGCGTCGACTTCCGGACCCGATAACTAGGGCTCACAGGGCCTCCCCGGCAAAGAAGCGTACGAACACTCGTTAGTATTGAGGTAAACCACGCGCCGCAGCGCTTCGGCTGCGGTTCGCGCGAGCAGCTTGGTGGAGACTCTGCCGGGCCAGATGGCCGTAGCTCCAGCAGCGTCTCGGCTGACCGCGGCACGCCGAAGACCTTCGGCGGTCTGAGCGGTCGATTCCGTCAGTTCGCCTGGAAACGCCGTCGAGCGATGCATGGCTCCTCCGAGGTCTTGGGAACCGCAGGCCCAATACTGACTAGCGCTCGTTCGCTTGTTAAGAGGGCTGCGCTCGCAGACGGGTGCGCCGTCACCTGTCACGCCCGACCTAGCGGAAACTTGCTGGCGGCTGGCCGCGCGAGGCACCGCGGCTGGAGATGCTGCCGAGCGATGCATGGCTGCTCCGAGGGCTTGGGAACCGTTGGCCAATACTTACAAGCGTTCGTTCGCTTGTCAAGAGGGCTGGGCTCGCAGAAGGGTGCGCCGTCACCCGTCCTGCCCCGACCTGGCGGAAACTTGCTGGCCAGGCGGTGTGATCTTCCGGCAACGCCGCTGACCTTGCTACCCTGGCGGCCCTATCGGGGCGACGACTCCGACAGATGCGCTGAGTTTCTCAGGCCGCCGCAGGCGGCGTGACGTCGGCGCGACGGTGTCGATGTGCTGCTCGATCGGGCAGAGGGGTGTCGGGGCGCAGCCGCGTCTGCAGAGGAGCGCGGTGGAGGCCTCCTAGGTTGTCTCCCTGGTGCGGCGTCCGCTGGAACGGCGTACAAGCCTCCGGATGCCGGCGAGAACCATGAGCGGGCCCACAATCGCTGCGACGAACCTGTTGCGCGTTCTCCCGCTATGACCTAAGTTACCTGTAGCGAACAAGCGCTAGTACGTGTTGTGAGAGGACGGCGCGGTCCGGTAGCGGTACTTAGGCGACCGCGGCAGCTGGTCACCTCGCGGGTCAAGCGCCCGCGCCGAGGAGTCCGCAGCCAAGCGAGTCCCTGAACCAACGCCGGTTTCGTGGGATCGGGAGAGAACGTGAAGACTAAAGCGGCAGTCATGTGGGCCAGCTCGGGCAACTTTGAGATCACGGAGCTGGAACTGGACCCGCCCAAGGCCAACGAGGTACTGGTGCGAAGCTGCGCCTCGACGAGCTCATCACGGCACGTTATCCCCTCGAGGGGTCAACCAGGGCTACGACGACCTACTCGACGGCAAGAACATTCGCGGCATTCTTGAGATCAGCCACTGAAAAGCTCAATCACCACTCACATCAATCGAGAGAAGAAGAAGAATGACAATGACACAGAGCACTAAGGCCCCGTCGAACGTAGAGGAGCTCGCCGCCCGGCTTACCCGGCTTGAGGATCTCCGTGCCATCGAGCAACTCAAGTACACGTACGCCGGCTATTGCGACAACGGCTACGACCCGGAGGGTATTGCCAGCCTCTTCACCGAAGACGGCAGGTGGATCGTCGACGGTGAAGGCGGTTCGATGGTCGGCCACGAGGAGATCAAGGCCCACTTCCGGGCTCTCTCCGAGAAGATCACCTGGGCTCTGCACTACATGATTGCGCCCCGGATCGAGCTTTCGGAGGATGGGCAGTCAGCGACGGGATGGTTTTACCTGCTTTGCCTCTGCACGATCGAGAGCGACGACGACCCGAGCCAGAAGGACGCGGTCATCTTGGCCCTCAACTACACAGACCAGTTCGTCAAGCGAGACGGGCGCTGGTACTTCCAGGAGCTCTTGGGCCGCACCCATCTAGTCTCCAACTGGGACCAGGGATGGGTCAAGCAGCAATTCCGAGGCTGAGCTTCTTTTGACCGTCGAATTACCGCGGATGGCTAGCCCACCGAAGGTTCCAACAAATCAGAGAGGGTTCAGTAATGAGCCAGAAACCAGACATTGTCCGGACCGTGGCGTTGCTCGGACGGAAGGACGGGATGACCTTCCAGGAGTTCGATGACTACTGGCGCAACGTCCACGCCCCGTTGGCGGCGAAGGTCCCTGGTGTCGTGCGGTACATCCAGCGGCACGTCGTGCCAAACCCGGCAACCGGTGAACCTGACAACGAGTTCGGCATCGACGGTCTCGCCGCACTCGACTACGAGAGCGCCGAAGCTATGGAAGCCGGCTGGGCAAGCGAGGATGGCCAGCGGGCGCTTGACGACGTCCCGAACTTCCTCGGCAAGCACTTCGTCGTGACGCTCGAGGACGTCGTCGTGACCGGCGACGACTACTACTAAGCCGGTGCGCCGGAGCCAGTCGCTTACCTGGAGGAACCATGAAACTTGGAGCCGTCTACTTCTTCACTGACGACGGACCCGATCCGGTCGAGTTCGCACAGGCCGCGGAGGGTCACGGATTCGAGTCGCTCTTCTTTCCTGAGCACACCCATTTCCCGACCTCCCGGAAGGCGCCCTACCCCGCCGCCTACGGCGGAGGCGAGCTACCTCGGTTCTACCTGCACACTCACGATCAGTTCGTGATCATGTCCATGATCGCGGCAACGACCGAGCACCTCAAGCTTGGCACGGGTGTCTGCCTCCTCGCGCAGCACGACCCGATCGCCAAGGCGAAGCAGTTCGCCACCCTTGACTACCTGTCGGGTGGCCGAGTGATCTGCGGCGTCGGGTTCGGTTGGAACCGGGACGAGGCAGAAGCCCATGGGGTCAACTGGAAAAAGCGGTTCGACATCGCCCGCGACAAGGTCGGGGTGATGCGCGCGCTGTGGACCCAAGATGAAGCCAGCTACGATGGCGCGGAGGCCTCGCTCGCACCAAGCTGGGCGTGGCCAAAGCCCAAGCAGCAGGGTGGTCCGCCGATCTACCTTGGCGGCGCTGGTCCGACGACCATGCGTCACGCAGCTGAGTGGGCGGACGCCTGGTATGTCGTCCCGCCGCCCGACGACCCGACGCTCAGGCGTCTCATCCCACGGTTCTGGTCGATCGTCGATGAGGTCGGCCGCGACCGTGACAGCATCAAGATCGCAGTTGCATCTGCGCCGCCTGATCCGGCCGTCCTTGAGGCCTACATCGAACAGGGCGTCGAGCGCGCGGCTCTGTGGATCGACCCCGCGGACAGTGCGAAAGAGGGCATGAGAAACCTCGAATCAGTGGCGAAGGTACTGACGCGGATGAACGGTTAACGGGTCCCTCACACCGAGGGTCGGGAGCGGCCGGTGGCGGCCGGACGAACCAGAAACCCACACCCGGGGCGTCCGGTTCGGCCTGATCGACTACGCGCTGATCCCGTTCGAGCGCGCGCCCGGGCTGGGCCAGCTCAAGCACGACCTCGCCGTGGTGGTCAGCGCCGAGGCGCTGACCACCGTGACCGACCTATACGGGCTGAGCTCGGACGAGGCGATCGCCAGCGCCGTGCGGACCGCCTCCGCCCTGACCCGCGCCGCGCTCAGCGCCCGGCGCGCCGGGGCGGAGGCAGGTCGCGGGGGCGTGAACCGGGCTCGTTCGGGATGAATGGCTTTCGAATGTCGGTGACCCGCAACCCGGCATGAGCCTTGTAACGGCCGTTGGCGGACACCAAGTTCGCGGTCAGGGCCTCGATCTGGCCGCTGTTGCGCAGGCGTACGGCGTAGACGCCGCGCACGCCGGGAATCCGGGCCGCCAGCGCCTGCACCAGGCCGGTGGCGGCCCGGTCGTCACCGAGCACTAGGACGTCCTGGTCGAGGGCGGCCGGACCAGGAGCCCCGGCACCTCACCGCTCACTGGATGGGGAAAGCTCCACCCCACCACTGGGACGCAAAGGCGATGGCAGTCTCTCACCTCCATCCGGTAACAACGGCGTCTCGCAGTGAACTGCTCGCGCGGCGAAATGGGGCCGCCTCCAAAAGTTTCACCCGGTGGGGATACCGATCTGCCGGCAGGAGACGTCCGTATAGACCTCGACCACGCGATCAAGGGACAACCCTTGCCGGTCGTCGCGGAACCACGACGCGACGTGCATGCCAAGCGCCAGGATTGCGTACGACTGCAGCCGAAGATCGAGAATCTCCATACCTGCCGCGTCAGCGGCTTCCGAGATGAACCGCTGAATCATTCGCTCGTATTCGCGTCGTGCCTTGATGATCACCTTGCGCTGCTCAGGCCGGAGCGAGCGCAGCTCCGAGTTGCCGATGAAAGTCTCCTGGGCATGCTGCGCGTGAAAACGAATGTGTGCCCCGACAGCTGCCTTGAAGCGTTCGACGGGGTCGGCGCCGGCGGCATCTGCGGCCTCATCCACGACTGGGAAGAGGCGTTCCAGGACGGTCGACATGATGTCGACGAGAAGTTCGTCCTTGCCTCCTATGTGGTTATACAGACTGCCGACTTGGATGCCTACGCGGTCAGCCACAGCCCGGAGTGAAGTCGCCTCATAGCCATGCTTGTAGAAGAGTTCTACAGCTGCCTTTCGGATGTCCGCGCGCGTTTGAGCCCCGTCTCGCCGTTGCCTGGTAGTCCTCACAATGCAAATGATAGGCGAGCGAGCGTTCATCCGGGGCGAACGAGCACATCGGCTTCAAAAAACGCACGTATGCTTGTTAGTGAGCCGTGACCCAGGCCCGATTCCGCGAGTAGATCGGTTACGCGCGCGGTGATGTCTCACATGAGCGCCTCTCTTCGGCGACGACATCAGTTCAGGAAGCGACCGGAGCGGCCAGCGAGGTGAGTTCGGTGCTGATTCCGAGCTGGCGGAGGATCATCTCGGTGTAGCTGCGGACGATGTCGTCGAGTGACATCGGTCCTCGGGGCTTATACCAGGTAGAGACGTGGGTGCCCATCGCGATGATCGCGTAGGTCTGCAGTCTCAGGTTGAGCACGTGGGCGACGCCCGCTTGCCCGAGCGTCTCGATGATCCCGCGGATGAGCTTCTCGTACTGGTCGCGCTTGGCGACGACTCGGCGCCGGTCCTGCGGGGGCAGAGAGCGCAGCTCGGAGTTGCCGATGAAGACCTCCTGGGCTCGATCGGCGTGGAAACGGATATGGGTGTCGATGCTGGCGCGCAGGCACTCCAGAGGGTCGTCCTTGTGCTGGCGCAGAACCGCGCGTTGTGCGGCGAGCAGGTCATCCATGATGCCGAGCATGATCGAGCTCAGCAGTTCGTCTTTACCGCTGATGTGGTTGTAGAGGCTGCCGACCCTGATCCCGACCTTGGCGGCGACCTCCCGGAGGGTGGCGGCCTCGTAGCCGTACTCGTAGAAAAGTTCGATCGCGGCCTGTCGGATCGCGTCTGATGTAGGGATCCCGTTGTCCGAGCGTGGCATGCGATGTCTCCAATCAGCACCAGGAGGTCCGCGGGGCCTCGTGAGCAGGGCTGGTTGGAAGTCTACCGAATACGAACAAGCAGCCGTTTGCCGTGATGTCTGCTGGCGACCCAGGACGATTGGTCAGGGATCGACATACGGCCGTCTCCGGATCATGTTAGCCAGCGATCCGCGCCCGGGGACCTGGGGCAAGGAGCTGTCCGGCTGTGGCGCGGCCGGGACCGGATCCGGCCCTGGTGACGAGCCTGGGGAGATCGGTCACTCCTCTACTCCTCGGTCGCGGGGCGTCGGCGGACCATGAAGCTGCTGGTAAAGGTCATGGTCGTCTCACCGCGCTGGTTGACCGTGCGATAGCTGAGCGTCCAGATGCCGTTCCGGGGTTTGCTGGTGGGGCGGGCGGCGACGACTTCGGCTTCGGGGTGGATGGTGTCGCCGATCAGGACCGGCGCGGAGGCACGGACCTGGTCGACACCGAGCCAGGCTGTGACGTTGCCGAAGATGCCCGTCTGGGTCAGCAGCCCGAGCGTCATCGACAGCGACAGGGGCCCGTGGGCGATGCGCCCGGAGAACCCGGCAGCCGCGGCGTATTCCTCGTCGAGGTGCAGCGACACCCAATCCCCGGTCAGGCCAGCCCACTGCACGAGGTGGGAGTCGGTGATGGTCACTCCGGGACCGCGCAGCTGATCCCCGACCTCAAGGTCCTCCCAGTACTTGTCGCCCTGTCCGGTGACAACGGGCCGCGCGGGGACATCGGGCGCCGCGGCAGCCTCGCGGGCGGTGGAGGACGTCCGGGGGGATTCGGTCACGCCGGTCATGCCGGCACCTCCGCCGGGCGGCGCTTCATCAGGGCGGCGCGGCGCATCCGGCAGACCAGCTCGCCGCGCTGGTTCAGGGCGCGGTGCTCGAGCTTGACGATGCCGGTGTCCGGGCGGCTGTTGGACGCCCGGGTCTCGAGGACCTCGCTCTCGACGCGGATGGTGTCGCCGATGAAAACGGGCTTGGGGAACTGCACGTCCTCGAAGCCGAGATTGCCCAGCGTGGTGCCGAGGGTCAGGTCGTGGACGTGGATGCCAGCGACGAGCCCGAGCGTGAACACCGAGTTGACGATGCGGGTCCCGAACATGGAGCTCTTGGCGAACTCCTCGTCGAGGTGCAGCGGCTGCGGGTTCATGGTCAGGGCCGTGAACAGCAGGTTGTCGGTCTCCGTGACGGTGCGGGTGAGGGCGTGGCGGTGAATGTCACCGACGACGAACTCCTCGAAGAACAGTCCTGCCATGATTAGTGGTCTCCCTCGGTCTGCCCGGCTGCGGCCAGGATGGATAGAGCGCTCTGGACGTGGGCGAGATCGATGTGCTCGCCGTCGAAGGTGACCGCGCCCTGCCCTTGGCGGGCGCCGTCTTCGTATGCGGCGACCAGGCGGCGCAGCCGCTCAAGCTCGGCGTCGCTGGGTGTGTAGATCTCGTTGGCCGTGTCGACGTGCGACGGGTGGATGAGCACCTGCCCCCCGAAGCCGAGATCGCGGTTGGCTTCGGCGAATGCCCGCAACCCCTGGAGGTCCTGCACGTCCTGCCATAGGCCCAGGACGATATGGTCCAGACCGGCCGAACGAGCGGCGAGCACGACCTTGCTGCGCAGGTACAGCGTTTCCAGCCCGGCCGCGCTCCACCGGAACCCGACCTCGCGGGAAATGTCTGCGTCCTTGGCCGCGGCGGCCATTAGGCTGACCACGCGAGGTGCGGTCGCGATGGCATCGACGTGGGACAGTGACCGGGCGGTCTCCAGTGACGGGATGAGCCCGACACTGCCGCGGGGCAGGCCACGGTCGATCTCGGCTGCGGTGACCAGTGCATCGAAGGCGACGATGTCGTCGCGGCCGTAGACCTTGGGTAGCAGCAGGGCGGTCAGGCCGCGGCGGACGACGGCGGCGATGTCCTTGCCGAACAGGTCGGTGTCGAGCGGGTTGACCCGGACGACCAGCCCGGCCGGGCCGTCGGCGAGCCGGTCGATCGTCGCCGCGACCGCAGCGCGACCCTCCTCCTTCGCGCTGGCCGGGACGGCGTCTTCCAGATCGAGGATCAGGGCGTGGGCGCCGGCCCGGATCGCTTTATCGGCCCAGGAGGGCTTGTGCCCGGGCACGAACAGCAACGAGCGGAACGGCTTCACAAGGGCTCCTCGTCGGTGTAGCGGAAGACCGAGGTCGCGCCGCCGTCGATGACGATGCTCTGGCCGTTGATGCCGGCGGCGTCCTCGGAGATGAGGTAGGCGCACAGGGCCGCGACCTCGTCGGGGTTGACGACCCGCCGGGTGGGGGTCTTGCGTAGGAAGGCCGCGGTGGCCGACCGGTCGAGCATCGGGGTGTCCATCGCCCCGGGGCAGACCGCGTTGACGGTGACCCCGGTTCCCCAGAACTCCAGCACGAGCGCGCGGGTCAGGTTGATCAGGGCCGCTTTCGAGGCGGCGTATGCGGGAAACGGATACCCGATGGTGCCGGCGATCGAGCTGATGTTGAGCACCCGGCCCGCACCCGAGTGCACGAGGTCGGCGGCGAAGGTCCGGATGACCGCGTACGCGCCGGTCACGTTGACGTCGAGGACGTGGCGGAAGCATGCGGCGCCGGTGTCGGCCATCTGCCCGCGGGGAAGGATGCCGGCGGCGTTGATGACGTAGCGGGGCAGCCGATCGCTGTCGGCGAGCGATTCGCGTAGACCGACCACGGCGGACTCGTCGGTGATGTCGAGACCGTAGGCTGTTGCCTCGGCTCCCGCCGAGCTGAGCGCTGCGGCGGTGCGCCGCGCGGCGGCCTCGTCCCGGTCCAGGCACACGACAGGATGTCCGGTGGCGGCGAAGCGGCGGGCGATCGCACTGCCCAGTCCGCCACCGGCTCCGGTGATCAGCGTTGATCGCGGCATGCTACTCATGCCGGTACCACGGCCGCGAGTTGCGCGCCGGCGGTGACGACGTCGCCGACGGCCACGCCGATCTGCTCGATCTTGCCGTCGGAGCTGGCCCGGACCGGGTTCTCCATCTTCATCGCCTCGACGACGAAGAGCACCTCCCCGGCGGTGACGCTGTCGCCGTCGGCGACGTTGACGGTGATGACAGTGCCCTGCATGGGGCTGAGGACCGCCCCCGACCCCGCGGCCTGGGCCGCGCGCGGGCGAGGCCGGCCGGCGCCGCGGGAACGGCGGGCAGCCGTCCTGGTGTCCGGGGTGTTCCGGGCCCCCGCTGGACCTGCGGCACCAGCGGCGGCGGGATCGAAGAACGGGACGGTGTAGCGACGCCCGCCAACCCAGAGTTCATCCCTGGCCGCGTCCTCCGCGTCGTCGCCGGGGCTGCCGCCTCCTTCCCCCGGGAAGGAGGGCGCTGCGACGGCGGGGAACTCGACGGAGCGCTCGAGCCACCTGGTGGTGAAGGCAACCGAGGCGAAGTCGGGGTGGGCGAGCACGGCTTTTGCCGCGGGGATGGTGGTCGGCACCCCGTCGATCACGAGCTCGTCCAGCGCAGCCAGCGTCCGCCGGATGGCGGTATCGCGGTCGGGGCCCCAGACCACCAGCTTTCCGATCATGCTGTCGTAGTACGGAGCGACCTGATCGCCGCTCTCGTAGCCGGAGTCGAACCGGACACCGACGCGTACAGGAACCTGAATTCGGTGGATCGGGCCCGGGCTGGGCACGAACAGGCCCCCGGCTGGGTCCTCGGCGTTGATCCGGCACTCGATGGCATGTCCGCGGGGCTGCGGCCCAGAGGCCAGCACGCTCAGCGGCTGCCCCGCTGCCACCCGCAGCTGCTCGGCGACCAGGTCCATGCCGAGCACGGCCTCGGTGACCGGGTGCTCGACCTGAATGCGGGTGTTCATCTCCAGGAAGTAGAAGAGCCCGTCTTCGACGAGGTATTCGACGGTGCCCGCGCCGACGTAGCCCACTGCCCGCGCGAGCCGGACGGCGGCCTCACCCATCTGCTCGCGCAGCTCAGCCGGCAGCCCGGGCGCCGGTGACTCCTCGACCAGCTTCTGGTGGCGGCGCTGCACCGAGCAGTCGCGGTCGCCGAGCCACACCACGTTGCCATGCGTGTCGGCGAAGATCTGGACCTCGACGTGGCGCGCTGCGGAGAGGTAGCGCTCGAGGTAGACGTCGGAGTTGCCGAACGCCGCGCCGGCCTCGCGGCGGGCCGCCGCGAGGGCGTCGGCGGCCTCGTCCGGTCCGGCGACCGTCCGCATCCCGCGGCCCCCGCCGCCGTAGGAGGCCTTCACCGCGATCGGGTAGCCGTACGTGTCGCCGAACGCGTGGACCTCCGAAGCGGTGGTCACGCGCTCGGTGGTCCCCGGCACATGCGGGACGCCGGCCTTCGCGGCGATGCGTCGCGCCGCGACCTTTTCCCCCATCACCTCGATCGCGTCGCCGCTCGGCCCGATGAACATCATGCCGGCGCTGGTCACCGCCCGCGCGAACCCGGCGTTCTCGGCCAGGAAGCCGTAACCGGGATGCACGGCGTCAGCCCCGACCTCGCGCGCCGCTGCGACGATCTTGCCGATGTCCAGGTAGTTCTCGCCCGCGGACGTCCCGCCCAGCCGCACCGACTCGTCCGCGAGCCGGACGTGCAGCGCGGTCTCGTCGGCGTCGGAATAGACGGCAACGCTCCCGATGCCGTGCTCGGCCAGCGTGCGGATGATCCTGACCGCGATCTCACCACGGTTGGCTACCAGTACCTTGACCAGCGCGCCGGCAGGCGACGGTACGCAATCCGGCGTCGGTGCTCCCGTGACCATCATGACCTCTTCCGCCGTTACGAACGATCGCTTGTTCGCCAACGATAGACGGCGTGCCCGCGTCGGTCAAGAAGCCGGGGCAAGGACTCCAGCTAACGAGCGATTGCTCATTCGCCTGTCGTCCTGTCGAACCGGTAATCAGATGGTGCGGAACGACTGTCACTTCAGGTTGCGCCAGTAAACGAGCGAGCGCCCGTCTGCCACAAATCAGTGTACTAGACTCTTGCAAACGTGCGATCGTTCGTTTATTTTGCGAAGATAGCTGGC
>Ga0070708_100002274_pt1 | contig 14864 bp, 10 predicted proteins | sample KBSK5503metaG_FD_65469 | JGI IMG/M metagenome (GOLD analysis project Ga0070708, IMG submission 65469) | Corn, switchgrass and miscanthus rhizosphere microbial communities from Kellogg Biological Station, Michigan, USA - KBS K5-50-3 metaG | ecosystem: Host-associated > Plants > Roots >...
CCGCTCTCCTAATTCCGCATCGGGGTACCCGCACGCGGCGGCGTCGGCGACCTCCGGGTGGGCACGAAGGGCGGCCTCGACCTCACTCGGATCGATCTTCTCGCCACCGCGATTGATCACGTCGGAGAGTCTCCCAGCCGCGTACAGGTAGCCGTCGGCGTCGCGGCGGGCGACGTCGCCGGTTCGAATCCATCCCGGCGTCACCGTGTGCGGCGCCCGGACCCAGAACTCGCCGAAGTCACCCTCGGCGACGTCGGCGCCCGTCGATGGATCGACGATCCGGATCTCCACGCCGGGCATCGCACGTCCGACCGATCCCGCACGGCCTGCGCGATGATCGTCGGGGCCGAGCGCGGTCACGGCGCCGAGCGTCTCGGTTTGGCCGAAGACGTTGATGAAGGCTGCGTGCGGCCAGGCCTCGACGGCGCGTTCGATCAGCTCCGGCGCCGCCGGCGCGGCGCCGTAGGTGACCATCTGGAGAGACCGCAGGTCGGCGTCGCGGGCGCCCGGATGCTCGAGGATGCGGCGCAGCATCGCCGGAACGAGGAACGCGCGCTGCACCCGGTGGGCCTCGACGAGCTCGAGCCATTCCCCCGCGTCGAATCGCGGCTGCACGACGGCCGTGTTGCCCCCGGCGAGCCCGACCAGCACGCCGACGAGCCCCGCGACGTGGTGGAAGGGAACGCAGACGATCGACACCGCAGGCTCGGCGCCGGAATCGGGCGTCGCGGCGAAGGACCGGACACGGCGTTCGAGGACGCCGTGCGAAAGCGGTACCGGTTTCGGAACTCCGGTCGTGCCGCTCGTGAACAGTACGACGGCAACGTCGTCGTCGGATGGGGTCGCCGGCGCAGGCGCCGGATCGGTTCCGGCGAGCAGCGCGTCGGCCCCGAACGGTTCCCGGCCGAGCGCTTCGGCGACGGCCGCGGCGGTCTCGGGCACGGCGACGGCCCGCTGCTCGCAACCGGCGGCCGCGGCCAGCGCTGCGATCTCGGCCGGCTTGAGTTGCGTGCTCATCGGCGCTGCGGCGGCGCCGATCCGCGCGCAGCCGAGCACTGTCGCGACGGCGAGCAGTCCGGCCGCGTCGACGAGCGGGACGCGATCCCCCGCCGACACCCCGCGCCCCGCGAGCGCCGCGCCCGTGGAAGCGACGGCGACCCCGACCTGTTGGTAGGTGATTCGGTCCCCGCCGGCGATGAACGCGACCCGTCCCGGGACGGCCTCGATCGCTTCGTCGATCGGATCGTTCAGCGTCACAGTTGCTCAGTCGAGCGGCGACCACGCCGCCGTCCGGAGCAAGCGGCTCTCCCAGCGGTCGCGGAGCCGGAGCGCTTCGTGCATCCACGTGCCGGGCCCTCGGTGTTCCGGGGGGACTTCGCGAGTCAGGAGCCGCTCGAGCAGCTCCGGGCGCACGACGCGCTGCCAGAGAACGACCTCTCGCCCTGCGTTGTGCCCGGCGATCGTCCGGAAGGCGCCGCGTAGCTCGAGCAGCGAGGTGCCTTCGGCCATACGCTTGCCGATCGTGCCACCTGCGTAAAGGGTGCCCGCCGCCTCGAGGTAGGCGTCGAGCTTGCCGGGGAAGGGCGAGACCGTGTCCTCCATGTACAGCCGCTGAGCACCTCCTGAGGCCTCGGCGCCGACCGTGGAGAGGTCGATCTCTTGCAGGTCAGACCACGCGACCGGCGCGAGGATCTTCGAGGCGTGGTCGTGCCGCATCGCGTCGACGGCTCTCGCCCACTCGCCCGGCGGGCCGCCGCCTTCGAAGGCGCCCGCGAGCCGTTCCCAGGAGGCGCCGTCGCGGAGGCCGGTGACCGTGACGACGGTGTAGGACGGGCCCGTCCCGTGCGCCTGGTGCATGAACCACAGCACCCGCATGTCCTCGCTGGCGGACAGCACGCCGGCGTGGACGCGCCAGGCCGCCTCGAAGTCTTCGGCTCGCCCGCCGGCGACCCGGTGGGTCTCGTGGAGATAGAGCACGGAGGAGATGTTAAGGTCTGACGCGCTCGTCAGGCACACCGGGAGGAGGAGCGGTGGCGAAGGTTGAGGAACGAGGAGCGACCCTGGAGACGACCGACGTCGACCGCTACGTGGGCAAGCCGGTCGGCGGCGGTCAGCAGAAGGAGGCGGTCGCGACCAACGACGTCCGCCGCTGGGCGCAAGCCATGCAGTACCCGAACCCGCTCCACTACGAGGAAGCGATCGCCGCCCAGAGCCCGTTCGGCCGCATCGTCGCGCCCCAGTCCTTCACGGTGTGCTGCGACGTCGGGCACGGAGCGACGCCGGCGATCGTCGGTTCCATCCCCGGCTCGCACATGATCTTCGGCGGAGACGAGTGGTGGTTCGACGGGCCGCGGATCTTCCCGGGCGACCACATCTCGATGGAGCGTCGCTTCGTCGACTACAAGGTCGCCGACACGAAATTCGCCGGGCCGACGATGTTCTCGCGCGGCGACACGCTCTACCGAAACCAGCGGGGCGAGGCGGTCGGGACGCAACGCTCCACCGCGGTGCGCTACCTCGCGGAGGAGGCGCGCAAGCGTGGCTTCTTCGAGCAGAGCGCCCCCGTGCCATCCTGGACGCCCGAGCGGCTTGCCGGCCTCGACGCGCAGCGGATCGCCTGGATCCGGTCCGGTACCGGCCGGAATCGCAAGACCTGGGACGAGGTCGCGGTCGGCGAAAAGCTTCCGACACGCCCGATCGGTCCGCACACCATCGCGAGCTTCACGACCGAGTGGCGCGCGTTCACGATGACGGTGTGGGGCGCGACCCGCCACGACGACGACCGGCACATCGAAGAGGCGGGTTGGCTGCCGGAGATGTCGCGGGACCTGAACGCAGCCGAAGAGGATCCGGCGCTCGCCGACGGCCTCTACCACGGTCCGTCGCGCGGTCACACCGACACCGAGTTCGCGAAAGTGATCGGCTTGCCGCGTGGGTACGGGTACGGCGCGTCGATGGGCGCGTGGGTGCTCGATTACGCCGCGCATTGGGCCGGCGACCATGGCTTCGTGCGGCATTCGCGGATCCAATACCGGTTCCCGCCGTTTGAAGGGGACGCGTCGCTCCTGGACGCCGAGGTCATCGACAAGCGAGAGGACGCGACGCTCGGTGCGCACATCGTGACGCTCGAGGTCGTGATGTCGAACCAGGACGCCGCCGTGCTCGCCAAAGGACCGGTCGAGGTTCAGCTCCCTCACCCGTAGCCGCGCGGGTACGGGTGAGGCGATGACGACGTTCCGCGGACCAAAGCTAGAGGACGATCCCGACCGCGGCCCGGAGACGCTCGGCGGCTTCCTGCGCAAGACGACCGCGGTGAACGGACCGCGCGAAGCCGTCGTCTCCCACAACAGCAACGGCCGGCTCGCGTGGACGTACAACGACCTCGAGCACGCGGCGCGCCTGGTCGCGAGCGCGCTGATCTCCGCCGGGATCGAACCGGGTGAACGCGTCGGCTTGCTGATGGGCAACCGGCCGACATGGGTCGCTTCCGCCTTCGGCGTTGCCCTGGCGGGCGGGGTGCTCGTGCCCTTGAACACCTACCTCGAGCCGCCCGAGCTCGCGTACGTGCTCGCTCACTCCGATGCGTCGATGCTGCTCATGCAGAACGAGCTGGCGGGTCACGACTACCTCGGAGCCGTGTCCGCGCTCGCCGCCCGGGCGACGCTCCCGGCGCTGAGAGGGGCCGCGTGCGTCGGCCTCAGCGAGCAGCGCGGATCGATCGAGCCGTGGACCGCTTTCCTCGAACGCGGACACGAGGTCCCCGCCGACGCCCTCGACGCGCGCGCGAGCGCGGTGACTCCCGCGGATGACGGGATCATCATCTACACATCCGGTACGACCGCCGCGCCGAAAGGCGTCTTGCACGCGCACGCCCCGGCGTGCTTGCAGAGCCGACGGTTCGTCCGTCACCTCGCGCTCGACAGGAACGTCCGGTCGTGGAGTGCGTTCCCGCTGTTCTGGACGGCCGGGTTCGCGATGGTGATGGGCGCGACGTTCGCCGCGGGAGGCTGCATGGTGCTGCAGGAACGCTTCGATCCCGGCGAGGCTCTCGCGCTGCTCGAGTCCGAGCGGGTTACCGCGCCGCACGCGTGGCCGCACCAGATGGCGGAACTCGAAGCCCACTCCGACTGGGGGCGAACCGACCTGTCGTCGTTGCGGTACGTCGAGTCCTTCTCTCCGTTCGGGCGCCATCCGAGCCTGCGATTGGAGCCCGACGCGTGGAGCTCGCGCGCGGCCTACGGTTTGACCGAGACGTTGACCATCGTGACGTCCACTCCGTCGGACGCGCCTCCGGAGATCCGCGATCGCGCGCAAGGGCGCATCCTGCCCGGTAACGAGATCCGAATCTTGCACCCCGACACCGGCGCGCCGCAGCCCGCGGGAGCCGACGGCGAGATCGCCGTCGCCGGCGCCACGCTCATGAAGGGCTACCTCAAGGTTCCTCGCGAGCGCACGTTCGACGCGGACGGATTCTTCCGTACCGGCGACGCGGGTCAGATGGACGCCGGCGGGTTCTTGCACTGGACGGGTCGCACGAGCGACATGATCAAGACCGGAGGCGCGAACGTCTCTCCGGTCGAGATAGAGATGGAGCTGCTCCATCACCCGCATCTGAAGGCGTCGGGTGCGGTCGGAGTCCCCCACGAGACACTCGGGCAGATGGTGGTCGTCGTCGCCGTCGCTCAGGACGGCGCGACCGTGTCCGAGGACGACGTGCGCGGCTTCCTCAAGGGCCGGATCGCCTCGTACAAGATCCCGCGTCGCGTGTTCTTCGTCCAGGAGGCAGACCTGTCGCTCACCGGCAATCAGAAGATCCGGCCCGAAGACCTCCGGACGCTGGCCGGCGCGCGCTTGGCCGAGGCGGGCGATCTGTCGGGCCCGCGATCCGCCCGCCTCAGGCGCCGGCTTTGATGTAGCGGGCCAGCTCCCGGCGGGCGATCACCATCTTGTGGACCTCGTCGGGCCCGTCGGCGATCCGCAACGAACGGGCTCCGGCGAACATCTCGGCGAGCCCGAAGTCTTCCGTCACTCCGGCCGCTCCGAACGCCTGGATCGCGTGATCGATGACCCACTGCGCCACGTTCGGCGCGACGACTTTGATCGCGGAGATCTCGACCCGCGCGGCCTCCTTGCCGTGGGTGTCCATCAACCACGCGGTCTTGAGCACGAGCAAACGCGCCTGCTCGATCCGCATTCTCGCCTCGGCGATCCAGTCCTGGATCACGCCCTGGCGCGCGAGCTCTTTGCCGAACGCTTTCCGTTGCAACACGCGCGTGCACATCAGATCGTAGGCACGCTCCGCCATACCGAGGGCGCGCATGCAATGGTGGATCCGGCCGGGCCCGAGCCGGGCCTGGGCGATCGCGAAGCCCGATCCCTCTTCACCGAGCAGGTTCTCGACGGGGACGCGGACGTCGGTGAAGAGGATCTCTGCGTGGCCGCCCTCGTGGGAGAAACCGAATACCGGCAACGTGCGCTTCACGTCGATGCCGGGAGTGTCCATCGGCACCAGCACCATGCTCTGCCGCTTGTAGGCGTCGGCATCGGGGTTCGTCACGCCCATGACGATCAAGATCTTGCATCGGGAGCTACCCGCACCGGAGGTGAACCACTTGTGGCCGTTGATGACGTACTGGTCGCCCTCACGCGCGATCGAGGTACGGATGTTCGTCGCGTCGGAGGAAGCGACCTCCGGCTCGGTCATCGCGAAGGCCGATCGGATCTCGCCGCCGAGGAGCGGCTTCAACCATCGCTCCTGCTGCGCCGCGCTGCCGAACTCGGCGAGGATCTCCATGTTGCCGGTGTCGGGCGCGGCGCAGTTCATCGCCTCGGGGGCGAGGAAGCTGTGCCCGGTGATCTCCGCGAGCGGCGCGTACTCGAGGTTGTTCAACCCCGCTCCCCATCGCGTATCGGGGAGGAACAGGTTCCACAGTCCCCGAGCTCGTGCTTCTTTCTTGAGAAGCTCCATCACCGGCGGATGGAAGGCGGGGTCTCCCGCGGCGCGCGCCTGTTGCCGGTAAACCGGCTCCGCCGGATAGACGCTCGCGGACATGAAGTCGAGTACCTGCTCGCGGTACTCCTCGACCTTCGGACCGAATTCGAAATCCATCTGATCCCCCTATGGAGCGTCGGCCGCCAAGTCTCGCACGATGAGGCCATCCGAGTCAGACCGGCGGCGAGACTACTGCACCCTCACACCGACGAGCTTGTCGGCCCAGAAGGTCGCAGCAGCGTCACGTCCGGCGGTCGAGGAGGGTTCTCAGGTCGAAGTCGGCGGGGCGTTCGAGCTGGTCGAACGTACACGATGCCGCTTCGCGGTCGGGGCGCCAGCGGCGGAAATGCGTCACGTGCCGGAAGCGGTGGCCCTCCATGTAGTCGTAGGAGACTTCGACCACGCGCTCCGGCCGCAGCGGCTCCCACGACTGATCTTTGCCCTGGCTCCAGCGCGATGGCTCGCCGGGAAGCCGCTCGGTTGCGCCGTCCGGCGACCATGGGTGCGACTCGCCGGGTTTCAGGCGGAGCGTCTGAAGCTCCCCCGCCAGCCGCGTGCGCGTCGCGGCCGCGAACGACGCGCAGACGCCGACCGGCCAGAACTCGTTGCCTTCGAAGTAAAGCCCGAGCATCAACGACCCGACCCCGTCGCCGCCGCGGTGCCAGCGGAACCCCGCCACCACGCAGTCCGCGGTCCGCTCATGTTTGATCTTGAACATCACCCGGCGATCGGGCACGTAGCGGATGTCGGGAGGTTTCGCCACGACGCCGTCGGCGCCGGCGCCTTCGAGCGAGAAGAACCACTCCCGGGCCAGTTCGAGCGAGTCGGTGATCGGCGTTACGTACACCGGAGGGCGCGCGCCGGCGAATGACTCGGATAGGGCCCGGCGCCGCTCCGAAAACGGACGGTCGACGAGCGAGACGTCTCCGAGCGCGATGAGGTCGAACGCCACGAACGCGGCGGGGGTTTCGCGAGCCAGCATCTTCACGCGCGAGGCTGCGGGGTGGATCCGCTGCTGCAGCGCCTCGAAGTCGAGGCGGCCGTCTCGCATCAACACGATCTCGCCGTCGACGACGCAGCGCTCGGGCATCTCGGCGAGAACGGCGTCGACGATCTCAGGGAAGTAGCGATCGAGCGGGCGTTCGTTGCGGCTGCCGAGCGTTACTTTGCCTCCGTCACGGAAGACGATGCAGCGGAATCCGTCGAACTTCGGCTCGTAGAGCGCGCCCGCCGGGATCTCCGGCACCAGTTTCGCGAGCATCGGCTTGAGCGGCGGTCGTACCGGAAGCGCCAGACCGCTCACCCTTTCGCGCCACGGCGCTTTGGCGTCGCCGCTTTCCCGCGCTTCGGGGAACCCGGCTTGCGCGCGCGAGAAGGTTGGACGCGCGTCGGCTCGTTCTCGCCCTTCGGGAACTGCGGGGGCCACGGCGCGTCCGGCATCCCCTCGCGCTCCTGCCGATCGGCGAGCTCCAGGAGCGCCTCGATCGAGTACGCGCGGTCGTCGATCGATGCTCCCGGATCGCCGCGCGTCTTGAATCGTTCGGGGACGGTGAGGATCGTGAGGTCGCCCGGCTCCACGTCGGGAACCTCGTCCCAAGAAAGCGGACATGAAACGCGGCCCTCCGGCGTCGGGCGGACGCTGTACGCCGAGGCCAGCGTCCGGTCGCGGGCGTTCTGGTTGTAGTCGACGAACACGCCGTGACGCTCCTCCTTCCACCACGCCGTCGTCGCCAGGCCCGGCGCGCGCCGCTCGACTTCACGCCCGAGAGCGAGCGCAGCCCGGCGGATGTCCCCGAAGTCCCACCGCGGCTCGATCCGCATCAGCACATGGATCCCGCGCTTGCCCGACGTTTTCGCGAACGCGTCGAGCGAGAAGTCGGCGAGCGTCTCTCGCACGATCAGCGCGGTGCGCCGCACGTCGTCCCACGTCTTCTCCGGCGTCGGATCGAGGTCGAAGCGGATCTCGTCGGGGTGATCGACGTCGAAGGTGCGCACGTTCCACGGATGGAGTTCGAGACAACCGAGGTTGATCGCCCACGCGAGGTGCGCCTCGTCGCGCATGGCGAGGAACTCCGCGGAGCGCCCGCTCGGGAACCGCACGTTCACCGTCGAGATCCAGTCCGGCCGAGAGGCGGGCACGCGCTTCTGGTAGAAGAAGAATCCATCGACACCGTCGGGGTGACGCTTCAACAGCGTCGGACGGTCGCGGCAACCCACGAGCGCGCCGGGGCCGACGTCGAGCCAGTAGCGAACGAGGCCGAGCTTCGTCACGCCGAGCGCCGGGAAGAAGAGCTTGTCCGGATTCGTGACCCGAACCGTCCGGCCGGCTACCTCGATGGTCTCGACGGGGGCGGCCATACATGCCGGCACTGACCGGCCCGGAGAGTATGCCCGAAGCGAGCCGGCGAGGGGTTAGGCGCGAGTCGCCGCCGGAACGTTCGGCCCGGTCAGCAGCCTCTCGAGCATCCCGGCGCGAGCAAGCACATCGTGGATCTGCTCGCTCAGCGCGATCTCGTAGGGCACGCCGCACTCGTGAGCTTCCTGAAAGGCTCGCAGCAACGACCATAGGCCGCCGGAGTCGATGAAGGTCACGTCACGACAGTCCATGAAGACCGAAACCGGTTTCGCGTTGAGGCACAACTCGAGGGCGTCGCTGAGGTGCCACGCTGCCGCTCCGTCGAGCTCGCCACTGCAGCGAACCGTCCACGCTTCGCCGTCGTGAGCAAGCTTCACACTGAAACCTGGGACCGTCATGCGCCTCCCCGGCCTCGGAAATGCTCGTTCGTATGTACCGCAGCCGAAAGATGCCCAAACCTAGGCGTCGGTGGTCGCTAAACGGCGAGGATCTTGCCGAACATTCCCGGATGCAGGGTGCAATAGAAATCGTAGGTCTTGCCGCGTTCAAGGTGCCCGTGGAACCGAACATGCACGGTCTGCCCGAGCCCGGCGTAATCGCTCTCGAAGAGCTGCGGACCGCTCGTCAATTGGTCGACGTCGTGGCGCTGGAGGTCGAAGTTGGTGAACGAAAGCTTCTCCGCGCCCGCCTGAACGAGGGCGATCGGCGTCCAGTAGGTGGTCGTATAGGAGCCGGGCCCGGCCACAACGGTCGGGCCGCCGCCGACACTCGGCAGCGGCGGCAGGCCGCCACCTCCGCCGCCCCCGTGGCCGCCGGGGCGGAACGCGACGACGAAGCCGTTCGACAACGCGGAGATCCCGACCGCGGCGTACACCGTGTTGCGCGCGACGCTCACCCCTCCCCATGACAGCACGGGGCTCGCGCCGGCGCCCGAGCCGATCGCGATCGGCCGGTGGAGCAGCGGCGCGCCGGTCTGCGCGTCGTACGCGTCGAGGAACCCCTTCAAGTCGACCGAGTACGAGACGCCGTTCGCGATCGCGACCGGCTCGCCCCAATGTGCACCGTCGGCGACCGGCGAAACCCAGCGCAAACGGCCGTCGCCCTTCCGGATCGACCAGATGTACCCGCCGAGCGTGATCGGACCGTAGAACGCCGTCCCGTCGTAGGCCGTGGAACCGACGATGCCGCCGACCGACGAGGGAGGCCCGACGATCGAGTGCCAAACCTCTTTCATCGTGTCGGCGCGGAACGCGTGATAGATGCCGGACTTCTGTCCGTCGCCGACCAGTGTGGTGCCGTGGGCGTCGGTGAACAGGTTCGGCGCGGCACCGAAATCCATGTCCTCGTCCATGCATTTGCCGAGTCCCTGCGGGTAATAAGGAGCCGGATTCCCGGGGAAGTCGACGCACGGCAGCTTTCTGAGCACGGCGAGGTACTGGTCGACCGTCCCGTCGAAGCGGCCCACGATCGTGCCGAAGGCCGCGTGCGTGCGATCGAGGTCGACCTTGATAACGGCATCGGAGTTCGGATGCTGGGCCTCCGGCTTGAACGGGTTGCCGACGCCGACGTACAGCAGCTTCGTCGCGTGATCGATCGCGGGGGTGCTCCAGATGCCGGCGCCCGCGTACACGTCGTCCGGCTGCAGCGGCGGATGGATCGTCCACGTTTTCCGCAGCACGTCACCGGTCGCGGCGTCGAGGATCACGAACGATCCTTGGAACGTGGAACGGTCTGCCTGGCTGCCGAGCTCGGCCGATCCGCCCGACACGCCTTCGAACACCAAGCCGTCGAACACCGCCGGGCTCCCGTACACATCCGATCCGGGCTGCACGTCGATCACGTTCACGGTGTCGTTCGCGCGCACCCACGTCGACTTCCACACCAGGGAGCCGTCTTTCTGATCGAGCGCGATCACGTACGGTCCCGTGCACTGCTGGCCCGAGCACGGCCCACCGGTCGAGCGCGAGGCCGCGTGCGAAACCGCCGCGTACACGCGTCCGTCGCCGGGCACCGTGATCGACGAGTTGATCCCGCCCCCGTCGGGAACCTGCCGCTTCCACACCAGCGCCCCCGTGTCGGCGTTCATCGCGAACACCCAGCCGCCATTCGATCCGACGAAGACGCATCCGTCCGCGACGGTCGGCGTTCCCGTGAAGTCGCCGCTGCCGCCGGCCTGCGTCGAGGAGAACGTCCACGCCGGCGCGAGGCGCGGAGCCGTCAGGCGGCCGATCTTGTGCTCGTTCGGTTGCGAGCGCGTGTTCGAGTCGTCGTGGCCGTACTGCCGCCAGTCGCCGCCGGGATGCACGCCGCCGGCGTACTTCGTATCGTCCGCGCAGAGGGCAGCCGCGTGCGACGCGCCGGGGACGAGCGCCGCGGCCGCGAGTGCGCCCGCCGCGACCATCCCCCGAACGACCCGCGAGCGGATCACGACGCTAGGGCCCCCAGGGCTTGGAGGCGAGATCCTTGAACAGCTCCCGCCGTGTCCGGTAGCCGGGGATCGCGTTCGAGCGCAAGGGCGCGCGGTGCCTCGGGTCGGGCGTGAGCGGGTTGACCAGATACCCGTCGCGGATCTCCTGAACCTTGTCGCACGAGATCGAGTGCAACGTCGCCTCCGGATTGATCCGGTACGGCACGGCGGCGTTGCGCCCGAGGATCGCGTTGCGGATCGTGCTCGCCGCGTTTGGCGCCGGCTGGCTCGGATCTTCGACCCACCCGTCGAGCCCATGGGGGAGGTGATAAACATTCTCGGCTATTTCCTTGCCCATCTGGAACGTGCGCATCGCCGAGATGACCGTCTGTGGGCTGCCGAACCACAGGCTGTCGGTCCCCCAAACAACCCTCTTCGGCCCGACGTAGTAGATGAGCTTTCCAAGCAAGTGCGTCGCTTGAATGGGGTCGTGGTAGACGCTCGCCCAAACGGCGCCGATCTCCGCGTAGACGTTGGGCACGTTCGCGTGAACGGTCGCATCGCCGTCGCCCGCCGTGCCGGGGGTTCCCGGGTGACCGCCGAGGGCGAAGTGCCGCGCCGACCACCCTTTCTTGCGGAGGCTCTTCACGAACGAATCGGTCCCGAGCTTGCGGTCGTCCCAGGAGTCGCCTGGGTAGGCCCCGACCGTCTCGCCTTGCGGCGAAAGCGACGACGTCAACCCGCCCGTGTAGCCGGAGTGGTACACGATGATGGTGATCCCGTCGTTCTTCTTCAGATCCCAGTAGTCGTGCGCGACCGGACCGACGTCGCGCGGCGACGCGGAACGCTGATCGAACGTCGGCAGTGCGAAGCCCTTGTGGCAGCAGATCGTCTTCGGGACGCCGAAACGGTTTCCCACCTCGATGACTTTTTCGACGAATTGCCGCCCGACCCGATCGTCGAGGAACCACCCGCTCGCGTACGGAACGTCACCCCACGGCGTGTAGACCTTCCAGGCGCGGAGGATGTCACCGTGCTTGTGCGCGGCGCGTTCCATGTGCGCGAACTCCTGCTTCATGAAAACGGGATCCGGCCCCTTCTTGTACGACGTCGTCCCGAGGGAGCCGTAGTTCGGCATCACGAACGAATGCATCACGCATCGAGTCGAACCGGCGAGGTCGTTGACGAGTCGCACCGTCTCGGCCGCTTTGTCGGTCGGAAGCGGATTCAGCTCCTGCGAGGAGGGAACGGCCGACAGAACCGTCACGTTCGTCGCCGAGTCGAGGTAGAGCTCCTTCATGTAGTAATACTGCGAGAGGTACTCGATCGGATCGACCTCGTGGTTCTTGTTGTATGGAGGGCCGTAGCTGGGTAGCGGCGAGGACTGCGGCCACACCGCAGCGAAGAACGCCTCCATCCCCGGGTTCGTGATGCGCCACTTCCCGCCTGAGTCGACGTGGTGCGTCTGGATGTCGAAGATGAATTCGCCGGGCAGGTTGTTGAGCTGGTACGCCTGCCCGGTGCCGGGGTCGGCGATGCCGTCGCATGCAGGCTCCCCGAGTGCGAGCGCGTACGAGCCGAACTTCGCTCCGCGGATCTGATTGATCGCCCAGAATCCGACCGTGTACGCGGCGGCGGTGCGAAGGAACTGCCGGCGCGGCATGCCGAATCTCTTGGCGAGCCGGTCCGACTCCGAGCGAGCCAGACGCATGATCGCACGCTGCTCGTCGGTCGGCGGCGGCGGAATGAACTCGCCGTTGGAATTCGGCATCACGTCGACCGGCAGGTTTTCGGTCAGCTCGGGCCAGGAACGTTTCCAGCGCATCACGGGTGCGTTGTCACCTCGCTCGAGTCCTCGGTCTGCAGCCGCGTTAGAGCTTCTTGATGATGAACTTGCCCTTCATCCATGGATGCGCCGAGCAATGGAAGCCGTATGTTGCAGCCGGAAGCCCGAACAACGGGATCACTTCGGACGCCCCTGTCTGGATCAGGAAGGGATCGGGCCATTTACCTTTGTCCGAAACGATGTTGTGCCCTTGGATGTCGAGGTTGGTGAATTTCGCATTGCTGCCCTTCGGCACGACCACGATGGGCGGCAGGTATGACTTCGACCCGCCGGTGCCGGGTACCGAGAAGACTGCTCCCGGCAGGGCCACGATGGGTATCTGCTGCGCCGCCGATGAGAGGGACGGCACCATGGCGATCATGAGGATGGGCATCAATCCTGCTGCGGCGCGCCGGAGGCGTCGTATGTTCGGCTGCTTCATGGTCCTTCCGTCCTCCTTCAATCGATGATCTAGCCGACTACCGCGAAGACGCCTCGCATGGATGGGTGGATGCGGCAGTAAAGTGTGTAAACCCCCGTCTGCGTGGGTGTGAACGTGGCGAACAAGCCGTCCTTCAGCGCCTGCTGCGGCGCCTGGCTGCCGCCGAACTGACCGCTCGCCGGAGAGAAGAACAATCCGTAGCCGACCTCGGTCGAATCGAAGTCCATGAGGTCGCTCGAGCCTGTGCCGGTGCCGCCGTTCGCCGTCGGGTAGTCCAATCCATACGTGCCGTTGCACGGATACTTGCAACGCGTGAACGTGTGCCATACGTCTCCGACGGTGTCGAAGTTCACGAAGGTCACCGGCTGGTTCAGATGCACCTTAGGGATCCCCGTCCGTCCGACCATGTACAGGTCGGCGTTCCCGTAGGTGAACCCGAGCGACACGATCTGGCTGACCCACTGCTTGCTGATCTTCGCCGTCAGGTTTAGGCACCCGGCGCCGCAGCCGCCGAACGTGCTCGCCTCTTTCATGTGAGCATGCGTCACCTGGCCGCGCAGGCACAGGCGCAGCGAGCCCGCCGAAGCGTCGTTGTTCGGGTGACAGGTCGGGGTCAACCAACCCGGCGTCGCCGTCGCCGTGACGGGGACGTGCGGATCGAGCGCCACGTTCTTATCGAACACATCGAGGCCGGACCCGCCGTGCAGAGAGTCCCCTCCCCACATTCGATTCTGTGGCGTATCGGTCGCAACCATCGCGACAACGATCCCCATGTTCTCGTACCACGACGAATCGTTGGAGTCGTAGACCGCGTTGAGGCGGATGACGTCGCCCGGCTTGATGTTGACCTTCCATCCGAGCGTCGCCCCGGTCACGCCCATCGAGAAGTCCCACGAGTTCTGAGGTCCGCCGGCGATGTTGCCGCCGGGCGGCAGCCCGTGTTTCCACGCCACCGAGTCGGAGATGAAGATCGGCTTCTCCACCCCGCCTCGAACGAGCGACACCTCGTCGCGGATGCCGCCGGGATGTAGATGCCCGCCGATCCCGACCAGGGTGCCCGAAAGGTCCGGCCTAACCGTCCAGTCGGCACCGGGCAGAGCGATGGGCTTTCCTTGCTGAGGGGTGACGTTTCCGTAGGTGTCGTGGTGAGCGCAGTTCTCGAGCGGCCACGTGCACACGATCTTCCCGGTCCCGTCGTTGAAGTTCAGCCCCTGGATGCCGTGGAAGCTGCTGACGTCCGGATGCCCGAAGCCCTTTTGTACGTTGAAGACGGGGTTCGCCGAGGTGGACGGCGCGCCTTGCGCGATCCGTTGATGCTGTACATCCAGCCACACCGGCTTCACCGGAACGATGTGATGGGCAGCGGCGTTCGCGTCGGCGATGTAGTCGATGTCGTAGGTGATCCATACCACCCGCGCCTGCTCCGTCGCGTTGTGGACCATATACAGCAGCAGCCAGAAGTCGTTCGCACCGACGTGCATCCCGTAGCCCGGCGGGAAGATCGCGATCGTCTTCTCCTCCCCGGCGGCGAAGAACGGACCGTTGCCGTACTGCGGGTAGCCGTTGATCCACGTCGCGTGGTGCAGGTGAACCTGGGATATGTCCGGAGCCTTGCCCGTCTCGTCGACGAGGTCGGGCCGGAACCGGACGATGTAGCCCGAGTAGGCGGGCTTCTCGATCGTGACCGGCTCGATCAGCGCGTCGTTCTGGCCCGGCTTGGCGAGGATAGGACCGAACGCGAAGTGCAACCTGCGACAGTCGCTCCCGTAGCTCTTCCAATGCGCCTGCTCGTAGGTGTTGTTGGGCGTGGGCGTGCACGGGCTCGGGAGAACCTGGCCAGGC
>Ga0070708_100002275_pt1 | contig 14863 bp, 13 predicted proteins | sample KBSK5503metaG_FD_65469 | JGI IMG/M metagenome (GOLD analysis project Ga0070708, IMG submission 65469) | Corn, switchgrass and miscanthus rhizosphere microbial communities from Kellogg Biological Station, Michigan, USA - KBS K5-50-3 metaG | ecosystem: Host-associated > Plants > Roots >...
GCCCCCGCTGGACGCCACGTGCCGGCGGCAGGTCTGCGGCCCAGAAGCTAGGTGACGGTCAGCGTGCCGACCATCCCGAAGGCTGCGTGGCCGGGAAGGTGGCAGATGTACTTCAGCGTTCCAGAGGTGGCGAAGGTGACCGTGGTCGTCTTGGTCGTGAGCGCCAGGATGGTCACCTCGGTCGGCCGTGCGTTGTGGAACGGCTCGGTTCCCGTTCGATGTCGCTGGTGCAAGGCCTCGTCGCCCACGATCCACTCGTGGTCGATCGGATCGGTGTTCACCAGGACGAACGTGATCGGAACCCCGTGGGGGACCGTCAGCGCCGACGGGTCGAAATGCGAGTAATGGATGGTGATCTCGACGCGGACTGGCGCGGCGGCGCCACAGCCGGCGACCACGGCAACCAGCAGGAGCAGGAGCGTGGTCGCGGCGAGGGCGCGCCGCGCCGGCATCGGTCTAGGCATCCGCGCCCGGTGATGGGCGACGCCTCGAGCGAGCGAGCGAGAGCCCACCAATGAGTGGAACGACGAGCACCACCGACGCGAGCAGCAGGACCCATGTGACGCTGCCGGCGGGGATCGTCGGTTGGGGAGCCGAGCGCAGCGAGGCCAGGCCCGCGTCGACGAGCGACGGCCGGCCGCGGCCGCTGGCGTCGATTGCGAGGTCGAAGCGCAGGTCGCTGGCAGGTCCATCGATGCGAACCTTGCTGAGCCAGGCGAGCTGCGGGACCCAACCCATTCCCTTGTCCGAACGGAGGTCGTCGAGCAGCTGCAGGCTGGCGGCCCTGCTGACCTGCAACGTCAAGCCGTTCGCATTCGGGTCCGGCAGCATTGCTGGCCGGCGATCGGTGAGCAGGTAAACGTCGGCGTCGACGCGCTCCCCGGCGACCTTGCCCAGGGCGAGGATTCGCAGCGGCACCCACGGATTGGCGGTCGGGATCGTGATGTGCACCGGCGTCCCGTCGCCGATCGCCTGGCCGCGCTTGGCGGCGGCATCGGCGTCGAAGACTGCCGCCAGGAAGATGGGCGAGCGAGCGGCGTAGAAGTCGAGGACCTCGGGAGCGTCGGGGGGTAGCCGGAAGCCGTGATCCTTGGCCCACGACCCGACCTGGTCTCCTCCGCCGCGCAGGACGGTGATGTCAAGGGCGTCGATCCGGACCTGGAGAAGAACCTCTGCCCTGCTGGCCGCCGGAATGGCGGCGTCACGAGCGAAAAGTGGCTGCGGATCGGTCTCGCGTATGAGGCGCTGGAGGGTCCATGCGCCTCCCTTTTCGACCTTGGATGGAATGCCCGGCAGCGGAACGATCGAACCGAAAGCCCCGCCGCCACCGGCGAATTGGAAGGCGGTGACGTAGTGCTCGACGCCGTTGTGATAGGCGGCGAGCGTCGTCGTGCGCAGCAGGTTGACCGCGCCATTTGGACCGATCAGTCCGCCGCAGGCCAAGGCGGGCCCGGCTGCCATGAGGAGCGCCGCGACGGCGGTCGCGGGGACGAGCAGGAGACGTCGCATGGGTGCTTTCCTCCACGGGAGCCGGCTGGGCGGCTCGATGTGAAGGTCAGGACGGGATGCCCGCCGTTCAGGTTCCCTTCGCGTCCCGCCGGGCGTCAGGCTGCGCGTCCAGCTCTGCGTCCAGCCGGGCAACAAGCGGCTTGGGCGCCACGGCTCGATAGCTCTCCTCGACCCACCCCAGCAGCATCTCCAGCGGCACGTCGGGCGGCGCCTGGATCCCCACCCAGCCACCACGATCCAGGCCGTAGCCCATCGGCTTGACGAAGCTCAATGCCAGGGCCAGCTCCTTCGACTCGGGCAGCTTGACACCGAGCCAGCAACCACCGTCGGCCGGAGCCTCCTCGCCGAGGAAGACGAAGATCTTCTTGCCGACCTTGGCCACGGTATCGCCCCATGGATGGTCCTCCCAGGCTTCGGGTAGGCCGAAGGCGAAGGCGCGCACCGCACCGTCGAGGCTGTCGGGGACCATGCCGAGAAGTGTCGGGCGCTCGTCAACGCCGGAAGGCCGGGGCGCGCTCAGCGGAACATGCGCTGCTGCTTTGCGAGGTCGATCCGGGTCTCGCGGCCCCGTCCCTCCGCTCGGGGCGCCTCGGCGACGACGGCGTCAACGGCGTGGATGCGGCGAGCCACCACGTTGAGCACCTCGCCCTCGACCTGCAGCAGGCCGTCGATAACCAGCAGCGGATGGCGGTGCAGGAGTGCCCGGTTGGCGGTGTAGACCTGCGGCCGGACCGTGACGTTGATCATTCCCGACTCGTCCTCGAGCGCGATGAAGACGAAGTTCTTGGCGGTCATCGGGTGCTGGATCGAGACCGCAAGCCCCGCGAGACGGATGACAGACCGATCGCGCCACCGCCCCGCCTCGCCAATCGGGATCACGCCGCGCGCCGCCACTCGCTCGCGGAAGAGCTCGACCGGATGCGCCGTCGGTGAGAGGCCCAACTCTCGATAGTCGGCGGCGATCCGCTCCGCGAAGCTCATCGGCGGGAGCGAGGCGCCAAGGGCGCGCTGGGCATCGTCGGTGAGGCCCAGCGCAGGGCGGTCCGGGTTTGCGTCCGCCAGCGTTGTGCGGAGCTGCCAGAGCAGCTCCCGACGGGGGATATCGGTCCAGTCGAAGGCACCGATGGCAATGAGGCGCTCCACCACCTGCTCACCCAGGGCGGTGCGCGCCACGAAGTCGCGCACCCCGGTGTACGGACCGATGGCGTGCTGCTCGTCGAGCAGCTCACGGCTCGCCTCGTCGATCCCTTTCACCTGTCGCAGGCCGAGGCGCATGGCATAGTCGTGTCGCGGGTCACCCGACCCGCCCATCCGTTCGGTCTCGTGCTCCCAGCGTGAGGCGTTGACGTCGACCGGCAGGACCCGTACGCCGTGTCGCTTGGCGTCGCCCACCAGCACCGATGGAGAGTAGAAGCCCATCGGCTGGTTGTTCAGCAGCCCCGCCAGGTAGTGGACCGGGTAGTGGATCTTGAGCCAGGCGGTGTCGTAAGTGATCTTGGCGAAGGCCGCGGCGTGGGCCCGGGCGAAGCCGAACTCCGCGAAGGCGGAGCAGCGCTTGAAGAGCTCCTCCGCATCCGGTTCCGTGAGGCCGGTGCGCATGGCGCCGCCCACGAATCGGTCGCGCTCCGCCTGCATCTTCTGGTGAGACCGATGGGAACCCATCGCCTTGCGGAAGATGTCGGCCTCGATGGCGCTGTAGCCGCAGACCGAGATGGCGATCTGCATCACCTGTTCCTGGTAGAGGATCACGCCGAGGGTGTCTTCGAGGATCGGCTGCAGGCTCGCGTGGAGATAGGTGATCGGTTCCGTTCCAGCGCGTCTTCGAAGGTACGGATGGACGGCGTTTCCTTGGATGGGACCGGGACGGATGATCGCCACCTGGACGACGAGGTCCTCGAAGCGCTCAGGGCGAGACTTGGGGAGCGCCTGCATCTGGGCCCGCGACTCGATCTGGAACATGCCCACCGTGTCCGCGCTGCGGATCGAGGCGAAGACGTCCGGGTCGTCATGGGGGAGGCTGTCGAGGTCCGGGCGCTCACCGGTATCGCGTCCCGCCCGTTCCAGGACATCGCTCACCACGCCCAGGGTTCGCAGGGAGAGCAGGTCGATCTTCACCAGTCCGAGCGCCTCGACGTCCTCCTTGTCGAACTCGGTGACCACCCGGTTGGGCATGGTGGCGCGCTCGATGGGGATCAGGTCGATGAGCGGCGTTCGCGTCACGAGCATGCCGCCCACGTGGATCCCCAGGTGGCGCGGGAAACCGTCGATCTCCGAGCAGAGAGCGAGCAACCATTGCCACCGATTGCGGGGCGGGGCGTGGAGGTTGGCGGGGAGCTCGTCTTCCGGTGAGATTTGATGTGCTGCGCGTATCGGCGGCGGGGACGGCGGCAGGACGCTCGGACGGCGCCGCTCCTCGATGGGCATCCCGCTCTCCGGATCCACGCGAACGTGCGGGCGGACCTCGCCAACGCGCTCGAGGACGGTAGGCGGGTCGTTCCACGGACCCGGCGAGCCGTTGTCGCGCGGTCCCGGAAGGTCGAGCGAGGCGGCTGGCGGCGTGGAGACGGCCGGTGGCGTGAAGCCATCAGCGCCCACTTCGGTCCGCAAGCCACCCGGACCATAGCGTTTCTGCTCCCAGCTCTCGTGGCGCACCTGGGTGACGGAGGTGTCCAGGACGTTCGGCCGTCGCGGCGGATACCAGCCACCCTCGCTGTAGGGGCGACCATCGTGGTCGCCTGCCACCTCCCTGGCGTGCGCCTCCGCGGCGGCGAGGTCCGGGCGCAGGGTGGGACGTGGTCGCGAGTTCCAGGTGCTGTCACCAGACGGCCGGACGAGGTCGTGGACCGATGGAGGCGCAGGGCCGGCCGGGACGGTGCCATCGGTCTGGGGCTGGATGCGTCCGTCACGACCAGAGGGGACGGCCAGGACGTCCATCGGCACACCGAGCTCCTCGAAGAGCCAGGCGAACGAGCCATCGAGGGCCAGGTCGCGCGCCACGTCGGATGCGTCGCGGGTATCGAGCGCCTTGGCGACCCGGTCGACCGCCTCGGGCGGAAAGCCGAGCGCCTTGGCCACCTCGCGCACCGCGGAGCGGGCCCGATAGGTGATCACGTTGCAGACCATGGCCGCGTGGTCGGCGCCGTAGCGGGAGTAGACGTACCGGATCACCTCCTCGCGTCGGTTGACGTCGAAGTCGATGTCGATGTCCGGCAACGCGCGCGCCTCGTTGATGAAGCGCTCGAAGAGGAGCTTGTGGGCGATCGGGTCGACCTTGGTGATCCCCAGGCAGTAGGCCACGATCGAGTCGCCGGCACTCCCCCGCCCCTGACCGATGATGTGGTTGCTCCGCGCGAACTCCATCAGGTCCCAGACGATCAGGAAGAACTCGGCCAGGTTGGTGCGGTCGATGATGTCCAGCTCGTGCGTCAGCTGCTCGAGGGCGCGCTTGGTAATGGGCCGATAACGGTGCCGTAAGCCCTCGTGGGCAAGCTGATAGAGATATGAGAACGGCGTCTCGCCCTCGGGGACCGTGAAGCCCGGGAACCGATAGCGCTCAAAGTCCATCTCCAGCCGGCAGGCGGAGCCGATGGCTGCCGCGCACTCAAGCCCGGATGCCCAGGCGCGACGTGCGCGGGCGTCTGGCAGCTGTGCGCCGATAGCAGCGAGCTCTCGCCCCGACTTCAGGCGGTACTCCGCATTGGGCAGGAGCAGCTCGTGCGCCTCGTCCAGCGCGGCTCCATGCCGGATGCAAACGAGCACGTCCTGCAGCCGATGGCCGCCGGCTTCGGCGTAGTGGACTTCGTTCGTCACAACGGCTGGGAGGCCAGCTTCGTCAGCGAGGGCGGCGAGCTGCGCCACGAGCCAATCGTCGTCCGGAGCGAGGTGGTGGGAGAGCTCGACGGCGAGGTCGCCCTCGGGGAAGTGGACTGCCCAGCGTCGCGCGGCCTGGAGCGCTGCCTGCCACTCCCCGCCGAGGAGGCGACGAGGCACCTCCCCGTTGCGACAGCCGGTAAGGCCGAACAGGTGGCCGCGCGCATCGTCGAGAGCCGATTCCACTAGGGCAGGGTCGAAGGCCGGAAACTGCTTCTCCCCGGCGAGGTGGCCACGGCTGATGAGCCGCGAAAGGGCGCTGTAGCCCTCCGGGTCGCGTGCCAGCAAGACGAGGTGATCGCCTGGAGCGGGACCGGCATGCAGCTCCCCGGGCCAGCCGCGGCTCGCCCTGGCGCCACGGATCGGGTCGTTGAGCTTGCGGCCGCGGCGGGCGGTGCGCAGCTCGCCCTGATCGCGGGGGATCGCCAGCTCGACGCCGATGATCGGTCGCACGGGGTGCAGGCCAGCCTCGCGGGCCGCTGGGGTCGTGGTCTGGGCCGCTGCCTTCCAGAGGCGGACCGCCGAATACAGGCCGGCGTGGTCGGTGATCGCTAGGGCGGGCATCGACCGTAGGGCGGCGCGGGCCACGAGGTCCTCCGGGTGGCTGGCGCCATCCAGGAAGGAGAAGTTGCTGTGGGCGTGGAGCTCGCAGTACGCATCCACAGCGAGGCAGGTTTCAGCGACGCTGGTGTTCGCAGCTTCGCTGGTGTCCGTGTCGGTGCTGGACGCGCTGCCGTGGAGGGAGTCCGGCGTCTGCATCGGACTCCGAATGATAGAACGAATGTTCTAATTGGGGAAGGGCGAAATCAGCTGCCCGCCAGCGCCTCCAGTACGGGGAGATGCTCGGTCGTGCCATCGGGGGCGAGAGGGATGACAGCCACCTGGTTGGCACCCGCGGCCCGCAACGCCGCCAGCCGCTCCCGCGCGATCGCGACATCGCCGCAGGCCACCATCGCCTCGACCAGCCGGTCGCTCCCCGGCTTTTCCCAGTCGGCATCGTCGAAGCCCTGGAGGCGCCAGCTGGCCTGGTAGTTCGGGGTCCGCAGGTAGGGCGCCAGGTACGCTCGCGCCGCCTCGTGCGCCGCAATGCGGCTCGACGCGAGAGCCACAGGCATCGAGACGACCAGCATCGGCTCGATCCGCCCGGCGGACGCGGCGCCAACATCGACCACCCCGCGCGCCCAGGCCACGCGATCCGGCGTCATCAGGTAGGGCAGCGCCCCATCCGCATCAGTGGCGGCAAGGCCGAGCATCCGTTCGCGCAGGGCCGCCACGAGGACCGGCGGATCGGGGCCATCATCGCGCATCGGTCCTCGGTAGATGGCAGACCGATAGGCGGATAGGTACTCGCGCATGCGGGTCAGCGGTCGGTCGTAGTGATGGCCACGCAGCTTCTCCGCCAGGTGCGGGTGGCTCACCCCCAGGCCCAGCACGAACCGGTCCTGGGTCGCCTCGCGCAGCGTCATCGCCGCCATCCGTGTCGTCTGGGCATCGTGGCCCCAGATACCCACGATGCTCGTTCCAAGCCGGATTCGGCTGGTCTCGCCCGCAAGCATGCCGAGGAGCGTGAAAGGCTCGCGGCCAACGGTCTCGGGCACCCAGAACGTGCCGTATCCGAGCTGCTCGACGTCGCGAACGTACGAACGAGCCTGCGCTGCGGTGAGCGAGTCGAGATGGCTCCAGGCGCCCAGCGGTCCTAGATCAGCAGGCATGAACCGATGCTCGACGACTCCCAAACCTACTCGAACCGATAGCGCATGAAGAGCTCGTCCTCGCTTCGGTGCACCGAGACCAGGCGCGCCTCCCGGGGATGCTCCGCGAACGGCGAGCCTCCGCGGACGGGGGCGATCATTTGCAAAGCCTCGGTGGCAAGGACCCGGGCGCCCAGCGTCCAGTACAGCTCGTCGAGATCCCCGGCGACCAGAAAGACCGAGTTCGTGGTCGGCCCGCCCTCCAGGAGCAGCGAGTGGACTCCGCGCTCCGCCAGCCGCTCGAGGATCCAGTCCGGTTGGGGGTCTGGCGTCGGAGCCTCGAGCAACTCGGTTCCGGAGGGAAGGTCGGGGTGCGGTGCGTCCTTGCCGACGATCACCAGGCGCGGCTGGTCGCCGCTGAACCAGCGCCGATCGGTGGGGATCGGTCCGGTCCCGCCTATGACCAGCGCGAGCGGCTGCGGGGTTCGGCCCGAGGCGACGCGACGATGGGCCAGATCATCGGGGAGGCGCGAGTAGAAGTCCGCGGCGCGCAGCGTTCCGACGCCACTTCCCACCGCGTCGTAGGCGGCGCGGTAGAGGCGCATGAGTCGGCGGTCCGCTCGTCGGGAGAGGCCTTCCGCCGTGCCAGCCAGCTGGGCGCGGCCGTCGATGGTGGTCACCATGTTCGTGGCCACGACCGGGCGGTCGGGGCGCGCGGGCGGAAGACTGAAGTCGGCATAGGCGGCGTCCAGGTCGAGCCCCGGGGCGGGATCGGGCCAGAGCCGGTCGACGATGAAGCGTTGGGCCATGTAGGCGCCATCGTAGGCTGCTCGGGCGAGCGTCCGCTGACGTTCTGGTCAGTCGAAGATGCGCTCCAGGTGCCACGTGCCCCGGATCTCGTCCCAGAAGACGGTGCAGAGCAGGCCGTCGCGGGTCACGAGCTTGAAGTAGGCGCGGGCCACCGGCTCGCGCCACCAGTCATCGTCGACGCGCCAGCGGTTGCAGATCCCAACGTCACCGTGAGTGACGCCGTCGAGCCGCAGGCGGATCGGCATGCCCTGCTCGTCAGTGTCGACCTGGATCAGCGGATGGGTGACGTAGAGGCGAGTCACGCCTCCACCTCTGCGAGGCGCGCCTGCCGCTCGGGAAGGGCGGCCGCCGGCCGATCCATGCGCGCACGCCACAGGCGGCCTTCGCCGAACCGGGCGTTGAGCCGCTCCAGCTCCCAGCGCAGCTCCTCCCAGCGCGCCGCCTGTGCGGTGAAGGTGGCAAGCTGGCGGGATGCCGGGTCGCTGAGACGGTCGAAGACCAGACCGATGGCGGCCACGCCAGGCTCGGCCTCCGCTCCGCGTCGGGCGCGAGCGGCCTGCTCCAGGCGGGTGAGCAGGAGCCGCGCGATCCAGTCCGGCTCGAGCGCCGGCTCAGGGAAGGCAAGCTCGATAGCGAGTCGCGGCGCACCGTCCAGCTCGAGCGTGAGGGTGGCGCGTCCGGGCGCCAGGTGACGGGCACGGAGCCGATCGCACAGCTCCGCGCAGCAGCGGCGCAGGGCGAGCGCGGAGCCGCCCACCCCGTCGACGGGCGGCTCGAAGGTCGCCCGGGTGACCAGGCGCTCCGGGCGCCGCCTGGGAATGAGGGGGCGAGGGTCCTCGCCGCGGGCCAGGGCCTGGAGGCGTTCTCCCTCCTGCCCGAACTGGGCACCGACCGCCGAGCGCGGGAGTCCGGCCAGCTCGCCCAAGGTGGTCAGACCAAAGAGCGCCAGCCGCTGCCGCGTCTCAGGCTCCGCAGGGAGCAGGATCAGGGGCAGCGCGGCCATGGCATGGCGAACAGCGACCGCCCCCGCGGGAAACGCGTGGAAGGCGGCCGGAGCCTCCGGGCGCGAGGGACGAGCCAGGCGCGCAGCGAGCACTGCCAGCCAGCGGTTGTCGCCGATCCCCGCCCGCACCGGGAGTGGCGCCACCTTGCGGACCAGCGCCACGGCCCGCGCCGCGATGCGGCGCTCATCCCCGAGGCTCGGTCCCAGGCCTGTCACATCGACGAGCGCCACTCCCCGATCAACCGCCTCGATCCGCGGGGAAAGGTCGTCGAGACGGTCGAGCATGGCATTGAAGTCGACGGCCGAGGCGATCTCCGCATCGGTGCGCAGGTCCGGCCAGACGAGGGCCAGAAGACGCGTCATGCCTCGGCCGGCCTCGTTCCTGAGGCATTCCCCCTCGTGTTGCACAACTGGTTTGCATAACGGCCGAGTAGAGGCGCGTGCGTGGCCGTCGTGCACATCTGGTGCAGGAATCGGCCATGGAGCTCAGCGATTCGACGCCAGGTTGGCTGATACGCAAACCAGTTGTGCACCGAACCGGAAGGGTGCATCGAATGGGAAGGGTGCACCAAACCGGAGCGTGGGACATGTGGCGCCATAGGAGGATCAGGCGGAGAGGACGCGCAGCGCCGGTCGCTCCTCGCGATCGCCCGGCTCGACCGACGGAGCCTCGGGACGCGGAATCGCCAGCGATGGCAGGAGCGAGTCGATGCGCCGCCCCTCTCCGAACCACAGGTCGAGCGATGCGTGGCCGCCGGCCAGCGCCCAGCGATGGCGCGTGACCGTGGCCGCCACCCGCTGTCCGACCAGATCGCTGCCGACCGCCAGCCACGCCTCCCGCTCGAGCGCAACCCGAACACTGGCGGCCTTCCCCGCCGTCGCACGCAGCTGCTCCCCGGCGAGGAGCAGCGCGACGGAACCACTGCGGACGAGGAGCGACGCCAGCCTGTCGAGGGCTGTGGCAGTCGCCGATTGCTCCTGAAGATCGAGGACGATGGCGTCGACGAGGCGGCTGCGGGCCAGCCAGCCGGCGATCTCTAGTGCCTCGGCTGGAGCGGCGGGCTGGACGACGAGCAGCCACTCCAACCGGACCCCCAGGCGGGCCGCGGTGGCCGGATCGAAGCTGCCGGCGGCGTCGACCCAGGCCACGATCCCACCGTCCGCCTGGGCGGCTGCTAATGAGCCGATCGCCAGCGAGGTGGCACCGCTGCCACGCGGTGCATCGAGCAGGGCCAGGGCGCCACGTGGCCAGCCGCCCGTGCGCAAGGCGTCGTCTAGGGCTGGCTGTCCGGTGGAGAGCGCTCGGCGGGCGGCGATTGAAGGGGACTCCCCCACCATCGGTCCGACCCCCTGCCGAACCCCCTTGGCACGCAGCGTCTCGAGGAGCTCAGGCAAGGGGCGGAGGACGGTCGCGGGCTGGGTCACATCGGCCAGTCTAATAGAACGGATGTTCTAGTTCAAGAGTTCCGCCAATGGCTGCCGCCGAGGCGGCGCTGCTATACTTCCGGCCGCTCCGTGGGGATGTAGCTCAGCTGGGAGAGCACCGCGTTCGCATCGCGGGGGTCAGGGGTTCGAGTCCCCTCATCTCCACCATTCCATCCGGTAAGCGAACCTCGGGCGGCACACGGTACGTGACCTGCACGTCGGTCGCCGAGGCGACTCGCACTTCTTCGATGAGCTGAGCCAGCAGCGCCTTGCTGCGCTCGGGCGTTAGCTCGTTGGCAAGGATCGCATCGAGCGACACACCGAGTAGCGCCGCGGCGAAGTCGAGGTCAACCGGTTCCCAGTCCTCTCAGCCGCAAGCGGCGCTTCCTCGCCATCAATCACCGCCACCCTGGCTTCGATCGCATCGATCCGGCCTTGCGCGGTCTCCGGGCGCAGGCGTCCCTCCTCGAAGGCCACCAGGTAGCGCTGCAACCGATGCTCCAAGTCGACGCGCTCAACGGCGAGGGCTGCAAGTCGGCTGCGCCGGGCCCCCTCCTCCGCGCGCCACTGTTGATCCGCGGCGCCGAGCGCCTGCCGCAACACCGTCGCGTTGGCGTACACCTCGGCGAGCTGGCCGAGGACCGCGGCCTCGAGCTGATCGCGGCGCAAGCGGTCCTGGTCGCAGGCGGCCTTGCCGTGCCGCGAGCGGGTGACACACGTGTAATAGTCATAGCGGCGAGACCGGTTGTGGGCGGCGGTGCCAACCAGCGGGCTTCCACAGCGGTCGCAGACCAAGCGCAGGCTACTGAGCAGGAACGGGCTCGGGTTCGTGCGCCGCTGGGCGGGCGAGTGGGCGCGCCCGGCCCTCAGGCGCTGGGCGGCCACGTACAGGTCGGCATCAACCAGCGACGGGTGCTGCCCGGCATGCCACAGACCCCGGAACGGCACCTCGCCGCGGTAGACCCGGTTGCCGAGCACCTTGAGCACCGAGGCCCGGGTCCAGGGACCACCCCGGCTCGTCCGGAGGCCGCGCTTGTTGAGCCACTCGGCGATCGCTCCACTCCCCTGACGGTGGGTGACGTACCGGTCGAAGACATCTCGCACGACCTGGGCGGCCGCTGGGTCGGGGGTAAGACCTGGCGCATCCGGGCCGCGGTGGTAGCCATACGGGTAGCTACCGACCGTCCACTCCCCACGACGCGCCTTGCGCTCCATGCCGGCGCCGATGCGCTCGATGATCGAGGCCCGCTCGAACTCGGCGAAGACGGAAGGCGGCGATACCATCCCAGTTCCAGGTGATCTTCCGCTTGCCGTCCATCTCGGACGGTGCGACTTGCTCGTTGGCATGGATGTAAACGCCAAGAACCGGCTTGGCCTCGTCGACCGCGCACTTGATCTCCCACCGCTGCCCGTCGGCAGACAGGCTATTCCTGCTCAGGAGGGCGATTAACCCATTGCAGCCGCGGATCCGTTCACGGCACTGCGTCTTCCAGGCGCTGCTCCAGGGCTCTTTCACCGAGAAGTCGGTGTGTTCGATCGGCGAGTTTGTGTTCAGCGCCTGACCTTTAAGCAGGTCTCGGTAGTTCTTGTCTTCCGATGCGAGAGAAACGAATACGCGTTTGGCCATTTGCTTGAGTCGGGTCGCGATCGAGGAGGGAATCGCGTTCGTCAGGAGCTCCTCGGAGCGCGCCTCGGCCTCTCGCCGCCGGATGTCGACGTAGCGGAGGAGAAGGAACGTGACCGTCAGCGGCGCCCCGATGTTCTGGACGTAGAAGATCAGCTGCGTGACGTACGGCGGTGGCGCGAACAAGCCACCGACGAGTGGGTCGATGGCAGCGGCGATGATCAGCGTTGCGAGGAAGACGAAGAACCACGGCGTGGCCCGACGGGCCGAGCGCGAGCAACGCGTAGGCCGGCACGAGAAACGCCCAGACGAGCCCGCCGCCGTTGTGGGTCACCCCACCGACGAGCACGGTCGTGAAAAGGGTAAACGGGGAGCCGACAGCGATCAGGGCGACGACATACCGCTCGAATCGTTTCGTTCGGGCGAGGACCGCGAGGTTGCCGGCGCTCCACAGCGAGAGGCTCAGTGCCACCGCCCAGCCGACGAGCCGCGTGGACGCTCCCAACGTGACGCCGAACGGCGCGACAATCGTGAAGTACCCGGCGGCGATGCCGACCCGCTTTTTGAGACGAGCGTCGTCATCATCGTCCGGGTAGTCGGCGATCGAGATGAGCCGCACGAGGGCAAGTCGAAGGCGAGCCCGTATCGATGATCGGCCCTCGACGGCTTGGCCCATGGCCGTGAAGCCTACGCCTGGAGCGTGGGGCTACGATCGTGCTCGATGGCGCCGCCATCGGCTCGGGTGGGTCGCGGTGGTCGACGAACGCTCGGAAAGGACCTCGTTTCGGCGGTTCGCCTACACGCAAAGAGCCCCGGGAATGGTCCCGGGGGCTCTGCACCTGCACTCGCGTTGCAGCTCAGCGCTGCAGGTTAGTGCCGACGTTCTGGAAGATCTGGCTCACGATTGGGCCGAGGAAGATGAGGGCCACGATCACGATGATCGCAATGAGGGCCAGAAGCAGGCCGTACTCGACGAGCGTCTGCCCTTCCTCGTTCTCGCGGCGGAACTTGGACAGAAGAGTGCTGATGAACTGAAGCATGGCTAGGCGAAACCTCCTTTCTGGGCTGGGATGAGTCCATCGTGATCTTAAGGCGTGCACCCAAGCTCAGAAATCACCCGATAGTCCGGGAGCCCGGCCTGGCGCGATCTCAACCGCGCGTAGATCGACGCCGACGCCGCGCTGCCCATCGAAGCTGTTGAACTACCCGCAGACGTCGCTGCTTCGCGGGCGGCCTTGATGGACCCATTCGCCCGGACTATGAGGTGATCGTGCGCCACACCGCGCCCTCAGAAGACGTGCGGGACCAGACGGGCCGTATGGGCGGCGTAGGCCCGATAGGCATCTCCGAAGTGCTCCGCGAGGAGCTCCTCCTCGCTCCGGATGCGCCACCCGTAGGCGAGGCCCATGACGGCAGCGACGATGAGAGCCGCGATCCAGTTGTGGAACGCGAGGGTCGCGCCGATCCAAACGGCCAGACTGCCGGCGTACCCGGGGTGGCGCACCCACCGGTACGGACCCCGGGTCACGAGTTGCTGGCCGGGAGCGGTCCGCAGGTTCCGGGTGTAGGAGGCACCGAGCGTCCGCATCGCCCAGCCGCGGACAAGGAGTCCCAGCCCGGCCACGCCCACGCCGATCCAGGCCGCGTCGCCGATCGAGCCGATGCCCGTTCGGGCAAGGGCGAGCGGGAGGGCTGTCGCGAGCAGGTATGCGGCCACGAGGAGCGGCGTGCTGGCCCGGTCTGGCTCCGTGCCTCGCAGGCTTGAGGCGGCTCCAGGCCGCCGAATGCCAATCTCGAAGCCGATCCAGATAGCAATCGCTGCGATCCCGAGCGTGGTCGTCACGTGTTGAGGGTAACGACTGTCGACGCTGCTGGGACCGAACGATGACGACCTTCCCCCCGACTAGCGCATCGGGAACGCGGCCCCGAAAAGACCTCCTTCTGGAGGGGGCGCCAGCATCAGCGCACGGAGCTCGATTCGGGCGGCGCGAAGGGACTCCCCTTTTGGGCGGTGCGGGTCACCACAGCGACCGGCGCATGCGGTCCAGGTGGACAAGTCGACCCGGCATCGTTGCGGCTGTCGCTTGGGCCTATCAGTAGGATTCGCGGACTGAAGGCCAACTCCTCAGGTCGCTTCGATAGACTCATGGCGCATATGGCGCCCGAGCACATGGCAGGGGTCGGTGCCTCCCGTCCCGTTTGGATCGCGGTGCTGGCGGGTGTACCGGCCATCGCGCTTGTCGTCGCCTATGTCATCTGGGCCCTATCCAGTGGGAGGGCGCTCTCAACGTCCTTGACGGTCGCCTCGGTGGGGTTCGCGTACGCCATCGCCGGCACGGTTGGCTGGTGGCGACACCCGCAGTATCGGACCGGTCCACTGATGGTGGCTGCCGCCTACCTCACCCTGCTCGGCACACTCCAAAGACTCACCGACTCCGGGGTCCTGTACGCCATCGGCAACACGCTCGGAGGACAGCAGGTGACGATCTTCGGCTACCTGCTGATCACGTTCCCATCCGGGCGCGCGTCGAACACGCCGCTGGGTTGGCTCGCCCGGCTGGTTCTCGTTGTGCCGCCAGCTCTGGCGCTGGGTGACCTGCTGACGCGGGATACAAACCACCCCTGCATCAACATCTTCGGGTTCTGCACCAATCAGCGGAATCCGTTCATGGTCATCGACCTGGGTTCGGTGTTCTCGACCCTGCTGGATGTTGCAGCTCCGCTCCTCTCGGTAGCCGTCCTCGGCGCCGTGCTGTGGCGTTTCGTTCAAGCCCGGGGGGCCGCACGCCGCGCACTCGCGCCGGTGCTTGTCGCGGGAGCCATCGCGGCATTGGTCGTGGCCATCCAGGGGGTCATGAGCCTCACCGTCGAGAACGAGCTAGCTTCGGCGATCAGCAACGTAGCGGAGGTGCTCATCCCGATTGCGCTGGG
>Ga0070708_100002276_pt1 | contig 14855 bp, 13 predicted proteins | sample KBSK5503metaG_FD_65469 | JGI IMG/M metagenome (GOLD analysis project Ga0070708, IMG submission 65469) | Corn, switchgrass and miscanthus rhizosphere microbial communities from Kellogg Biological Station, Michigan, USA - KBS K5-50-3 metaG | ecosystem: Host-associated > Plants > Roots >...
GCACGGTGCGTCTATGCCCGCTACCTCGCCGTCGGCAACGGGCCCCAGCTCGCTGCGGCGGGGATCACGGATGTCGCGACATTCACGACGTTCTACTGGAACCAGCAGGCCGCGGCGGCCGGTACGGTCCTCGTCCTGACGCTCATCGGCGGCCTCGGCGGCGGGCTGCTCTACGGAACGTTTCGGCCGAAGCTGAGCCAGAGCGCGGTGAACGTGACGGGCTGATCGCGCCTTGACACGAGTAGTTGCGTGATCAACAATCTGCGTCGACCAGCCCACGGATTAGGAAGCACCCGACGCCATGCCCGCCATCACCGTCCCTGACATCACCGTCCTGCCACGTATTCCCGCTCCGGACCCGGCGATCGCTCGGCAGCGGCCGGTCCGCAGCATCACGAGCGCGCCGCATGGTCTCGAGGGCGAGGGCTTCCCCGTCCGTCGGGCGTTCGCCGGCGTCGACCTCGCCGATCTCGATCCGTTCGTCCACCTCGACCAGATGGGCGAGGTCGAATACGCACCGGGCGAGCCCAAGGGAACGCCCTGGCACCCGCATCGTGGCTTCGAGACGGTCACCTACATCATCGACGGGACCTTCGAGCACCAGGATTCGAACGGCGGCGGCGGCGTGATCACGAACGGCGACACGCAGTGGATGACCGCCGGCGCGGGGATCCTCCACATCGAGAAGCCGCCGGAGTGGCTCGTCGCCAGCGGCGGACTCTTTCACGGATTCCAGCTGTGGGTGAACCTGCCCGCCGCGCAGAAGTGGTCGCCGCCGCGCTACCAGGACATCCGGGCGACGGAAGTCGGGCTCGTCTCGTCCGACGATGGAGGAGCGCTCGTTCGCGTGATCGCCGGCGACGTCGCTGGACACGCTGGACCCGGTTCGACGTACAGCCCGATGACGCTCGTCCACGCGACGCTCAGTCCGGGCGCGCGGCTCGTCCTGCCGTGGCGGGCCGACTACAACGCCCTCGTGTACGTCATGGCCGGGATCGGCGCCGTCGGCGTCGCCGATCGCCCGATCCAGACGGGCCAGCTCGTCGTCCTCGGCGAAGGCAACGCGCTGACCGTCTCGGCGGCGGGGCAGCGGATCCAGGAGAGTCGCAGCCCGAACCTCGACATCCTCATCCTCGGCGGCCGACCAATCCGCGAGCCGGTGGCCTGGATGGGTCCCTTCGTGATGAACACCCGCGAGGAGGTCATCCAGGCGGTGGCCGACTATCACGCGGGCCGGCTCGGGACGATCCCCGCGATCCACGGCGCACCGACGACGCTCGTGGAGTCCGGCGGGGGTGGCACCCGGGACGGAACCACGTAAGGCGGTTGGTGGCCCTCGCCCCCGGCCCGATTCGAGACGCGTTGCCACCCTGGCTAGTGCGATCGTCGTGACTCGCCCGAGAATGACGCCACGGCAAGCTCGGGTGGCATTCGGCGCCGAACCCAGGGCCGGGCCTGCACCGCGCGGATAGCGCGACCCCGGTTGGCGATAGGAAATCCGCGGAATCGGCCCGGTCGACGCAACCGAGAATCGAAAACGCCCCGGCAGAGCCGGGGCGTTCGAGAGTCCGCGAAGGATCAGCCCTTGGTGGCGGGCTTCTTCGGTGCGGCCTTGGTCCGCGACGCGGTCTTCGTTGCGCTCGCCTTGGCCGGAGCCTTTGCCGGGGCCTTCGCCGTCGCCTTCCTCTTCGATGCCGCCGATCGGGCGGTCGCCTTCGCCGGCGGCGTCTCCGTGGCCGCTGCTTCGGCCGCTGCGGCGGCAGCCGCCGCCGCTTCGGTTCGGGCCGTCTTCGACAGCGCCGCGCGGGCCTTGCCGGCCGCGGTCTGGGCGCCCTTCGCCTTGTCGGCCTTCGACGACGCGATCCGGGCCTTGGCCGCCTTCGCGGCCTGCGCCTTCGACGTCGTCTTCGTCACGCGGCCCGCCGTCTGGACATGGGCCCCACCCGTCGCGGCGTTGAACTTCAGGGTCAGACGCGACTTGCGCCGCGCGGCCGCGTTGGGGTGGATCGCCCCGACCTTCGCGGCTCGATCCAGGGCGGCGTGCGCGTCGGCGAGCGCCTGCGCGGCGACGGCCGGCTCGATCGAGGTCGTGGCGACCGCCAGGGCGTTGGCGACGAACGTCTTCGCGGCGCTGCGGCGGGGCTGAAGGATGTCGCGCCGGCGCTCGGCCTGACGGACGCGCTTCAATCCCGACGGCGTGCGAGCGCCCGTCCAGGTGCGGGGCGTCTTGGCCAAGGGGCGAACCTCTCAGAGGGTGTGTGGATCGTGACTCGCGGCACGGAACGGTGCCGAGCACGGACGCGCATCGTAGCAGAGGGGCGCCTGACGGGCCACCGGTCTCGAAACCCGACCGATGGCACGCGGCCCACAGGTCTGCCCCAGACTGGCGCCCGTGATTGCCATCGTCGGTGGTCTGGTGACCTCGCTCCTGTGGGCGTCGACGCTGCTCGGCTCGGCGCGGGCCGCTCGCCTGATCGGGGCCTGGTCGACCCTCGCGTGGGTGATGCTGATCGGCCTTGCGGTGACGATCCCGCTGATCCTCGTGACCGGCTCCCGGGTCGAGCTGACGCCAACCTACGCGCAGCAGCTCGCGATCGCCGGAACAGCCAACACTGCCGGGCTGCTCCTCGGGTATGTCGCGATCCGGCGCGGCAAGGTCGCGGTGGTCGGACCGATCGTGTCGACCGAGGGCGCGATCGGGGCGGTCCTCGCGATCGCCGCGGGCGATGCCCTCACGGCCACGGCCGCAGCCCTCCTTGCGCTGATCGCAGCCGGCGTGGTCCTGGCCTCGTTCGAGCACCCGTCGGATCGGATCACGGCGGACGGCGACACTCGCCCGAACCCCGACGAGAGTGGTCGAAGCGCGGCGTTGACCGCCATGTTCGCGGTCGCGGCGGCGCTGCTGTTCGGCGTCAATCTCTTCGTCACCAGCCGGATCGCGACCTCGCTGCCCCTCGCCTGGGCGATCCTGCCAGCCCGACTGGCGGGGGTCCTGCTCGTCGGCCTGCCGCTGATCGCGGTGGGTCGCCTGCGACTCAGCCGCGAGGCCGCACCGTTCGTTGTCCTCGTCGGTCTCGCAGAGGTCGTCGGGAACGGGACATTCGCGTTGGGCGCCCGCGACAGTGCGCCGGTCGCCTCGGTCATCGCGTCGCAGTTCGCCGGGATCGCGGCCATTGCGGCATTCGTCCTGTTCGGCGAGCGGCTCGGCCGGATCCAGGTCGTCGGCGTGGTCGTCATCGCCGTCGGCGTCGCGCTCCTGACCCTGACCCGGGGATGAGCTCCGGCTGATCCGCCGGAGCGTCGATCAGGCCTTGCCGGCGATGGCTGTCTCGGCAAGCGTGAACACCGTCGATCGGACCACGGCTCGATCCTCGAGCTGAGTCGTCGTCTCCACCTGGTACGACGCGATCGGCACAAGGCCCTCGGCGGGCAGGTAGCGACGCCCCGGGTCGCCCACGAGGACGCGAATGCCGCGCCGCGCGGCCGCTCGAAGCCATGGCAGGACGCGCTCGGCGAGCGGGCCCTCGTACCACGTGTCGGCGGCGAGGATCACGTCGACGTCCGGCGGCTCCTCGTCAAGGAGGTCGCGAGCGACGAACGCGATCGGCACGCCGTTCGCCCGGGCGTTGAGCGCGACAGCGGCCTCCGCGAACGGGTCCACGTCCGCTCCTGTGACCATGGACGCGCCGGCACGAGCAGCGGCGATCGCGACGAGCCCGCTGCCGGTCGCGAGGTCGAGCACGTGGCGCCTGACGACCTCGTCGGGATGCTCTTCAACGAACCGGGCGAGCGCCAACCCGCCAGCCCAGGCGAAGGCCCAATAGGGGATCGGGGCGCCGGCGATCCCCAGCGCGGTTTCCGTCGCGCGCCAGACGGGCGCGACCTCGCCCGCGAGATGCAGCCGGATCCCGGGGACGCCCGGCACTGGCTGCAGGCGCGTGTGATGGGCGACGAGCGCCCGCCGGTGCGACAGCGGGATCCGTCGCGGCCGATCGCGCACCCCGCGTGCCGACGAGCGTTGGGAGGACATCGCAGCCAGCATGCCAGACGCGGCGCGGCGGTCCGCAGGCGAGGTCCGCGGTGGGCGTCGCGGCGTAGGCGTCGGCTACACTCCCGCCTCGATGCGATCGTTGTTCCTCAGCCCGCTCCGCCGGCTCCGCGATCGCCTGTTCCGACCCGTGGTCGCGAGGCTCGACGCGCTGCAAGCGCAGCAGAAGTCACTCCAGCGGGGCGTCGATGCCATCCGGGAGGACGCTCGACAGGCGCGATTCGCGGTTGCCTCGATCCAGGCGCTGCGAGCTCGCGAGGCTGGCTCGCTCCGCGAGGCGGAGTTCAAGGGTTATTCGCAGTTCGGCGAGGACGGGATCATCCAGTGGCTCATCGCCCGCGTGCCGATCGCCAGCAGGAACTTCATTGAGTTCGGCGTCGAGGATTACCGCGAGTCGAACACGCGGTTCCTCCTGGAGCACGATGGCTGGAGCGGCCTCATCATCGACGCCGGGACCGCGCACATCCGATTCGTGCAGGGCATGGGTCTTGCCTGGCGCGGCGAAATCGAAGCGAAATCGGCCTTTGTCACCGCCGAGAACATCGACGACCTGCTCTCCGGCCAGCCGGTCGACACGGGTCTCCTGTCGGTCGACGTGGACGGGATGGATTACTGGATCCTGTCGGCCATCTCGATGATCCGGCCGCGGATCGTGATCTGCGAATACAACAGCCTGTTCGGGCCGGTCGCCCCGGTGAGCGTTCCCTACCTCGCAACCTTCGACCGCACGAGAGCCCACCACTCGACCCTCTACTTCGGTGCGTCGATCTCCGCGATCGCCCACTGGGCCGGCCAGCACGGGTATCGCCTCGTGGGCAGCACGGCCCAGGGAGTCAACGCGTTCATGGTCCGCGACGACGTGGCGGGCGACCTGCCGAACCTGAGCGGCCCCGAAGCATGGGTGGAGACACCCGTCAGGCAGGCTCGCGACGAGAGCGGCACGCTCACGTACCTCAGCGGATTCGGACCGCAGCGCCAACTGATTGCTGACCTTCCCCTCGTCGACGTCGTCAGGGGGTCCATGCTCTCGGTCTCGGATCTCGACCGGATCTAGCGCGCCCCGTCGAGGATCTGGCTCAGCCGATCGGCTACGCCTGCTCCTACGGCCACGGCGCTGAAATGCTCCAGCATGTGGGCGCGGGCTCGGGCGCCGAGCTCCCGGCCGAACGTGGGATCGCTGACGAGGCGGCGCATCAGGTCGGCGGCCTGATCCTCGTCGGGGTCGGCCCAGACCTGACCTTCGGGAAAGGGGTATTCGCGTTCGCCGACAGCCGTGAGCCGGTAGTCCACGAGGAGGCTGTTGGTCTCATCCATGAACTCGAGATTCCCGGAGTACGCCGTTCCGATCACGGGCTTGCCGAGGAACATCGACTCGGCGAGACCGAGACCGAAGCCTTCGCTGCGATGAAGGGAGACGTAGCTGTCGACGACGCTCTCCAGACCGAAGGCCTCATCCCGCGACATCAACCGGTCGATCAGCCGAATTCGTTGGTCGCCGTCGATGGCCGCCTGGAGGCGATTCATCCGATCACCGGCCTTGTCGGCGTTCGTCGGCTTGAGAACGAGGGCGACGCCCTGACCCGTGCCGGCGAATGCCTTCCGGAACGCGCTGATCACCCCCAGCGGATTCTTGCGCGCCTCGTACGAGTTGAAGCTGAACGTGAACAGAAAGGTGAACACGTCGTCGGACAGCCCGAATTCCGATCGGCGATACGTGCGTGACGGAGTCGCATCGACGGCGAGGCGGACGGTCCGCACCGGCTTGGACGTCGCGGTGGCCATCGTCTCGGCAACGAACCGGCTTGCGACCCAGATCTCGTCCACGCGGTCGACCGCTCCCTGCCAGGCGGCCGGGAGTCGGGACAGCTCCCAGAACCAGAACCCGATGTTGTATCGACCCCCGGTGACCCCCGCCCCGAACGCGTCCATGAGCTGCGCAGTCTCGTTGGCATTCACGCAGATGACGTTGATCGGGTGGGGCGTGTCGGTCCCGATGGCGTCCGCGAATCGCAGGTCGGCGCCACGGGCGTCGCTCGGACTCGCGCTGACGAGCGCGACGCCCACGCCGGCGGCCTGCGCCGCGGTCACCAGCGAACGGGCGGCTTCGGCCATGCCGGATTCCCCTCGGAAATGTCCGATGACGTTGACCCGTGGGTCAGAGCCGGATCCGTCTGGCACGAAGGGCTGACGTTTAGCGGCCGCGGGGACGCTCGAAGGCCGAGAGGGGCCGATCACCGACCTCGACGGGCCGGCCGGCGATGGACGGCCGAGCAACCGTCGGACGACGCGCCGCGCCTCCGGCGACAGTCGAGCGGCCGCCCACCGAACCGGCCGCGAGCCACGGAGCCTGGAGTACGCCCGAGCCTTGATCCCCATCAGGATGTTCACGCGCGGCGTCCTCCTGCGGCCGTGGTCATGCCGGAACATGCACTCTAGCCGCCCACCGGCGGCGGCCTGCCCAAGGCCGTCCGCTACACTCCCGCCTCGTGATCATCCCCCAGGATCGCTTGCGGAATTTCTCGATCATCGCCCACATCGACCACGGCAAGTCGACCCTGGCAGACCGCCTCCTCGAGCTGACCCACACGATCGACGCCCGCCAGATGACGAGCCAGGTCCTCGACTCGATGGACCTCGAGCGCGAGAAGGGGATCACGATCAAGGCCCGGGCCGTGCGGCTCGAGTACGAGGCGAGGGACGGTAAGACCTACGGCCTGAACCTGATCGACACGCCCGGTCATGTCGACTTCGCCTACGAGGTCAGCCACAGCCTCCAGGCCTGCGAGGGCGCGATCCTCGTCGTCGACGCCACCCAGGGGATCGAGGCCCAGACGCTCGCCAATGTCCACCTCGCGCTCCGCGAGGGCCTGACCCTGATCCCGGTCCTGAACAAGATCGACCTGCCGTCGGCCGATCCCGAGACGATCATGGACGAGCTCGAGAACGTCCTGGCGATTCCGCGCGAGGAGGTGATCCTCGCCAGCGCGAAGGACGGGACCGGCGTCCCGGAGATCCTCGAGGCGATCGTCGCCCGGATCCCGGCCCCGAAGGGCGACCCGGCAAGGCCCCTCCAGGGCCTGATCTTCGATAGCCACTACGACGCGTACAAGGGCGTCGTCGTCTACGTCCGACTCGCCTCCGGAACGCTCCGGCAGCACGACGCGATCCGGCTGATGGCCTCGGGCGCCGAGGCCGAGCCGCTCGAGCTCGGCGTCTTCCGGCCGCAGCTCGTGCCGGTCAAGGAGCTCGTCGCGGGCGAGGTCGGGTACGTCGCGACCGGGCTGAAGAACGTCCGGGAGGCCCAGGTTGGCGACACGGTGACGACCGTGGCGAACCCCGCGCGCGAACCGCTGCCGGGCTACCAGGAGGCGAAGAGCCTCGTGTTCGCGGGGATCTACCCGGTCAGCGGCGAGGACTACCCGCTGCTCCGCGAGGCGCTCGAGAAGCTCCACCTCAACGACGCGAGCTTCACCTACGAGCCGGAGAGCTCGGTCGCGCTCGGGTTCGGGTTCCGCTGCGGCTTCCTCGGGCTCCTCCACATGGAGATCGTCCAGGAGCGCCTCGAGCGCGAGTTCGACCTCGACCTGATCGCCTCCGCGCCATCGGTGGAGTACCACGTCAAGCTGCTCCATGGCCGCGGCGAGGTCGCGATCGACAATCCGGCGCTCCTCCCCAACCCCGCCGAGATCGAGGCGATCGAGGAGCCGTGGGTCAAGCTCAGCGTCGTCACGCCGTCGAGCTATATCGGGCCGTTGATGGAGCTGACGACGAACCGCCGCGGCGATTTCGAGAACATGGAGTACCTCGATCCAAGCCGGGTCGTCCTCCATTTCGAGATGCCGCTGGCGGAGCTGATCGTCGACTATTTCGATCAGCTCAAGAGCCGCAGCCAGGGCTACGCCTCGATGGATTACGAGGAGCTCGGCTACAGGCCGGCGAACCTGGCCAAGGTCGATATCCTCGTCAATGGCGAGCCGGTCGATGCCCTGTCGCTGATCGTCCACCGCGACAAGGCCCAGTCGGTCGGCCGCGTCCTGGCCGAGCGGCTCAAGCAGCTGATCCCGCGCCAGATGTTCGAGATCCCGATCCAGGCGGCGATCGGAAGCAACGTGATTGCGCGGGAAACGGTGCGCGCGATGCGCAAGAACGTCCTCGCCAAATGTTACGGTGGCGATATCACCCGGAAACGGAAGCTGCTGGAGAAGCAGAAAGAGGGCAAGCAGCGGATGAAGCGGGTCGGCTCGGTCGAGATCCCGCAAGAGGCCTTCCTCGCGATGCTCCGCCTGGACGAGGGCTGAGCCGGATGGAGGACTGGCTGACGACCCTCCGGACCCTCATCGCGATCGGTCTGGCCCTCCTCCTCGTCATGCTCCGCCTCGAGGCCGCGAGCTTCAGCGCAGCGGAGTATGACGACACGATCGACGGCCGGGCGCCATCCATCCGCCGACGCGTCTCCTGGTATGCGATCGGGCTCCTCCTCGTCGCGGGCATCTTCATCGTCCACCCGACGCCGCGCAGCGACCTGTTCCTGGGCACCGGGGATCGGCCGCTCGCGATCATGTACGGGTTCCTGTACGCGGCCGCCGGGACCGCGATCGCCCTCGGCGTCGCGTTCTACCGCTACCGGCGCCTCCGGTTCCCGGACGTGTGGTCGTACCCGGGGGCCCTGCTGAACGCGATCATCACGGCCCTGATCGACGAGGTCACGTTCCGCGGCGCGATCTTCGGGGTGATCCTGCTGACCGGCCTCGAGCCGAACGCGGCGAACGCGATCCAGGCGATCCTCTACGCGCTCGCGACGCGACTCGGGGCGCCCGGTCGGAACCGTTACATGCTCGTCATGGCGATCCTCGTCGGGCTCGCCGGCGGCTGGGTCACCGCGATCACCGGCGGCATCGCCGCGGCGTTCCTCGGTCACGCTGTGACGCGCTTCGCGGTCTTCCTCTCGACGGGCCACGCGGGACAGTTCGCGCCGCGCGGCCGGGAGGTCGAGGAGATCGAGGAGAAGCGCCGGCCGCCAAAGGGCTGGCGGGTGATCGGTCCGCGGGAGCCGGTCTCGCGCGACCGGTGAGTGCTCGCGCCACCGGTGAACGCAGGCGAGACACGCACGCCGCCGCCCGATGACGAGGAATCCATGACGAGCGGCGACACGGAGCGCAGATGACGGAAACCGGGCCGCCCGAGGCCGGGAAGGATCCACGGGTTCGGACCGGCAGAGCCCGGGGGGCGGACGACGTCGCCGACCACGCCGGCGGGCCTAGGCGGGCCGCGGGCGGACGTCGCCGCGCCGCCATCGCCGACGAGACCTTCGGGGCCCACCCGCGCCCCGCCCCGCCGGTCGCGCTCTACGTCCACATCCCGTTCTGCGTCTCGTTGTGTCCGTATTGCGACTTCGTCGTGATCGCCGGGGCGGCCGCTCGCGGACCATCGAACCGGCTGGCGGTCTTCGCGGCCGCGCTCGAACGGGAGATCGGGCTCCGCGCCGACGCGCTCGATGCCCGGTTCGGGCCGCCCGGGGGAACGGGGCGCCCGGCGCTCGACAGCGTCTACCTGGGTGGCGGGACGCCATCCCTCCTGCCGGCGGCGCAGCTCGCCCGGCTCTTGGACTTGATCGGTCAGCGGTTCGGGATCAACGCCGGCGCGGAAATCACGATCGAGGCGAACCCCGGTCCCGACGAGCGGGGCGATGCCAGGGCGTTCGTCCGGATGGGCGTCACCCGGATCTCGTTCGGTGCCCAGAGCTTCAACCCCGTCGAGCTGCGCCGGCTCGGACGCCGCCATCGGCCGGCGCACGTCGCCGATGCCGTCGATATCGCCCGGGCGGCCGGGATCGGGTCCATCAACCTCGACCTCCTTTACGACGTGCCCGACAGCTCGCTGGTGAGCTGGATGGAGACGCTCGACGCGGCCCTCGCCATGGAATCGGACCATCTGTCCCTGTACGCCCTGACCCTGGACGATCCGGACGCCGAGGGTCTGACCGGCCCGGACGGCGATCACCTGCCGACGCGTCGTGGCGCGCGGCGATGGCGCGATCTCGCGATCCCGCAGCAGGACGAGGACCGGGCCGCCGCCCAGTACCACCACGCCGTTCATCGTCTCGGTGCCGACGGATGGCGTGGCTACGAGATCAGCAACTGGGCCCGGCCCGGTCATGAGAGCCGCCACAACCAGGTCTACTGGGAGCGGCGTCCGTACGAGGCGGTCGGACCGGGAGCACATGCCTTCGACGGCGCGACGCGGCGCTGGACGGTGGCACGCCTCGATCGCTACCTCGCGGCGCTCACGCCGGCGCCGGGCAAGGAGGCAACGCTCCCACCGGGCGGCTCCGAAACGCTCGACGCCGCGACGGCGATCGCCGAGGCCGTCATCCTCGGTCTTCGAACGGACCGGGGCATCCCGCGCGCCGCGGCCGAGCAGCCGCCCCTCGCGGACGAGTTCGGCTGGGCGCTCCTGGCCGAGCTCGTGACGATCAACGAGGACAATCGGATCGTCCTGACGACACGCGGTCGCCTCCTCTCGAACGAGCTGTTCGTCCGCCTCATCTGAACGACGACCGCCACGATCGGCCGCCCCACGCGTACGATGGCCCGGCCGCCCGTCGTCGGCCGCGCGTCGCTGTCGACCGTCAGAGGCCGGCTCCACGCCCGGGCGAGGCCGAGGAACCTGCCGCTTCGATGACATCACCGCTGCCGCTCGACACCCGCCAGACCCGGATCGCTCGGCGCCTGCTCGAGACGGTCGGGCCGGCGAGCGTGGACGCGCTCGCGAACGAGCTGAACCTGACGAGCCGGATGATCCGGTACAACCTCCCCTCGGTCGACAGTGTGCTTGCCGAGCACGGCCTGCGGCTCGCCCGGCAGTCCGGCATCGGCATCTGGGTCGAGGGCAGCCCAGCCCAGCGGGAGCGCCTCCTCGACACCCTGGTCCGCTCGACTGGACCGGCGGTCCTCGATCCGTCCGATCGCCGCGGCCGGATCCTGCTCGCGCTGCTCGTCACCTCGCCCGATCCGCTCCGGTCGGAGCTCCTCGAGGACCGCCTGGGCGTGTCGCGTCCGACGATTCGCCGCGACATGCGGGAAGCCGAAGGCTGGCTCGAGCAGCATCGGCTCCATCTGCGACGGATGCCCGGGCGGGGGATCGCGGTCGCCGGCAGCGAGATCGACCTCCGCGGCGGGCTCCTCACCCTCCTCCTCGAGATCGTGCCGGCGCGCGTCCTCCTGATCCGGAGCGGTGCGGAGGGGGCCCTGCCGGACGCGGAGCCACCGTCCGGCACGCCGACGGACGTCGCGGCGACCAGCCAGGCCACGAGTCCCGAGGTCCAGACCGATGTCGAGGGCTTCCTGACCTCGCTCGACCTGGCCACGTTCCGGACCATCCTCGCCCGCGAGCTGCACGACCTCGACGATCGCGACCCGACCGTCACGGCAGCAGCCCTCTACCTGGCGATCACGGCCGAACGCATCGGCGCCGGCCGGGCGGTCCGCCTCGGCGGCGGCCGCCTCCGCTCACTGATCGATCATCCGGTCGCGGCCAGCGCCACGCGGATTGCCGCCGCCGCCGAGCGGGCGGTCGGCGTCTCGTTCAGCCGGATGGATGTCGCGGCGCTCACCGAATCGCTGCTCGGCCTGACCCAGCTCGTCGACGTCGCCGCCCGGCCCGAGGCCGCCGACGTCCGCTACATCGATCGGATCATCGCCGCGGCCGCGACGCGCCTCCATCCGTCCTTTGCAGGCGACGAGCAGCTCCGGTCGAGCCTGCTCGAACACGTCCGTCGGCTCCACGTCCGGCTCCGGTTCGGTCTGCCGATCAGCAATCCGCTCCAGCAGGAGGTCCGGCGCCGCTACCCGGACGTCTACCGGGCCGCGTCGGAGATTCTCGCCGAGGTCGGCCCCATGGCCGGCACCGAGATGCCGGTCGAGGAGATCGGCCTGCTGACGATGTACCTCGCCGGCTCTCTCGAGCGCCACCGCCTCCGCCCGAAGGTTCGGGTGACAGTCGTCTGCCCCGCCGGCATGGCGACGGCCTGGATCCTCGTCTCCCGCCTCGTCGCCGAGTTCCCGCAGATCGAGGTGGTCCGCGTCGTCTCGAAGGCGGCCTTCGAGACGGAGCCCGGCGAGGAGCCCGACCTGGTGGTGAGCACGATCCCGCTCGTGGATCCACCGGCCGGCACGACGTCCCTCGTGGTCAGTCCCTTGTTGCGCGAGGCGGACATCCGCCGCCTCGGCCGGGTCCTCGCCGACCTGCCCGCGTAGGCGCGACGCGGCCGCCGCGGTGCGCTGGCCGCGAGCGCCGACGTCACGATTGTCACAACCCGCGCGGCGACGTTTTGGCGCTTGTTGCCGGACGGTTGCGATTTGATGATCCGACCCTACCGTCCTCGAGTGGGAGTGGAGGAGACAACGTGACGGAACGGATCCAGCGCTACGGCGGCTACCTGGCCGCAATGGTCCTGCCCAACATCGGCGCGATTCTCGCCTGGGGGTTGATCACGGCGTTCGTCATCCCGACCGGTTGGACTCCGAACAAGCAGCTCGAGGCCTTGGTCGGGCCGATGATCAACTACATGCTGCCGCTGCTGATCGGCTACACCGGCGGCCGGCTCGTGTACGGCCATCGCGGCGGCGTCGTCGGCGCGATCGCGACGTTCGGCGTGGCAGTCGGCGCCGGCATCCCGATGTTCCTCGGCGCGATGGTCATGGGTCCGGTCGGCGGGTTCCTGATCAAGGTGTTCGACGACCAGTTCGAGGACCGCATCCGCAGTGGCTTCGAGATGCTGGTCAACAACTTCTCCGCCGGCATCCTCGGCGCGATCCTCGCGGTCCTCGGCGTGGTCTACATCGGGCCGTGGTTCGCGGCGCTGTCCGACGTTCTGGGCAACTTCGTGAGCGCGATCATCACGGCCGGCCTGCTCCCGCTTGCCGACATCCCGATCGAGGTCGGCAAGGTCCTGTTCCTGAACAATGCGATCAACCACGGCGTGCTCGCGCCGCTCGGTATCGCCGCGGCCGCCGCGAACCCGGACCATCGCGCGATCCACTTCCTGCTGGAGACGAACCCGGGCCCCGGCCTCGGCCTGCTCCTGTCGTATACGTTCTTCGGGCGGGGGATGGCGAAGCTGTCGGCCCCTGGCGCCGTGATCATCCACTTCTTCGGCGGGATCCACGAGATCTACTTCCCGTACGTCCTGTCGCACCCGGTCATGATCGTGGCGATGTGGGCCGGCGGAATCGCCGCCGACACCGTCTTCGTCGCGACGAATGCCGGCCTCGTGGCCACGCCCTCCCCGGGCAGCATCTTCGCCTACATCGCCGTGACGCCAGCCGGTCAGTACTTCGGCGTCTTCGGTGGCGTGCTCGTCGGGGCGGTCGCCTCGTTCCTCGTCGGCTCGGTCATCCTCAAGGTCTACCCGGTCAAGCAGACCGAGGAGGAGACCGCCCTCGAGGCGCCGTCTCCGTTGCCGGCCGGGCTGCCGGCCTGACCCTCCGTCCCCCCAGCGCGTGCCGCCGCCCGACGCCGATCGGCGTCGGGCGGCGCATCATCTACACCGGAGGTGTTCCGTGACGGAGAAGCTGGCGCAGGACGTGCACCTGGTCGTCTTCGCCTGCGAAGCGGGCATGGGTTCGAGCCTCATCGGCGCGAACCAGCTGAAGAAGCGGGTCAAGAACGCCGGTCTCGAGGTCCAGGTGATCCACTCGCCGGTCAACCAGATCCCACCCAACACCGACGTCGTCGTCGCGCATGAGGGCCTCGCGGCCCGCGCTCGGGCCGCCGCTCCGAACGCGGTGGTCCTGACGTTCCGGAACTTCATGAACAACACCGCGAGTGAGCTCCTCGTCCGGCGGCTGGAGGCGGGCGAGGCGATCGCGGACGAGGCCGGCCCGGGATGACGACGGAGGTCCTGTCGCGATCCGCCGTCAAGGTCGGCGGGTCGGCAGCCAGCCAGAGTGACGCGATCGACCAGGTCGGCGCCGTCCTCGTCGGCGAAGGGCTCGTGACGCCGGCGTACGTCGACGCGATGCACGCCCGCGAGGCGATCGTGTCGACCTACCTCGGGAACGGCATCGCCCTGCCGCACGGCACGAACGAGACCCAGGGCGAGGTGCGCCGGACGGGCCTGGCCGTGATCCAGTACCCGGGCGGCGTGCCCTGGGGCGACGAGCCGGCCCGGCTCGTCATCGGCCTCGCGGCGATGTCAGACGATCACATCGCGATCCTGTCGCGCCTCGCCGGAATCCTCGACGACGCGAAGCTCTGCGAGCGACTCGGACAGGCGACGGATCCGATGGAGATCTACGACGCGCTGACGGCGCCCGTGCTCGCCCAGGAGGACGACGAGGAAACCGAGCCGCCGCACGACCTTCGGCGGAACGTCCGGATCACGAACCCGTCCGGTCTTCACGCCCGGCCCGCCGCCCAGGTCGTGGCCAAGCTGCAGGCGCTGACAGCCGAGATCACGATCGCGGTCAACGGCCGGCGGGCGGACGCCCGGAGCATCACGGCCGTCCTCGGCCTGGGCGCTGCGGTCGGCGACGAGCTGACGATCACCGCCCGCGGTGGCGACGCCCAGGCCGCGCTTGACGCGGTCCTCTCGATCGTCACCCTCGGAAGCGACGCATGACCGAAGGGAGCAAGCGATGAGCCGCCTGGATCGCAAGGCGATCGGCGCCGCCTTGACCGAGAAGCTCGGCGCGAGTGCCGACCCCGATGGCAGCGGCGATCTCGTCGCGCCGCAGGGTCGGATCGCGATCGTGGCCAGCCCGACCGACATCGATCCCGCCATCGCCCGGCTCCGACCGCTCCAGGG
>Ga0070708_100002277_pt1 | contig 14852 bp, 18 predicted proteins | sample KBSK5503metaG_FD_65469 | JGI IMG/M metagenome (GOLD analysis project Ga0070708, IMG submission 65469) | Corn, switchgrass and miscanthus rhizosphere microbial communities from Kellogg Biological Station, Michigan, USA - KBS K5-50-3 metaG | ecosystem: Host-associated > Plants > Roots >...
CGGATCTTTGCTGCCATCAATCACCGCGCCGGCTTCCACATAACTCACGGCGGAAATACGACGCTGCGCGGCGCGCTCGATGATTTTGGCGAACTCGGGCGCTTCCGTTTCAAAGCGGAGAATGGCGATCACGGCCGAAGTGTCCAGAATCATTTCGGCAGCCCTTTCTCGTCATAGAGAACGTCGCCATGATCGCCCGAACGAAACGGTTCCTTCAGACGCGTGGCGCAGTCCCGGCCGATTTCGAGCAGACGATCGGAGAGTTTGGCAGCACGTTGGTCCTTCACCCTTTTGAGCCGTTCTCGGACCGCTTCAGTGACCGCTTCGGTCATGCTCTCTCCTGTCATCCGAGCCAGCTGCTGGGCGAGTTTGTGGGCATCTTTGTTCTTGATGTTCAGGCTCATATGTAGATATTCTACCATATACTTCTACCACTCTACCATAATAGATTCCCGACGGCCGGGAAGTATCATAGGTCGAGGAGAAGGGAGCCGTGACCACGCGTCAACGCACCAATCGTCAACCCCAGGTTCACACTCAACTCGGCCGAGCTGCAGTCCAGGTCTTTGCCGCCCAGTGATCGCATGAACCAGGTTCTTATCGAACATCTTGACCCTGCCGCCTGGAGAGCCAAACCGCCCGGCCCGACCCGCAACACTACGCCCCGCACCATTGCGGCGATCTTCACGCACATGCACAATGTCAGCTGCAAGTGGGTCAGGCTTACAGCTCCGCACCTGAAGATTGCAACACAGCTCAACCGCAGCAGGTCCTGGCTGTGATGGAGAATTCGCTGGTGGCAGGCGACGTTTCCAAACAGACGCACGATACAATCAGCAAGCAATTGCAGGACCCGCAGATTAGTCGGGGGCGGCTGGACGACCCGGCGCGTCTGCCAAACCTGGGCGCAATCGACGGGCTGATCCTGGGTTCTCCCGAATTTCAGAGAAGGTAGCTGTTGTTAATTGATTCAGCCGCTGAGGGGCTGCTTATGGCAATTACGCGACGCATATTTCTAAGGAACAGCGCCCTTGCCATCGTGGGCACGGCCGCTATACCGGCTTTCCTCACTCGCGCCGCTTACGGCACGGCGGAACCCGGAACGAAGAACAAACGCCTGGTCGTGATCTTCCAGCGCGGCGCTGCGGACGGTCTGAACATAGTCGTGCCTCATGCCGAGTCGGCCTACTACGCCATGCGCCCAACCATCAATATCCCGCGAAGCTCGGCGATTGACCTCGACGGCTTCTTCGGCCTGCATCCGTCCATGTCAGCGTTTCAGCCCCTGTGGCAGCAGCGCCACCTGGCTATCGTCCACGCTGCCGGCTCGCCTGATCCCACACGCTCCCACTTCGACGCCCAGGATTTCATGGAATCGGGTACGCCGGGGGTGAAGGCCACCGATGACGGGTGGCTGAACCGCGCTCTTCATTCTCTCCCGCTACAGAAATCCGCATTCCGCGCCATCGCTCTTGGCCCGTCATTGCCTCGCATAATTTCTGGCAGCGAGCCCGCAGTAGCAGTCAACAACATCAGCGATTTCCGTGTAGGCGGCCGAAGTCCCAACGCCGTGCCGATCGCCAACACTTTCGAAGCCATGTACGACCAGTCTGTGGACTCCGTACTGCACGGCACTGGACAGGAAACCTTTGAAGCAGTGAAGATGCTGAAGTCCGCTGACCCCGCACACTACATGCCCGCCGCCGGAGCTAACTATCCGCGCGGTCGCTTTGGCGACAGCCTGAAGCAACTTGCGCAGCTCATAAAAGCCAACCTCGGGGTGCAAGTCGCTTTTGCCGACATCGGCGGCTGGGACCACCACGTAAACGAAGGCAACACCCAGGGCCAGATCGCGAACCTTCTCCGCGATTTTTCGCAGTCACTAGCCGCCTTCTGGATTGATCTAGGCGATCTCGCCGAAGACACAGTCGTGGTCACCATGTCGGAATTCGGACGCACCGCCCGCGAGAACGGAAACCGCGGCACCGACCACGGTCACGCCAATGTCATGTTTGTGATGGGCGGTTCGGTAAAGGGCGGGAAAGTCTACGGGAAGTGGCCCGGACTCGATCAATCTCAACTGTATGAAGGACGCGATCTGGCAGTCACAACAGATTTTCGCCGCGTGCTAGGCGAGGCCGTTTACCGTCACCTCGGCAACAAGAGCTTGAACACAGTATTCCCAGGATTCGAGAATCAGCCGGGGCAATTTCTGCACTTCCTAAGCTAGCTCCGATCCCTACATCTGCCGACTCAGCGCCGCTCTGACGCCGGGTCTCGAGAGCAGGAAAAGTCCGAGCACATCTCCTCGATGTTTATCATCTGCTTGTTGCCGCGGGACAGATTGCCTGTTGATTCTCCACTGCGGATTGTGGGGCGCTTTGAGCCAAGAGCTAGAGGCTTAGAGCTTAGAGCTTACAGCTCGATCCACACATCTTCGTTTTCCATCTTCAGCGGATACACCGCGACTTTCGCCGCCGGACTGTGCACGGCCTGTCCTGTCTGAGGATCGTACTGCCAGCCATGCCAGGGACAGACCAGCTTTCCCTCTTCGATCATCCCTTGCCCCAGCGGCCCGCCGCGATGCAAGCAAACATTGTCCATAGCGGTGACTGTACCGTTCACGTTAGCAACGCAGATGGTCTTGTCGCCGACGTTGAATTCTTTGGCTTCGTTTTCGGCGGGAAGATCAGCCTTGGAAGCGAGTTTCACAAACTCTGACATGGCGTTGGCGCTTTCGATAGACAATAAGCAATTAGCAATTAGCAATTAGCAATTAGCACTTGGCACTAAGCCCTAGAGGAGCATTGCAGAAGCGCCAAAAAAACCACAGGAAAGAACTGATCTGGACTGGCTAATGGCTAATGGCTAAAAGCTAATTGCTAATTGCTATCTCGGCTGCAAAGTCTGCGCGATCATTACCTGGCGTTTGAAGTTCTCCACCATGCTCTCATCCAGACGCACTTCGGTGGGCTTTTTGGCCAGCGACATCTGATCGATCTTGTCCTGCAGCTTGAGCAGCGCGTAAAAAAGGTTTTCCGGACGCGGCGGGCAGCCGATCACATAAACATCAGTCGGCACAATCTTGTCCACACCCTGGAGCACAGCGTAGGTATTGAACGGTCCACCCACCGAAGAGCAGGCGCCCATAGAGATCACCCACTTGGGGTCGGGCATCTGGTCGTAGATGCGCTTCACTACCGGCGCCATTTTCAAGGTCACGGTACCGGCGACAATCATCAGGTCACTCTGCCGCGGGCTGGGACGGAACACCTCCGAGCCGAAACGCGCAATATCAAACCGCGCCGTCGACGACGCGATCATCTCAATGGCGCAGCAGGCGAGCCCGAAAGTCATGGGCCACACCGCCGACTTGCGCGCCCAGTTGAAGACGTAGTCCACCGTCGTGATCAGGAAATTCTTCTCGAATTTATTCTGCAGCCAGCCCATGTGATGCCCTCGGAGCCTCGTTCCAACAGGAAAGTAACCCGATACATTCCAGTCTAGGGGGAGGCAGGGTGCGTGTCAATGGAGCGCTGGGATAGGAGACCAGTGTTCCACGTGGAACATTTTGTACTAGCGGTGTTGTACGTACAGTAGTATACGTATCGTGTCTGCAAAGGCATGAAAGGGCAGGCGGAAGCGACGTCTGGCAAAGTGTCGCGAGACATTGGGCATCCGGCAAGGGCTTGCGGGCGGGCTGCCGATACATCGGCAGGGGTGGGACTGTCTTCACCTTTGCACGGCTAGGTCCCACCCTCTGCGCCGCGCTGATCCTGCGTCATGCGCCTAGCATTCTTAGGCTCGCATTCCCACCCTCGAAAAACCGCGAAGGATGGGGCAACCCGGCGCAACGGAGCCGACGCCGTGACAGGAACGAGGGACAAAGGAGGAAGACAGTGCCTCCTCTTTACCCGCCCATTGATTGTGGCCGTCCTCAAGATCAACGTAATCGTAGACCGCACCCACAATGTTTGTAATCGTCTCTTTGCACTCGCCACGGCGAATTGTCCACCATCCTCGAGAGTACCACTCGTCATTTTCAACATAGGCGAATGAAACCCATATCATCCCCGAAGTTTCGTTGCAAACCTGAATCCCTGGGGATTGCTCGGTTCGCTCCCCGGTACCGCAGTCCTGCTTGCCCGCCCCGCATTGCGCCGACGCCGTAGGTGAATTCGCAATCAACCACCCAATCATTAGAACCAGACTGATCCAAAGCAGTTTCATCTTGGCCTCCCACATTACTCCTCAAAGCTGTTCGTTTGGGCCTTCGGCTCAAGGTCGGCCGCTAGTTGTTGTGTTGATGCCTTCCCAAACAATACCAAGCACTTGCCCCATTCGAGCCTTTACATCTTCAAGTTTGAAGACGTCATCGCGTGATATGTTCGTCGGAAGCAGGCAAAGAGCACATTCAATGGTATCGCCCGTTCGCAACCCAGCGGAGAAATTTTCCTCAAATTTCGACGTTATGGTCTGAACCGCTTCTTTTTCGTCGTAAATATCGAAAAGAGCTTTTTTGGATACTCACATCTTTTTCGAACTCACGTGAACTATCGTACTTTCTGCAGATTAGCAACAGCTTGTAGCCGCGCTGCAACCTCGAGAGCTTGCGATTGTCAATCTGGGCCTCGAATCCCGACTGGCTTGCGGCCCAATGTCTAAGAACTCCACCCTCTATAAGGTGTTCTGCTGTAGTAAACCGCAGAGCGACGATTCCCATTCCACTTATTAGGGTAAGAGTAGATATGAAATAGATGGTTGCAAGCTTCGTGTGCCAGATGTTTGCTTTGTAGAGCGTTAATGTAATACCGCCAAGCACGAGAATGATAGCAATCGCAGCAATTAGTAGACGAGCAACGTCAGGGACATCTTGAGCGGGACGAAACACGAAAGCTCCAAAAGTTACTTCTCCAAGTGAGCATAAAAGGAAAAATGCCCCACCGATGAGCAAAAGGTTCTCTACTGTTAATAATCTGGCGTACCAAGGTATGCGCTCATCCATCACGCCCTCGTGAAGCGAGCTCACTCAAGTGGACGGCAGTATACCACCGTTCGTCGGTGGGTTCCAACTCGTTTCGCTTCAAGATTTTGCCATCTAACTTCATGTTACTCAAAGATTTGCACACATTTTCCCGCTACCGGCAATAATATACTTGTCGAATCATAGGGATTTGGGAGATGGGATGGCCCTGACTTCTGGGTTAGTTTTTGTCGCCAGCGATTTGTCGGGCAGAGAAAAGGGCTCGTCGCCGTGATAACTCATCAGAGCTTCTTGGACGAGAGCGGAACACACGATAATTCCCCGCTCACCATAGTCGGCGGCTACTTGTTCGATGCAGATTCGGCGCGACGATTCCAAGAAGAGTGGAGCCAAGTCCTTCTTCCTTTCCGTGATCGCGGGATTACTTGGTTTCACGCCTCCGCGTGTGCGCATCGCAACAAACACTTCGCAAGACTCACCCATGCAGAACGGTTATCGTTGTTTCGCAAGCTTGTTGACTTAACCTGGGAAACCGCTCATATAGGATTCTTTACTGAGCTAGAATCTGCTGTTTATGATGCGTGGCGAGCCAACAATCCTACTGTCAATTCTCTCGTCGGCAGCAAATACGCGGCGTGTTGTTTCCAGTGCCTGTTGTTCCTGCGCCAGATCGTGCGACGTGAAGAGCGCAATATTGGGGACATCCATTATTTTTTCGAGAGGATCGGCGAGAAAAACGGGAAAGGCAGTCCTCTCGACCGAGAGCGCAACGAATTGCTAGCCATAATCGAAGCGACTCCGAGTCTTGCAGAAGCTTTTCGATACGGAGGCGAAACCAGAGCACCCAAAGGGCAGTTTCACCCACTGGAGGCGGCGGACTTGATGGTGTGGACATATTCAAGCATCCACGGACCGCTTACCGACTTTACTAGAGTGAGCCGTCAGGTTTTCCGTGAAGGACGATTGCGGCACCGTTGCACCACAATGAGCCACTCTGCTTTGACGGAAATTGCAAGGCTAAATAACGATTGCGGAATACGAGAAAACACCTATGTCGGAAAAGTCAGAATTTTCAAATTTTGACAGGACAATGACAAAGTTGATGGCTGTGCCTCATAGCGAGATAAAGGCCAAGCTGGATGCAGAAAAAAGAGCGAAGCAGCGAAAGCGAAAGGCTAAGAAACCTTCCGCTTCGCGCCACGCTTAGAGGAAGGCGGCGCAGATGAAGCCGACGTAGAAGAAGCGAACCAAGAGGCCCAAGCCGAAGCGGAGGACGCGAACCCATGATTCTGCCGCCGCTTTTGCTACAATCGCTTCGAGATGACTCCGCATTCGCCATTCACCGATGTCCGAACCGCCATCGAGGAAATCCGTGCTGGCCGCATGATCGTGGTGGTCGACGATGAAGACCGGGAAAATGAAGGCGACCTAACCCTTGCGGCAGAGAAAGTTACGCCAGAAACCATCAACTTCATGGCGAAGTATGGGCGGGGCCTGGTTTGCCTGGCGTTGACCGATGAGCGGCTGGAGCATCTGCGGATCGGTCCCATGACAGCGCAAAACACCTCGCAGTACGGGACAGCTTTTTGCGAAGCCATCGATGCCCGCGAAGGCGTGACCACGGGTATTTCCGCTTACGATCGTGCCCGCACCATCAAGGTCGCAATCGACCCGGCCACCCGTCCTGCCGATCTGGCGCGTCCGGGACACGTCTTCCCGCTGCGTGCGCGTAAAGGCGGCGTCCTGGTGCGTGCGGGCCAGACCGAAGCATCGGTTGACCTGGCGCGGCTGGCAGGACTGATCCCCGCGGGTGTGATTTGCGAAATTATGAAAGATGACGGGACCATGGCCCGCGTCCCCGACCTGATTGAGTTCTGCAAGACACACAATTTCAAAATGCTCACCGTCGCCGAGCTGATCCGTTATCGCATGGCGCATGAGCGCTACGTTCATCGCGTGGGCGAAGCCCTGGTGGATACTCCGCACGGCGAATTCCGCCTCATCGCCTACGAAAGTGAAATTGATGGCGGCGAATCGCACGTCGCGCTGGTGCGGGGAGAAATCGAGGCGGATGGCGAGCCCGTGCTGGTCCGCATGCATGCCCATTGTTTGATGGGCGACGTGTTCGGCGCGACCACCTGCGACTGTCGTGCTACGGTCGAGGGTTCGATGCGAGCTATCGCGCGAGAGGGGCGGGGCGCATTGATTTACCTGCACCAGACCTCGAAAGGATTTTCCGTGGAGCGCCTGGGCGACCGAACCATGCTGGCATTCCACCGGGAAAAGCGGCTGCCGTCCCTTCCCGAGAGCGAGCGGAAGACGCAGCGGGAAATCGGTATCGGGGCGCAGATCCTTTCTGATTTGAAGTTGCGGCGGATACGGTTACTTACCAACCATCCGCGAAAAGTGGCTGCTCTGGAAGGATTCGGGATTGAGATCGTCGAACAGATACCGGTGCCGCTGGACAGAGTAAAGGTGGGAAACACATAGAGAGGCAGCTTGCTAGGTTTTACGAAACATTATCATTCGAGGGAGAGGGCGCCCGCGCCACACAAGCAAGCGCCCATACAACAATTTCAGAATGGCTTGCGCACCCGAATATCGCTGTCGTGGATGAAGAACTGCGCCGGACACCGCGCCGAGCCGCAGATTACGGGCAACAGTCCAGCGACCTGTTTTCGCGTGATCAAGCCCAATATGCCGCAAGACGGGCAGGACAGCACCGCCCAATAGGGATCATCCTTTTCTCCGACCTCGCCTGCATTTTCCAGCACGAAGACGGTGCCGGGTACCATCTGCTCGGGGATCCATTCACTCAGGATGCTCAGTTCTCCAATCATCTTGCCTCCGCTCAACCAAACTTGCCCCCTCTATGAAGCCGGTTTTGCGCGGCGTGGCGGCCGGGCAACCCTGGAATCCGACGCGCTGCCCTTCCTGCCTGCCTGGATATCGGCCCTCACTTGGCGGACGGCATCGCTGAGGCAGATCGCCAGCATGGGCTGGCGGGCGTTCTTCAGGATGTCGACAATCTGGCGGGCCGAGGTTTCGAGATATAGATGGGTCCCGTCAGTAAGAAGGTGATAATCGGAGGCGCCGGTCACGGTCTCCGCCAAGCGTTTGCCGAACTCCTGTTGCAGGAACCGAATCACTTTACGGACACGCTGCAGGGGGAATCCACGGTGGCGCAGCTCACAAATCACGCTGACTTCGGCGAGATTTTCCAGCGAGTAGAGGCGACGGTGCCCTTCTCGCGCCGGTACCACGATGCCGCGTTCATCCCACCATTGCAATTGGCGTGGGGTGATCCCGGTTAAAGCCACGACCTCGCGTGATGTGAACTGCTTTTGCATTTTGCCAGGAGAACGTTTAAAACAAACAATGAGGAAAATGTTTGAAACATTTTAAGCATGTACGGTCGCATGTCAACAAAAAGATTGGGGGCGAAGCTGTTAATTAGAGGAGTTCCCTTGGTTGCTCCCGCCGCCGACGAAGTGAACTATCTCCAGGCGGTCGCCTTCGGAAAGCTGGGTTTGTGGCCACTGCTCGCGGGGCACGATGTTGCGGTTGAGTTCGATGGCTACCCGATCCGATTTCATGCCTAATTTTTCGATTAGTGCGGTCAGAGTAAGAGGGGTCTCGAAGCTGTGGGATTCGCCATTTAGGACAAGTTTCATTGCTCGATCTTGCGCAAGCGGAATTTGTGCGTGACCGTGCGTCCGTTGTAGCTGGCCTGGACCAAGACCGAAGAGTCAGGCAGAGCCGATTCATCCAGTTCTATCTTCATCTCCGCGTTCCCACCGGCATCGGTGATCACCTGCGCGTAAAAGGGTGCGGCATCGGGCCGCGCAAATCGGAAAGTGAGGCGCGCACCCTGCACGCCAGCGCCTCCCTCAGTCACTCGAAGGCGCATGCTCAGGTTGCGATCGGCGTGAACGGAGTTGGCGTTCAGCCATTCCAAATTCAGCTCCTTGACGGCGAGTATCTCGGGCGTTTCGCGCTTGTCCAGAATGCTATCCAGCTTGCCATCTCGGATCGAGTCCAGTACGAGACGGTGCTGGTCGCGCAAGCTTTGCTCCTTCATCTGGTCAGTGAATCCCCCCTGCGAAAGTTTATCGGCGTAGGAGGTGGCGCGTTTGCCCACGCATCGCCCTCGAACGAACACCTGCGTCTGCAGCACAAGCTCGTGTTCCCGCGCCTCGCTCTGCACGTGATACACGGTTTCGCCGTGCTTGACGTCCGTATTGAAACCAAAAATCATGAGCACTCGATTCAAATTGCCGAAAAAGCCTCGTTCAAGGTTACACGACGCGTAAGCGCGTGGCGCGTCGTGTCCTAATTTCATAAAACCACAAAGGCCACGAAGTTACACGAAGGTCATCTTTTACGGCTTCCTTCTTATTCCGTCGTGTCCTTCGTGGTTAAATTCGGACGCTGCCCAAGTGGCGGTTCGCTTGACACCACTGGAGGCGAAATCTAATCTAGAACGTTTAGACGGTGCTTGGCGCGAATTATATATAGCTCCCCTATGCCGGACAATTATTTTGCCCGCTACCTGCCATTATTGATTCACTTTCTGTTCGCGTGCCTTCTGGCAGGCGCCATCGTTCTGCTTTCCTGGCTTATCGGATACCGCAAACCGAGCCGGGCCAAACTTTCTCCCTATGAATGCGGCATGCTACCCGTCGGAGATGCCCGGCAACGCTTCAATGTGAAGTTCTACCTAGTGGCCATGCTGTTCATCCTGTTCGACGTGGAAGCGGTTTTTCTTTATCCGTGGGCAGTGATCCTGCGCCAGCTCAAGATGTTCGGGTTTTACGAGATGCTGGTGTACATCCTCGTCATCCTCGTGGGCTTCTTTTATATCTGGAAAAAAGGAGCTCTGGACTGGGGTAAGTCCACGGCCACTCGAGGGGAGATCTGATGCCCTCGGTCCCTGCCATTACTGATCTGGAGCAACTGAAAGATCATCCCGCACTGGCTCTTTTGCTGGCGTGGAATCCGGCTGCGGTGCAATCCGCCAAATACGATCGGGACGAAATCACGATTTGCGTAGACCGGTGTTACGTTCGTGACGTTTGCGTCCTGCTGATGGATGACAAGAATTGCCCATTCAACTTTCTTGCCGACGTGACTTGCGTTGACTGGTATCCCTCGGAGCCGCGCTTCGAAATCGTTTACCACCTGCTTTCGATTGCGCAGAGAGAACGGGTGAGGCTGAAAGTACGCCTCGAGAGTGCCAGCCCGATGGTTGAATCCGTCACCTCCGTATGGCCTGCGGCGAACTTTTTTGAGAGGGAGGTCTTTGATTTATTCGGCATTCGCTTCACCGGTCATCCATATTTGCGGCGCCTAATGATGCCGGAGGACTGGGAAGGCCACCCGCTGCGCAAAGACTATCCGGTGGAGGGATACCGCTAGGCTTCGTTATGGCCCACCTGACTGCCATACCAGTGGTCGAGCCCCGGCAGGATCGCACCATGATCCTGAACATGGGACCACAGCATCCGTCGACCCACGGGGTGCTGCGCGTGATCCTTGAAATAGATGGCGAAAATGTCGTGCGGATCATGCCGGATATTGGGTACCTGCACACGGGAATCGAGAAAACGTGCGAAGCCAAGTTCTACCAGCAGGTGGTGCCACTCACGGATCGTATCGACTATCTCTGCCCGCTTACCAACAATTTGTGTTATGCGCTTGCGGTAGAGAAACTGCTGGGTCTTGAGATTCCTCCCAAGGCGCAGTGGATGCGCGTGCTGCTCAACGAACTGACGCGCATCAACTCGCACCTGGTGTGGTTGGGCACCCATGCGCTGGATATTGGCGCGATGTCGGTCTTCCTTTACTGTTTCCGTGAGCGCGAAGACATCCTGCGACTGTTCGAGATGATCAGCGGGCAGCGCATGATGACGTCCTATTTTCGTATTGGCGGCCTGGCGCTGGAGCCGCCGCTGGGCTTCTTCAAGCGAGCCGGGGATTTTGCAAACCGCTTTCCAGAAAAAGTCGATGAGTACGAGAATCTACTAACCAGCAACCCGATCTGGGGCATGCGAACCAAGGGGGTGGCTCGGATCACCGCAGAAGACGCCATTGCCCTGGGCGCGAGTGGTCCAACTCTGCGTGGGAGCGGGGTTGACTTCGACTTGCGCCGGGATATGCCCTACTCGGGCTATGAGAACTTTAAATTCAAGGTGCCGATTTCGCAGGACGGCGACGTCTTCGCTCGCTATATCTGCCGCGTGCAAGAGATGCGCGAGTCCATTGCGATCGTGCACCAGGCATTGAACGGCATGCCGGAAGGTCCAATTAAGGCGGACGCGCCAAAGGTGGTGCTGCCCGATCGCGAAAAAATGAAGACCCAGATGGAAGCCCTCATCTATCACTTTAAGATCATTACCGAGGGCTTCACGGTACCTGCTGGCGAGGTGTATCAGGCTGTGGAATCGCCGCGCGGCGAGATGGGCTATTACGTGGTCAGTGACGGAACGGCCAAGCCATATCGGGTGCATATGCGGGCTGCGTGTCTGGCCAATCTGCAGTTGCTAGAGAAAATGTGCGTGGGAAGACTGATCGCGGATGTGGTGGCGGCCATCGGTTCAATTGACATTGTTCTCGGCGAAATCGACCGCTAGGGGATTGGTAATGTTTTTGTGCCCACCCCGAAGGAGTTGCGGGAAACGGCAAACAGCTATGAACACGGAGGTCACAGAGGACACAGAGGCACAAATCTAGGCCAGGCACTGCAACCACGGAGGTCACAGAGGACACAGAGGACACAAGCCTAGGCCAGGAACTGCAGACCACGGAGGTCACAGAGCACACGGAGGACAAAATCTAGGCCAGGCACTGCAGACCACGAGGTCACAGAAGACACGGAGGACACAAATCTAGGCCAGGGCACTGCATGACCACGGAGGACACAGAGGCAGAGGACACAAATCCTGGGTTTTTCAGCAACCTGTGAAGCCGCAATCGGAGGCGCAAGAGCTGACAGCTTTGTTGACAGCGTCCCAACATACAACTCGCGGGCGCCGCTAGAAATTGGTAGCGAGGCAAGTTGCAAATTACAAATTAGTCAATCAGAAATGCGTTTTTCAGACCAATTCGAATCCCGTTTCTCGGAGATGTTGACGCATTATCCGACGAAGCGTTCCGTGCTCGTCCCCACTCTCCTTTATGCCCAGGACGAAGTAGGCCACCTGAGCGCCGAACTGATCGCGGAGCTCGCACAGCGCCTCGACCTGACCGAACTCGAGGTCCGTAACGTGATCAGCTATTACTCCATGCTGACCACCAAACCGCGCGGCAAATACAATTTGCAGGTTTGTACCAACATCTCTTGCATGCTGCGTGGTGCAGAAGAAATTTTTGACCGGTGCAGGCAGCGACTGGATATTGCTCACAAGGGAACCACCGCGGATGGCCTGTTTTCACTCGAAGAAGTTGAATGTATCGGCGCCTGCAGCTGGGCTCCGGCCGTGCAGGTGAATTATGAGTTCCACGAGAACCTGACGCCAGAAAAGATGGATAGGGTTTTAGACGAGTATAAGAACAGAGGAATGCAATAACTTCAGATTGAAGATTTCAGATTGACGCCGGTCAGTTCAAAATCTGCGCCCTAAAATCTTCAATCTTCAATCACCATGGCTGACCTGGTTTCCCATCCCGACGAGGTCAAGATCGTCTCCAAGCGCTTCGGCAAGGGTGCGACCGGTATCGACCGTTACCTTGAGCTCGACGGCTACAAGGCCGTGCAGAAGGCGCTCGGCATGCAAGCGGACGCGATCATCAACGAGGTGAAGAACTCGGGATTGCGCGGCCGTGGCGGCGCGGGGTTTAACACAGGGATTAAATGGTCATTCGTGCCCAAGCAGTCGGCGAAACCGAAGTACGTCCTATGCAATGGTGACGAGAGCGAACCGGGCACCTGCAAAGATCGGTTGATCTTCGAGCATGACCCGCATGCTGTAATCGAAGGTGTCGTAATTGCGGGGATCGCTGTGGGTTCGCACACGGGTTACATCTACATCCGCGGCGAGTATCGTTATTTGTCCAACATCATGCAGCAGGCGATCAAGGATGCCTACGCGCGCGGCTTCCTCGGCAAGAACATTTTCGGCAGCGGCTACGATTTTGATGTGTACTGGCACGGTGGCGCCGGGGCCTACGAAGTTGGCGAAGAGTCAGCGCTGATGGAATCGCTAGAAGGCAAACGTGGCATCCCGCGCATCCGGCCTCCCTTCCCTGCTGTTGTCGGCCTTTGGGGTGGACCGACAGTCATAAATAATGCAGAGACGCTGGCGAGCGTGCCGCACGTCATCCTCGGCGGCGCAGAGTGGTACGCCAGCCTCGGTCCGGCAAAAAATGGCGGTACTCGCCTGTTCTGCTTGAGCGGACACCTGAACCGTCCCGGGGTCTACGAATTGCCGATGGGCTACAACCTTAAAAAGATGATCCATGAGGTCGGAGGCGGTATTCCTGACGGCCGGAACCTGAAGGCCGTTGTCCCGGGCGGATCGTCAACGCCGGTGTTGACCGCGGACGAGATCGACGTCGCCATGGACTTTGATTCCATGATGAAAGCCGGCTCGATGCTGGGCTCGGGTGGGGTTGTAGTGCTCGACGAGACTACTTGCATTGTCAAGTTTGCGTTGCGGACGATCAAGTTCTACCAGCATGAAAGCTGCGGCTGGTGCATTCCGTGTCGCGAGGGTACCGACTGGCTGAAGAAGACTTTGACGCGCTTCCACGCGGGCGGCGGGCTGAAAAAGGACATCGACAACATGTACTACCTTTCGGAGAACATGCTGGGGCGTACATTTTGCCCGCTGGGCGATGCTGCGGCCATGCCGACCATGGCATTCATTAAGAAGTTTCGGAAGGAATTTGAAGACCATCTCGAGGGCAGGCCGTGCCCGTTCGAGAAAGAGGGAGCGGTAGAGCAGTTAGCTGTGTTGAGTCATTGAGTCATCGAATCATTGATTCAATCACTCTTTGTAGCGCTTCGAGCTGCTGAAGCAATGATTGAATGAATCGATGAATCAATCTATATGCCTGACGTAAACATTACGGTTGACGGCAAGAAGGTCACGGCTCCCGCGGGAACGCTGCTGATCGAAGCCTGCAAGTCGGTCGGCATCGAGGTACCATCGTTCTGCTATTACCCAAATCTCTCGCTGCAGGGTGCCTGCCGCATGTGCCTGGTGAAGATTGAAAAAATTCCCAAGTTGCAGACGGCCTGCACCACTGTAATCAGCGAAGGCATGACGGTCACGACCGCGAGTGATGAAGTTCGCCAGGCTCGCAAATCAATGGTCGAGTTATTGCTGGGCAATCATCCGCTCGATTGTCCCGTATGCGATGCGGGCGGCGAATGCGAACTGCAGGACATGACCTTCGCTTACGGTGCGGCGGAGTCCAAATACATGGAGGCCAAGAACCACAAGGACGAGCAGCAGTGGTCACCTGTGGTTTATTTCGATCGGCCGCGCTGCATTCTGTGCTACCGGTGCGTGCGTGTCTGCGGCGAAGGCATGGATGTCTGGGCTCTGGGTGTGCAGAACCGGGGTGTGTTCTCTATCATCGCTCCCAATAAGGAAGATCATCTGGAGTGCGAAGAGTGCGGCATGTGTATTGACATCTGCCCGGTCGGCGCTCTGACTTCGGGGGCATACCGCTATAAGACCCGGCCATGGGAGATGAAGCATGTGGGCACCATCTGCACGCATTGTGGCGACGGTTGTAAAACCACCTTGGGCGTGCGCAGAAGCGATACTGGCATGGAGATCGTCCGCGGCGATAACCGCGATAAAAGCGGCATCAACGGCGATTTCCTGTGCATCAAGGGACGCTATGCATTCGATTTCGC
>Ga0070708_100002279_pt1 | contig 14849 bp, 13 predicted proteins | sample KBSK5503metaG_FD_65469 | JGI IMG/M metagenome (GOLD analysis project Ga0070708, IMG submission 65469) | Corn, switchgrass and miscanthus rhizosphere microbial communities from Kellogg Biological Station, Michigan, USA - KBS K5-50-3 metaG | ecosystem: Host-associated > Plants > Roots >...
CCTGTGGGTCCTCGAACAGAACGTCGACGCCCAGGCCTTCTACCGAGCCCGCGGCGGGAGGTGTGTAGGGCGGCGGCTGGTATCGCCGCCCGGCGGGGTTCCCGGCCGGCTTAACGGGTCGCCCAACGGGCTGCGCTACGCCTGGCCCGATCCCGCGGTGCTGCTCGGATCTGAATGACGACTCGGTGAGCAGCAGGTTCGTGGCAGCGCCGTCCGAGCTCTAGAGGACATGAGGGGTCACTGTCGAAGAGAACATCCAACAGCCGGTATCTCCGGAAGCTCACCTCAGAGGCGGCGAACGTGAAATTGGATGGCATTCAGGCAAGGAAGCGCTCGTCGGTGCGGCGCACGGTGCGTGCAGGCGCGATCGTGTTTGCAGCCTGGCTCGCCGTCAGCTCGTTGGCGGTCGCAGAACCGACCGCGGGCTTCAAAGCGACCGGCAGTGTCGAGCAGGTGTACGTCACCGGACTCGCACCGAACGCGCAAGCGTCGCTCATCACTCCCCAAGGAGCCACCCTCTACACGCAGAACGCCGATTCGCTCGGAGGTCTGCTGTTCCGCAACGTCCCGCCGGACGAGGGCTACGTTGTGAAGGACTCAGCCGGAAACCAGTCGGCGCCACTCGTGGTGCACAACGACGACGCCGCGCCGTGGGATCCGAGCATCTACCAGCAGTCGATCCCGAGCGGCGGGTACGGCTACCTCACCACCCGCGACGGCACGAAGCTCGCTTACACGGTGCACCCGCCCACAAGCCCCGCGGGACAACCCGGCCTTCCGCCCGACACCCCGCTTCCGAACGGGCCCGACTACCTGCCGCCGTATCCCACGCTGATCGAGTACTCGGGATACGGGTACGCGGACCCGGCCGGACCGGAGAGCGGCATCGCCGTCCTCGCGAATCTGATGGGCTACGCCGTCGTCGACGTGACCATGCGTGGGATCGGCTGTTCGGGCGGTGCTTTCGACTTCTTCGAGCCGCTGCAGAACCTCGACGGATACGACGTCATCGAGACGATCGCCGCTCAGCCGTGGGTGCTCGGTAACAGGGTCGGCATGATCGGCATCTCGTACGGCGGGATCAGCCAGCTGTTCACCGCGCAGCTCACTCCACCGCACCTCGCGGCGATCGCTCCTTTGTCGGTCATCGATGCGACGGCGACAACGCTGTATCCCGGCGGGATCCTCAACACGGGCTTCGCCGTCGTCTGGGCGCAGGAGCGCCAGCATTCGGCACAACCAATGGGGCCGAACAGCGGCCAGCAGTGGGCATACCAGCGGATCCAAGAGGGCGACGCGACGTGCGCAGAGAACCAGGCGCTCCACGGAGAGGCCGCCGACCTGCAGGCGAAGATCAAGGACAACGACCACTACATCGCGTCGATCGCCGACCCGGTGGATCCGGTCACCTTCGTTCACAAGATCAACGTGCCGACGTTCATGGCGTGCCAATGGCAGGACGAGCAGACGGGTGGGCACTGCCCGGCGCTCGTCGCGCACTTCACCGGCACGGACAAGAAGTGGTTCACCTTCACCAACGGCGTACACGTCGACTCGCTGGACCCGGAGACGTACAACCGCTGGTACGACTTCCTCGAGTTGTACGTCGCCCACAGGGCGCCGATCCTCAATCAAGCGCTCACCAAGGCAGCCGCGCCGGTCATCTATCAAGCGGCGATGGGGCTTCCTCAGACCGAGGTCGTCACGATGCCGCTGGATCCGATCCAGCTGATGCCCACGTACGACTTGGCGCTTGCCGCCTTCGAGAAGCTGCCGATGATCCGGGTGCTGTTCGACAACGGTGCCGGCACTTCACCGACGGGAGGCGCGACCCCCGGGAATCCCTATCCCGGCTTTGAGCGCTCGTTCTCCTCATTCCCGATCCCCGGCACGGCCGCGCACACCTGGTACTTCGGAGCCGGAGGCACGCTCTCCGACGAGCTACCCGCAAGTGCGGGCATCGATCAGTACACGTCGGATGCGAAAGCTCTCCCGCTCACGAACTTCGGGAAGGACACCGGTGGCGGCGGTCTGTGGGGCAACGCGTCCCAGTGGGAATGGAACTGGAAGCAGAATCCGGCGGGATCTGCCCTCTCCTATGTCACGGCGCCACTGAAGGCGGATACCGCCGTGATCGGCGCCGGAGCCGTCTACGCCTGGGTGCGCTCATCGACCCCGGACGTGGACCTTCAGGCAACGATCAGCGAGGTCCGACCGGACGGGAATGAGACGTTCGTTCAGAACGGCTATATGCGCGCCAGCGAGCGCAAGCTCTCGACCGATACCAACAACGTGTTCAAGCAGCCGAGCACGTTGCTCAACCCGATCCCGAGCTTGCTGCAAGCCGACTCCGCGCCGATGCCGAGCGAGAGTTTCGTACAAGTCGCCATCCCGCTCTATTACGAGGGGCACATGTACCGAACGGGGTCGCGCATCCGCGTCACGATCGCCGCGCCGAACGGCGCGCAGCCCGTATGGTCGTTCGGCCAGACGGTGCCGAGCGGAACGGCGAACGTTTCCATCGCGTACTCCGCGACCGAGCCGTCAACCCTCGTGCTCCCGGTGGTTCCGGGCGTACCGGCGCCCACTCCTCTGCCGCCGTGCCCGAGCTTGCGCAGCCAGCCATGCAGGCCCTACGTACCGATCGTGAACGGGACCGCCTCACAAAGTCACGCCTCGGCGTTCGAGGCCCCGGCCCGCGTCCTGGGGAACACGTCGACGGCTTCTCCGGGATCGCGCCTCCCCGCGACGGGCATCGGCGATACGGCGGGACTCGGGATCGCAGCGCTCGTCATGGTTCTTGCGTTCGGGCGTTGGATGCGGCGAGCAGCGTAATTAGGTCAACTGACACGATCGAATGAATGAGCTCCATCTCCGATTCTTGGCGAGCCCGGAATGGGCTCGGATGCTCGAAACCGATCTGCTCCCGTGGGTGGCCTCGGTCGGAGACCTCGGCGATGACGTGTTGGAGGTCGGCCCGGGCCCCGGGCTGACAACCGACCTGTTGCGCCGGCGGACGCCGAAACTCACCGCCGTCGAACTCGATGTGGAGCTCGCTGCGTCTCTCGCCGCTCGCCTGTCGGATACCAATGTCGATGTCGTCCACGCGGACGCGACCGACTCGGGCCTGGCCTCCGGCCGGTTCTCAGCGGCGACGTGTTTCTCGATGCTGCATCACATCCCGGTGCCCGAGACGCAGGATCGGCTGTTCGCCGAGCTCTGTCGGATGCTTCGCCCTGGAGGGATCTTCGTCGGCACCGATTCGGTGGACTCCGAGCCGATCCGGCTGTTCCACGTGGACGACGTTTTCGTACCCGTGGATCCGATCACGTTGGGCTCGCGACTCGAGGCGGCCGGGTTCAGCGGCGTGACCGTCGAGCCCGCCGACTATCAGATTCGATTCTCCGCAACCAAGCTCTGATCGCCCGGCAGCCCGCGCTCTACGGGACCGGCTTTCCCAAGACTTCCAACGGCGGGAAGCCGGTGATGCTCAGGACGCCACCGTTGACGTAGGGAGCGATGAAATCTTTCGGGCACATCGCCGCGTCGCCGAGTGAATCTGCCAATGATGTCTGCGGTATCGCAGGAGCGGGCGGAGTCGGGATCCCCGGCGACAACGCGTGCGACAACGTGAAGGCGCCGCTCAAAGGAAGGTTCCGCGACGAGTTCCCGACGCGAACCGTGTATGTTCCGGCGCCTGCGCTCCAGCGATGGTTCGCCGCATCCCAAACCGACAGTGCGCGCGGGTCGAGCTCGAAGGTCACGTGTGCGGCCGTTCCAGGATCCAGCGAGACCCTCTTGAATCCGCGGAGCACGCGCGGCGGCTCGCCGGTGCCGGACGGATGCTCCAGGTAGAGCTGGACGACCTCGGCTCCCGCTCGATGTCCGGTGTTCGTCACATCGGCGCCGACCGTTACGTGACCGTCGTCGGTCACCGCGGGCCCGACACTCAGGTGATCGATCGAGAAGCTCGTGTACGACAGTCCGAACCCGAACGGGAACAGCGGCGTGATGTCCTGCTGGTCGTACCAGCGGTACCCCACCGCGAGCCCCTCCGAGTACTGCACGCTGCCGACGCCCGGCCACTGCAGAGGACTCCGCGCCGGCACCTGCGTGAGATCTTTCGGGAACGTGATCGGCAGCTTGCCGGAGGGGTCGACGTCTCCGAAGAGGACGTCGGCGAGGGCATGTCCGTACTCCTGTCCCGGATACCACGCTTGGAGAACGCCTTTGACGTCATCGAGCCAAGGCATCGTTACCGCGCTCCCTGTATTCAGCACGACCACGGTGTTGGGATTGGAACGAGCGACCAGCTCGATCAGGAGAGTGTCGGTTGGGAAGAGCTCGAGCGTGAGACGGTCCTTGAACTCGCCCTGCATCACGCTGGCGAACACGATTGCCACGTCGGCCGATCGAGCTGCTTGGATCGCCTGCACGGGGTTCGTACCGTCGGCGTACCTCACGGTGGCGCCACCGGCGCGCGCTTTGATCCCGGTCAGAGGCGAAACCACATATGGGGGCACAACGTGGGAGCTGCCCCCGCCGCCGGTGATCGCGCCTGCATCGCCGCCCGTACCGATGACCGCGATCGAATGCGTTCGCGAAGGATCGATCGGAAGCACGTTGTCGGAGTTCTTCAACAAAACCATCCCTCGCGCCGCGATGTCGCGAGCGACGGCGGCGTGCTGAGGTGTCGTGACGACCGCGTCCGGTGATCCTGAAGCCGGACGGTCGAACAATCCGGCGACGAACATCGATCGAAGGATGCGACCAACCATGTCGTCGAGCCGTGCTTGGGGAACCCTGTTCGCGCCGATCGCCTTTTCGAGCGCGGGCCCGAAGTAACAATCGTCGGGCATCTGCAGATCGAGCCCGGCGTTGGCCGCGCCTGCGCCTCCGAACGCCGCGTACCAATCCGTGGTCACGAAACCCTTGAAACCCCACTGGCCTTTCAGAACCTGGTTGAGCAGGTAGGGGTTGTTACACGCGTGAGTGCCGTTCAGGTAGTTGTAGCTGCACATGACGGATCCGGCTCCGCCCTCGGTCACGGCAGCCTCGAAGGCGGGCAGATAGATCTCCTGGAGGGTCCGCTCGTCGACGACGACGTTGTCCGGCTGCGTGTCGCGCAGGGTCTCTTGGTTGTACGCCGCGAAGTGCTTCGCTTGCGCGATGAGCCCCAAGCTCTGAACGCCTTGCGTTTCGGACACGCCGAGCCTCGCGGTGAGATAAGGATCCTCGCCGAACACCTCGAACCCCCGCCCTGCTCGCGGGTCGCGAACGATATCGAGCGCGGGGGCGAGCGCCACGTTCGCTCCCTTGCCGGCGTGCTCGGCCGCGATCACGGAACCGAAGTCATGAGCAAGCTCCGGATCCCAATTGGCGGCGAGCGCGACCGGAGCGGGGAGTTGTGTCACACCGGTCAGGCCGTCGCCGCTTCCGGCGGGACCGTCGAGCAACCCGAGTTGGGGGATGCATAGACGGGTTATGGCCGGTACGAGCCCGGCGTAAATCGGTCCCGTGATGCCGGTCGGTTCGTGGAGCGCGCCGTGGACCATCGATAGCTTCTCGGCGAATGTCATCCGCTCCAGCACTTGAGCGACGCGCGCCTCGACGGGCGCTACCGATCCGAGCCACGGACAGTCGGGAGCCGGAGCCGCTGCCGAAGCGACTGAGACGGCGCAGAAGACGAGCAGGGTTGCTGTGGGGATCGCCCACGGTCTCCGATGTCGATACCTGCCGAGCACGCTCCGGACTTCGCCTTCGGACTGTTGGGCTCCTGCTCCCCGAGCACGATCCGATCGACTCCGGCCGGTCTTGGTAGGATCGCCGCCCCATGACCACGCGCTTTCGTTCGGCCCTTCTCGCGGTGGTGGTCCTCGCGCTCACGTCCCTTACGGCGCACGCGGCTCCCGACCCGCTGCTGATCGCGCACCGCGGCGGAGCCGGGCTTTGGCCCGAGAACACCATGACCGCGTTCCGCAACGCGCACTCGCTGTTCGCGGGAGCAGGCGTCCCAGGCTGGCTCGAGCTCGACACCCAGTTCACGTCGGACCATGTGCTCGTGGTGATGCACGACGCGACGCTCGACCGGACGACGAACTGCACCGGCGCTCTCGCCGACACACGGGCCGCCGTCGTCACGCAGTGCGACGCCGACCCGGGCCCGGCGTTCGATCCGGTCCCGACCCTCGCGCAGGTTCTCGCCGAGGGCCTCACGCCGGGATGGCGTCTCATGATCGAGATAAAGGACATCCCCGGGGAGCCGGGCTTCGACGCCGACTGCAATGAGCTCGCCGACGCGCTCAAAAGCTCCGTGGATGCAGGGGGATTCCCGACGCAGAACTTGATCGTGGAATCGTTCTGGCCGTTGTGCCTCGACCGGCTGGAGCAGAAAGCGCCGGCGATCCCGACGCTCCTCCTGACCTCGTCGAGCACGATCAACGAGCTCGCCGGTCTCACGACTCCGGTTCCGTTGGGATTCACGCTGACGATAAACGCGGTCTACGCGACGCTGCGCGGCTACGAGTACGCGTCTCCCGATCAGGACACGGTTGATCTCATCGGGCCCGTGGTGCAGGTGGCGCACGTGCTCGGGCGCAAGGTCGTCGTGTGGACGGTGGACGACGCAGCCCGAATGAGTGAGCTCGCCGGGATCGGCGTCGACGGACTCATCTCGAACCGTCCCGATCTCCTGATCGCGACCTTCGCCAATTGAGCGAGGGGAGCGCTCGCGCGCTCCCCTCAAACCGATTCGAGCCCGTTCGTTACGGCGCTCGGTACGCCCAGACGGCATCGACGAACGTGTCGTCTGTGGCCGTCGACACCCAGCCGAGCTTGAAACCGTACTTACTCGTGCCCGTTCCAGGGCGGACAGAGAACCCGACCAGCTCTTCGGCGTTGCCTGACCCGGCCACATAGATGCAAACGTAACCGGCGGGAGCCGTCGGTAGATCGAGAGTACCGGTGCACACAGCATTGCTCGTGGCTTCGGTGGAGTCGGGGCTGATCCCTGGGCAATCCGACCCACACTCGCCGGTGTCGACTAGCACATGCGAGTCATCCAGGCCGACCGGAGCAGGGAATGGCAGGCTCGCGTCGACGCCCCAGTCGCAGTTGTTCTCGCACATGCTGCCCGGGCCGTTTGCGGCGATCCCTTCGAAGTCCCCGCCGACGACTCCGCGCACCGTCACGCCCGACCGGATGGAAGCGTTCTGAAGGGTGTTCTTGGCCGAAGAGGCGATGTCCACGTAGCCGACACCGCCGTCGCTGATCGCGCGACTGTTAACCGCGGCCGTGTGAATGTCACGGTTGAAGATGCCGGCGTCGAGAATCGTGCGACTGTTGACGGCGCCGGTCGCGATGTCGCTGTTCGTGATCTGTCCGGCCGCCCCAGACGTACCGACCATGCTCACCATGATCGCGACGACCGCGATGGCAGAAACAACCAATGCTTTTCTCACATTTGCTCCTCTCCTAGGACCGATGCGTCCTATCACGCGGCGATCGACCGACCTCCCCCCTTTCACACCGCTCGCCGCCGAACTCTCCGCGGCTCCCTATACCCAATTCCGCTCCTCGCTTTGCTTCCGAGGATCGCCTTTTGTGTGAACCTCCGTTGCTCGTTGTTAGCATCCGGTGCTGATAAGTACGCAGCGCGTGGGGTCGCGTCTCTCGATGACGTTCGAACGTGGAATGTCACCCGGCCATCACTGCCGGAATGCCTGGTAGTGCGCGACAGAACGCGCGGTGTGACGAGCGGCATCGAGGCAAGTTACAACGCTGGGTGCGGGAGGGTAGATGGGTTATTTCACGCCCGACCTGTTCACGTTTCTGCGTCAGTTGAAGCGCAACAACAACCGAGAGTGGTTCAACAAGAACAAGGAGCGATACATCGAGGATGTGCAGCAGCCGGTCCTCGATTTCGTCGCATCAATGGCGCCGGGGCTACGGAAGATCAGCAAGAATTTCGTGGCCGACCCGCGACCCAGCGGCGGCTCGATGTTCCGCATCTATCGCGACGTTCGCTTCGCGAAAGACAAGTCCCCGTACAAGACGGCGGTCGGGGTGAGCTTTCCGCACCGCGCCGCGAAGGACGTGCACTCCCCCGGCTTCTACCTCCACCTCGAGCCGGGCGACGTCTTCATCGGCGCCGGCATCTGGCAGCCGGACACGAAGACGGCCACGACGATCCGTGAGTCCATCGTCGAGCGCTCCGCCGCGTGGAAGAAGGCCGTCCACTCGCCGCCGTTCTCGAAAAGCTTCGAGCTGTCGGATGAGTCGCTCGTCCGGGCTCCGCGCGGCTTCGATCCGGAACATCCGCTCGTCGACGATCTACGGAGGAAGAGCTTCATCGGCATCCGCGCACTAGATGAGAAGGTCGTGACGTCGCCGCGCTTCGGTGAGAAGTTTCTCGAGGCTTGCTCCGAGAGCGCGCCGCTCGTCCGGTTCCTCTGTGAAGCGCTAGCGGTTCAGTACTAGCAACGGGATGTAAATCGCTGCCCAAAACAGCATGTATGCGCGCCGGCGGTAGAGTTCCTTGTCGACGGCGAGTGCGCACGATAGTGCCAGCAGTCGCCCGGTTCGGGTGGCGCCTTCCGCAACATCAACCGTGTAGGTACCGGTCCTGAATGGGAAGCCGAATCGCCGTCCGACACGAGCGACCACCTGCGACCCCAGTCTGAATTCGTACGCGAGCGCCGGCCACTTGATCGGTGCGAGGACGCCGCCCACGGGCCCGTACTCGTCCCGCACTTCGTATCTGGAGCGCCCGAACCACCCGGTTCGGATGACGGTGCCGAGGCGGTTACCTCCCGACTCTGAAATGTCGACCCGCGTGTAGAAGATCACCCACGGCCGGTCGATGGAAGCCAGCGCACGTCCTTCCTCATCGCGCACCTCGAGCTTCTGCGATCCTCCGACGATGGCGCCCACCGAGCCTCCATCGCCGTCGGCGATGTCGCAGGAGCGGGCGGTCAGAAGGCTCGCGCGAGGTCGGACGATGAGCCGGCGCGCGTCGAGCAGACCCATAACGACTAGGCGCAGGGCGTCGCGCCGAGCTGCTGCCAGCGGATCTTCGCCGCGCACGCGCGCTGCAACAGGTCTGCTCCGTCCTCCGGGAGAAGCCAGCCGGCGTTCACGCTCGCCAGAGTGGCAGACTTCATCTTCGCGTAGTAGTCGGCGTGCGTCGGGTAGAGGAGCCGTAGCTGGACCTCGGTGAATGGGATCGTGAGGCCACCGAGAACGCACAGCGTCGAGACGTAGCGCGCGACCGGAACGTCGACGGGCGGCAGCCTGATTCCGCCGAGCGCGTTCCCGTGCGCGTCGAGCGCCAGGTTCGAGCCCTTGAAAGCGAAACGCGGACCGCTCGACGGCGCCACACCGGTCGCGACCCATTGATCGAGCCGCAGGATCGCGGTCGAGGTCGCGTAGTGCATCGGGAACGCCGCGCCGGCGAGGACACACGTCGCGAGCATCGGGTGGAGACGTTCGCCGTAGTTCCCACCGATGCGATTCACCTGCCGCCAGGCCGATGCGGATTTCTGGGCAGCGTCCGCCAGAGAGCGCGGGCCCTGGCCGAAGACCTGGTGATACCCGAGCCAGAAGTCCGAATGCGCGCTGCCGGCGATCTCCCAGAGACGGTAGTTCTGTGTCGTGTTCGGCTGCGAAGGCGATGCCTCGGCGTCGCTCAGCAGATGCAGCACGGGCACCGCCGGAGGTGTCGTGTACGTCTTGCTGCCGCCGCCGTGGATCAAGAACCCGTCGATGACACCGGCGCTCGGCTGTACCTTCGTCAGGTAGTCGTAGAGGTAACTCGCCGACTGCGATTGTCCCGAGGCGAGGATGCGCTCGACGTGGAGTCCGTTCATCGGATCGACACCGGACGGCGATCGGATCGCCTTCGCGATCTGACTGAAGATGTCGTAGGAGTAGTCGTCGCCCGGGTGCGAGAGCGCCTTGTAGCGAACCGGATCCCAGATCTTCGGGGTGAGCGGCGTGCAGCAGATCCCCGCTTTCTGCGCGCTCACATGGACGTAGGCGAAACCTTCGCGGATCAGCATCTCTTGCGCCTCGAGCGAGTCGACCGCGTTCTCGAATTGCGCGGTGACGTTCGTCCAGTCGAGCAGCACCGACCCATTGAAGCGCGACGCTGCGAGCGGTCGCGTGACGATGATCCGCGTCGTGAAGGGCGCCGTCGCCGTCCCGGCGAGGTTGCGTGCCTGACCGGACACGAAGTACTCCGCTTCGGTGTATCCGACGTCGGCGAGCCGGAACCAGCTGTCCCAGAGCGCGTGGTGTCGGATACCGGCGTTCCCGATCGGGCCGGTCACCGCCGGGTTCGGCACCGCCGCCCTGCCGGTCACGCCGGCGCCGAGCGACGCCACGATCAGCGCAGCGCAAAGGAACGGGACGGCGCGGGGACGCATCACTGAGAGAAGTTCGGGCTCGAGGCTCGCTTCCCTGCTCGACGGCGGCCGGTTACCCGGCGCGGCGTCGCTTGGCGCAGCGCGCGCACACGCCGTAGATGTCGGCCTGATGCGAGCTGACGCTGAATCCTCGCCGTTTCGCAACCGCCGCCGCCCAGTCCTCGACCTCGCACGAGGGAATCTCCTCGACCCGGCCACAGCGCGTGCAGATGAGGTGATGGTGATGGCCCGGCTCGCAGACCTTGTAGGCGACCTCTCCCGTCGGCGTCTGGAACGTCCGGAGAACGCCGGCGTCCGCGAGCGCTTGCAGCGTTCGATACACGGTGGCGAGCCCCGCAGCCTCCCCCGCGCTCCGCAGATGGGCGTGCAGGTCTTGCGCGCTGACGGGACGCGGCTCGGCGGCGACCGCCTGAAGGATCGCGCGACGCTGGCGCGTCGGGCGCAATCCCGGCGACAGAGGAGGAGCCGAACGCTTCACGACCCCGCCTGCCTCGGGTGACGTCGGGCCGCCCGGCGGCCGGCGACGGACGCGGCGACGAACCCCGCGATCGACGCGAGGACCATCGTGCCGCCGGGATGGACGTTCCCCTGACCGAGCGCGAACAGCAGACCGCCGAGGCACGACACAACCCCGACCACGACTCCCCACGAGATCGTTCGACGGAACGAGTGCGCGAGCCGCGACCCGGCTGCGATCGGAATCACGAGCAGCGACGCGATCAACAACAGTCCGACGACTCGCATTCCGGCGGCGACGAGGAGGGCCGTCAACGTCACGGTGAGGAGATTGAGACCGTCGACGGGCAATCCGGCCGCGCGCGCGGTTTCCTCGTCGAGCGCTACCGCGAGCAACTGAGGATAGAAGGGCACGATGGCCGCGACGGCCACCGCGCACAGCACCACGATCGTGATCACATCGCCCCACGACGCGACGTACGGATTCCCGAACAGCACACCGATCGCCGACGCGTCGAGTCGGTGCCTGAGCGACAGAAGTACCAAAGCGAACGCGAGCGCGCCGTAGAAGACGAACGCCAGCGCGAGGTCGCCGGCGATCCGGCCTTTCGTGCGCAGCCGCTCGAGCGCGAGCGCGCCGAGGATCGCGGTCCCAAGAGCGCCCCATACCGGAGCGATTGATAGCGCGACGCCGATCGCGACTCCGGCGAACGCGAGGTGCCCGATCCCGTCCCCGATGAGCGAGAGTCTCCGTTGGACCAAGAACGACCCGATGATTGGTGCGGTCAGCCCGACCGCCGCGACGGCGATGTACGCGCGGACGGCCCAAGACGCCGTGAAGATGCTCCTCATGACACTTCGAAGTGGTCGTGGAACTGCTCGTGGGTGAGTTGGCGGATCGTGCCGTCGGAGATCACGAGGATCCGGTCGAGGACCGCATGGAAGTCGTCGGGATCGTGCGAGACCGCCAACACGGTCGCGCCGCGATCTGCTCTGGCTCGGAGCTCGGCCGCGAGTCGCGGGCGCAGCGTCTGGTCGATGCCGGTCGTCGGCTCGTCGAGCAACAGCAACGGTGGATCCGCAACGAGCGCGCGCGCCAGGATCGTGCGCTGCTGCTGCCCGCCCGAGAGCTCGAACAGACACTCATGGGCGAGGTCTTCCATCCCCACGGCAGCCAACGCCGCGGCGATCCTGACGTCCTCGTCCGGGAAACCGCGCATGATCGGACGCACCGGGGTCAGCCCGGCGGTAACGACCTCGCCGACCGACACCGGGATCGACGTCACGACGCGAAGCCCTTGCGGCGCATAGCCGATACGTCGCCGGATAGGGGCATCGTCGGGCGATCCGCCGAGCACTCGAACGGTGCCGGCCTGTGGGTACAGCAGCCCGAGACAGAGTTTCAGCAACGTGGACTTCCCGCTGCCGTTGTGGCCGGCGAGCACGACGAACTCGCCCGCCGACAGTTGCAGTTCGGCGCCGTCGAGCACGGGTGAGGCGCCGTACGCGAAGCGTACGGCGCCGAGCTCCACGGTCAGCGGCAACGTAGCCCTCGCTTCAAGTCGGTGAGGTTGCGTTCCATCTGAGTGAGATAGTCGCGCGGCGCCGGGTCGTTCTCGAGCGTATGCAAAGGCAGCGCAGGAACGCCGACGTCGGACGCGACGCTGCGGCCGATACGCCGGCCTTCGTCGCTGTCCTCGTAGAAGATCGCGCCGACCTCGTGCCGCCGGGCGAGCTCGCGAACGTGCTGGATCTGCGCCGCGGACGGCTCGGCTTCGGGCGTCAGCCCCGTGAGGCCCAGCTGCGTCAAACCGAAACGCTTCGCGAGATACCCGAACGCTTCGTGGGTCGTCACGAGGGTCTTGATCGCGCACGTGCTGAGCGTCTGGAAGTACGAGGTGTATAGGCGTTCGATCGCCTCATCGACGTCCCGGGCGCGAGCGACGTAATCGTGTCCCGTTGGGTCGATGTCCTGGATGATCAAAGCCATCTTGCCGACGATGCTCACCATGAGCTTTGGATCGAGCCATACGTGGGGATCGGCCTCGAGCCCCTCCTCGGTGGACGGAAGGAGGTCGAGTCCCTCGAGCAGATCGACGACGCGACCTCGCGCGTCTTTCGCCGCCCGTTCCACCTCGGGCTGGAAACCTTTGCCCAGGATGAACACGACGGATGCGCTCTGGATCTCGAGTCGTTGGCGCGCCGTGAGCTGAACATCGTGCGGCTCCCCTCCCGGGGGCGTGAGGTCCTCGACGCGCGCGGAGGGTGCGATCTGCTCGGCGGCCCATGCGAGCGGGTAGAACGAGGCGACCACACGCAGCTGTTTGCTTCCCGAGCTCCCCGAGCTGCACGCGGCCAACGCGAAAAGGGAAACAACGACGCACGCGCCGATCCATCGCCTCGTTCGTCTCATGAGAATCGTTATCATTTTCAAACAATGAGCCTCGTGTCAAGTCGGCCGTCTGCAGGAGTCGGTTTCCGGACGCAGAACTCTTTGAGCTGATGACCCCGCCGATCACACGACGCGATTTCATCCGGGACGCAGCGATCCTGGGCGCGAGCGTTGCGCTGCTCCCCAAGATCGGGAGCGCGTCGGAGCAAGCCGCAGACGGTTCATGGCTGATCGGTGACCTGCACTGCCACACGGTCTACTCGCACGACGTGTGGGGCGGGCCCGGCGACGATAGCCCCGGCGTGGATGAGGCGTACACGCTCGGCTGGACCCCCGGCGAGCAGATCTCGATCGCCGAGCTCCGGGGACTCGACTTCCTCGCGATCACCGATCACAACGACGTCCAAGCGCTCGCCGATCCCGGTTACACGAGCAGCAAGGTCACGTTGCTTCGCGGGTACGAGCACAGCCTGAGCAAAGGCCACGCCGGCTGTCTCATCCCCGGCATCACCGACGTCTTCCACATGGACACTTCGTCTGACGCGGGCGCGATCGCACTGCGCGACGCGGTGCACGCCGCCCAGGGTTTGTTCATCCTCAACCATCCCTTCTACGACAACGGCTGGGGATACACCCCGGCGGTGCGGCCCGACTCCATCGAGGTGTGGAACATCGGCTGGCCGTACCGGCACATCGCGCCGGACGTCCCACCGGCGCCCGCGGTGTCGGACAACTACAAGTCGCTCCCCTACTGGGAACAGTCGTTCCTATCGACCGGGAAGATGCCCGCTACCGGCGGGAGCGACAACCACTACCGCGCGACCGTCGCTGCGCAGGGCGTCGGACAGCCGACCACGTGGGTGTTCGCGAAGGACCGCACGCCGGAATCGATCCTCGAAGGCATCCGCGCCGGCCGGACCGGCGTGTCCGCCGAGCCGCCTTTGCTGGGTGGCGCGCGGATCGAGCTCACCGCGCACTCGGGAACGAACACATGGATGGTCGGCGATACGGTGCCCGCTTCCGCCGGGCCGGTGACGGTTGTCGCGCGTGTGCTCAACGCACCGGCCCACCTCGCGCACTTCGTCCTGGACGGCGTAAACCTCAAGGCCCGGCGGATCCTCACCCTCGACCAGACGATCGAGACGACCCTGAACGCCGCGTCGGTGAACCGGATCCGCGTGGAGGCGTTCCTGGATCAGGGGTACTGGATGGGCGCGCTCACGAGCCCGATCTACTTCGGCGGCCCGGCCGCCTGAACTCCGCTCCACCGCCTTCGCTCCGTATGCTTGTGCCGTGAACCGCATCGGGGACTACGCGCTCATAGGCGACTGCCATTCGGCGGCCCTCGTCGGCCGCGACGGGTCGATCGACTGGGCATGCTTCCCGCGGTTCGACTCCCCGAGCGCGTTCGCCGCGATCCTGGACGCCGATCAGGGTGGAACGTTCGCCGTCACCCCCACCAAGATCACGGAGACGCGACGCGCCTACTTGGAGGACACGAACGTGCTCGTGACGACGTTCGTCTGCGAAGGCGGCGTGCTCGAGCTCACCGACTGCATGCCGGTCGAGCGCTCCGA
>Ga0070708_100002280_pt1 | contig 14840 bp, 17 predicted proteins | sample KBSK5503metaG_FD_65469 | JGI IMG/M metagenome (GOLD analysis project Ga0070708, IMG submission 65469) | Corn, switchgrass and miscanthus rhizosphere microbial communities from Kellogg Biological Station, Michigan, USA - KBS K5-50-3 metaG | ecosystem: Host-associated > Plants > Roots >...
CCGGTCGGGCCGGTACGGCGTGGTCGAGGAGTACACCGGCCACGGCATCGGCAGCGCGATGCACATGGACCCGCCGGTGCCCAACTACGGGCGGCCGGGCCGCGGCCCGCGGCTGCGGCCGGGCATGGCGCTGGCCATCGAGCCGATGGTGATGCTCGGCCGGCCCGAGACGGTCCTGCTCGACGACGGGTGGACGGTGGTCACCGCCGACGGGAGCTGGGCGGCGCACTTCGAGCACACGGTCGCGATCACCGACGACGGGCCGTGGGTGCTGACCGCCGAGGACGGCGGCCTTGACCGCCTCCGGGGGGCGACCGCTCCGGACTCCCCGGCCCCTGGGCGATACTAGGAAGTAGGACCCGGCGAGCGTTCCGCCAACCTAGGAGGGTGCCCGGTGCCTGGTGACCCGCGAATCCGCGCCTCGGACACGGATCGCGACCGCGTGGCGTCGATGCTGCGCGAACACCACGCCGCGGGCCGGCTGACCGCCGAGGAGTTCCACGAGCGCATGGACCGCGCCCTGGACGCCAAGACGCTGGGCGAGCTCGACGAGCTGATGGCGGACCTGCCCGCCATCGACCTGTACCAGCTGCCGGACGCGTCGCTGCGGCGGGCCCCGCCGCGCCCCGGGCAGTCGCTGCTGCCGGCCGACACCGGCCACGGCAGCCCGGCCAGGTTCGCGCCCGGGTCGGTGGCCATGGGGGCGTGGGCCGTGGTCACGTCGGCTCTGATCGCCATCTGGGCGGTCGCCGCCGTGGTCGCCGGCGGCACCTGGTTCCCGTGGTGGGCGGTGATCGCGATCCCGTGGATCTGGGCGATCGTCCGCCGTTCCCAGCAGCGCGGGGAATAGCGGCGGACCCAGATGCGTCTTATACGTGGGCGGTTCGCGTCGGGGCGCGGGGTCGAGTACACTCGTCTCCGGCCCATCTGCTGGGTCCTACCTGGCCGGCGTTCGGGGGCTTGCTTACGCGAGCACCTTACGCGAGCACCGTACCGACCCGAGAATGCCCTTCCCGGTTATCTCGTCCCGCTGTCGTAAGCCAGCGCGGGCGTGAGCCAGGGGGCAGGCTTGCCGCCCAGGCTAGTAAGGCCAGACCGCGCCCAGGCGCGGGCCATCAACAGACATAGCGAAGCGCGGAGGACATGCCCAAGAAAGACGGCGCCATCGAGATTGAAGGCACGGTTGTCGAGTCGCTCCCGAATGCCTTCTTCCGGGTGGAGCTGGACAACGGGCACAAGGTTCTCGCTCATATCAGCGGGAAAATGCGGATGCACTACATCCGCATCCTGCCTGACGACCGGGTGGTCGTAGAGCTCAGCCCCTACGACCTCAGTCGCGGGCGGATCGTGTACCGGTACAAGTAACAAGCAAGCAAGCTCATGACAGATTCAGTGGAGAAACCGTGAAGGTCAAGCCGAGCGTCAAGAAGATCTGCAGCAAGTGCCGGATCATCCGTCGGCACGGCCGCGTCATGGTCATCTGCACCGACCCGAGGCACAAGCAGCGGCAAGGCTGACGGATTAGGAAGGACCCGCACCGCAGGCAGCCACCTCAAGGCTGCGACCCCCGGACGGAGGCCGGGGCCATGCCCGGGCAGGGCATGGGGGCGGCGCGACACACCTCCGCGAGACGAAGGAGAACTGCCCGCACATGGCCAGGCTTTCTGGAGTGGACCTGCCCCGCGACAAGCGGGTCGAGGTCGCGCTTACCTACATCTACGGCATCGGCCGGACGAGGTCGCTGCAGACGCTGGAGGCAACCGGCGTCAACGGCGACACCCGGGTCCACAACCTCACCGACGAGGAGCTGCTGAAGCTCCGTGACTGGATCGACGCGACCTACCAGGTCGAAGGTGACCTGCGCCGCGAGGTCCAGGCCGACATCCGCCGCAAGGTCGAGATCGGCTCCTACCAGGGCATCCGCCACCGCCGCGGGCTGCCCGTGCACGGGCAGCGGACCCAGACCAACGCGCGTACCCGCAAGGGCAAGAAGAAGACGGTGGCCGGCAAGAAGAAGGCCGGCAAGAAGTAACCAGTAGTCCCGCACGGACCGATCACCTCGAAGGAAGCAGATGCCGCCTAGGAGCCGTCAGCAGGCCGCCGCCAAGAAGGTGCGCCGCAAGGAGCGGAAAAACGTTGCTCACGGGCACGCCCACATCAGGAGCACGTTCAACAACACGATCATCTCGATCACCGACCCCACGGGCAACGTCATCTCATGGGCGTCCGCGGGTCAGGTCGGGTTCAAGGGTTCGCGCAAGTCAACGCCGTACGCCGCCCAGATGGCGGCGGAGGCCGCGGCGCGCCGCGCGATGGAACACGGCATGCGCAAGGTCGACGTCTTCGTCAAGGGCCCGGGCTCGGGCCGGGAGACCGCCATCCGGTCGCTGCAGGCGACCGGGCTGGAGGTCGGCTCGATCCAGGACATGACCCCCGTCCCGCACAATGGCTGCCGGCCGCCGAAGCGGCGCCGGGTCTGAGGAGACAGCGACACCATGGCTCGATACACAGGCCCGGACTGCAAGCTGTGCCGCCGGGAGAAGACCAAGCTCTTCCTGAAGGGCGCCAAGTGCGACTCGCCGAAGTGCCCGATCGAGATCCGGCCCTACCCGCCGGGCGAGCACGGCAGGAACCGGCCCAAGGAAGGCGACTACCTCCAGCAGATCCGGGAGAAGCAGAAGGCCCGCCGTATCTACGGCATCCTCGAGCGCCAGTTCCACGGCTACTACGAGGAAGCGGCCCGCAAGCACGGCCGGACCGGTGAGACCATGCTCCAGCTGCTCGAGCGCCGCCTGGACAACGTCGTCTTCCGCGCGGGCTTCGCCAAGACCCGCGACATGGCCCGCCAGCTGGTGGGGCACGGCCATTTCACGGTGAACGGGAAGAAGGTCGACATCCCGTCCTACCGGGTCAGCGAGAACGACATCGTCGAGGTGATCCCCAAGTTCCTCGAGCTGACGCCGTTCATCATCGCCCGGGCCGAAGCCGGCGAGCGCACGGTGCCCGCGTGGCTCGAGGTGGTCCCGGACAAGATGCGCGTCCTGGTGCACTCGCTGCCCGTCCGCGCGCAGATCGACACCCAGGTCCAGGAACAGCTCATCGTCGAGTACTACTCGAAGTAACGGTGTAGAGCCCAGGGGTTCGAATCCCTGGGCCAGCACTACCGTGGCGCCGCCAAGGTGACGACGCTACGTGCGGGCTACGGGTCCGCGGATCGCGATGGTCATATAGCGGGCTGTCGCGGAAAGGAAGTTCCATGCTCATCGCTCAGCGCCCCTCGCTCGCCGAGGAGCAGGTAGACGACTACAGGTCCAGGTTCGTGATCGAGCCGCTCGAGCCGGGTTTCGGCTACACGATCGGCAACTCGCTCCGGCGCACGCTGCTGTCCTCCATTCCGGGCGCGGCCGTCACGAGCATCAGGATCGAGGGCGTCCTGCACGAGTTCTCCACGGTCCCCGGCGTCAAGGAAGATGTCACCGACCTCATCTTGAACCTGAAGGAACTGGTGGTGTCCTCCGAGCACGACGAGCCGGTCGTCATGTACCTGCGTAAGCAGGGTCCCGGCGAGGTGACCGCGGCCGACATCGCACCGCCGGCCGGCGTGGAGGTGCACAACCCCGAGCTGCACATCGCCACCCTGAACGCCAAGGGCAAGCTCGAGATGGAGCTCACCGTCGAGCGCGGCCGCGGTTACGTCTCGGCCACGCAGAACAAGCAGCCGGGCCAGGAGATCGGCCGGGTGCCGATCGACTCCATCTACTCGCCCGTGCTGCGGGTGACGTACAAGGTCGAAGCCACCCGTGTCGAGCAGCGCACCGACTTCGACCGGCTCATCCTCGACGTCGAGACCAAGCCGAGCATGCGCCCGCGGGACGCGGTGGCGAGCGCGGGCAAGACCCTGGTCGAGCTGTTCGGGCTGGCCCGGGAGCTCAACGTGGACGCCGAGGGCATCGACATCGGCCCGTCGCCGACCGACGCCGCGCTGGCCGCGGACCTGGCCCTGCCGATCGAGGATCTCAACCTCACCGTGCGTTCCTACAACTGCCTCAAGCGCGAGGGCATCCACACGGTCGGCGAGCTGGTCGGCCGCAGCGAGCAGGACCTGCTCGACATCAGGAACTTCGGCGCCAAGTCGATCGAGGAAGTCAAGCAGAAGCTCGTTGACATGGGTCTCTCGCTCAAGGACTCGCCGCCCGGGTTCGACCCGAGCAGCGCGGTCGGCGCCTACGGCGACGACGACGAGAGCTACGTGGAGACCGAGCAGTACTGACATGGGTGGCACCGCCACGCGTGCCTGAAACCGAGAGAGGTCCGTATGCCCACGCCCACCAAGGGCCACCGCCTGGGCGGCAGCCCGGCCCACGAGCGGCACATCCTGGCTAATCTGGCCACCGCGCTGTTCCAGCACGGCCGGATCACCACCACCGAGGCCAAGGCCCGCCGGCTGCGTCCCGTTGCCGAGCGGCTGATCACCTTCGCCAAGCGCGGCGACCTGCACGCCCGCCGCCACGTGCTGACCGTGGTCACGGACAGGGGCGTGGTGCACCAGCTGTTCACCGAGATCGCGCCGGAGTTCTCCGAACGGGACGGCGGCTACACCCGGATCACCAAGATCGGCCCGCGCAAGGGCGACAACGCGGCCATGGCGGTCATCGAGCTCGTCCGCGGCGAGCCGGTCTCCGCCAAGCCGCGCCGCCGCGCGCGGCGGGCCACGCCCGAGGCTCCGGTGGCGGCTGCCCCCGCGGCCGCCACCGCCGTAGCGGAGGCCCCGGCCGAGGACACCGCCGAGGACACCCCGGCTGAGGCCGAAGCGCCCGAGGTCGACGACGTCGAGGATGTCGAGGATGTCGAGGACGAGGCCGCCGACGAGGCTGACACCGAAGCCCGCGACGAGGAAGACAAGCCGGACAAGGACGCCTGACCCCGGACTGGCCCGAGGTGGACACGGAAGGGGAGCCCGGGACCGTTCGGCTCCGGATTGATCTTTCGTACGACGGGTCAGCCTTTTCCGGGTGGGCCGCCCAGCCCGGCAGGCGCACGGTAGAGGACGTCACAGCCGCAGCACTCGGACGGGTGCTGCGGCTGTCGTCTCCTCCGAGACTGACCGTGGCCGGCCGCACCGACGCGGGGGTGCACGCCCGCGGCCAGGTCGTCCACCTGGACGTGCCCGCCGCAGCCTGGTCCGATACGGCGGACCGGGCCGCTTCGAGGCTGGCCGCGGTGCTGCCCGCCGACGTGAGGGTGCGCGCGATGGGCGCGGCGCCCGCCGGGTTCGACGCGCGGTTCTCCGCGCTGTGGCGCCGCTACGCCTACCGCGTCTGCGACGACGAGACCGCCGCGGACCCGCTGCGCAGGCACGAGACGCTCTGGTACTTCCGTCGGCTCGACCTGGCGGCCATGAACCAGGCTGCGGCGTGCTGCCTCGGGGAGCACGACTTCGCTGCCTTCTGCCGCCGGCGCGAGGGCGCGACCACGGTCAGGACGCTGCGCACCCTGGCCTGGCGCCGTGGCGATCGCGGCACCGCGATCGCCACCGTGGTGGCCGACGCCTTCTGTCACAACATGGTCCGCTCGCTGGTCGGCGCGCTGCTCGCCGTAGGCGAGGGCCGGCGGCCGCCGGACTGGCCCGCCGCGGTGCTGGCTGCCGCGGTCCGCGATCCCGCCGTCCGCGTGGTCCCGCCGCACGGCCTGTGCCTGGAGGAGGTCGGCTACCCCCCGGCGGAGGAACTGGCCGCCCGGGCCACCGCCACAAGAAGGGTCCGCACCCTCAGCTAGCGCCGCGTTCCGCTTAGACCGCTCCGTTCAGGCCTTTCCGGTCAGCATCCGGGTGCTGAGGTTGATGTTCGCGCTGCCGGTGACCAGGTTTCCGGCGAACTGCTCGAGCGCCTGCCGCTGGGCCGAACCCGACGGCGACTTCAGGCTGGTGAACTCGGCCCACATCAAGATCAGGTAATGGCCCTTGACCTCGGCCTGCACCACCCCGGTCCCGGTGCCCAGCTTGCTGGTGGCGCCCTTCTTGCCGGCCAGCGGCGCGATGATCTCCTGCGGCCCGGTGGCCTGGCCGGCCTTGGCGGCGGCGCTCGAGCTGATCAGGTTGATCACGCCGACGGTGCCCATCATCGTGCCGTCACCCGAGATGTAGCTCGCCCGCAGCACCTGGGTACAGTGCCCCGCCTGCAGCGCCGCCTGCAGATTCGTGCCGTACACCGCCAGCGAGCAGGTCTTGGTGAGGCTGGCCGCCGTCCTGACGTAGGACGCGCCGTTGAGCACGAACTGCGGCGGGTAGAGCCCCGCGATGGTCAGCGGCTCGGGGTCCTCGGCCCGGGTTCCGATGTGCTGCCACTTGCCCAGGGCCTTGCTGAAGCCGGGCGAGCCCGGCGCCGTGGTGGGCAGCCGGAGCGTGGCCGGCACCGGCGCGTTGACCCGCGGCTCGTACAGGAACTTGTAGCCGGCGAATCCGGCGCCGGCCAGCAACACGGCCGTGGTGGCCAGCCACGCGACCCGGGACCGCAGGCGGCGCTTCGGCCGGCCGCCGTTCGAGCGGCGCCCGCCCGCCCGGCCCTCGCCGACCCGGCCCTCGCCGACCCGGCCGTCGCGGCGCCGTCCCGGCGCGGCGGCCTGCTCGGCGGTGTCCGCCTGGTCCAGGTGTTCGACGACGCCGATCGCGCCGAAGATATAGGTGTCCTCGCCCGTGAACGGCTGGCTTGGCGTGTGCCAGGGACCGAACTCGCCGGTGGGCGGTTCGGCCTGCTCGCGTCCCGGCCCGAATTCCCGGGCCGGCGTCCGCGCCCGCTGCGGGCCCGTGCCCAGAGTGTGCCGCGGGCCGGTGCCCAGGGTGTGCTGCGGGCCCGTGCCCAGGGTCTGCTGCGGGCCGGTGGCGAGGACCTGCTGGGTGCCGCTGCCGCTGCCGCGGTCGTCCGCCGGCCTGCCGCCATAGTTCGAACCGTCGGCGTCGTCCGGTGACGGCCAGGCCGCCGACGGCCAGGGCGGCTGGCGGCGCGTGTCCGCGGCCGAGCGGGAGCGTCTCGCGCCCTGGTGATCCATACGTCGAGAGTAGCGTTCTGTTTCGTTCCGTTAGGCTGGACGCGCAACTTTCCCGCGCTCATGTAGCCGGACGGCGACGGACGGTGAGGCCGCGTCCGCGCGAATGCGGCGCCGCTTTGGCATCGCTGCGTGGGACGGAGTATGCTGCATTGGCGTCATGCGCGACGGGGCATGCACGCGGTGTGCCCTCCGTCCGCGCGTTCGCGCGGCGCGGTGCGCCCGCGGTGCGTCCCCGGGCGGCCCTCACCAGCAGGTGCAGGCCGGAGAAGATCACGATACATACGCGAAGGCTTAGGACTGTGCGCACATTCAGCCCGAAGGACAGTGACATCACGCGGCAGTGGCATGTCATCGATGCTTCCGACGTGGTGCTCGGCCGCCTGGCCAGCCACGTGGCGGTGCTGCTCAGGGGCAAGCACAAGCCGATCTTCGCCCCGCACGTGGACACCGGCGATTTCGTGGTCGTGGTCAACGCGGCGAAGGTGGCGCTGTCCGGCAGCAAGCTCGAGCAGAAGCACGCCTACCGGCACTCCGGTTACCCGGGCGGCCTGCGGTCGGTCTCGTACGCCAGCCTGATGGCCAGCAACCCCGAGCGCGCCGTGGAGAAGGCCGTGCGGGGCATGCTGCCCAAGAACGCGCTCGGCCGCAAGACGCTGCGCAAGCTCAAGGTGTACGCGGGCCCGGACCACCCGCACCAGGCGCAGCGGCCGCAGCCGTACGAGATCACGCAGATCGAGCAGTAGATCCAGCAGAGGAAGCACGAGGAAGAGACCGTGGCTGAGCCCACTGGCACGACCACCAGCGTCGAGGACGACGCCGAGTACGCCGGCTACGCCGACGACGAGTTCGGCGCGGACGTCCCGTCGGAGTACACGACAGAAACCGCACAGGACGCTCCGGCGCGGGCTGTCGCCCGGCGCCCGGTGGTCACAGGCAACGCCTCGGGCACCGGCCGCCGCAAGGAGGCCATCGCCAGGGTCCGCATCCTCCCGGGCACGGGCCAGTGGCTCATCAACGGCCGGACGCTCGACGTGTACTTCCCCAACAAGGTGCATCAGCAGCTGGTCAACGAGCCGTTCGTGACGCTCGGCGCGGAGGGCAAGTTCGACGTGGTGGCCCGGATCTCCGGCGGCGGCGTCACCGGGCAGGCCGGCGCGCTGCGCCTCGGCGTGACCAGGGCGCTGACTCTGGTGGACCCGGAGAACCGCCCGGCGCTGAAGAAGGCCGGCTTCCTGACCAGGGACGCCCGGGTCAAGGAGCGGAAGAAGTACGGGCTGAAGAAGGCCCGGAAGGCGCCGCAGTACTCCAAGCGGTAAGCGCCTCGCTGCGAGGCTGTCGAGCACGTGTAACGTACACGAGCCCCATGCATACGGGCCCAGTGCATGCAAACCCAATGCACACAAGCCAATGTGTACAAGCCCCAATGCGTACAAGCAGAGTGCAGCGAGCGGGGGAGCGACATGGGTGAAGCGGGGCAGCGTAGTCGGCTGTTCGGTACGGACGGTGTCCGGGGCGTGGCCGGCGAGGAGCTGACCGTGCGCCTGGCCATGGACCTCAGCGCGGCCGCGGCCGTCGTCCTCGGCCGCCAGGCGGACACGACCGGGCGCCCGGTGGCGGTGGTGGGCCGCGACCCGCGCCTCTCGGGTGAGTTCCTGGAGGCGGCGGTGGTGGCCGGGCTGGCCAGCGCGGGCGTCGACGTGCTCAGGCTCGGGGTCATCCCCACGCCCGGAGTGGCCTACCTGACCGGAGCGCTGGACGCCTCCTTCGGCGTCGTCATCTCGGCCAGCCACAACCCGGCCGCGGACAACGGGATCAAGTTCTTCGGCCGCGGCGGGGTTAAGCTGCCCGACCCCACAGAAGACGCCATCGAGGCCCGGCTGAAGGAGGGCCCGCCCGGGCAGCCCGCGCAGTTCGGCCGGGTCAGCGACGCCACCGCGGAGCACGAGCGGTACCTGGACCACCTGCTGGCCACTCTGCCCCAGGGCCCGCAGCCGCCGCTGGCCGGCCTGCGGATCGTGGCCGACTGCGCGCACGGCGCGGCCTACCGCATCGCGCCGCAGGCGCTGCGCCGGGCGGGGGCCGACGTCATCACCATCGGCGCCGATCCCGACGGCCTGAACATCAACGAAGGCTGCGGCTCCACCGCGCTCGGCGCGCTGTCCGCGGCGGTCGTCGCGCACGGCGCGGACGCGGGCATCGCCTACGACGGCGACGCCGACCGGTGCCTGGCGGTCGACGCGGACGGGCAGTCGCTCGACGGCGACCAGATCCTGACCGTGCTCGCCACCGAGATGAAGGAAAACGGCCGGCTGGCGGGCGACGCCGTGGTGGTCACGGTGATGTCCAACCAGGGCTTCCACGTGGTCATGCGCGACGCCGGCATCACGGTGGTCGAGACGCCGGTGGGGGACAAGCACGTGTCCGCGGCCATGCGGGACGGCGGCTACGTGCTCGGCGGCGAGCAGTCCGGCCACATCATCATGCTCGAGCACGCCACCACCGGCGACGGCGTGCTGACCAGCCTGCACCTGCTCGCCTCGGTGAACCGGCACGGGGTGCCCATGGCCGCGGCCGCCAAGATGATGCCGAAATACCCTCAGGTCCTCGTCAACGTGCCCGGTGACGCGTCGCGGCTCGGCCCGGGGGTCGACGCGGCGGTCCGCCGCGCGGAGGCGCAACTGGGCGGCGACGGGCGGGTCCTGGTCCGGCCGAGCGGCACCGAGCCCAAGATCAGGCTGATGATCCAGGCCAGAGACGCGGCCCTGGCCGAACGCGTCATCAGCCAGCTCGCGGACGAGGTCCGGCTGGCTCTGTTGGTTCCGGGGGGGACGACCCCGCAGAACCTTCCGCGCACGGGGGGGTCCACCCCCCCGTACCCCCCCGGCCCCCCCGGGGCTCTGGCGGGCCAGTAGGCGGTCCCATGCGAGACGCGTACCAGGTCGACGCCGTGCGGGCGGCCGAACAGGCACTGATGCGGACCGTCCCCGACGGGGCGCTGATGGCCCGGGCCGCCGCCGGGCTCGCCTCGGTGTGCGCGTCCCTGCTGGCCAGGTACCCGGGGCAGGTGTACGGCAGCCGCGTGGTCGTGCTGGCCGGCAGCGGGGACAACGGCGGCGACGCGCTCTACGCCGGGGCCCGGCTGGCCGGCCGCGGCGTAGCCGTCACCGCGATCGCGGCCGCCCCCAGGATCCACCCCGGCGGTGCCGCCGCGCTCCGCGCCGCCGGCGGACGCCTCACGGCCGCCGCCGCAACAGACGCGGACACAACGGACGCGGACACAACGGACACGGCGGCGGCCGAAGCGGCCATCGGCCGCGCCGACCTGATCCTCGACGGCCTGCTCGGCATCGGCGGCCGGGGCGGCCTGCGCGAGCCGTTCGCCGCCCTGTCCCGGCAGGCCGAAGACGCCCGCCAGGCCGGCGCCACCGTGGTCGCCGTCGACCTGCCCAGCGGCATCGACGCCGACACCGGCGCGGTGGGCGGGCCGGCGGTCCGCGCCGACGTCACCGTGACCTTCGGCGCGCTCAAGCCCGGGCTGCTGATCGACCCGGGGGCCGGCCACGCGGGCACCGTCGAGCTCGTCGACATCGGCCTTGGCCCGTACCTGAAACCGGCGCCTGCCGCCGCGGCGCCGCAGCGCGACGACATCAGCGGCCTGCTGCCCAGGCCCGGGGCCGAATCGGACAAGTACCGCCGGGGGGTCCTCGGCCTGCTGGCCGGCAGCGACCGTTTCACCGGGGCGGCGCTGCTCGCCACCGGCGGGGCGGTGCACGGCGGGGCGGGCATGGTCCGCGTGGTCACCGCGAACGCCGCGGCCACGCTGGTCCGCCAGGCCTGGCCCGAAGCCGTCATCACCACGCACCCCGACCAGGGCGACTGGGACCTGCTGGGTTCGGCCGGCCGGGTGCAGGCCTGGGTGGCCGGACCGGGCATGGGCACCGGCCGGGACGCCGTGGCCCGGCTCACCGCGATCCTGCGCACCGAACTCCCCGTCCTGGTCGACGCGGACGGCCTGACCATCCTGAGCCAGCACCAGGGCCTGCTGCCACGCCCGGCGCCCACCCTGATCACGCCGCACGCCGGCGAGCTGTCCCGGCTGCTCGGCACCGACCCGGCCAGCGTGGAGGCGCGGCGGCTCGAGCACGCCCGCCGCGCCGCGGACACGCTCGGCGTCACGGTCCTGCTGAAGGGCTCCACGACGGTCATCGCCCCGCCGGACGGCCACACGGTCCTGGTGAACCCCACCGGCACCCCGTGGCTGGCCACCGCGGGCAGCGGCGACGTGCTGTCCGGGCTGGCCGGCGCGCTGCTCGCGCAGGGCCTGACGCCCGCCCAGGCGGGCCTGGCGGCCGCGTACCTGCACGGCCTGGCGGGCAGGCTCGCCGCCGCGGGCCCCGGGTCCGGCGACGGCACAGGCGAGGCCCCGATCGGCGCCTCCGATGTGGTCCGGGCGCTCCCGGCCGCGTTCCGGAGCCTATGAGTGGCCATGGACCGGGAAGCCCACGTCGACCTCGGCGCGATCACGACCAACGTCGCGGCGCTGTGCGAGCTGGTGCGCGGCAGCCAGGTGATGGCCGCGGTGAAGGCCGACGGGTACGGCCACGGCATGGTCCCGGCCGCCCGGGCCGCGCTGGCCGGCGGGGCCGGCTGGCTGGGCGTCGCCGACCTGGCCGAGGCGGTCGCGCTCCGCGAGGCGGGGATCGCCGCGCCGGTGCTGTGCTTCATGACGTTCGGCGATCCCGTCGAGGCGATCGCGCGCGACGTCGACGTCACGGCCGGATCGGCCGCCTACCTCGCCACGGTCGAAGCCGCGGCGGCCCAGGCCGGCGTGCAGGCCCGGCTGCACCTCAAGGCCGACACCGGGCTGTCCCGCGGCGGTGCCACCCCGGCGGACTGGCCGGGCCTGCTGGAGGCCGCCCTGGCCGCCCAGGCCCGCGGCGCGGTCCGGGTGGTCGGCCTGTGGTCCCACTTCGCCTGCGCCGACATCCCCGGCCACCCGTCGGTCGCCGCGCAGCTCGCCACCTTCGCCGAGGCGGTCGCGGCGGCGGAGAAGGCCGGCGTCACGCCCGAGGTCAGGCACATCGCCAACACCGCCGCCGCGCTGACCGTCCCGGAGTCCCGGTACGACCTGGTGCGCTTCGGCGGGGCCATCTACGGCCTGTCCACCCTGCCCGGCGGCGCGCCGTCGTGGCTGCGCCCGGCGATGACGCTGCGCGCCCGCTTGACCATGGCCAAGCGGGTGCCCGCGGGCACCGGGGTCTCCTACGGTCACCGGTACGTGACCTCCCGCGAGACCACCCTTGGCCTGGTGCCGCTCGGCTACGCGGACGGGGTGCCGCGGGGCGCGGCCGGCCAGCCGCTGGTCAGCGCGCGCGGCCGCCGCTGGCCGATCGCGGGCACCGTCTGCATGGACCAGTTCGTCGTCGACTTCGGCGACGAGCCGGTCGCCGCGGGCGAGGAGGTGGTGCTGTTCGGCCCGGGGGACGACGGGGAACCGACCGCACAGGAGTGGGGCGAGGCCCTCGGCACCATCTCCTACGACATCGCGACCGGCATCGGGGCCAGGGTCCCGCTCACCTATCCGGCTGGTGGCCATTGATTTTCCCGAACGGGCCCGGTTCTTCGCCCGCCGAACTCCGTATCGCCACCGACGAGCAGATGCGCGACCTCGGCCGCCGCCTGGCGGCGCTGCTGCGCGCCGGTGACCTGGTGATCCTGGCCGGGCCGCTCGGCGCGGGCAAGACCACGCTGGTGCAGGGCATCGGCGCCGGCCTGGGCGTGCGCGGCCCGGTCACCTCGCCGACCTTCGTCATCGCCCGGGTGCATCCCGTCGCGGCCGGGCCGGGGCCCGGGCTGGTGCACGCGGACGCCTACCGTCTGGGCAGCATCGGGGAGGTGGACGACCTGGATCTGGACACCGACGCGGCCAGCGCGGTCACGGTGGTGGAGTGGGGCTCGGGTCTGGCCGAAGGCCTCGCCGAGGACCGCCTGGAGATCTCGATCGAGCCCGATAGGGACGGTGACGTGCGGACGGTCCGGATAAATGGCCACGGCGCGAGATGGCATGGTGCGCTCACCGGCGCCGTAGATCGTTTATAGTTCCGCTGTACTGACGCTCACTGGTCCCAGTTTCGCGTATCGCGCCGTTACGTACGGTACCCCGATCCCGGAGGCGCGCCGTGCCCGAGCATGAGTTCCCGCCGCCTCGCCCTCCGGCCAGGCCGTACCGTCCTGGCCGCGACGACGAGGACCCGCCGCCGTGGGCCAACCTGCCGCCGGCTGAGGAGGCGCCGCCGGCCGAGCCGCGCCCTGCTTATTCCCGGCCGGGCGGCCGGGCGCTGCGGGCCGCGGCGCGCAGGCGGCGCCGGTGGGTTGTCATGGCGGGCGGCGTGGTGATCGTGGCCGGGGCGGTGCTCGCGGTGGTGCTGCTGACCGGCGGCCGGCCCGGCCCGGCCGCGGTCACGCCAGGCTCGCTCGTCACCACCTTCCAGCCCGGAGAGCTGCGGCAGGTGCCCGCCGCGTGCCAGGTGGTGCCCGGCGCCACCGTGCAGCAGTACCTGCCGGGCAAGCCCAGGGTAGCCTCCCCGCTGCCGGTCAACGGGTCGGCCGAATCCGCCTGCAACTGGACCATCGACCAGCCACCGGTGTACCGGCTGATGGAACTCAACGTGCTCGCGTACGCGCCGAACGGCCTGGCCAGCGGCGACGGCAGCGCCACCTACGCCGCGACGGACGCCTACGAACTGGCGCTGCGGGACATGCAGGCCCCGCCGAAGGGCTCCCCGGCCCCGCGGGCCACGGTGCGGATCCTGTCCGGGTTCGGGAACGAGGCGTTCAGCGCCCTGCAGGTGTACCGGGTCGGTGGCGCGGTGACCGACGTCGCCACCGTCATGGTGCGCTATCACAACGTGGTCGTGACGGTGACGCTGAACGGGCTCGAGCACTCCAACCACGGGTCGTACGGGCCGGTGCCGCAGTCCGGCCTGGCCACCGCCGCCATGGCGTTCGCGCAGGCGGCCGAGGCCTCGCTGCGCTAGCTCCGGGCATCCCCGCACTCCCGCTAGGCTGGGCGGCGTGCTTGTGGTGGGTTTTGATACCGCGACCCCGGCGGTGAGCGTGGCCTTGCACGACGGGGAGCGGGTCGTCTCCGAGGCGTTCGCCGCCGATGGCCGGCGCCACGGTGAGCTGCTCGCGCCCATGATCGCGAAGGTCATGGCCGACGCGGGCGCGTCACGCGCCGACCTCACCGCGGTCGCGGTCGGCGTCGGCCCCGGGCCCTACACCGGGCTGCGGGTCGGCGTGGTGACCGCCCGGGTGCTCGGCGCCGTCCTCGGCCTTCCCGTGCACGGGGTGTGCTCGCTGGACGTGATCGCCGCCGCGGTGCGCCCCGGCCGGGAGTTCCTGGTGGCCACCGACGCGCGCCGCCGGGAGGTGTACTGGGCCAGGTACGACGCGACCGGCCGCCGCCGGGAGGGTCCCCAGGTCGGCGCGGCGGACTCGATCCCCGGGGCGGCCGAGCTCCCGGCCGCGGGGAACGGGGCGCAGCTCTACCCAGGGGCGTTCGGCGAGGTGACCGGGCCCGCCTATCCCGATGCCCGCACGCTGTGCGCCATCGTCGCGGGCCAGCTCGCCGCGCCGGGCGGCGCGCTGTCCCCAGCCGTGCCGCTGCTGGCCGCGGAGCCGCTGTACCTGCGGCGCCCTGACGCCAGGGAGCCAGGGCCGCCCAAGCGGGTCACGCCGTCGTGAGCGTGCGGCTGCGGGAGATGAAGCAAGCCGACATGGCCGGGATTCTGGCC
>Ga0070708_100002281_pt1 | contig 14840 bp, 12 predicted proteins | sample KBSK5503metaG_FD_65469 | JGI IMG/M metagenome (GOLD analysis project Ga0070708, IMG submission 65469) | Corn, switchgrass and miscanthus rhizosphere microbial communities from Kellogg Biological Station, Michigan, USA - KBS K5-50-3 metaG | ecosystem: Host-associated > Plants > Roots >...
CGTTCGCCCAACTCATCGGTGAGGTACTCCATCACCACCGATTGCAGACTAAAGCTGGCCTGCTGCCCCCGCTCCAACAGCGAGCGCCGCGCGAGCGCCTCCAGCGCCTCCAACACCTGCGCGCGCAGCACCCGGGGATGCAGGACCTGCGAGAGCGTGTCGAGCTTCGTCCACTCGCGCAGCACGGCCAGCCAGGTCAGCAGCAGGTGCTCCAGCGGGCTGAGCCGCCCCACCTGCTGGCGCAGCACGGGTCGGATGCCGTTGAAGATCAGTTCTCCCTCCTCGAGGAAGCGGTCGAGGTCTCCACCGAAGAGGTCGGAGATGGCTTGCGCCACGATCTTGAGGGCCAGGGGATTGCCCGCGTAGCCGTCCACGAGCCGCTGCCAGGCCGCTGGTGTACCGCTGAGTCCCTTGTCGGCAAGCAAGACACGGGCGATCTGGTCGTCCATCCCCCCTAGGCGCAGCGAGCGCACTGGGGGGCGCGTGCCTTCCAAAGGCTCGATCTCCCGAGGCTTCTCGCGGGAGGTGAGCAGCACGCAGCTCTGGTGGGCCGACTCGGCCAGGCGCTCGATCAGCCGCCCGTAGCCCTCGTAGCCCGGCAGGTAGCTGCCTTCAGGGTCACTGCTTTGGAGCAGCGCGTCGAAGTTGTCGAGGACCAGCAGGCAGCGGCTGGCCTGCAGGCGCGTCACAAGCCGCGTGATGCGCTGCTCCAGCGAGGTGGGGAAGTCCGCGGGCGGCGTCTGGGAGAAGAAGGTGAGGCAGTCGGCGACCAGCTCCGAGCATTCGGGGGCGTCCCGCAGGGAGCGCCAGAGCACCGCCTCGAAGTGCGGAGCCAGGCGGCTCCCCAGGTAGGAGGCCAGCATGCTCTTGCCGATGCCGCCCATCCCGAGCAGCGTCACCAGGCGGCAGCGCTCCTCGAGGATCCACTGGGAGAGTTCGGCCACTTCCACCTCGCGGCCCGCGAAGTGGCTCACGTCGAGGGCCTCCACCAGGTTGACACGCGGAAAGGACGCCGACTCGGCGAAAGCAGGAGCCGCGAGCGTCCCGGCCGGTGGGGAAAGCGGGACAGGCGAAAGAGGAGCGAGCAGGTCATGCAGCCAGTCCTCATCCAGCAGCACCTTCTGGTGGGCCGCCTTCCACAGCGCGCGGATCTCCTGCTCCTCGCGCCCCGCGGCAAACGCGTGCTGCTGCATCCCCAGGATAATAAGCTCTTTGAGGCGCTCGGCTTTAGGGTAGCTCAGGCCTCCCTCCCAATCTACGACGGCGCGCCGGGAGGCGCCAAGCCGCTCGGCCAGGCCCACCTGCGAGAGGCCGATGGCAGTGCGCAGCGTCAGCACCAACTGAGCGAAGGCGTAGTCGCGCTCCCGGTACACATGTCTCTTCACGAGCGATCTCCTGATCTGGCGTGACCCGGTGCAGCGACACACTTTGTAAGGAAGGTGCAGTGAGGTGTGCAGTCACACGTCACCTGCTGGACGCTGACTTCAAGAGGACCCATCCGCTACACTGATAACTGTCGGGTGTGCCCGCTGCGTGGGTGAACGCCTGCCTGGGGAGCTGGGACACTGCCACATGGGCCCAGTCCCCCTGTTCTCTTCTCTGCCTCTAGCATACCACATGTGGAGCGAACGCGCGAAGCTGTTTCGCTTTCCGTGATCCCGGCGTCTCCCCACGGAGACGAAAGCTGTGATGGCTCATCCCTCTGCTTTTCTTCACACCCACATCAGGTTGGAATTCACCCGCTTTTATGGAGACCCGAAATAGTAGGGCGAACCCATCAATTGTGCAGAAGTAACCGAGCTGAGGTAGCTCAGCGCAGAGGGCTGCGGAAACTGAGGACGGATCAGTCAGAGATCAATAAGGGGCATACGTTGAGAAGCAGAGGGCGAGGTCTTAGAACCTTTGTTCTACTATACCTAGAACATTTGTACAAATAGTCGAGCGGAACCGACGGGCATCGGCTACTCTGTCACCAATTTTCTACCTCTTCCTTGAGCCGTCTGGAAAACTGTATCAAAAGGTTCAGCACCTTCTTTCTGAGGATGAAACGGCTGCGGGAAGCACTCCTCCTGTCGTGATGAAGCACTGGCGTGCAGGGCCAAAGCACCCGGCATATGGTATTCCCGCTTCCCACTGGCCGACAGTGGTGCACCGTGTGGTGGAGAAGAAAGAACCGCTCCGCACAGTGGCAGCAGCGTATGGAGTCTCACATGAAACGATCCGTCGCCTCATTCGTGCTGCGACGAAAGAGCATGTACAGCAAGAAGCGCAACTGTACCATCTATCATGATGGGTATTCGCATCGTGTTTTCCTTCTCTATTCCAGAACGGATACCTTACATAGCCAACGCTATGATTACCAGAGGCAACGTCTCTTTGCATGTATGAAGGGCCATCCCAACTGCTGTCTGCCCCTGCAAGCAAGGTGGTTAGGGTGGCAGGACCACTGGCGTTGCATTGTGGAGATATGGAACCCGGCCTCGCTGCCATACCCTGAGCATAGCAGGTAAAGACGGGTCACACTTGGACACAAGACGCATGCACTTGGGGAACAGGCAGAGATGCCATCGTGATCTGGACAATCATGGCCTTCCTGCAGGCTTCGAGATCCTGGTAAGAAGGCGGGAAAAGACAGATCGCATCGGCGTAATGCGATGGTGAAAACTGTCTCTTTTGAGAACGGACGTGCTATATAGCCAGCACAGAGGCTGTCGATCACAATCTTGTTAACTTCTGTGGTCTCAGTTCTGACACATCCCCAACAAGTATCTCAACCATCGACTCGAGCAAGATCATCGCGGTATCAAGCAGCGCTACTCTCCCATGCGTGGGTTCGGAAGCGTTGCATCCGCTTCACGTTTCTGCAGAGCGTTCGATGAAGTGCGCCAGTTCTTCCGCGTCCGTACCACCATGAAACAACAGGTTTCTCTGGTGCAACAACGCGAGAGGTTCCGTCAACGATGGGAAGCTTTGAAGACCCTGGTGCTGGTAGCGTAACACACGCGCCTGCAGGGCAGGCGTGTCGAGCAACATCAAGTTGGCTCCTACGCTCTCAGTTCTGACACATCCCCCCTATCATATCCGCACGGCAGCATCCAGGTCCATGTGAGTCTCAACATGGCATCCCATCTGAAGAATGGCCGAACGTGGTGCGCCGTGTCCGTGAGCACCACGAACCTCTCCGCCAAGTTGCCGCTGATTACGGCGTGTCCTACGAGACAGTCAGGCGTTTTCTGCGTACTTCTCACCAGAGAAGAGCAGGATAAGCCTTTTTTATTTCCCCTGCCTATCTTTGAGAGAGAACGCTTGTGAGCGAGATGCGATCTATAACGGTGTAACTCTGCTCATAACGTGTTCACGTAGTGCACCCGTTTGTGTAGCCCGACAATTTCTTCAGCCAAGTGAGTCTGTTTCGTGCTTGCCTCTCACGCACCTTTCCTTGCCTGTTCCTCATGCAATGTCTGTCTATCTGTACAGGGACAGGGCAGTATGGTTCCCTCGTGTGAGGTTGGACCGTCGGGTACAGGAAGAGTGTAGCAGAGGAGGGAGGAATGAACACGGGTCGCACCTGGACCGGGGATGGGAAAAGGCGGCAACACTATAGTTCACTACAGTCGCACTTTTTTGGAGGCAAAAGGAGTTGTCCGTGTGAAACTGCTCAGCGAATTAGCGCGAGTCCACGTAGGATTGCAGGATGGCAGCCGCCTGCTCACCATCTCGTCACACATCCAGGGAACGCCACAGCCCTGGCGGCAACGTGGCTGGCGAGCCATGCAAGAGCTAACGTTAACCTGGGACAAAATGCTCAAAGATATGCGTACATTCTTCACCTCGATGGGCAAGCGCGTGATAAAGCGACAGGCATCATAATAGTTTTGACCTTGTGATGGTCAACATACTTCATCTCAACTGGGTACTGTCCCTGAACCGTTTTCTCTATTTATCTCTCCTGCTGACGGAGTAAGAAGCGTTGGATCTTACCACTTGGCGTTTTGGGCAGTGAGTCGACGAATGCGATCTCACGCGGGTACGCATGGGCCGAGAGCCTCTGCTTGACAAACTGTTCGAGTTCGGTCGACAATTCCGGTGTAGGTTCATAGCCCGGGCGCAACACAACAAACGCCTTGACCAGCTCGGTTCGTTCAGGATCTGGCTTGCCAACCACCGCTGACTCGGCAACCGCGGGATGCTCTATCAAGCAGCTTTCTACCTCGAACGGCCCGATGCGATAGCCCGCCGAGGTGATCACATCGTCTGCCCGACCGACGAAGGTGAAGGTTCCATCGGGACCGAGTTCTGCCGTATCCCCAGTGAGGTAGTAAGGACCCGCACAGCAGGAGGTGGTCTCATGCTGCCAGTACCCTGGAAACCAGTAGAGCGGCGATTGGGCGCGGTCGATAGCGAGCTGCCCACTCCGGCCAGGATCAAGCTCGTGGAACTCTTCGTCCAGCAGAACGGCACGATAGCCCGGCAGAGGCAGACCCATCGAGCCGGGATGACGGGTGGACTGCACCGTGTGATAATTACAGACCACCATGCCCAGTTCGGTCTGCCCATACTGGTCGTAGATGGAACACCCAACATGTTGCTCGAACCAGCGCATAACCTCCGGGTTGAGTGGCTCACCCGCGCTATTGGCCACACGCAGTTGTCCCTTGATCTTTTGGGCTGCCTCTGAACCGGCTGCAAGCAATAGACGGTAGGCAGTGGGTGCGGCAGCCAGGTTGGTAATGTGGTACTTTTCGAGCATATGGTAGGTACTCTCGACTGTAAATGGTCCGTCGTAGAACGTCGTCGCGTGACCGAGCAGCAACGGCCCGACTACAGCATAATAGAGACCATATGCCCAGCCTGGATCGGCGACATTCCAGTACGCATCGTCCTCGCGCAGTCCGATCCCATAGCGCATGTAGGCCATCATGGAGGGCAAGGCTTTCAGTGGCACGGCAACGCCCTTGGCCAGTCCGACGGTACCAGAGGTAAATAGCAGCATGAAAGGGTCATCGGCTTTGCGCATGACTGGTTCAAACGTAGTCCCTTGCCGACTGACCTCATCCCAAAAATTGAAGTCACTCTCCAGCTTATCCGAGGATTTGCCAACAATGGTCATCACCGGTGGCAAACCCGAGATGCCCTCCAGCTTTGATCGGTTCGCGCTATCCGTCACGACAAGGGAGGCACCGCTACGCTCCAGTCGGTACTCGATGGCTTTCGGACCAAAGGCGGTGAAGAGAGTCTGATACACAGCTCCGGCGCGCCAGGTTCCCAGGGCTACCACAAACAGTTCGGGGATACGCGGGAGCAGAGCAGCCACACGATCACCTGGTCCGATGCCTTGCTCGTGTAAGAAGTTGGCAAACTGGGCCGAGAGGGCCTGCAGCTCCTCGAAGGTGTAGGTCGCACTCCGGCCATCTTTACTCTCCCAGAAAAGAGCAGGCTTGTTCACCCCTGCATGCCGGTCGCAACACTCGTAGCAGACATTCAAACCGGCCTGGAGATTCCCAGCGAACTGGGAAGTCAGGTCTTCCAGGCGAAAGGTAGAAAGGAATGGGTCATAGCTCTCGACAAAAGGTGTTGACATAACGTGTCTCCTTTGCGGACGATGTCCGTCCAACACACACATGCTCTTCAGCTTTCAAGGCAAGATGAGCATGGTGAAATCTCACTTGTCAATCCATGAACGGTACCTAGACTGGTAGCAATGCCTCGTAGCGCCATACCCTCTTCCTTGTGCCAATGGATAGGAGCAATTGTCAGTTTGCTCGGTCTGCACCTGTTGTGCCATCGCGTATATCTGAGGAGTGACAGAAGCAGCTTGGTGTCCCTGCATAGCATTCTCCTCAGATTTTCTGCAAAACAATCATATCTGTCATCGTTAAGCGGCGGTCTTGACATCCTTTTCCTCGCCAGCCAGTTGCCATGCCTGCACGCATTGCTTGAGCAGCATAACATTGGTGAGCGGCCCGACGCCACCCGGTACAGGCGTGATCGCCCCGGCGACTTCACGCACGGAGGCAACATCAACATCGCCCACAATGCTGCCATCAGGCAGCGCGTTAATGCCTACGTCGATGACGATCGCTCCGGGCCTGACCATCTCAGCCGTCACCATGCTGGCGCAGCCAGTTGCCGCTACCAGCACATCCGCCTGGCGCGTCAACGCCGCCAGATTCGTTGTGTGCGAGTGGCAGATCGCCACCGTAGCGTGTTTCTGCAACAGCAGCAGAGCCAGCGGCTTTCCCACCACGTTGCTGCGACTGATGACCACCACTTGCCTTCCCTCAAGTGGCGTCTGCGTTCGCTCAAGCATCTCCATCACCGCTGCCGCCGTCGAAGGCAGAAAACCAGGTAGACCGAGGAAGAGATTTGCGACACTGTGCAGGCCGATGCCATCGATATCCTTGCTGGGAGCAATCGTTTCTGCCACCATCTTTTGTGAGAGGTGCGCCGGAAGCGGCATCTGTACAAGAATACCATGTACGGCCTGATCATGGTTCAACTGCACCAGCAGCGCCCGCAATTCGTCGGCTGACGTATTCAACGGTAATTGTTCGAGGCGAGCAGTGATGCCCACATCCTCAGCCATGCGTAGGATCGCCTTGCTATAGACTCGAGATGCTGCGTCACTCCCTACACGCACAATCGCCAGACCAGGAGCCTGCCCCTGTTCCTCCACAGTGTGGCGCACCTCGCCGCGCAACTTCTCCTGGATCTCTGCGCTCATGACCCGTCCATCCAGAACCTCTGCTGTCATGCTCGCTCTCCCACAAGAGTCGTCAAGCGTCGGTTGCCCGCCGTCATGCCATCCAGCCGCGAACTCAACACGTCTCCCAGTTTCGCATCTCTCATCACCTGCACATTGAGGCGTATCATCCAGCAGGCCCCTGCTCCCGCGCTCGAAGCCAGCGTCGCCCCTCTCGCGAGAAGGCATGAGTCCTTTGTACACAAAGTGCTTGCGTGCCAGATGATACTTGCGATCTGCTCCAAAGAAATTCAGCCACATATGCTGCAATTCTTCCTCCCGATACGCTTGCAACGGCTTCCTTGCTTCATCGTTCTTCCGGCTTTGACGCTTTTCTTGCAACATGTCTTCGTAGCGATGGCTGCTAGCAAGCTCTTCTGCAATCTGGCGGATGTATTCACGGAAGCTGGCTGCATCCTCCCCAAAGGCATCATCAAGTAACCTGATCTGGTGCGCAGTTCTGGTGCTGATCGGCAGTAGTGCTTCTGTCAGTTCTTGCGCCTTTTCTCCTCCGACCCGTTTCGGGAGTAAGTAGGTCCAGTATTCCGACCCATACAAATTGCCCATCCCCTTATAATGTGGATTGAGCACAATCCCTTTTCTGGCATAGACAAAATCTGCCGCCAGCGCCAGCAACACTCCCCTGCCGCGGCATTGCCTTGCATGGCAGCGATCACCAGATGGGATTCGGTAGTGATGATATCCCGTACCAGGTCATTCATGGCCTGGATGTTGCGCCAGGATTCGTGTGCCGGGTCAGCAGCAGCTTCAATCATGTTCAGATGAAGACCATTGGACCAGAAGTCTGTGCCGCCCATCAGCACAAGCACTCTGGTGGGTCGCTGACGTACGTGAAGATAAGCTTCTCGCATACGTTGACACTGTTTGGTGCTCATGGCTCCGTTGTAAAACTCAAAATGCAGGTATCCGACCTCCTGCCTTTCCTCATACCAGATCTCACGGTAGGTCCGTCCATGGTAGAGAAAATCTATCGCTATAGGAACCTCTGGAACATGGGCAAGGCGGTCGCCAAGCACCTGGGTTGCCGGTAACTTGAAGAACGGCTCTCCATCGGGGTCTTTTTGCTTCAGATGCGTGATCCACACAGCGCCATCACCTGTTGCGCGGCAGATCGCTCCATTGCGTGTGGCAAGGATTTCTGCAGGTGTCCCTCTGAGCGCATCTTCTTCATGGGCGCCATATAGATAGCACTGCATGCCTAGCACCGTATCGAAGACGCCTGGAAAGCTATCCGCACAACGAATCTTCCTCAGGATGGATGCAGTAGATTCTTGCCAGTCAATAGCCCGATCAGCTTGCTTCATGGGCGGTTGCCAGCGACCTTTGACATCATCCTTGATGTAATCCAGGGGTTCTGGTACAAAGGTGTGGCTCTCAACTTTTGCTATCGTTTCTAACAGTCCTTGAATGGCTGCTTCCGTGACCTCGTGTCGGTAGAGGCCACTCTTGCTCGCGTCTCGCATGGTAAAAGTACGCGAAGCCCAGATATCGCCTGCATCCATGTCAGCGCCTGCTTGCAGGAGCGTGACGCCCCATTCCTCATAAGCATTGAGGATAGCCCAGTCCAAAGAGGATGGTCCCCGGTCTCCTTTTATCCCTGGATGGACGATAAGACACGTATAGTGTTGCCATATGGAGGCAGGAATGACAGTTTTTAACATAGGAGCCACGATCAGATCTGGGTGCTCGCGTTCGACCGCTTCGAGCATGACGTCTTCACTCGAGGCAATCACCACGACAACGGTATGCCCGCGATCGACCAACTCCACAAACGCACGTTGACTTAAGCTATTATGAGCAGTTGTTAAGAAGAGTATTTTCATTGGATATCACTCGCTATTCTTTCTTATCTATTCGTTTTCTATGAAGACGTCGGCCAAGTTGGTTTTTTACGCACAGGTTCGCAGGCAAAAAGAGTGCAGGAACTGCCTATGACTCGAATGCACCGTGCTCTCGCAGTGCTCGCAGCTTCGTCCAGGCAAGCACGTGCACGCTGGAGGAGGACAAGCTCCGCATGTAGGGTTGATCATGATCACCGCCTGAACCGAGTTCTATCTCCAGGCGCTTGACTTCAATCCAACTTGTGCGGTGCTTGTCCCAGAGTTGATCGGTGGTGATGGCCGTTGAGAGCGATCCCTGGTTGGCCCGGATGAGCATTGACTCCAGCTGCTCAGGCGTGGTGGACAGGAAAACGCGAATGTGCTCCTTGGGCACACTACGATACAGCTTCAGAACGCCCAGCACGCCATCAAGCGAGGTGAACAGGCTTGACTTCCAGCGCCAGGTAGTTGATTGACTGCCCCGTAAGGCCATTCGATAGTAGATCATGAAAGACCACGCCTTTCATCAGCAGGGCTGCGCACAACACAGCAGAGAGCCATCTTGACCTGCATGGTCAGAACACTGCTAGCTGAGCCGCCATCACAGGAAATCCATATGGCGTAATACTCGCTCCATGATGGTGCGCCGCAGAACAGAGATTTCCTGCACAGAACTCCACTCCTGTGAGCATACATGCACAATCTCCCTGGGCTTGAGGCCACAGCAAAAGAGCAAATAGGCCAATCGCTGCTCCCGTGCGTTGGGAAGTATTCCCTTGAGGATATCCCAGAACTCACTGTCACACGTCACATCTTCCATGGATGGTTCTCCAGCTGCTCTTGACACAGGCCTCGAGACTTCCCCCGGTCGTTGAGACGTGCGCAGGGTATCCAGGATGGCTCCATGCAGGCTCGCACGCAGTACCTGCAACGCAGCAGCAAGCGTCCTGAATTCCAACTGCCGATTACAAGCAGTCGCTTGCCAGAAGCGCTCAAAAGCTTGTGCGACATAGTTCGCTTCGCTCTCCAGGCGACACGCCAGCGCTCTTTGGGGATGCCGACGAAGCCAATCGTGAACCATCCCTCCGAAGCAGTATTGTACCCATACCCACGCCTCCTGATTGCTTTGCGTGATGGCACGGTGGAACAGCTCAAGGCCATACCTTTCTGTGTACGGTTCACCCCGGCGGTCGTTGTCGATTTCTGCCAGACAGTGTGCAGCGAGTACCGGGAGACGCAATTCACTGGACAGCAATCCTGGTTGAAGAGTAGCAGCAAATTGCTCTTCAAAAATGTTCTTCTTGTGCGCCGTGCAGAGCGATCCGTCATCCACACAGGAAGGATCGATCAGTTCGTAGACCATTGTGATTCTCCTCTCATGAGAGGTTGCAAAATGATTGATACTCTTCACGTAACTGGTGTAGCTCTCCTCTAGTACAACCTATGGCAACTGTAATGCTCTATAGCGGGATTCTGGGAGGAAAACATGACGGGTTCCCATAACCAGAGCTGCTCCTCCCGGTTCTTAGGCTGAACTGGTTCATATGCTTGTCATTTCATCCAGTTATGCTAGTTTTCATTGCTCTTCGTCACGGATGAGCGTTTGCACCTGCTCAGCCAACTCCCGGGTGACTTCAACTCCGTGCTTCTGTTGTGCATGCTCCGCTGCCTGGCGCAGCACCTCCTCCTCGCTCTGGGCATGAATTTCGTGGTCACACTCAAAGCCGACATCTCTGCAGCGTAGAACTTTCATCGTTTGCTCCTTTCATTGCTCATGTGATGAACCTTCCACCGTAGTCTCTACTGTAATAGGCGTGGCCTTGTACTGGGTCGTATAGACGGGACAACATGACTGGGCGACGATGGGGCCTTGCCTTACCTCATCGGAGGGATCACACAGAGTTGTTGCACCAGGCCGAGGAAGTCAGCTTGCACCCAGTTCTCGACCGCCTTGCCGCCCGTAATGCGAAAGATCTCGACGTCCGAAATCGTCGCATGTTTGCCGGTTGGGGGCATGCCCATAAAGGCCCCTTGCTGTGTGCCACTGATGGTGAGGCGTGCCACGATCTTATCCCCCTCTGTGATCAGCTCTTCAACCGTATAATGCAGGTCAGGGAAAGCTTGTAAGGCCATGCTCACGAATTGTGTGACGTGCTGGATATCACCACCTGTTAGACCGAGTTGGGAGGCCGAGTGATTGACGAAATTGGGTGCCATAACCTCATCGATGGTGGTCACATTGCTCTGATGAAACACCTTTTCATAGAAACGGCGCATGAGGGCCTTGTTCTCTTCGGTGGATATAGCAGAAATCCCTTTCTTCTCCAGGTACGTACTTTGTCACACTACCTTTGACTCAGTGTTTTGCTGTTCCAAGTCTAGCAGGCCAGATGGCTTCGGCGCATCGCATGAATAGGCTATTTTTTCAATCTGGAAATCGTGATCAGGCAGAAGTATTCTTACGTGAACGAGTGATCTGAAAAGGGTATCGCGAGCACAAAGGGAGGTTTTTCTGGAGTGGAGGGGGTACGAGAATCCAGCGATGGAATATGGAGAGGAAAGGGATGGTCAAAGCAAGTGCTGTTCAATCGCATAGCGGGTCACGCTGCTGCGCGAGTTCACATCGAGCTTCATATAGATCGACCGCACGTGGGCATGGACGGTATGCGAGCTGAGGATCAGCCGTTTCGCAATCTGGGGGTTGGTCATGCCCTGTGCGAGCAGGCGTAGCACCTCTACCTCACGGGCCGTCAGCCCGTCGGGATAAGTGGGTGCTGGTTTCACTGGTGGAATCGAGGACGGTGCTGATAGGAGTGGCTGAGGGAGCGTTACCGGTCCCTTGGCGGCGAGGGCTTGCTCCGGAGTCATTGCACGTCCCTCGGTCCACACGGTAGCGAAGATCTGCTCACCAAGATGCATGCGGACAGCTGCCGTCGCTGCTTCATAGCCCGCACGTTCGAAAGGTGGCATGGGAGCGCCAATCGTGTCGCGCAAGGCCGCAGCCGCTCCCCAGAGCCGTGTAGCCCACACAGGCTCTCCCTGTGTCCCGACCACCCCCGCCAAACCTTCCAGGCCCAAGGCAATCAGCACCTTGTCACCCACCTCTCTGGCTAAATCAAGGCTCTCTTGATACAGTGTGCGTGTCATCAACTGGTCGTGCTCCGTCTCGGCCACCTTCGCCAAGATGGTGAATGCTTGGCTCATAATCCAACGATGCCCAACCTCACGGCAGAGCTGCACGCTCACTTTCGTGATAGAGCGCGCTGTAGTCACATCGCCTCGCAGCAGAGCCACCTGCCCCAGGAGCATGGAAGCTTCGGCAATTCCCCACTTGTCTTCTATCTCCCTGAAGAGCGAGAGACTTTCCTCGAGCAACGGGCGTACCATTGCCGCATCGTGTTGGGAAGCAAGGAGCATCTCTGTAAAATGACAGAGCGAAAAGGCGATGCCCCTCTTGTTTCCTAGCTCCCTTTGCCTCGCCAGATTCTCCTCGAACAATATTCGTCCCTCAGCATAGTTGCCCTGTCTGCCAGCCGTGATCCCCAGGTACATGAGTGACCAGGCGATACCACTCTTGTCATCTACCTGCCTGAAGAGCGTCACCGTCTGCTCCATCAGTGCGCGTGCTAAGGCAGGGTCGCCTTTCAGCCATGCAACCCATCCCAAGAGATAGAGGGTTCGTGCGGTGTCCTCGGTGTCTCCAAGCTTCTGGCACAATGCCAGGCTCTCCTTGCATACGGCGTCGACCCGGTCATAGTCGTCCTGGATGACAGCCACGTGTCCTATAGCGATGAGCGCCTTGACATGCCCTACCGACACGATTCCCACGCTCCCTGCCAATACCTTCTCTAGAAAGGCCCGTCCTTCGCTCAAGTACCCCCGCACCTGCCAGAACCGTCGCAGTGCTCCGCCCAACCGCAAAGCGAGTTCCCAGTCGTGGCCTGTCTCCTCTCGTTCGAGCGACCACACCATTGCCGCTCGCACATTGTCATGATCTTGCTCTAATCGCTCCGACCACACCGCTTGTTTGGGACCTTCCCACTCAGGCTCCGCTTCCTCTGCCCGCCTCAGGTAGTAGGCAGCATGGGCCTGCCGAGTCGCTTCTTCCTCGCCATGCAATGCCAGGCGTTCCAACCCATACTCGCGAATCGTTTCCAACATGATGAGCCGTGGTGCTTCCCCATCGCGCTCCCTTTGCTGCACCAGGCTCTTGTCGAGCAGGGACGCGATGTCCTCAAGCACCGAGGAGGAGTGTTCGCCGTCCTCCTGAAGGCCCTGGCACACCGCTTCGGCAGCCTCAAGGGTGCAACCACCAACGAAGACCGAGAGCCACCTGAACAGCCGCTGCTCCTGGGCAGAAAGCAGGTCGTAGCTCCACGCCAGGGTGTTGCGCAGCGTATGCTGGCGCACTGGAGCATCCTGGACCCCAGCCGTCAAGACCTGTAAGCGGTGACTCAGCCGTGCCAGCAAGGCCTGCGGAGAGAGCAGCTTGATGCGCGCTGCGGCCAGCTCAAGCGCCAGCGGTAAGCCATCTAGGCGCAGGCAAATCTCCGCAATGGTTCGGGCATTACCAGCTGTGAGTTGGAAGTCCGGCTTGATGGCCTGTGCACGCTGGACGAAGAGGGCCATCGCCGCATACTCCAGCAAGGTCTCGTCCTCCGTCAGATGTTTTGGGTCAGGGACAGCGAGAGGATGTACAGGAAAGACATATTCGCCGGAGACGCGTAACCTGAGGCGGCTGGTCAGGAGCAGTTTCAGCTCAGGACAGGCTTGCAGGAGTTCGACCACGAGTGGAGCAGCCGTGTTCACCTGCTCAAAATTATCCAGCAGCAGCAACAGGTGTTTGTCACGCAGAAAGGCTTTCAGCTGTTCCAGGGGTAACCAGCCTGCAGTTTCCTTGAGCTCAAAGGCCTGTGCTATCGTAGGGAGCACCAGGTCGGGTTCCCTGATAGCTGCCAGGGAGATAAACGAGACCCCATCGCCGAAGTCTTCAAGCAGGTCTGCAGCGATCTCGAGCCCCAGGCGCGTTTTGCCCACGCCGCCCGGACCGGTGAGGGTCAGCAGGCGGACCTCAGGACGTCGTAGGAGAGCGACCGCGCTTGCCGCATCCTGCTCGCGTCCAATCAGCGGGGTAAGCGGGACAGGTAGACGATGTGTTGGCGCTGGCTCAGGTTCCCTGAGTCGCTCAGCTACAGCGCTTGTTGTGGGAAAAGTGAGAATGGAGGTCGAGTGAACCTGTACAGCTTTGTCTTTAGACACTCGCTGGAGTTGAGGAGTCCTGCCTAGCTGTGCTTCTCCTGCTCGCTCAAAGACGTCTGCGGTCGCGTTGAGACGTTGGAGGGTCAGGTCTGCTGACTTGCCGAGATAGAAGCTGTGCCGCTTGCCTCGAATGCGCTGGTAGGCATACCAGTACCATCCTCCCGGCCGCTGTTCCTTGCGCGCAGTAAAGGTCATGCGGGGAGTTTCAAAGGTAAACGTATGCTGCTGCTCTAACCAGCTATACCACTCAGCCGTCCCAATGCTGATGGTATCGGTAGAGGTGTTCTCTGCACTCTGCTGTTGCAAAGAGCCTTCGCGGACCTTGGGAATGCTACGAGCCATCGTCCATTCCTCCCTGAGCATGCCAGTTACGCAGGAGTTACACTGATAGCTTAACCATCTGCATGTCACCTGTCAATAGTCACATCTATAGCAGGCTGGTGCGACAGGAGGAATGAGCAAAGATGGTGTCTTTTAGCGTTTCAGCAAGAAATATTATTTATAGAATCGACGGATGTCAGCTTATCCTCGAGAGGATCAACGTAATAGGTAGACATAAGCGACCAGTTCATCTTGACAATATATGAACGATTTCATGTTCTATCTCTATTATGCAAGGATGGATGTACCGAGTAGCTAGCAGAGGTGGCCTCAGCTGAGCAAGAAGCGCGACTTCCTCCCCAGCATGTGTCCCCGTGAGTGTGTGCCACACAGCCTTCTTCTCTAAGAGCAAGGGAAGAGGTAAAAAAGATGTTCCCAAGACCCTTCTCGGGCCTTGGGAACGTTCGCGGAATCGAACCGGAACCGACGGGCATCGAGCCACCGGTCGCCCCTGTCATTCGTCCCTCTTGAAGAGCTTTTCCCAGGCAGAAATGATCTACCTGTGTATAAACACCCGACCGTCGAACCCTCGTATGAGCAACGCTGTCCGCGTTCAGATCCTCGTTGGAAAATACCTGTTGCTCAATGGCCAACCGTTCTTCATCGGATTGACCAGG
>Ga0070708_100002283_pt1 | contig 14835 bp, 9 predicted proteins | sample KBSK5503metaG_FD_65469 | JGI IMG/M metagenome (GOLD analysis project Ga0070708, IMG submission 65469) | Corn, switchgrass and miscanthus rhizosphere microbial communities from Kellogg Biological Station, Michigan, USA - KBS K5-50-3 metaG | ecosystem: Host-associated > Plants > Roots >...
GTCTAAAGGCAACTATACGGAAGCGGCTAACGCTCTCGGTTTGCATCCAAACAACCTGCACCGCCTGATTCGCTCGCTGGATTTGAAAGCCGCGATTGGGAAGTAGACTGGTTCTGCCGAATTTGGAAGCTGCTTTAGAAGCTGCTGTTGCGTCGTTCCTCATGCCGAGACCCGACCGCGCAACCCGGTTTGAGAGTACACCCATACTCTTGCTGGTTTTGTTGTTTTAGGAAGGCGTTTAGACACCGGGCGGTAAGCTCTGGTCCTCTACAATTCCGAAAAGGGAAGCTCCAACGCAACTGGCCTTGGGCCCCATGCCAAATCTTGAAAACGCCGTCCACAGTGATTTGCGAGCGCTTTTGAACTCTGCGACGGTGATCACTCCGGTTTGTTGCTGAGCGTCCAGGGCGCGCAGGATGGCATCTCGCGCATCCAGAAAACTGGGATTCGCCGGCGTTAGTTTAAAACCGTCAACCACTAGCTGCCAACTCAGCAAGTAGCCCTTTCGCTTATCGCCTAACCCCTGGTTAATGTCTCTGTTCATTTTCATCAGAGCGGCACACCAGATCTCGCCGATAGCGTGTTCGTCTGAGCCGTCATAATCTCCCGGCTTGCCAATCTGGCCAAAAGATCCCGGGTAATTGTCATCGTAGGGCGCGAGACGAATCCCGCCCGGATTGTTGACCACCCAATCTCCCGTAACCGTTTTTTCGGCGTTGAGAAAGAAATTTTGTATCGTTAGCGCGAAATAGTCGCTCCATCCTTCCCCCATGCCTCTGCTTTGCGGTTGTTGCAGAGCGTGCGCATTGAGTTGAGCACCGACAAGACGGTTTGAGACCCCGTGAGTGAACTCATGAAAGACGACATCCGAATCGAAAGCGGTATGCCGATTTACCCCAGCCACGAGTCCCATATTCATAAGACCCTGAGTCCCATCGGCGAGGGTTAACATATTGGCGGTTCCTGTTACCGTGCCGGCGTGGGCGCGAGCGAGCACGGGATCGCCGCCCGTGCCCATTCCAGAGAAATTGACTTTCTGAAAGTTGCCCGAAGCCTCATCGAAGCCCAGCATAAAGAAGAAGTCGTGCATAAAGTTACAGAAGTAAAAAATGTTCAGCACTTTCTGATCATCCCCTTGCGGTTGATTGGGATCGAAAGTCAGAACGCCATTGCTGAGCGCTCCCTGAAGCGAGTTAAGCGAGGTTCCCAATACGGCGACGGTGTTATTTCCGACCGTGGCCTGGCCATCGACCCAGGCAACTGGAAAGCCATTGGGCAGGTTCGGGGGCGTCGGCTGGATCGGGTAATCGGCGAGCGGGCGCGGAAAATCGACAATCTGCCGCTGCGGATTGATTCCCGGATTATGGGTCCAAACATTTCCCCGTACTTGGGTGGCCATCTCGCTGGACGTCTTCTGACAATAGAGCACCTGGGGAGCATCCTTAACCGCAGTTCGAGAATCCGCTTCGACGATCACAGCATATTGCTCTGTCAATTCAGGCATGCTGATGATGAAATGCCATCCCAATCTTGTCACGGGTCCCTGATAGAAGAACACGAGATGTGCTGGTATCGACTCTCCAAAGGGCCCCTGGTCAAGAACCAAAGATTGGGATGGTGAGGAAGTCTTACCGAGGACTTTGGGTTTATAGTTCTTGACGTCTATCGCCTGTTCGGGAACGATCTGCTTGGTCCAGGCATCCCTGCGCCCGCTCGGCGAAGCCAGATAGTTGGCGGCGGCGATCGCGGCGTCTTCCACGGACACGGAAGGTAACGTCTCCAGATCCATTCCAAGATCGCCGACGCTTGCCCCAGAGACATTTTGGATAGCGCCGGTATTGTCGAACGACACGGCGCGCTCCATCTGGAAAATCGGAATGCCGTGATATTTCTGCTGTAGATTAACCACGCGTCCTCCAGTGCTGGTTTCCTTGACGTGCGGATCTGGATCAAACTCCGGCACCTCGGCCGGCGCGAATCCCAGAGCTGGGGCGGCGATTCGCACATGCTCGATCGCGCGCGCGATAAGACTCTGCGCGGTTGGTTCGGGAGTCGGCATGAGCTCGAGTTCACTGGCCGCATTGACCGATCGCAAATTAATAGGACTGCCGGTAAAGGGGTTCATCCGTTCTATCTTAACTTCATGATCCCCTGGCAGGGCTGATGAAACCGAAGCTGTCGCTACAGCGGCAAAGTTACTTACGTCCCGGCGGAAACTATAATCTCTGGTATCCAGATCTCTTGGCATCACTAATCTCTCCTCTTTGTACTAGTTGAGTCACCACCGCGAGAGTGTCAGATCGCTTGAGACTGCGGAGCACCGCCTCTCAGGGATTCTCGTTGGCGAGTTTCTTAATATCCCGTGCCTTTTTGTATCCCTGATACACTGTAAAAGTGTTAGAGGCTTTCGATGCGCCGCGCAGATCGTACAGAACATACTCGACAATCGAGCCGCCACTGTGAGAAATTCTCGGGCCGATGAACACATCCGTGATTAAGTTTCTCTGAACCTTGTTATTGCCGCCCGCGCTCAATACTTTCAATTGCAGCCAATAGGCGTTATTGCATACCAATTGTCCGGCTGGGTTTTCAGTGCATCCAAGGGCGTCGGTGAGGTTTTCCGACTGTAGATACAACGTGAGCGAATTTAATCCGGTACCGCCATCAACTTTGATTAACTCATCCGTGAGCTTTGCGAACTGACTGTTCAGCGCCTTCAATCTGCCGAGAGATTCCTTCTTCTGCGCTCGCAACGCCTCTTTATCGCCGGGACCTAATACTGCCTCTTTTTCGGATTCCGTTAGCGGGCTGCCCTTTGCCGCTTGGGCAGCCGCCAAGTTCGCCCGCAACACTAACTCTTGCGGAGTCATCAGGGCGTTGATTTCTAATGGAGTGAGTGGCGGCTGTCCCGCAGCCGCGCGGGCAGCGTTGGCCGCTGCAATCTTTCTCTCAATCGAAGTCTCGACTTGCGGCAATATCTGGCTGTACAAATCATCGAGACTTTGCTCAATTTCACTCTTCAGACTCTTCGCCTCCAGGATCTTTCCCGGAAGCGCGACCTTTTCGTCTTGCAACTTCTTGATGCGAGTCTTCAGGTCTGCTATCCGTTCAGCCGGAGTTGGATGGGGCCGCTTCCAGCCGATTTGTTTCAGAGTGTCAATTTCCACAAACAAGGTCGAGATCTCCGAATCGATGTCTTGCGACCTTTTGTTCAGGGCCTTAATCTCACCCTTGGTCTCGGCCAGTTTGCTTTCGTTCTCCGTAATCCTGGTGATCAAGTCTTCGGCCCTGGCCTTCAACAGGTACAATGTTTGAATCTTCGCAAGGATCTTAAAGACCTTATTTGCATCCACGTTTGGTGGAACAACTGCTGGATAGTAGAGATCAACATTCGGCCCGTATCCAACAAGCTGACAGGGATGAGCTGGATCAAGTAGATCAGCGGGCTGACACGGGTTTACGGGCGCTGTACTACTTTTCAATGCGCGAAACATCTCTGAGACCAGCGCGGCCTCCTCAATATTAAAGCTCATCCCCTTCACACTAGTGTCAGTCCTGAAGAGCGCAATCAAATCAATGAACGAGCCCATTACACTGCTAGCGACATTCAGGCCGGCTGGCACAGCAGCGAAACTCGATGTGCTGAATGCGGATGCAGGTGGGGCTGCGACGGGAAAAGGTTGAGAAGCCATAAGCCGGTTGTACTCGTCCTCCATCAATCTTAGTTGACTCGTAATTACCATGTAGCCCAGCAGCGCTTTCACATCCCGATCATTGAAAATCGCCAGATGTTCGACGTTGACGGAGTTCTTCTTCATGTCTGCGACGATCCTCTCGGCGGCATTTGCCATCGACAGGTACGAGACCATCTCACTTTCTATTTTTACGCCGGAATCAACTTCTGTTTTGCCCTCCAAAGGTGTCGCGGAAGCCTTTGGGAATGTCGCATCCCGCTCGTCCTTTTTGGCCTTCGCCGTGTCGCGCTCGAACTCGGCGGCTTTCTTTTCTTGCTCCAGAATCGCATTTCGATCCTTCAGCTTTTTCAATTCCTCGCTCTCCGGCGAAGGCGAGGGCGAGGGTGTTCCGTCTTGAGCAGTCACAGGGATGGGGTTGACGATGAGCACCAAAAGAAAGCCGATAGTTAAAACGATCTTCCTAAATTTTTGACACTTTACCGTTGGATCAACCCTGGGTGTCTGCCGGTCCTTTGTCTTTGCGAAAGCTAGCCTTGGTTGGTACATGATCTCGTCCTTTCCGAGGAATTATTTCTACACACTCAATCGCTGTTGACCCGCCCTCGGCGTATTAGGTCAAGCAACAATGGATTCTCAGCTAGGTTACCTTCGGCGCCGGAGCGAGCAAGCCCGCGAGCGCGCCCACGGCTGCCGATCCGATCGCAACCAGACCCTCCGGCATGGTTGTCACGCCCTTCAAGGACAGTACGATTAGCCCAATCATGGCTGACAGCACGCCAAATCCCAGGGCTAGTACTACAATCCGATAGATCCACCTGTCGGTTTGCAATGCTGTTAGGCGAGTGATGGCCCTTTCCGCCAATTGTGGGTCCTGCGCAAACGCTGCGACCAGTTCATTCGTGGATTGATTGTCCGTGCTCATGTTTCCTCCTGCATGGTTGGTTGGCTGGGCGTCCGCGCACCGAAGTCACGGGTGAGTGAACTCTTGGATCTGCCTGTCACTTGCAGTGGAGTCAGACGCAAAAACATTTCAGGTGAAGGTGACCGCGCTGGCAGTGGTAATGATATGAACTGACGGAGGGTACTTTTAATCGCTAATTACTCGGAACTGATAGGTCCTGAGGTGCTCAGTGGCTCCGGAGGGAGCGACGCCGCTGACGTCCACGGCGTAATTACCGGGTGTCAATCGAGTTGTTGGTACTTTTAGGAAAAGCGTTTTGCCTGCACGTACTCTGAGGCCGTTCTTTGCAAAGATTTCTTTCTTCTGTGCATCCTCGATGACAACGTTATAGCTCTGGTAGTCGGCTGTTTCAAGAACAAGTTTGAGCGGTAACGCGGAGGCCCCGGGAGGTATCTTAACTTCTTCGGGCCCGCCTCCACTCCTTAGAGAGCCAGGGTACAGAATTAGCGTAGCCATAGCTGGCATGCCGGTTTTCTGCTGATCGCTGCCTTCTCGCTCTGTTTGCGTCGCTCTTTTCCGCAACTCTTCAAGCTGAGCCCGCGCTTCAACAATGCGACGCTGTTGGGCTTCGAGTTCTGAGGCGCTCATTTCGATCCTGGTGTTTTGTTCGGCGGATAGTCGATTCAATTCTTCTCGCTGCCGCTCAATCGCCGCTCTCTCATCCGTCAGCTGTTGCGATTCGCGGCGCAGGCGCAATGACTGCACAACAACTGCGGCGCCGCCGAGTAGAACGAGAACGACGCACGCCGCCAGCGCCATAGTCAATGCCGGTTGTCGCTCAAATAAATCCTGGAAGAGTCCTTTCCACCACGGAAGCGTCGAGACCGCGGATGGAGTCGCTTCCGGCTTAACGTTGGGTGATGGAAGTTCTGCTGGCGCAACCGGCAGCTGGTCAAGCCGAATGTCCGGAATCGCTCCGCCGAAAGTACGGGCAAAGGCGACTCGCGCGCGCAGGCGCGGAGACTTTGCCAATTGCTGCTCTAGATGCAGGCGGGCTTGAGCTGGGAGCCTTTCACTAACATAGGCGTCGATCACTTCCCCTTCTGCAATTTGCAGCTCTTCGAATGCCTGATCATCGGCGAAGTAGCGATTTTCAAAACTCTTTTCTTCCTCCTCAGACAATTCTCCGAGCAGGTAGCGAACCTCCACCGCTGTACTGTCTAGATATCCCGCCAACTTCAAGGCCCCCCTAATATAGGTGGCGTCTGACCCGTTTTGTTTCAATCCAGGGTCGCCTCGGCCAGGCACTTGATTAGACACTCCTCGAGCCTGGTTCTGATGCGATAGGTCCGAATTCGCAGGGCATTCAGCCCTACGCCTAATCTGTCGGCCATTTGTTTTCGGAAATTAATCTTGGCGCGCTTCTCTTCCTGATAATATCCCAGGATCACAACGCGATCCTCCGCCTGCAATTCTTCGAGACAGATGTCCAGGCAACGCAGGCGAGCTTCGCGTTCGTCGTCCTCTGCCGGAGGCTCAAATAACTTTCGGTCAGCCAGGTCGAGAGGCAAAGGGGCGAGCGGCTGCGGTTTTCGCATCTCCATAAGAACATAATTGGCAATGCCGTTAAGATAGCCCATCAGATTATCAATGCGCTGACCCTCGTCAATTCTTCGTGCAGCCCGGTCGATTGTCTTGTCAGCGCATAATTCCGGCGAGTCGCATTTGTGCCATTCAAAGAAATGGACCAGCTTGAGATAGGCGATCAGGAGTTGCTTACTGGCCTCCTCTTGGTCGGGAGAGAAACAAGCGAGCAGTTTGTCGTAAGCCTCCTTGGTTAGAGACCACTTGCCACGGGGAACTCTTACGCCTTTGGGAAGCGAGGCCTCATCAACAGAGGGTTTGTCAGGTTGTGAATCCGCAGGAGTCAAAACATACCACCATGCCCCGCTTTTGGACTTAGTGAAAGCAGCAGACAAGTGCGGATTATAATCCAGATATGATGTCTAGTGTCGAAGAATTACTTCCATTCGCCCTGAAGTACAAACCCGGCCCAGTAATAGGGCGAGCGCCACTGGCTTTGATGAGACAGATTGATCTGCGCTTTCCGGAGCGCGGCGGCGGGCTTAAGTTTGTTGATGAACATCTGCTTGTAGAACTCTTCCATCAGGTCCCTGGTCGCCTCGTCATCAACCTTCCACAAACTGGCCACCACGCGGGCGGCCCCCGCATAGGTGAAGCCACGGGTCAGGGCGATTAGACCCTCGCCCTTAATCTGTTTCCCGATACCGGTCTGGCAGGCGCTGAGGACGACGAGATCCGCCGGCAGGTTAAGGTTGTAGATCTCGTGGAGCCGAAGGTAACCATCCTGCGGCTGACCCTTCGCATCGACCAATGAGAGTACGATGCCGGACAGCTCCGGATGATTGAGGTCGGCGAAGCCGTGAGTGGCGAAATGAATTATCCGATACTGTGACAAGTCCGTACCCATCACCATCGCGCGGCTCGCGTCGAAACCCAACGCGGCCATTCCTTCGCCCTTTGGCACGACATTCATGATGGCCTCCGCCTCTTCGCGCGATTGCGGCAGCGAGGAGATAGCGCCAATTCCGATGTCATCGATCGCGCGTGTCAAGTCCGACCGACTGCCCGTGTTCGAGCCGCTTGATGACCCCGATGAATCCGCGCTTGGTTGTGCCTGCCGGTCTCGGGTTTTGGCGGCGCGCCGGAGTCCCAACTCTCGCTTAAGGCCTTCCTGATCAAAAACAGGATCGGCAAGTACGGCCAACGCACGCCGGGCGGGTTGGCGGCGTCCGAATTCCTTGCGTTGCACGGCCAGCACCGACGCCGAAGCCTCGTAAACAATCTCGTGGTCCTCGACCAGCAGCCTGCGATCATTCCCTGCGCCTGCTTTTCTTGAGTTCTTAGATCTTGCAGTATTCCCGTTTGCAGGATCGACGGTCTGCGGATTGGGCAGGGCCTGAAAAGGTACAAGCTGCAAAGCTCCATCAGGTACGATCACGAGACGCTTATTGCCGAGGAGTGCCGCCACCGGTTGTATCACCATTTTGCTTAGCTCGGCGGAGGCTTCGGCGTATTTGGCATCCGCTTGAATCCGGTGGAGGTCCACCTGCTGAGGACTGTCATTTACGCCTCTGCGATTGCGTTGAGTTATCGCTTTGATCATGCGCTCCGCCGTGGCTTCAATTTCTTTTCGCCCCTCCAATTCAAAGCCTTTGATCGAATCCGGCGTGACGGCCCAAACATAACTTCGTTTGTCGCCGAGTGAGTATTCGAGCAAGATGGTTTCGCCGTCTAACTGCTGTTGAGTCTCTGGCAGAGTTAGTGGCTGCGGCTGCGTCAAATGAGCGTATTTGGGACTGCTTATTCTGATCGTGTCTCTTAGGTTCCTATCCTCGGTTATTAGTTCAATGATCTCGTTTGCAATAGTGTCGGCCTGCTGAGCGCTGTGCTTGCTGCCTAGCAATCTAGTCTGGGCCTCGGATTTAGCGGTAAGTGTCTGCTGAATTTCGCGCTCTCGATTTAGCAAATCCTCGCTCAGTCCTTTGGCGATATCGACTCGCGCATCATTGAGCGTATCTATCAACGTACGCGCGCGCGACCGTTCACTCACCTGCAACGCAGCCCCCAGACGCTGTGGGGAATGATCCTGTTGATAGAGCCTCATGTTGAGTTCGGCGTTCGACTCATAGTAATTCTGCTGGGTAGCAAAGTAGGATGAGCGCAGCCGGCTGCTGGAAATATTCGTTCGGAGAGACTCGATGATAGCTAGTGCTGCTTCATTGTGTTTGACAGCTTCTTCAAGTTTATTGAGATCCTCCTCCGCTAGCGCGATACCCAGCAAGGTTGTCGCTTCGCCGCGCCGGTTTGCGATGCTTTTCCATACAAGCAACGCACGGCTGAATTCATCTAACGCTCGCGAGTGATTGCGGAGGAGGTGATAAGCTTCGCCTCGCTTGTACAGCGTCACGGCTTCCCCCTGCCGATCTCCGCTGCTCCTAAGGAGTGTCAACGCCTTGTCGAAAACCTCTAGGGCCTTCTGCGGATTGTTTTGCAGTAAGTGCGCTGCCCCAAGATTAATCAGAGCATAACCTTGACCCCGAGGGCTTTGGCGCAACGCGAAGGCTCTTTGGAAGTCTTGTAGCGCTTCGTCCAGATTGCCAAGCAAGAGATTTGTGGTCCCGATGTGGCTTAGGACGTTAGCTTCTAAGTCAGGATCTTTGACCTTATCCTGCAGAAGTGCGTGCGCTTGTTTGAAATGCTTCAGTGCCAGTTCGGCTTCACCGAGGTCCTGGTAGAGTTGTCCGATATTGTCCAGGCAGGCTGCTTCTCGCTGACTATTTCCGGTTTTTTGAAAGACCGCTAGAGCTTGTTGGTAATTGTCATAAGCCTGCTGCCATTCACCTAGCTTGTTTTCCGCCTCGCCTACGTTGTTGTAGCTGCTTCCGAGTTGATTGCGATCGCGAAGTTCACCGCTCTTATCTAATTTCTGCCAGACCGTCAGCGTTGCTTCATATTGGTCCCGCGCTCTTAACGGCTCGCCCGATACGTCGTAGACGCCGGCGATATTGTTCCGAATATTGAATTCTCCTTGCTGATCGTTTTCCGACTGTCTGAGCGGTATGGCTTTCGCGTAATTCTCCAACGCTTCGCGCAACGCGCCAATTCGGTGATAGGTCAAGCCAATGTTGTTGAAGACACTCGCCTGTCCGCGCTTATCCTGGTGAGCTTGATACAGTTCGAAGGCCCGGTCGAGGGAGTCAAGCGCCAACTCAGGTTTGCCTAAGTCGGAATAATTCAGGCCCCGATCATTGAATAATGACGCTCTCAATCTCCAGTCGTGATCGGAAAGTTGCAGGGGAAGCATCTTTTCAAAATAATCTGCGGCGGTCTGACTTTGACCGAGACTACGATAGGTGCGCGCGATCGCATAAAGTGTAAGAGCTTGCCAATGAGCGTCCTGCGCGCGACTCCAATAGGCCAGCGCTTCCTCATACTGTTTGATTGCCCCCAAGCGAGAATCTTTGGTGCCTTTGTTGACGAGCTGGCGTCCCTCGGCAAACGCCATTTCAGCATTGACACGCTCTCTATCTGCCGGCGCCGCCTCGCGTAACTCTTCGATTAGCACTTCGTAGTGCCCTGGATTAGCCCAGTCCTCAATCGAGCGGAGCTCCAGCCTGAAGTCACCCGAAGCCGTGGCGATGAATGAAATGTATATCGGCCCGTGCCCGCCGCTCGGGTTGTCCATCTCAACGATCTGTTTGCCATCGAAATCAGAGAGCGTAGCTACCAGGATGATGCCGTGCTGCTCGACGAGCAGGCGTGCGTACTGACCGGCAGTGAGCGAGACCTTGAAGGAGTGAACTTCTCCACCCTTAATCTGTTGCGTGACCGTTTCACCCAACCGAAGCGAGGTTATGTTTTGAGAAACGACTGTCTCTGTGTCTTGAGATTTCTGAAGAACTCGGCGTACTTCAAACTCGGCTCGAGGCTTTGCGAAGGCATAGGTAATTTGAAGACATGAGACGGCGACAAACAGCAGGATAGAGACTAAGCTGCTCGTTCGCCTTAGGCAAATGAGAAAAGAAGTTGCGCCGACGCCTGGCCAGGGGCATGGAGGTCGAAGCTGCACAAGCAAAACCCACGAGAAACCAATCTAAAGGCTCAGACGGGTCATCCTACCACCTTCCCACAGATTTCTGATCCCGTTATGCTCAATTGGCGAACGAAACTGTGCTTCGACCAAAAGTCAACAGGCTGAGATCTCACGCGAGGGTCTTGGCCAACGCGCGAAATCCGTAGAAGGCACAGGTCTCTGGCGAGCTACGGCTGCGTAGCGACCCAGGTGCCTTCTTCCTGACCGGGAGTTAATGCGTTGGCGCGCGCCTGAGCGTCTTTGTTCTTCGTGCTTGCTGCTTTCTCATCGGCGGCGACAAAAGCATTGTTTTTCACACGTCCCATAATGATCTTTCTTGTTGTTCCCCCAATATCAATCTCATCCAGGTAACCTTGATAGCGGCGTCTCAGAGTTGCCTGTCTGAGCTCCAAGAAGATCCTCGTATCAGCAAGGGTTGCTTCTCCGGTCACCGGACGCGTCATGTGATCGCTGCCCGGCTGAACGGTGTTGTTGGTCGGATCAGGCATATTAAGGAAGATGGTCCCATCCGAGTTTACGAACAGGTCACCGTTACCATCTTCGAAAATGACAAAAGACCTCCAAGTTCCATGCAGCCTATGACTCATCGTTTCTATCCTCCCTTCTAGAATTAGACTAGCATTTCGGGCCCCACTACAATCGTCATTCGCCTCGGAAGCTATCTTAATCCGATCAGCGAAGGCGAATTGTTTCCATCTAAAGTGGGTAACGAGAGAAAAACATTTCAAAAGAACCGTCGCGTCGGGACGGGCGCCATTGAGAAATCGGAAGGGAGACAATCATACGCGAGCTTCCCTTCACTTCAGGCGACACTAAGGTGGAGTTCCTGACTTAAAAGAGAACCGTACTCGTCCATAGCGAAAACGTTTAAGGTCTGCAATCCAAGTTGGCTGGGGTGATAAAACAACTGGCCATTTTGTTGTGAAACCTCTCCGTCGTGCGAGAAGAACTTGTAGAAGCAGTGCCGGCCAAAAGGAGAAGCAGACTCTTCATGTATCGGTATCGTGTCGCGAAGCATTGCCTTAGCCTCCCCAAAATAGAATCGTCGCATTACTTTGTGCTCCCCTTCCGGTTTAGCAATCAGATACTCATCAATAGATCTTGCGATATTCCTAAGCGAGACAGCTTCGGTGCCAATGTTTCTTAATAGAAACACAAGGTTGGCGCGAGCAAATAGAATTGCGAAATCTTTAGGCGCCGCAAAAAGAGCGTCGCCAAAATCTGGATGCTTTTCGTGGGCGATGGACAACTGAAACTCTGCCAGAAGGTCGAAAAGGACGTTACTGGCATCTTCGAGCGACAAGCATTCGTAGGCGTCTACTCGCAGAGTAGAGTTGGCCTGGTACTTTGTACTGCGAAGAATCATTTGAGTCATAGGCGATCGGTTCTGTAATTCAATGTCTCTAATTCCCTTGAGTTGCCAGTTCAGAAGTTCGCCTTCCCTCAGAAAAAACCCTCGGATAAAGACCTTCTCCGCGGATGCTTGGGGCTTTGGCCATGTTGCGTAGCCATAGCAGCGCTTAACAAACTCTAACATCGCATCGTTTTTCTCCAGATCTTTACCATATGACTTAAGCCCAATTATTCTTCGACGAGGTTTTCCAACCGGGTAACATTTCCCCTCATCTTCGGCATACACCAGGCGGAATCTGTACTCTTTTTCGCCCAGTTGACCGAAGAGCGTCTTGGTCGGAAGAAGCGCGGTATGGGGAGCATGTGCAGGGTCGCTATCTCCATCTACTTCCAGGCAGGCGTCGAATAAAGCATCGTCTTCTTTGCCTTTTCCTTTCCAAGCCACGAGGTGAAAAATAAAGTCTCCCTCCTGCCATCCTGGAATACCGATTCTTCTATGGGGGTTGAGCCTGAAATCCGCAACCATGGACGACTGACCAAGGTCACAGCCTAATGCATTGGCAAAGGAAGACAAAATAGTGGCGCAGTCAGTGCAATTGACTTTTGGGCCGTTAATATTGCCCTCGGCGCGCAACAAGTTCAAAAAATCTGAGCAATCGAATCTAAGTGGATCTAACAACGTGTAATGAGATGAGGCGCTGTTTTCCATGTCGAAATGCACAAAGTCGGGTCCCAGGTTATTTACTGAACGGGTCACCCGAGTGGCGGCGTCATCACTGAACCTTGTCCTATATGCCCAGCGACACGCGTAGTCCAAAACGTCCGTCCAAGGTAGCTGGGTGTTTGAACTGAGGAAGGGGTTCTGCTGCCACGGAGCCTTGGGCATACTCAACACAATGTAAATTCTGTGCTCTGTGATTGCAAAGTCCGTCCACCGATCGCTTGAGTTTAGGCGAAACTGCCAGCGCCACGAAATGTCACTTACTCTTACTCCACTATTCCAGATTCGTACGTTCTTAAGTTCGAAGGTCTCAAATTTCGATTCACCTTCGCAGAAAAAAACACGCCTCTGCTTAACTTCGCCGAGAAGACCTCCCATCGAAAGGCGCAGGAACGGGCGCACCAACCACATTGCAAGCTGAGCGAGCCCAGACTTCGGAGGCGATGAGGGATTGATTTGCCCGTCAACAGCACGAACTTCGATGCTCTGAATAGAAACATCAGTGCATTTGAACTTTGCCTGGATAGTAATCGTATTGCCGCGCGTCTCACAGATCGCATATGCCGCGGGCGAGTCCTCAGGATTAATGCTGATTCCACGTCGCCACTCTGGAACAGTTACGAACTCCGTTTCATTCTTCCGAATATTGAACGCATCCGTCGTCGCCGAGTCGGGATTGTGATTGAATTTGATTGCTTCCAGTATCACGTCCATTTGATTGCACTCCTGGATCGCGCCAACAGAGATCGTGATCGGACCATCAGGTCACACCCGGCGATACCATTTTAGTGGGACTTCCGATCAGACACTTCTCAAATTAATAGCTCCAAGATTTGACTCGCGTTGAATGGATATCCGCTATCGCATCCGCGAAGGCTAGAGTATCGTGGGCACCCAAACTGCGAACTTGACGGGAAGCAGCAGGCGCACCCACCCGGGAAACAGGGCTTACTAGACGCGCGCGGATTATAGTCCCGCCAAGATCAAAGTCAATCACAAAGTTTGCCCTTACTCGCGTTTCCATTTAACAAGTTAGAATTTAAGGAAAGGCATTTCTTTACTGCTGAGCGAGACATTCACCTAATTGAAGTAACGAGCCCCGTGACGAGATCAAAAAAGGGGAAAGGGGTGAGGCCAACCCTGTTTGAAGGGCGCGAATTGAATGAGGTGAGGACGGGGCGAGGACTGAATTGATCTTCGCGCGATCAAAGTTCTCAGATCTCACTCACAGTCCGCTTGCTCGGTTTCAGTTAGCATGATGCTGAGACGAAGAACCTTCCCGAGAGTCAGGTCAAACCGAGTCCTCAGAAGATCCGTTTCATCACCCTGCCATAACTCTCATGCGCGCCATGAACATCCACCGTTGCTGGAACGCATTCCACGGAACTTCGATTCGACTCGGGTTGCCGGGCCATGGATCACGGAGGATGACCGAGCGAAAGATCGGTCGATTCCAGGGGTCCACGCCATAGGTCACCGCGGTCAGCACGTATGCGTGTCCGGAATTCCCCATGTTTACACCGACGACGATCGGCCAGCGCTCAGCCAAATCCCGAACGATTTCACTGCCGTCGAAAGCGAATGGTGAAGACCTTAGAACTACGGGCTGCCCGTTGCGGGTAAAGGCCCATCCTGACAGGGCTTCCAAAATCTGGTTAGGTTGGCCCGGGACATTCGGCACTGCGCCGGCAAAGATTCTTTGGACAACCTGTTCCTGAGTCACTGCAACCCCGCGGTAGTTAAGCACCATCTGGACGCATGCGGCCCAGCACCAATTACTCTGTCGTTGGAGCCCGGCCGTTTCCGGAGCAGCAAAATACTCAAATTCGTTTGAGGGGATGCCTGCCGCCCAGATGCCTGGACCAATCTGTTGGATCGATGGCGGCTGTGCTTTTGCGGCGCTCGCTAGGCCAAGAACCGCAACGATGAGCAGCAGCCCTGCAATTCTGTTAACCAGAGTGTTTTTAGAGTAACGAAAGCTGATGCGCATGGAGTACTCCCTTGATTTCGGGACTCGTTCCGGTTCTGTGGCCGGCAAGGCATCGAGTGAGCCTCTTCGAGTCATGTCGACTTCGACAACCTGTGCTCTCAAATATGAGTGACCCGACGGACCGAAACATTTCGTCGAGATTAGAAGAATGGTTCGATAACATTCAGCGCGCGCGATTCGTCCCAACGTCGGGAGGATCATAGACTGTGACTTTTTTAGGGCTTGAAACCGATTCGCAACGATCTCGGGTCGACGACGCTTTTACTTGGGCGTATGTCTCTGGGGGCGACGTAAGGAACAGGCTAACCGATTCGAATCGGCTGCTTTCTAGAAGCGGGCCTATCCCGCTGCTTACTGCTCACAGCTAACGGCCGCTATGGTCTGAGGTTGATGTTGTAGGTCTTAATCTTGGAATTCAGTGTCGTGGGGTTCATGCCCAGCAGACGCGCGGCGCGCGATTGATGGCCGCCGGTTTGGTCCAGAGCGCGGCGAATCAGA
>Ga0070708_100002290_pt1 | contig 14817 bp, 12 predicted proteins | sample KBSK5503metaG_FD_65469 | JGI IMG/M metagenome (GOLD analysis project Ga0070708, IMG submission 65469) | Corn, switchgrass and miscanthus rhizosphere microbial communities from Kellogg Biological Station, Michigan, USA - KBS K5-50-3 metaG | ecosystem: Host-associated > Plants > Roots >...
GGCAAGATTTGCTTGGAAGCCGGAGATTGCGCTCGAGGAAGGCCTGCGAGGCACCGCGGAGTGGTTCACCACGAATCGGAAGGTAACGGAATGAGTCGCGACGGGATCTCGGTCGTGATCCGAAAGCGGGCGCCGTTTCAAGGGGTCAACGATCGGTCAAAACGGGTCGCTTGAGGATGCGATTCCGGATCGGGCGCAGAACGCGGCCGACCACCGAGCGATCCATCATGTGCTGGTATCCTTGAACGAGCTTCCAAGATCGCGAGGCATGAATTCCCGCGAGCTCGCCCTGCAACATCGCGATCGACGCGTCCTTTTCCGTCGCCATGGTTCGGTGCTCGAACCGTGAAACCGCCAGGGCGGTCTCCACTCGCTTGACATGCGCTTCCAGATCCTGATTGACGCGCTTCAGACGATCGATCTGGGAGAGGTAGTCGCTCCACAGGCTCTCGAGCGGTCTTCGGGTCACGTCGAAGCAAACCGAATTGAGGTCGACGGACGTCGGTTCATTCGAGCAAAGCGCGATCACGTAGAGGAAATCGCTGATCGGACCCTCGGAAGGCGCATAGAGGCCCTCGTTCCAACCGATGGTGTTCCATGCTGACTGCTTGGGAAACTGCCCTGCCGGACTCCAGGAAAACGTAGCCAGATTGATCTCCTGGAACCAGCAGTCGACGTGCTTGAAGCGCCTCCCGAGAAGGCTGGTGAACTCGTCGAGGTAGAACTCCTTCAGATGGTACGGGTTCTTCTCCGGGAACTTCTCCGTTCGTTGCTTGTTGGGCGTCGAGATCAGCAGGAACCCTCCCGGTTTGAGGATCCGGAGGACTTCCTCGAGAAACGGCTCCTGCTTCCCCGGAGGAAGATGCTCGATGGTCTCGAACGAAGTCGCCATGTCGAACGCCGCGTCGGCAAACGGCAACTTCTCCGCTGAGCCCTGCTCGAAGAACAGGTTCTTCCGGCGGTATCTGGCTCGTGCCTGCTTCACCGCTTGTGCGTCGATGTCGACCCCGCAGACACGCTCGGCAAATCTGGCAAGATAGTCCGCGCCGTAGCCTTCTCCGCAGGCCACGTCGAGGACGTGCTTCCCGCCTGCCAAGTGGCCCGCCGTCAAGTAGCGTTGCCAGTGGTACAAGACCTCCACGTAATCGTTCGTGGCCGGTGAAAGGCGCTCTACGCTTTGAGGCTCGGATGCCTCGGACTGTTGCGACACGGTATCTCCGTCATGTTCCATTCGATGATCGCGACGCCCGATTGAACGCGGCTTCGACGAGCAGAAGCAGCCTCTTGACCGGCGCCTTGATGTAAGGATGCCGGTGCGCGATCTCCGAGCCGCGCCGGGCAATCCTGAAGCTGAGCTGCGAATCGAGCTGCTCCAGGGTCCGCTTGAGGCTCTCGTGGCTCTTCCGCAGGTCCTCGTAGGAGCGCATCAGCCCTTGCAGCCGGAAAGCGTCGAAGCTCCCCAGCCCGGTCAAGTTCCGGGCCAGCCTGTTCATGGCGGGGAACGCAGCATAGGTCCGGAGCATGGAACTGTCGTTGACGCGGTAGAGGATGTTCGACTTTGGGACCACCCCGATCCGACCGCCCGAAGACACGATGCGGAGGAAGAGCGCCCAATCCTCCCACATGGATTTGTCTGCATCATCCCAGCCGCCGATCGATGACAGATACTCTCTCCTGAAGGCAGAATTGGCGTGGCCCAGGCAGTTCTGCGTCTGCGCAAGGAGCAGGCCGTCCCCCAGTGGCCGGTAGATGAGGGAGCAGGCCCCTGCATCGAGCCAATTCGTCCCGTCCCGGAAGGACTCCAGCCAGGACGTCACCGCGACCGCGTCTGGATCGTGGTCCAGATAATGGACGTAATCGTTGAGGAACTCGGGTTTGGGGATGTCATCGGAATCGATGTTCACGACATGGTCGGTGTCTAGATTCCGGAGCCCGGTATTTCGAGCGCTCGCGAGTCCGCGGTTGACCGGATGCCGCAGCACACGAAACGGCGCGGCGAGGTGACGGGAGAGGAATTCCTCGAGCTCGGTGGAATACCCGGGCCGCGAACCGTCGTCGACGAAGCACACTTCGTCTGGAGGCAGGCTCTGGCCGTTGAGGCCGTAAACGAGGTCCCGGATGTGCTCCAGCTTCGAGTTGAAGCAAGGCACGATGACGCCAACGCTCGAACGGCCCTTCTTCCCCGATCGCGGGGGTGGAACGTGCGCTCCCTCTTCGAGATGAGCGGCGCTGACCGTCCCGTACGCGGCGGTGACGGCGGCGAGGCACGCCTCCGTGAAGGAGGCGCGCTCCTCGACAGGCAACCGGAGGATGCGAACGCAAGCGTCGTGGAGAGCCTCTGCGCGGGGCTCGTGGAGGAAGAGCCCATGGAAGCTCTCCGGAATCATCTCGGGGATGCCTCCGGTGTTCGCCGCGAGAGTGGTGCATCCCGTCGAAACGGCCTCGAGCACGGCCATGGGATGGTTGTCCGACAGATAGGGCGTCACGCAGAGCGCGGAAGCGGCATGCTGCTCGATCAACGCGAGGACTTCCGCTCTCGGCCCTTCGAACTCGATCACTTCGATCCGGGCTTTGAGCCCGTCCAGGCAGCGGTTCTCTTCCTCCAGGGACCGATCCACTCTTCCGATGACCAGGGCCCGCTTGATCCCGTTGCGCTCGGGATGCTGGAGCAGCATGGACAGGGCTTCGACGAACAGTGGGAAGCCCTTCATCTTCGTGCGCTTGCCGAAGAAGATCAGGGTGTCGATCGGCGCGTAAGCCGGTCGCTCCGGCCGGTGCGAGAAGTCGAACGGATACTTCCGGACCTCCACCTTCGCGTCCGGGATCCGGTATCCCTTGGATCTGTACATGTCCAGGAGGAATCGAGTCGGGAAGCTCACGATGTCCGCGTCCTCGACGGCGACCCTCTCCTGGTAGGCCAGCTCGAGCTGTTCGAAGCTCGTCCATCTCGAGAAGCAGGCTTCCAGATAGAGCTGGGAGCCGTGGCATCGGGTCTTGATCGAGAGGCTGGAGGGCAGCAATCCCGACCGCTTCGCTGCGCCGGCGAGGTGGCCGAGCCCCAGATACTCCTGGAACTCGACCGTCCTCAGCCCCGGGTAGAGAAAAGCCAGCGCCTCGAGTTGACGGAACGCCAGCGCGGCGAGAGGAAGTCGCCTCCATTCCTCCCGATGGAAAAACAAGGAAGGAAGGATCCATCTGCGGTCTGCGGCGGCGCCGTCGGGCACGACTTCCGGGTCGCCGACGTAGCAGAGAGCAAATCTCTCCGGCGGCAGCAGCTTCTCCATCTGCTCCGCGTAAGCCCCGATCCCTCCGGTCACCTTGCAGGCCGAATGCTCCGTCGAGAACAGCAGGTAATCGAGCGAAGTGGGCGGCAAGCGGAGCCGGGCGAGGTACGCTCGGTAGTGCTCGTTCGAGCACGCAAGCACGAACGAGTGGTTACAGGCGTTGCGGTTCGAAACGTCTCCACCCGACAGGGGGCGCTCGCCCACCACTTCGAACCCGCAAGCCACGAAGAACACCCTGGCCTGTTCGCGGGTCCAGAGTCGAATGTAGGTGGACTCGGGAGGAGGAACCTTGGCGTTCTCGGTGGGGAGCGAGGGGTCGCAGATGGAGACGAGCAGCCTGTTCTGAGGATTGAGTTGGAGAACGGTCCGAAGCGTCCTCAACAGAGGCCTCGGATCCTCGAGCCGCTGGACGAGATCCCCGGCGTCGATCGTCTGCGCGCGTTCGGTTGCCAGTTGTTCGAAGAGCGTCCCGGCAGCGCCATAACTCGATCCGGCAACCTGGAGATAGCGACCGCCAGCATCCGCGCATCCACCCGTCACACGGACCGATCCGGGCGGCCCGACGTCGCGGCGGGGTTCTATCTCACAGAACGTCCGGCGCCGCGACCCCGAGCCGAAATTGTTCTCCGCCAGCAATGCTTTCAGGTCAGCGGCGCGATGATCCATCGACGTCGGAGAAGGCGAGGACAGGATCGTGCTGCGGTCGTCAGGGCCTCGCACAAGCGCCATTCCCTCGTTGGCCTCATCCATTGATCTGCTGCCATGCTTCCGTGGCCCGGACAAAGCCGCTGTCCGGCTCGTGGACCTTAGCGCCGCGGGGTGCTTGAAGCCAGAGCGAATACAGCTGAGGACCCGCTGCTCCGTTCAATCCCACGGCTTGCGCACCCGCGGCGGCCATGCCAGCGCGAAGTCCTCGGACTCGAGCGTGAGATTCGGATTGTAGGCGGGATCCGTTTGCAAGGTCGGACCCCACCGCGCTTTCATCATCTCGACCTCACGTGCAAATCGCGCCCGCTTCTCCGGCGTGTCCTCCTTGCCTCGGCTTTTGGACTCATGGTGGAAGAGAACGGCGTCTGGGAGGAATACGTTCCGGAATCCAGCTGCTCCCACTCGCAGGCACAAATCGATGTCGTTGAACGCCACGGCGATGGTTTCGTCCAGTCCGCCGACCTGCCGGTATACGTTGCGCCGGATGACCAGACAGGCGCCAGTGACCGCGGACAGGTTCTGCACGAGTCGGAGACGGCCGAAGTATCCCGTCTCGCCGCGCGGAAAGTTGCGATGCGCGTGACTCGCTATGCCGCCGATCCCGAGGATGGCTCCCCCGTGCTGGACGGTTCCGTCCGGGTACAGCAGCATCGCCCCGACTGCGCCCACCTCCGGCCGGCAGGCTTGGGCAACCATTTGCGTCAGCCAATCAGGCTCGATGATCTCGAGGTCGTTGTTCAGCAGGCCGACGATCTCGCCCCTGGCCTGGCTTACGCCGAAATTGTTGATCGCGGAGAAATTGAACGGAGCGTCGTACCGGAAGACCCGGGTCATCTGGCGTTGCTCCAGATCCCCCAGGTACCTCAGCGAAGCCCGGTCACGGCTCTGATTGTCGATGACGATGATCTCGTACGGCCGATACGAAGTCCTTGCCACGAGCGTTTCGATGCACTTCGCCAGCAAGTCGGTTGCATCCCGCGTGGGGATGACGATTGAAACCAGAGGGGCGGGATCGGGCACCGGCCATCGCACCCGATACGTGAGCGGCAGTGGCCCGGCCTCCACCGCGACTCCGGTGTGCTCGCGAAGCGCCCGCCGGGATGCTTCCTCCGCATAATCCTTGGCGGTCGGGGTCAGCGCGGTCGACCCCTCGACCGCGCGCCAGTGATAGAGGACATGGGGAACGTGGCGAATGCGAGCGCCGCTCTTCGCGACGCGCAGCACGAGGTCGTGATCCTGACTGCCCTCGAACCCCGCCCGAAAGCCCCCCAGCTCGCGCACCCTCGCCGTCCGGACTGCACACAGATGGGCGATATAGTTTTGCGACAAGAGCAGATCCGGATTCCAGTCCGGCTTGAAGTGAGGGTCCGAGAGGCGGCCTTCAGCATCGATCTTGTCCTCGTCGCTGTAGAGGAGATCGGCCTCGTCCGCCTCGGTCGCTAGTACGAAGAGCGCATGCTCGGTGAGCTCGTCGTCGTGGTCGAGCAAGGCGATCCAGTCCCCTATCGCGATCCCCAGGGCGCTGTTGGATGCGGCGGAGATGTGGCCGTTCGTGTGGCGAAACACGACCTTGATCCGCGCGTCGGACGCCGCCGCTTCCTCGAGTACCCTGCGGACGTGAGGGCTGCCCGAGGCGTCGTCGGCAATGCACAACTCCCAATGCGGATAGAGCTGCGAGCGCACGCTCTCGATCGCGCGGCGCAGGAAGGGCTCCGGCGTCTCATACACCGGCATGAGCACCGAAAAGCGCGGCGGGTTGCGGAGCGCGATAGTGGCTTTCCGGATGGCAGCGCGATCCGCATCGTCGAGCGCCGCGAAGCGCGACACCCACTCGCCATAGGGCAGGCGCGAGACCTGAGGCCGCTTCCGGAAGAGCGTGTCGAGGACCTCGGCGGGACCGCCCGCCCGGAGCGCCCGCAGCAGCTTGAGCGCCATCACGGGGAACACGTGCGGTTCGGCAAGGCGCCGCCGCAGGAAAGGCGCCGCGAGCCGGATCGCGACCTCCGGGACCGCGATCTCACGAACTCGAAGCGCCCCTAGCCGCAGCGTGCCTGTCGCCGACAATTCGAGCCGTAGAGACTCCACGCGCTCGGGGAGTCGTACGATACCGCGCACGTGTCCGTCTCGAGGAAGGGGGAGTGCGACGCGCTCGAGAAATCCCCTACCGCTGTTCACGAGCAAGCGCGGCAGGCGCACGATCTCGCCGCCAGCGGTGATCTCGAAATCCACGTCAATCCAGCGGGACGGCATCTCCCCGCGGAGGTCGAAGAGATCCACGCCTGCGGGTTCTGCCTCGAGAGTGCGGGCGCCGGGGAGCAGCAGAGACATCTTCAGGGCGTCGTCCACCTTTCCGTTCGCAGCGGTCGGTCGGAAGGGGAGGCGCTCGTATCACGCGGTGCGCCGCGGAATCAAGGATGATCGAGGGACTTGCCCGCGCGCCTCCACCGCGCAATGAACTGGAGACGGTGGGTCGCCCACCCGAGCGGAGGGCCCGAACAGGTGAGCGGATGGATCGGTCGCTCGCATCGAAATTTCATGCGGGGACGAAGACTTCCTGCTAGGTTGCCGAGCCCGCGATGCGCATCGGAATGCTGTGCTCGAACTACGTCCCGCATCCCGGCGGACTCGAAGTCATGGTGCAGAATCTGTCTCGCGGGCTGGCTCGAAACCATGATGTCGTGCTCGTGACTTCGGGATGGGCAGGCAACGTCGGTCGGTCAGAGGAATCAGGAATCAGCGTTCACCGGCTACCGGCGACGCACATCACGGAACAATTTGGGGTTCCGTACCCGGTTCCGATGGGCCCTGGTGTTGCGAGCGCCGTACGTGCCCTGGAGGGCGCGCAAGTCATCCATGTGCATGGTGCCCTGTACGCCAGCAGCGTCTTGGGGGCGCTGCTCTCCCGTACGAGGAAAACGCCGCTGGTGCTTACCGAGCATGTAGGCTTCGTCGAATATCGCCGTCCTGCGCTGAACGCCGTCCAACGTGCCGCCTGGACGGTGATTGGCGATCGAGTCGTCGGGGCCGCGGATGCTGTCGCCACATACAACACACGCGTGCAGGAGTGGCTGCGGCGGCGCTTCCCGGACAAGAACCTTCGCTACATTGGCAACGGCGTGGACTTTGCGTCTTTTCGTCCCCGCGATCCGCAGGAGCGAGGCACCCTCCGGGAGTCTTTCGGGTTGCCCAAGGACAAGGTCCTTGTTCTCTACGCGGGCCGTGCCAGCGAGAAGAAGAATCTGGATTCGGTGCTGCAGATTCCTCGCGATCGATTCCACTTGGTGGTCTGCGGATGGAAGCGCGAACTGCGGGCTCCAGGCCTCACTGACCTTGGCGTGTTGCCGCACGCCCAGATGCCCGCCTTGTTCGGATGCGTGGACTTGATGGTGCATGCCTCGGTCGGCGAGGGTCTGCCCCTTGCCGTGCAGGAGGCGATCGCCTCGGCAGTGCCGGTCGTTCTTCTCTGGGATGATGGGTATACGGGCTGGATCTCGCAGGATGTGGTGGACCCCCATGCTACGCTGGAGGACGTCAAACGGGGAGTGTGCGAGCTTGCCGAGTCGAAGGGAAGGCGCGCTGAGCTTTCGACACGCGCACGAGCTTGGGCAGAGGGTCGTTGGAGTTGGGACGCCACGATCCGTGAGTACGTCGAGCTCTACCGACAAGCGATGGCGAAGAAGGTCGTGGATGGCTGACGGGTCGCGGATGCAGCGCGCCAGTCCGGAATCCGGTTACCTGGCGGTCATCATTCCCTGCCACGACGAGGAGCGAGCCATCGGCAAGGTGGTCGCTGATTTCAGACGCCAGCTTCCGGATGCGCGGATCGTGGTGGTCGACAATGCTTCGTCCGATGGAACGTCGGAACGGGCGCGCGAGGCAGGGGCGGAGGTCGTCAGCGAGTCGCGTCGCGGAAAGGGATACGCCTTGCTTCGCGGGTTCGCGCATGTTCCGGATGCAGAATGCGTGGTCATGGTCGACGGCGACGATACGTATCCGGCAGAAGACGTCCAGACCTTGATCGACGCGGTCCAGAGCGGCCAGGCGGACATGGCGATCGGGACACGCTTGCAAGTCTTCGCCCAGGGCGCCTATCCGGCGGGCCACAACCTGGGAAACCGGCTCTTCATCCTGCTCGTCCGCGTGCTGTTTGGAGTCAGAACCAGCGACCTCTTGTCCGGGTATCGTGCGTTCAGCAGACGCTTTCTGGATCTCTCGCCTTTGATCGCTCAAGGCTTCGAGATCGAGACCGAGCTCTCGCTCCAGGCCTTGGTCGGGAATTTCCCGGTCAAGGAGATCCCGGTCCATTACCGGCAACGTGCGAGTGGAACCTCCAGCAAGTTACGAACGCTGCGTGATGGCTATCGGATCCTTCTTGCCTTGCTCGCTTTCTTCCGTGACTACAGACCGCTGACCTTCTTCGGCATCGTCGCGCTGGCTTTTGCGGTTGGCGGCCTCCTTTGCGGCGCTGTTGTGGTGTCCGAGTTCTTGCGCACCGGCCAGATCTTGCGAATTCCGCTCGCGATCCTTTCGATCGGCCTGACACTTCTCGCGGCCGTTAGCGCGATCGCCGGCGTTGTGCTCTCGTCCATCAGCCGGCGTGCGGCTGAACTAGCCGCGCTCATCGCGCGCAAATAGGATGCGAATCGATCTCGAGCGGATGCAGGATGACTTCCGCATCGCACAAAGCGGAAAGCGGTCACGCCATTCCCCCGCGGACCGCACGGAACCCTCGTTGTTCCAATATGACTACCTTCTGCTCAACGCGCTGAGCCGCGACATCGCCAGACTCCTGAAGCTTGTGCCGGATCGGCCCGCGCGAGCTCTGGATCTCGGATCGGACAAGTGCCCGTACCGCTCCTGGCTCGAAGCGAAGGGGTTCGAGGTCCGGACCATCGACATCTCGCCTGGCTCGGGCGCCGACTACAGCGGAACGGTGGAGGCGACAGGGCTGCCCGATGACAGCTTCGACCTCGTCTTGTGTACGCAAGTTCTCGAGCACTGCGACAATCCATGGCAAGGCGTGCGTGAGATCCGGCGGATTCTGAGCCCTGGCGGCCATGCAGTGCTGTCCGTTCCGCATGTCTGGTTCTACCATCCGCACCCCAAGGACCACTGGCGCTTTACCCAGGAAGGGCTGATCAGGCTTTGCCGCGATGGAGGGCTGGAACCGCTCGTCATGTATGGACAGGGTGGAAGTCTTCTCTGCGCTGCTCAAGTGCTCAATTTCCTCGCCTACGGTTTGCTCGGACGCGGTGGGGCGCCTCTTTACGCAGTCGTCAACGCGCTCGGCGCGCTGGCGGATCGGCTGGTGCCGAACACGCTGTTCTGCTCGAATTTCGCCTGCCTCGTGCAGAAAGCGAGAGAAGGCTGATGGCTCAGAACCGCGAACGCCTGCGAGTCTATGGTTGCTGGGTCGCTGCCACCGTGGGTGCCGCGGCGATCGTCTGCATCTTTCAGCCTGGATACATGAGTGCGGACTCGCTTCATCAACTGCGACACGCGCGCGCGGGTCAATATCTGTCGTACTACGCGCCGGTCATGGGTTGGATCTGGGGACTTCTGGATCGGGTCGCCCCAGGGCCGTTCGGGATGCTGGTGCTGCAGAATGCCATTTTCTGGTCCGGCCTGGCCTTGATCGCGTCTGTTGCGATCCGCTCGGCTTGGGCTCCAGCCGCGGTGCTGGCGATCGGCTTTTACCCATCCGTGCTGGCAGAGTTGGGGACCGTATGGAAGGACGTCCATCTGTGCGCTGCGTTGGTCCTCTCGACTGGCCTTCTCCTGCTGGCTGTCCGGCGTCGCGATGCCCGTGTTCTCGCCATGGCTCTCGTTGCGCTCTGGTATGCGAACGCGATGCGCGCCAACGCACTCCCTGCCATTCTTCCACTCGCCATCCTTTCTGGGCTCGTCCTGGTGGATCTCATCCGGCCCGGGGCCCGTGCCTGGATAGGCATCTTTGCGGGGTTGTTGCTGACAGTTGCGGTAGTACTCGTGACGTGGGTGGCTGACAACGTCATGCTTCGTGCGATCCCCGGACCTCCCTTTCAAGCTCCGCTGGTCCACGACCTCGTCGCGATCTCGGTTGCCACGGGGCACAATCAGGTGCCTTTGTTCATGTTCCCCCCGGGCGGTCCGCTTACGCCGGAACGTGCAGCGGCAGCCTATCTGCCTGAAACCCTGGACCCTCTGTTCTTCGGTTCCAATCCCTTCCGCCAAACCTCGGACCCTGCTGAGCTCGCAGCGCTGAAAAGGCGCTGGTTCGAAGCCATCCGCGACCACCCGCGGGCGTATCTGGCGCATCGAATGCGGCTGTTTGGCACGCTGCTTGGCATCGGGCAACCGGGGGTCTGGTACCCGTACCACGCCCAGATCGACTCGAACGAGCTCGGGATCACGATGAGGCGGAGCACGCTCAACTTGCGGGTCATGGAATTGCTGGACAGCGTGCGAAATCAGGTGTTCTTCCGGGCCTGGATCCATCTTGCGATTTGCGCGGGCCTGCTGGTTGGATGCCTTGCCTTTCGACGCAGTTCGTTCGCAGCCGCTCTGGCGGCAAGCGCAATCCTCTACGCCCTTCCTTACTCGATGATCGCCCCGGCCCCCGACTTTCGTTACTTGTGGTGGCCAGTCGTTGCCACTCTCCTCGCTGCAGTCTGCGCGCCCGCCAGAATCGCGCTTCGGAGCGGTGTCGAGCGGACCGTGGATCATTCCCCTGCTGATCTCAGGGACCACCCGATCAGCTTGTAGAGAATCCGCGCGCCGACGTTCTCGTCCCACTCGCTGCCATCGGACGCCGGCACCACCTCCGTGAGGTCGAACCCGACGAGCTTGCGGCCGGCCTTTACCACTGCGCCGATCAACGACGTCGCCATCTGGAACGACAGTCCGCCCGGCACTTTGGTTCCCGTATGCGGACAGAGCGCCGGGTCTAGTGCGTCGATGTCGAAGCTCACGTACACCAGCTTCGGCAACTTCGCGACGATCCGCGAGCACTGCGCCGACCAGGGCTCGCCCGCGAACCGCGCCTCCGCCAGCTCCGCATCATAGAACGTGACGATTCGCCCGTCCGACGACGCGATGCGCTCGTGCTCCTCTTCGCAGAGATCGCGGATCCCCACCTGCACCAGCCGCTCGATCTTCGTCCGGCGCACCACGTTGTCCATGATCGACGCGTGTGAGTGCTCGAACCCCTCGTACTGGTGCCGCAGGTCCGCGTGCGCGTCGAAGTGCAGCACGCCGAGCCCCGGAAACTTCTCCGCGTGCGCCGCGATGGCCCCGAACGAGATGCTGTGGTCCCCGCCCACCGTCCCGACCACCTTCCCGCGCGCGAGCCACCCGGCGCAGGTCTTCTGCACCCAGTCGTTCACCTGCCGCGAAACCGGGTTCACGTTCGCCGGCTCCCGCGACCGAGGCTGTGGGAACCCCGGCTCCGGCAGCATCGCGATTCCGGCCTCGTACGGTTTCCCCGTCTCCAGATCAAACAGATCCACCTGCCGGCTCGCCCGCAAGATCGCCGCCGGCCCCAGCGACGTCCCGCCGCCGTAGCTCGTGGTCGCCTCGAACGGCACCGGTACCAGGATGACCCGCGCCGACTCCGGCGTATCGCTCAGCCCGAAGATGCCCGAATCCGGTCTCGCGGCTGCGTTGGGATCGAAGGTCATCCGGAGAGCTCCCGAATCAGCTTGGGACGAATGCCCGTCGTCTCCAGCAGCTTGTCCAGCTCGGCACGCGCCCCGCGGTGCTCGCGGTGTACTCGCCGCGCCAGGATCAGCTCGTTCTTCAGCGAGTGCTCCCAGCCTGTCAGCTCGGTCACCGTCACCTGGTATCCGCGACTGCGCAGCGCGAGCGCGCGGATCACGTTGGTCAGGTGCGCGCCCATCTCGCGTCGATGGATAGGATGGTCCCAGAGCAGCGGCCACGGCTGCGGCGCGCTGTGCCGGCTCTCCTTGAGCTGTGCGGCCACTTCCGCCTGACAGCAGGGGACCACCGCGATGTGGTCGGCATTGTGACGCAGCGCCAGCAGGAGTGCGTCGTCTGTGGCGGTGTCGCAGGCATGTAGCCCGAGGACCATCTGCACGCGCTCTGGGAGATCCCCAGGCGCCTCGCCGATGGGCGCGTGGATGAAGCGGATGCGAGTGAATCCTAGCCTTTTGGCCCGCTCGCGCCCACGCTCAACCAGGTCGGACCGGCGCTCCACTGAATAGATGACGGCCGACGAGTGCTCGCGCAGGAACAACTCGTACAAGACGAAGCTGAGGTATGCGTTTCCTGCTCCCGCGTCCACGAACACCGGTTCGGGATGGCGCTCGAGAACGTCGCGTAGCGCGGGCTCGAGCAACTGGATCAGGTGGTTCACCTGCTTCAGTTTGCGAAGGCTGTCCGCGTGGAGTGCGCCGTCGCGGCCGACGAGGTGCAGCGCACGCAAGAGTTCCACGGACTGACCGGGAAGCAACTCGCGGCGCACGTGCTCGCCCTTGGCCTGACGCATCGCTCTCGCCACCTATCACAAGATCCTCCAATTCAGCTCGTCAGGTTGACGCGCCGGCCGATGCTCTCCAGCCGCCTCACGCGATGCGGCTGGTTCAGGCCACGACGCGAATGCCGTTGAATTCGTCACCGGGGACCGCAAGGCATGGGTTACACTACAGCGATGCAGTTGCGCGACATCACCTTGAACGTATTCCGTAAGCGCGCGAGCGGCCTGCTTTGGATGGCGACACAGCGCCTGGCGTACCCCCCGGATTTCTCGGAAGACGACATTGCGGTCTGTCGCGCAGTGAGGCGCCAGACCATGACAAGCCCGGAGCGCATCGTTGCCCTGATGGAGGCGGTACGCCATGTTTCGCGGAACCGCGTACCTGGCGCGATCGTGGAATGTGGCGTGTGGCGGGGCGGAAGCATGATGGCGGTTGCTCTCACTCTGGAAAAGCTTCAGGACAGGAGCCGAGACCTTCTCCTCTTCGACACTTTCGAGGGGATGAGCCCTCCGGGGTCGAACGACGTAGACCTGCGAGGCACGCACGCCGACCTGGCAGCTCCAACCGGTTCGTTTTCCGCGTCTGCGGAACAGGTCGCAGCGAACCTTGCGAGCACAGGTTACCCGATGCAGCGCGTGCATCTGATCAAAGGCAAAGTGGAAGACACCATTCCGTCCAGAGCCGCAGACGAAATCGCGCTGTTGCGGCTCGACACGGATTGGTACGAATCAACGATGCACGAACTGCGGCATCTGTACCCTCGACTTTCGCGTGGAGGGGTCCTGATTGTGGACGACTACGGACACTGGAAAGGCGCGAAGGACGCGGTCGATGCCTACTTCGAGCAGAATTCCCCACGTCCTCTGCTCAGCCGCATCGATTACACTTGTCGATCGTGCGTCAAGCCATGATTGCACGGACTAGGGGACCCTCCGGATTCGCAAGAGTCGAACGACTGTCCTCGTAGAGCAGGGCGCGATGTTGTTCGTGGTGTGCGCGCCGGGGCTTCCCGCAGTGACGGCGGAGGAGGCGCGGGCGCTCGGGCTGCCGGGGCGCACGCTCCCGGGCGGCGTGGAGATCGACGGCAATCTCCCTGAGGCGATGCGCCTGAACTTGTGGCTCCGGACCGCAAGCCGTGTGCTGCTCCGTTTCGGCGAGCCGTTCCGGGCCACCGCCTTTCCCGAGTTGGTGCGCAAAGCCGGAGAGCTGCCCTGGGAGCGCTTCGCCCGCAGGGGCACGAGCGTCGCCTTCCGCGTCACCTGCCGGAAGTCGCGCTTGTACCACTCGGACGCAGTCGCGGAGCGGTTGCATGCCGCGCTGCAAGCGCGGACCGGATATCCCGTCCCGCTGGCACGAGTGGAGGGTGAAGAAGATCCGACCGACGCGCAGCTCTTCCTCGCCCGATTCGAGCGCGACGTCTGTACCGTCAGCGTCGACACGAGCGGCGCGTTGTTGCACCAGCGGGGCTGGCGTGGACCCCAGGCGAAGGCGCCCTTGCGCGAGACGCTAGCCGCCGCGCTCCTGCTCGCGGCGGGATATCGCGGCGACGAGCGGGTCTGTGATCCGCTCTGCGGCTCCGGTACGATCGCCATCGAAGCGGCGCTGATCTCGATGCACCGCGCGCCGGGGATCGGGCGGGCGTTCGCGTTCCAGAAGTGGCCGGAATTCTCCGCGCGACAGTGGGAGCACCTGATCTCGGAGGCGCGGAAGCACGAGCAGCCAGCACTGCGCATCGAGGCGTCGGATCAAGACGCAGGAGCCGTCGCAGCGGCGAGGGAAAACGCTGCGCGCGCTGGCGTGACGATCGACGTCGTCCAGAGACGGCTCGCAGACCTTCCCTCCGATTCTGGCAGCGGGCTGTTGGCGTCCAATCCACCCTACGGGATGCGCATCGCCACTGACGTGCGGCGGACGTTTCTGGAGCTGGGTGAGGTGGCGCGGAAGCGGCCGGGGTGGCGACTTGCCATCGTCGCGCCAAAGCCCACTGCGGCGGCTGCGTCGGAGCTGCAGCTCGCGTCCATCCTGCGCACGCAGAACGGCGGAATTCCCGTGGAGCTGCTGGTGTCGCGCCGGTAATGCTACCCGCCGATGCGGATCATCGAGCGGCCGAAGTGCCCAGCGCCCTGATGCAACGCGACTAGCTCCTCGGCCGGCGCATGCCCGGGCTTCTTCGCCCGGAGCCCGTCCTCGATCAGGCGCGCCAGGTCCTCGTTGGTCGCGCCCGCCCGCATCGGATCGCGCAGGTCGATCTCGCCCTCGTCCAGCAAGCACCAGCGGAAATGTCCGTCCGCCGTCAGCCGCGTCCGGTTGCACGTCGCACAGAACGGCTCGGTCATGCTGGAGATGATCCC
>Ga0070708_100002292_pt1 | contig 14813 bp, 12 predicted proteins | sample KBSK5503metaG_FD_65469 | JGI IMG/M metagenome (GOLD analysis project Ga0070708, IMG submission 65469) | Corn, switchgrass and miscanthus rhizosphere microbial communities from Kellogg Biological Station, Michigan, USA - KBS K5-50-3 metaG | ecosystem: Host-associated > Plants > Roots >...
GAGAGCATCGCGTAATTCGTGGCGTCCACCACGTTGTTGATCGGCCGCAGGCCGACCGCCTCGAGCCGGCGCTGCACCGCGGGAGGCGACGGCTTGATCGTCACGCCACGAATCGCCAGGGCCGTGTAACGGCGGCACATCTGAGGAGCTTGGATTTCAATGTGTGGAGCAGCAGGCTTTAGCCCGCCGGCGGCCTGAAGGCCGCCGCTCCACTTCAGCTCTCTCCCCAGCGCCGCGCTCAGCTCCCTGGCCATGCCCAGATGCGACATGGCGTCGACGCGGTTCGTGGTGATCTCCAGATCGAAGACGGTGTCGTCGCCCTGTTTCTCCAGCGCCTCCAGCGCGTGGCCGATATCGGTCAGCCGTCGAACGAGCTCGTCATCGGCGAGGTTCGACAGATCGATGTAGTCGCTCAGCCAGCGGCGCGACAGTTTCATGGGAGGCGGATTGTAACGTGTGCTGCAATTTCAGAACGTCACCCGCTCCAGCACACCCTCCGCGGCGTCGTGCGGATTGTTGCGCTTGCGGAGCACGTCTTCCAGAAGCTGTTCGTAGTCCGCTTGCGCGAGCGTCCCGCCGATCAGGCGGTCCATGAATTTTTCCTTCAGCAGCGTCTCGATGCGGATGCGCACCCGCTCGCGACTGCGGCGATCGAGCTCGCCGGATGCGGCCAGATACTCATAGTGCCGATGGATTGCGTCGTCGAGCTCCTCGATCCCTTCGCCGCGCGTGGCCACCGTCTTCACGATCGGCGGCAACCACTCGGCATGCTCTTCCACCAGCGACATCATCATGGTTACTTCGGTCACCGTCTTGTCGGCGCCGGGGCGGTCGGCCTTGTTCACCACGAAGATGTCGCCGATCTCCATGATGCCGGCCTTGATGGCCTGGATGTCATCGCCCATCCCCGGAACCAGAATCACGATGTTCGTCTGCACCGTGCGGATCACTTCCACTTCGTCCTGACCGACGCCGACCGTCTCCACCAGGACGACGTCGAAGCCGGAGGCGTCGAGAAGGTCGACCACATCATTGGTGGCCTTGGCCAGGCCTCCCAGGAAGCCGCGGGTGGCCATGGAGCGAATGAATACGCCGCGGTCCGTGTACAGGTCGACCATGCGGATGCGATCGCCGAGGATCGCGCCGCCGGAGAAGGGTGAGGTCGGATCGACGGCGATGATCCCCACTCGCTTCTGCTGTTTGCGATAGTGACGGGCCAGCGAGGCGACGAGCGTCGACTTCCCTGATCCCGGCGAGCCGGTGACGCCGAGGATGCGCGCCTTGCCCGTGGCCGGATAAATCTCGGCCAACAGGCGGGCGGAGTCGGGATGCTCGCGCTCCACCAGAGACACGGCTCGGGCCAGGGCTCGGAACTGGCCGGCGAGAATTCCGTTGACGAGAGACTGCAGATCCACTGTCACCGTGAATGCAGAACGCCTTCGGAGTGCGGCGGCTTGCCACCGCCTTTTCCCAACCAAAGCGGCGCCAAGGCGCCGCACTCCGAAGGCATTCATTCGCTCCCCGACAGGAGGTGTCTGGCGATGACCATCCTCTGAATCTCCGACGTTCCTTCCCCGATCGTGCACAGCTTCACATCGCGATAGTACTTCTCGGCTGGAAAGTCTTTGATGAAGCCGTAGCCGCCGAAGATCTGCACGCCTTTCTCCGTGCAGCGCACGGCCACTTCCGAGGCGTAGAGCTTGGCCATGGCGGAGAGCGAGGTGACGCGCTCGCCGGTATCCTTGGCCACGGCGGCGCGATAGCAGAGCAGCCGCGCCGCGTCGATCTCCGTGGCCATGTCCGCCAGCATGAACTGAATGGCCTGGAACTCGGCGATCGGCTTTCCGAACGCCGTTCGCTGCTTGGCGTAATCGCGAGAGGCCTCGTACGCGCCGCGTGCGACGCCCACCGCAAGGGCGCCGATGGAAATCCGACCGCCGTCGAGCACGCGCAGCGCGTCGATGAATCCGTAGCCCACCTTCCCCAGGATGTTCCCCGCTGGAATGCGGCAGTCCTCCATCACCAGCTCCGCGGTGTCGGAGGTGCGCATGCCCAGCTTGTTCTCTTTCTTGCCCGGGCGGATTCCTTTGCGATCCATCTCGATGGCAAAGGCGCTCGCGCCGTGCTTCTTGTCGCTGCGGTCCGTCACCGCGATCACCACCGAGATATCGGCGTAGCTGGCATTGGTGATGAAGTTCTTCGTTCCGTTGAGCACCCACTCGTTTCCGTCCTTCACCGCGGTGGTGCGCATGCCCGCGGCGTCGCTTCCGGACCCCGGCTCGGTCAGGCCCCACGCGGCGAGCCACTCCCCCGAAGTCAGCTTCGGCAACCACTTCTTCTTCTGCTCTTCGCCGCCGGTGAGATAAATGTGCCCGGTGCCGAGGGAATTGTGGGCGGCGACGGTGAGTCCGATGCCGCTGTCCACCACGCCCAGCTCCTCGATGATGTTGACGTAGTCGACATACGACAGCGCCGCGCCGCCGTATTGCTCCGGAAAAATCGCCCCGAGCATTCCCAGCTCGCCGAGCTTCTTGACCGTCTCCAGAGGGAACGTCTGCGCTTCGTCCCACTCCATGAGGTGCGGCTTAATCTCGCTTTCCGCGAACTGGCGGACCGTTTCCTTGATTTGTTTCTGCTCGTCAGTCAGACAGAAATCCATTCGGGCACTCCTACCGCTCGCAAGCCCCATGCTACCCTGACCGCACTCCCATGGACACGTCACGTCTCTGCATCGCGGTCGTGATTACCGCCTTCATCGCCGTCTCGACTCGGGGAGCCGATCCGAAACAGGCCGAATCCGATTATCAGCGGATCCAGAAGTGGCAATACACGACGCAGTCGATCGCGATCATCCAGCCGATCACCATTCGCACCGATACCGCCACCTGGACACTGCAGTCCGGCAATGTACGGTTGGCGGAGCCGATCACCGGCGGCAGGATCACTGGCCTAGTTTTTGAGGGTCAGGGCCGCTTCACCATCACCATCCCCGATGCCGTGGAGCTGGCCCAGGTGCGGCGCTTCGCCCAGCGCCGCGATCTGCAGTCGATCGATGAGCCTTTCACCGAGCTGCTGTTTCGCACCTCGGCCGATACGATCAATCGTCTCTTTGCCGACTCGAACGCGGCGTCGTACGCGGCCAACTCCATCGCCGGAAATCGGCAGAATCATTGGCTGATCGACCTGCGGACGGACATCGATGCGCGAATCATCGCCGCGCTGCTCAATCCCGCCGCCCTGCAGATCAGCGCGGCGGTCAAGACGGTCGGATTCGACTGGCTGACCTACGACTACGACTCCTGGCGCAACGAAGAGATCCAGATCATTCGCTGGTTGCGAGGCTACCCGGAGGTCTGGCTGAGCCTCGATCGGCCGGAGGATCGCGATCGCAGCGGACGTCCCGGCCCGCGGAACGTGTTGCCCGCCCACCTGACTCACATCGATGTCAAAGCCGATCTCACCCGGTTCCGTTTTCTCACCGGGTCGTCCGGCGAGACCCAGCAGCGCAATCTCAACGGCCACTACGTCATCGACGAGACGCTCACTGCGAACGTCGATGGCATTTCCTCTCTGCGGATGCAGCTCATGCCCACAGCCTTCAACGTCTCGGCCCGTGATGAGAACGGCCCTCTGGTCGTCCTGCGAGATCACATCGGAGGGCGGAGCATCAACCTCGAGAAGCACATCTACGACGGGATCACCACCATCGTATTCGCGCAGCCGCTGCAGGCCGGCGCCCCCCGGCACGTCACGTTCGAGTACGACCTGGAGACATCGAATTACGCGCCGGGCGACATCTGGTATCCGACCGTTCCTGAAGCGTCCGATAGCTATACGGCGCGACTCGAGCTGCTGGTCAGCCGTCGAAACGAAGTCCGGGCCATGGGGCGGCGGGAAAACGAATCTCAGAACGACAAAGGCAAGACCAGCGTGTGGCTGGTGGAGAAGCCCGCCAAGATGATCACCTTCTCTACGGCCGAGCACTTCGACGAAGTGACCCTCGAGGTACCAGGAATTCCCAGAGTGATCTCATTCGGCGCTACGTTCGGTCTGGGGGGCGCCACGCGCGTGCGAAACACCGGCGCCGACGTCGCGAACAGCCTGCTGTTCTTTCAAAACCTGTTCGACGACAAGCTGGACGTCCCGCAGATCTACGTCACCAGCATCACAGGCGGACACGGTCAGGCCTTCGACGGCTTCCTGCATCTTTCCGAGTTCAGCTACAGCGAGCATCCCGGCGCCTCGGAGCTGTTCCGCGCGCACGAAGTGGCGCACGAATGGTGGGGACACAAGGTCGGATGGAAGAGCTATCGCGACCAATGGCTCAGCGAAGCCTTCGCCGAGTATTCGGCCATGATGTTTGTCCGAGCCACGGTCCAAAACGGCGATCGCTATTTCAACGAGATCCTCGACGTCTACGACTCAATCGTGAAGGGGAACATCTCGGGCGGATTCTCGAAATTCAATCGTCCCTGGCTCATCGAACAAAACGCGTCGTATCGCGCGCGTCTCGGACCGATCGGCGTTGGATATCGCGCTTCGACCGGCGACATCCCCGGCGGGTACCTGATCCAGACCTACTACAAGGGCCCCCTCGTCCTGCACATGCTGCGGATGCTCCTGTTCTACAAGACCCACAAGGATGACCTCTTCGTAAAGATCCTTCGCGATTTCGTCAAGGAGTACAGCGGCAAGGAGGCCAGCACGGCGGATTTTCAGCGCCTGGTCGAGCGCGACGCGCCCGGCGACTGGAGCTTCTTCTTCAACTCATGGATCTACGGAGCGGAGATACCAAGTTACGCGTGGAAGTCCAGCATCGAGCCGGCGGCGAGCGGCTACAGAGTGTCGGTCACGGTGACCCGCCGCGATACGAGCGACGACTTCGTCGCGGCCGTGCCCATTCGCGTGGAATTTGATCAGAACCGTTACGGCGCATTCTTCGTCCTGGCAAAAGAACGCGAGCAGATGGTTACACAGAACGTCCCCATCAAACCGCGAAATGTCATCTTCGCGCCCGAGCACTCATTGCTGGCGAACATCCGCCGGGAGTAACCTGTGACCGCATGACGAGAATGATTCGCTTCATCGCGCTGGTCGCCCTAGCTCTGCCTCTGCGGTCGATTGCCTACGATGCGCCGACGAGCGGCTTCCGTGCCGAGTTCCTGCGCGACCTCGACGGCGTGCAGAAAAAGATCGTCGATCTGGCAAGCGCAGTGCCGGCGGACAAATACAGCTGGCGGCCCGCTCCCGGCGTTCGCTCCATCAGCGAGGTCTACATGCACATCGCCGGCGGCAACTACCTTCTGGCCAGCTTCACCGGGATGAAGCCCCCCGGCTACGACACCCGCTCGCTGGAGAAGATCACGGACAAGGACCGCGTGCTGGTGGAGTTGAAAAAATCGTTCGACCATCTGCGCACCGCCGCTCTCAATGCCACGGACACCGATCTCGACAAGTCGATCAAGATGTTCGGCAACGACACCACGGAGCGCGCGGCGTTTCTCGCAGCCCTCAACCACCTCCACGAGCACCTCGGCCAGTCGATCGCGTACGCGCGCATGAACGGCGTGGTTCCACCGTGGAGCGGGAAAGAATAGCCTTTGGAGTGCGGCGGCTTGCCGCCGCCTTTGGAGTGCGGCGGCTTGCCGCCGCCTGCTGTCGTCGGCTACCTGCCGTACGCGCGCACGTAATCCGGAACTTCAATCGCAGCGCTCAAACGCGGATCGGCGATCGGCTCCGACGGCGTCAGCGCCAGCGGCAGCACGCCGGCCCAGATCGGCATTGAGTAATCCTCTTCATCATCGAGCGGCGGTCCGGTGCGGATCTTTGCGGAGGCTTCATCGAGCGGAAGCCGCACCAGCATCGTCGACTTCAACTCGTTCTGGTTGGGCCCGCGCGCGTCGCGGGTGCGTCCACGCATGACGTGCTCCACGATCGCCTCCAGAACGCGCAGCTTCTCTTTTCGATCGACGACTTCGCGCGCCGCTCCCAGCACCACGACCGAGCGATAGTTCATCGAGTGATGGAACGCGGAACGGGCCAGCACCAGGCCGTCGAGAAGAGTGACGGTCACGCATACCGGCACGCCCTCCCGGAGCGAGCGGAGCATGCGGCTGGCGGCGGAGCCGTGAAAATAGAGCGCATCCCCGATCCGGGTATGAATCGTGGGGATGACCATCGGCTGCCCCTCGATGACGAAGCCGACGTGACAGATCAGCGCCTCGTCGAGGATGCGGTTGATCGTCTCGCGCTCGTATGCGCCGCGCTTCGGCAGGCGCCGCACCGTTGTGCGTTCGGTCTGCAGGCTCTTCTTCATGCCCGCTAATTATGCGTGAACCAGCGCGAACATCCCGGGCGTGTACGCGGTGATGTGGCCGGTGAAGGCGGAGGCAGCGACGGTGAGCGGAGAGGCAAGCCACAACTTTCCTGGGCCGGAACGACCTTTGTAATTGCGATTGATCGCGCTGATCGTCACCTGCTCGCCGCTCTCGGACACGCCCGGACCACAGCCGATGCACGCGCCGCATCCGGGATTGAGAACGATGGCGCCGGCGCGCTCGAAGGTGTCGATGAGACCGTTCTCGCGGCAGAACTGCTCGACGGCCTGCGATCCAAACTGGATGAAGAAGGTCACGCCGTCGGCGACTTTGAGGCCGGCGTCGACCGCTTCTTTTGTCACCTGGTGATAGAAGAGCAGATCGTCGACCTTTCCCGCCGTGCATGAGCCGGCGTAGGCGATGTCGATCTTCACATCGCCGATCTCGTCGACGTACGCGCCGTTCGTCGGATCGGACGGGATGCCGTGATCGGGATTCCCCGGATGGGCCACCATCGGCCGGATCCTCGACAGATCGATGACGTGCACGCCGCCGGCGTACTCCGCGCCCGGATCGGGCGAGACGGTGCGCTTGCGCAGAGCGTCGACGTCGACGCCCGGGCGCATCGCCGCGATCCACTCGAAGGTCTTCTCGTCCGCTTCGACGATCGCTGTTCGCGCCGAGCATTCCGTGGCCATGTTCGCCAGAGTGGCACGCTCGTCCAGTGAGAGGAAGCGAACACCGGGACCGGTGAACTCGATGATCCGATCGAGCGTCATCTGCGGCTTCGCGTAGTGGAGGAGGATGTGCAGCATCACGTCCTTGGCCGTGACGTTCTCCTTCAATTGGCCGACCAGCTCGAACCGGATCGACTCCGAGACCTCCACCATCGTGAATCCGGAGTGGACGAGATTCGCGTACTCGGTGGTCCCCACGCCCCAGGCCATCGCGTTGTTCACGCCTCCCATGCAAGTGTGGCTGTCGGTGGCCTGGATGAAATCGCCCGGGTCGACGATGTACTCCCGGGCCACCTCGTGGCAGATGCCGGGCGAGATGTTGTCGGTGGCGGAGAAGTCGCGGCAGCCGGTGTGCTCCTGGAAGTCGCGTTGCAGTTGGCGCAGTGCGTTGATCTTGTCGAGAAAGGGCCGCATGCGCGCGACATCATCGGCATAGATCAGGTGATCTTCGAAGACGGCGAACTTCTGCGGGTTCTTGATCTTGTAGTCCGGGCCGTACTCCTGCTCCAGGAAGTAATGGACCTGAGCGGTGGTGAATTCGTGCGTGTAGCCGCCATCGACGTCGACCACCAGCGCGTCGCCGGGCTTGACGTACTTGCCTCCTCCGCGCATGTGACGGGCCAGGATCTTCTCGCCCATCGTCATCGGCCGCTTCTGCGTGGTGGGAACGGGCAAATCGATCTCTCCCCGCTCCAGTGCCTTGGCGAACGGAAACAGACCGCCTTCCTTGATGACCAGTTGTGTGATCGGATCGTAGCCCGTGGTGAATTCTTCGAGAGGGATGCCTTCGCCGGCCTGCAGCCGGCTAAGCATCTCGTGGTTCGCCATCAACAGACCCTGATTGATGTCGTTGCCCGCGTGGATCGGCGCGAAGGACGCCGCGACAGCGATTCTGATTCCGCTCCAGACTTCTGCTTGCGTCGCCGTCTCGCGCGAGCTGCCGACACCTTTGCGATATCCGCTGACGATCACCTCAAAGTTGCCGTTGCGCAGCGCATCCTGCTCGAAGAGGCGCTTGCCGTCGACGATCAAGCCGGCGTAGGCGTTCCGCGAGAGATCCTCCGGCCGGTGATCGAAGCAGACCCAGGCGGGCGTCATCGCGTCCGTGTTGATGTCGTCGAGAAGGTCCTCGACGCGGAGATCCTTCATCTGCAGATCGATTTCGCCGCGGAGCTGCTTGCGGATCAGCTCGGGATCTTTCGTCAGGAACAGGACGCGCTTACCGGGAGTAAGGCGAACGGTGGAGGGCGGTTTCATGTTCTTCGAGGCGTCAGACAAGTATATGCAACGCTGTAACCGCCGCGGGTCATCCCGGCTGGTTGTAGTAAGGTCCGCTCATGAGGCGGGCGGTATTCGTTCTTGTCCTGCTCACCGGCGCGGCCCCGCTGATGGCCGCGGAAGCCCAGAAAACTGACTACTCGCGAGCCACGATCCTCAGGATTCTCCACGATCGCGATCGGGAGCAGACGCAGCTCAAGGTCGACATCGGCATGCTCCAGATTCAGACGCGGAACGCTCGATTCCGCCTGGCCTGGCTCCCGTTCCTGGCACCGCTCCTCGTATCCGCGGACAACGCAACAGGTGCCCAATCCGCTCGTTCTGACCGGAACCGACATCCCTTACGTTTCGCCAAAGCGCGAGTAACGCCGGCCACCGGCCGGCGGGTAGCCGGCGCTCCTCGCTTCAGCGTTTCCGAGAAATGTACGTAGAATCGTTACGAACGCTTTCTCCGCTAGCTCGTCATACCGATCATGAGACCCGCCGCCGTGCTCCTGCTTCTCGCTCTCGCAGTCACCGCGGTGGCCGAGGAGCCGACCTACTCGGCCGAGGAAAAGCTGAAGATGTTCCGCACCCTGAACGTCGACGCGCATGCGAAAGACAACGCTCGCGTGGAGTGGCACGTCGGCTATGTCGCGTTCCACGTCCTGGGCATGGACTGGCGGCTCTTCTATCTGCCGATCCTCGCGCCACTGCCCGGCTCCAGGCTTCAGGACAACGGGACGATCCCCAACGCGTTCGATCTCACCAGAACACCGTACGCCTCGACCTTCCCGCCCATGCTGGATGAGCCAGACCGGTCGCGGGCGGTGCAGCGCGAACGCGCACGAATCGAAGCGTCCGCTAAAGAATCTGATCAGCAGTAACTTGACAAGGCGCCCGACCGAACTTAATATTCAACCGAATGGTTGAATATCGCGCTGAGCACCTGGACCGCACCTTCACTGCACTTTCCGATCAAACACGGCGGGACATCCTCAATCGGCTCGCCCTCGGCGCCTCATCGGTGACCGAGCTGGCCGAGCCCTACGAGATCTCTCTCAACGCCGTCTCCAAGCATTTGAAGGTTCTGGAGCAGGCCGGGCTGGTATCGCGCACCGTCGAGGGACGGGTGCATCGACTCGAGCTCAACGCCGCGCCATTGCGCGACGCTGAGGAGTGGGTCGCCCGGTACCGGAGCTTCTGGGAAGCGCGTCTCGATGCGCTGGAACAGTTCCTCATCGCGAAAAAACGAAAGGAGCGTCGTCATGCCCGAAACCGCCACAAAAGCAAAAGCTGATTACTCACTGGAGGTACGGAAACGGATCCCTGCGTCGCGGGAAGAGGTGTTCGATGCCTGGCTCAATCCAAAGAGCGTTGAACAGTGGATGCATGGAGGGCCGACCATGAGCTGCCGGGCGAAGATCGATCCCCGCGTCGGTGGCTCATTCAAGATCGACATGATCGGAAAGGACAAGACCTACGAGCACACCGGCGTCTACAAGCGGATCGAGCGACCGAAGCTGCTGGAGTTCACCTGGATCTCCGAGGGGACAAACCAGCAGGAGTCGGTGGTCACCATCGAGTTCCTCGATCGCGCCGGCGAAACCGACCTTCTCCTGAAGCACCGGCTCCTGCCGAGTCAGGACCAGGCCAAGGGCCATCGCGACGGGTGGACTCAGATCGTGGATAAGCTCGCACGGACCATTGCAGCGAAACAGTAGAATGCGCCATCGTGCGCGCTCTTCTCATCACCGGCGGGACCGGCGCCCTCGGCCACGCCGTGGTCGCCGGCCTCGCCCCCGAGTACCGCTGCATCGTGCTTTATCGATCCGAAGAAGCATGGCAGGAGCTGCGCCGTTCGATCCCCGGCGACAACCTCGCCGGCGCCACCGATCCGTCGCAAGTGAAGGATCCGATCTATGGCGTGTTGCACCTCGCCGGAGGGTTCACCATGGGCGGGTCCGTGCAGGATTTCCAGCGCATGCTCGATGCGAGCCTGCTCAGCGCGGTGCAGGTCATTCAAGCCGTTGAAAAGCGGCTCGTCGATGGTGGCCGGGTGATCGCCATCAGCTCCGAGGCCGCTCTGACGAAACCCGCCGGGCTGGCCGCATACGTCAGCGCTAAGTCGGCGCTAAATGCGTACATCGAGGTCCTGTCGAAGGAACTTCATCCGCGGAAGATCACCGTCAACGCAATCCTTCCGACTTCCCTCGACACCCCGGCGGGACGAAAGACGATGCCGCGCGAGCTCCTCGTGCCGCTCGAGCGCATCGTCGATACCCTTGCCTTTCTTCTCAGTGACGGCGCGGCCTCGATCACAGGGCAGTTGATAGCTCTTAGCTCTTAGCTCTTAGCTCTTAGGAAAATCAATAGGCGACCCTTAGAGCTAAGAGCTAACAGCTACTCACCTCTTCAATCCCCAGGACGTGTCGCGGAGCCACTGCATGAATGGCGCGGCGGGCAATGGGCGGCTGATCCAATACCCTTGCGCCAGATCGCAATTCATCTCCCCAAGACGGATCCACGTGGTCTCGTTCTCCACTCCCTCCGCGCACACCTGTTTCCCGAGGTTGTGGGCGAGGTCGATCATGGTGCGCACGATGGCCATGTCCGCGTCGCTGTCGTTCATGCCGATCACGAACGATTTGTCGATCTTGATCTCGTCCGTGGGCAACTGGCGCAGATTGGTCAGCGAGGAGTAGCCGGTTCCGAAATCGTCGATGGAGATGCGCAGCCCCATCGACTGCAGCAGGGACATGATGGCCAGCGCGTGGGCCGGATCGGCCATGATGCTGCTTTCGGTGATCTCGATCTTCAGGAAGCGCGGGTCGATGCGCCATTTGTCGAGCGCCGCCTGGATTTTCGACGGGAGCATCTGCTCCTGGAGACTCTTGGGCGAGATGTTGACCGCGACGTGGACCGGCGCGCCGCTGTCATGCCATTGGCGGCACTGCTGCAGTGTGCGATCGAGGACCCAATCGGTGACGGACTTGATCAAGCCGGTGCGCTCGGCGAGGGGAATGAAGCTGACGGGAGCGAGAAGACCGCGCTGGGGATGATTCCATCGCAGCAGCACCTCGGCGCGCGTCATCAGGCCGCTTCGCAGATGGAGTTTCGGCTGGTAGTACAGCTCGAACTCGTCCCGCTCCATGGCGCCGCGCATCTCGACCACCAGCGACAACTGATCGGGCGTGCGAGACTCCAGCTCCTGGTTGTGAAACGAATAGCCGGCGTTGGCCTGCTTGGCTGCGTACATGGCCACGTCGGCGCGGCGAAGGAGCGTCCGCGCGTCGGTGCCGTGGGTGGGATAGACGGCGATTCCGATGCTGGCACCCACTTCGAGCACCTGCTGCTCCACGACGAAGGGCTGCTGCAGCGTGTCCAGACTGCGGCGCGCGGCCAGGGCGATGGCGTTCATGTCCGCGGGAGCGGTGAGAACCATGGCGAATTCATCGCCGCCCAGCCGAGCCACGGTGTCGCTGGGCTGAAGCTGATTGCGCAGCCGAAGGGCCACCTGCTTGAGCAGCACGTCGCCGAAGTGGTGGCCGAAGGTGTCATTCACTTCCTTGAAGCGATCGAGATCCATGAGCAGGAGCGCGGCCAGCGTGTTCTCCGAGCGCGCGGTCTCCAAGGCTTTCTCCAGCCGCTCGAAGAGCAGCATCCGGTTCGGCAAATCGGTCAGCACGTCGTGCAGCGCCTGATGCCGCAACGTCACGATCTGATTCTTGCTGTCGGTGATGTCTCGCAGGAATGTGACCCAGTGCGTCAGCTCGCCGCTGTCCTCGATCGGAACGATCTGCAACTCCAGCTCGAACTCCGATCCATCCTTTCGCTGGGCCGTCACCTCGGCTTCGAAGGCATTGCGATCGAAGACGTGATTGAGCATGGCCTCGAAGATTGAGTGCTGCCGCTCCACGATCCCGAAGACGAGCAGCGGCTGGCCGATCACTTCGTCGCGCGCGCGGCCATACATCTCGCAGAAGCCCTTGTTGACGAATGCCACGCGCGGGCCAGTCGACTCCACCGCCGGCGTGAGAATGGCGATCCCCTGCCCTGCCACCCGCACGGCGCTGCCGAGGAGGCGGAGCTGATCGCCGCGGAAACTGTCGTCGCCGACGTCCGGGGCGTCGGGAACACGAAGGCGGGGGTCTTCGGACTTGGGGATGGAGAAATGGTAGCAGGTGCAGGCGGTTGGCGGATGGCGGTTGGCGGTGGCGCTGACCGCCAACAGCCAAACGCCAACAGCCAATCACTCCGGATTCGTCGCCCAAACCGCCATTTCGGTCACAAATCCGCGATCTTCCATTTCGAGCAATGAGATGATCGCCCCGGCGATGTCGGAGGGCTGGAGCTTGCGGGGGCTCGCCGCGCGCTCCCTTCCGGAGGCGCCGAAAAACGGCGTCTGCACTTCGCTCGGATTGATCTGCATCACCCGGATATTCGACTTGCGCAACTCCGCGCGCCAGCACTCCGTCATGCCGTGAAGGGCGAACTTGCTGGAGGCGTAGGCTGTGCCGCCGGCGTATCCGCGCTGGCCGGCGGTGGAGGCGACATTGACGATGTTTCCGTACCGCTGCGAGAGGAAGTGCTTCGCCGATTCGCGCGCCACCATCATTGCCCCGAGGACATTCGTCGCGTGGACGCGCTGCATCTCCTCGGTCTTGGTCTCCACCAGCGGAGCTAAGTAGCCGAAACCGGCGTTGTTGATCAACACGTTGTAGTCCTCGCCGAAGTGGTCCACCACGGTCCAGATCATGCGGACGACGTCGGATTCAACGCTTACGTCTGCTTGAATGGGCAAGGCTCCGATCTCGTTCGCTGCGAGATCGAGCTTCGATCGATCGCGCCCACAGATGGCCACCCGCGCGCCGCGCGAGATCAACAGCCGCGCCGTTTCCAACCCGATACCTGAGCTTCCGCCGGTGACGAGTGCTTTTGCCGATGCGACGTTCATGTGCGGATTCTATTTCGTGAACGACTTTTGCACGTTTACTCCTCAAGGAGGAGTTATGCCCGAGAAAGAGACACTGGAACGAGCCAGACAGGACAAAGCGGAAGGAAAAGCTCCGAGCACCCAAGCCGGCGAGTTCGTCCGCGAAGAGATCGAACACATCCGCGAGGGAAAGCACGGAGCGCGATCGACTAAGCAAGCTATCGCCATCGGGTTGTCGAAGGCGCGGCGGTCGGGCGTGAAGTTGCCGCCGCCAAAGTCGGGATCAAGCGCGATACGAAGCAAAGCCAGCAGCGACCTGCGCAAGGCGAGTTCATCGAGAAGGCCGTCCACGACCCGCTCGCGCGCCACGCGAAGCGCGCTGAAGCGTGAGGGACACTCCGCAGCGTCGCGAACGGCGTTGTCGCGCCAAGCGAGGAACGCGGCGCGAAGCCGGCGGGGAAGGAGCTAAGAGCTAAGAGCTTCACTTCTTCTCAATCTTCACGCCCGACGTCTCGAGCTGTTGGCCCGACAGCGTCTCGCGCGCGGTCGCGTCGTTCTTCAGGTACGCGTCCCAGAAGATCAGCGAGACGAGCTTGATCGTGCCGAAGCCGGTGCGGCTGAGGATGCCCGGTCGCTGCTGCTGCACAGGGGTCATGCCGCCGGGCTGATTGATGCCCTGCCGCGGCATTTCCGGCGGCAGATCGAACACCCCGATCGCTCCGGTGAACGAAATGTGGCTCGCGCCGGGAATGAGCACGAAGTACTTGTCGCCGGGCGGAGTGTATTCGAACGCCTGCTTGCGCCAGTCGGGCGTCTCCGATTCTGCGGCGCCGCGATCGTTCGTGCCGGTCATGTACATGACTGGAATGTGCACGTCGCTCCACGACTGCGGCGTCAGGCCGCGATTCTGCGCCGTCCCCTGAGGTGACATGACCAGCGCCGCGCGCACGCGCGGATCGGCCATCGAGAGCGGCGGATTGCTGAACGTCCGCGCGCCGCTGATGAGCATCGCGGTGAACGCGCCGTACGAGTGCCCGCCGACGCCGATCTGGTTGCGATCCATCTTGCCTCGCAGTTCGGGAAAGCGCTGCTCGAGATCGGCCAGCGAATCGAGAACCAGCTTCACATCGAGGGCGCGGTCGCGCCACTGCGGCTCCCGTTCTTTGTCCCAGATCGCTTCCATCGTGTTCCGCGGTTGGACATTCGGCTCTACGGTGATTCCGCGCTGCCGCGACTGCGACCGCGGCGCGGGACGCTCCAGCGCTTCGCGGATGGTGTCGCGTGGCGCTGCAGCGTCGGCATGCGAAGGCCGGATGCAGACGTAGCCATAACTCGTCCAGTAGGAGATCAGCGGCTCGTAGCCGCGGTCCGAGGATCCGTAACCGTGAGAGAAGACGATGACCGGAAATGGACCACCGCGGGTCGGATACTCGATGGAGACTTCAATGTCCTGGTTGCGCTGCGCGTCGTGCAGCATGGTGGTTGGGATGACGCCTACCGGCGAAGGGCCGACGTCGACGCTGTAGTTACCGATCTTCAGCGGCGCGACCGTAGCCGTCGGAGTCG
>Ga0070708_100002294_pt1 | contig 14806 bp, 14 predicted proteins | sample KBSK5503metaG_FD_65469 | JGI IMG/M metagenome (GOLD analysis project Ga0070708, IMG submission 65469) | Corn, switchgrass and miscanthus rhizosphere microbial communities from Kellogg Biological Station, Michigan, USA - KBS K5-50-3 metaG | ecosystem: Host-associated > Plants > Roots >...
GCACTCTCATCGGGCCGCCTCGTTCGATCGCTGCCGGGGAGGTCATGATGCCACAGCACCTCCGGGCTTGGGACCCGGCCTTTCCGGGTGCGGCACATGCGCGGTGGCGTTGCCCGCCGCTAGGAGACGCATGGGTCTACGTGGGTCCGCGATCGCGGATGCGGGGGTCGGGGAGGATGGTGGGCGGCGTGACGACGGGAACGCCGAGGGGAGAGGTGCTCGACGGGGGCAGGCGAAAAGCCAACCCTCCGGGTCTTGCCGAGCACGCCATTGCCGCAACGGTGAGCGGTTCCGTCGCAGCCAGGAGCCGCCGATGTGAGCTCCTGTTCTGGCGTCCCCGCGCACGTCCGCCCATCACCCTGCCTCCGCGGAAAGGTCCGGAACTTCTGGCGGCGACGGTAGACCTCCGCAGGTAAAGGAAAGGTATGAGAGGCGCTAATTCTCGAGGTCCGCTCGCTACGACGGCCGGGCCCGGCCGGAGTTAGGCTTCGTCGTCGTATGGACGACGTCGAGCTTTCCCCTGCGGCTCCGGCCGATCTTTCCACCACCTGTTGGAACTGTGGCGAACCGATGCGCCCGGAGCATGGGCACTACCGCTGCCCGGCATGCGGCTGGCGCGATTCCTGCTGCGACGGTCCGTACTGAGGGGGTCCTTCCCGCGTGGAAGGGGTGTGATCCTGCCGAACGACGAGCAATGGATGCGACTGGCGCTCGAAGAGGCGGCCGAGGCGCAGGGTCACGACGACGTTCCTATCGGCTGCGTGATCGTCGACCCTGGGGGCCGGGAGATCGCCCGGGCCCACAACGCCCGGGAACGGGATGCGGACCCCACCGCTCACGCCGAGCTCCTCGCCCTCCGGCGAGCGGCCGCCGTCATCGGAACTTGGCGTCTGGAGGGGGCGACTCTTTACGTCACGCTCGAGCCCTGCGCGATGTGCTCGGGCGCGATAGTGCTCGCCCGTATCGCGCGGCTCGTCTTCGGCGCCGCAGATCCGAAGGCGGGAGCGGCGGGATCGCTCTACAACATCGTCCAGGACGCGCGTCTCAACCACCGGATCGACGTCGCCCAAGGCGTGCTTGCCGAAGGATGCGGACAGTTGTTGAAGGCGTTTTTCAAAGCAAGGAGGCCCCGCGGAGCTCCGATATAATCGCGCACGGAGAGGTGCGAGAGTGGCCGAATCGGGCGTTCTCGAAAAGCGCTAGACCCCGGAAGGGGTCTCGTGGGTTCAAATCCCACCCTCTCCGCTCAACGCGACGGACCCGACCGCGGCCCCCGTAGAATCTTCCGCCGGAGGAGTGCGAGAGCGGCCGAATCGGCGCGCCTGGAGAGCGCGTGGGCTCGCAAGGGCCCCGTGGGTTCAAATCCCACCTCCTCCGCCAAACGAAACGGCAAAACCGTGGCGCCCATGACGTGGCGCCACGTCGTGGCGGCGTGTGAGCAGCCGAGCGACCCGAGCGCGCAGGTCGCTACAATGCCTGCTGTGGCCGTGCTAGGCGGGGAGCCAGCGGTGCCCTGTACCCGCAATCCGCTCTAGCGGGGCTGAATCCCCGCCCGCGGACCGCGATCGTGAGAAAGCCTCGTAGCGAGGGTGTCGAAGGCCAGGTCTCGCGCAACGTCAACCTGTGAACCCCGTCAGGTCCGGAAGGAAGCAGCGGTAAGCGGGCGCTGGCGTGTGCCGCGAGGTTGCCGGGCCGGAGCTCGGCGCGCGAGAAGCGCTCGTGGTCACGGGACAACGGCGGGTGCACGGCCACACTCATGGCTCTCTTGACCGCCCGGGTGGGGCGTCGGTTCTCGCCGGTAGAATGGGAGCCACCTTCCTCCCGCTCGAAGCGAGGCGCACCGTATGAGCTCCACCGCCCTCTATCGCCGCTGGCGTCCCCGCACGTTCACCGACGTCGTCGGCCAGGACCACGTGACCGAGACCTTGCGCGCGTCGATCCGAGAAGGGCGCGTCGGCCATGCGTTCCTCTTCTCCGGTCCGCGAGGCACCGGGAAAACCTCCACGGCGAGGATCCTCGCGAAGGCGCTCAACTGCGCCAAAGGACCGACGCCGGATCCGTGCGACGAATGCGAGGAATGCCGAGCGATCAACGCCGGACTCTCGCTCGACGTGATCGAGATCGACGCCGCGTCCCACGGCGGCGTCGACGACGTGCGCGTCTTGCGCGAGAACGCCGTGCTCGCGCCGGCGAACGCGCGGAAGAAGGTCTACATCGTGGACGAGGCGCACATGGTCTCGACCGCCGGTTGGAATGCGTTCCTGAAGACGGTCGAAGAGCCACCGGAACACATCGTGTTCGTGTTCGCAACGACCGAACCGAACCGCGTCCTGCCGACGATCGTCTCGCGCTGTCAGCGTTTCGAGTTCCGGCGCGTGTCGACCGCCGCCATCTCGGATCACCTCGGGAAGATCTGCGCGGACGAGGGAATCTCGGCGGAGGACGCGGCGCTCGGGCTCATCGCTCGCCACGCCGACGGCGGGGTGCGGGACGCCCTGTCGATCCTCGATCAGCTCGCGGCGACCGGCACGGTGACGGCGGACGGCGCGAGGAAGCTGCTCGGGGGCGCACCGGTCGACGTGATGTTCTTCTTCACCGATGCGCTCGCCGCCCGCGACGCGGCCGGCGCGTTGCGTGCGATCGCCGGTCTGGTCTCCGATGGCGCTGACCTGCGACTCTTCGTGCGTCAAGTGATCGAGCACCTGCGATCGTTGTTCATCGTGCAGCGCGTCGACGACCCGTCCGATCTCCTCGACGCCACTGACGAGACACAGGCGCGTCTCACGGCGCAAGCCGGGCAGATCCCGGGCGGCCAGCTCGTCCATCTGCTGCGCCTGTTCGCCGCCGCGCAGGCCGAGATGCGCCAGCAGGCGCCGCCGCGCCTCACGGTGGAGATGGCCACCGTCCGGGCGACGGTGCCCGAAGCCGACGCGACGGCAGAAGCTGCGCTGGCGCGGATCGAGAGGCTCGAGCGCCTGCTCGATGTTGGGACCACGTCATCCGCGGCCACTCCCGCGGCTCCCGCGGCCGCCCCGGCCGAGCCTCCGGTGCCCGCCCGGCGCCGGGCCCCAGATCCCGAACCTCCCGCGAAACCCTCCAAGAGCCGCGCCAAGCAGCCCGCGGCCGAGCCGGCCGAGCCCTCAGGGGCCGAGCCGGTGCCTCGGCACGCGGCGTCGGAGCTCGTCGACCTCGAGATGGTTCGCCGCGACTGGCCGCTGGTGCTCGAAGAAGTGCGCAAGGTCGGTAAGAGCCTTCACGCCTTGCTGAGTGAAGGACGGCCCAGGTCGCTCGAGGACGGGCGGCTCCAGCTCGAGTGCCGCTACGACTTCCACGCCCGGCAACTCGCGGAGGCGAAGAACGCGAACGTGATCGGCGAAGCGATCCGATCGGTGTTCGGCGTGACTCTGGTGGTCGTGACGACGGTAGGCGACGCCCCGCTCGAACCGGAACCTCGAGAAGAGATCGACGGCGCGCCGACAGATCCTCTCGATGTGCTCAGCGCTCAGCTCGGCGCCGAGGTGATCTCGGAGACCGAGGGCTGAGCCCGTGTTCGAGGGCCCCGTCCAGGACCTGATCGACGCGCTCCGCCGCCTCCCCGGGATCGGCCAGAAGTCCGCGCAACGCCTCGCCTTCCATTTGCTTCGCGCGAGCGCCGACGAGGCGAACGCGCTCTCGGACGCGATCCGCGCCGCGAAGGAGCGGGTCGCGATCTGCGCAGAGTGCTTCAATGTCTCCGAGGGCGAGCGTTGCCGCTTCTGCCGCGATCCGCGCAGGGACGGCACGCTCATCTGTGTCGTCGAGGAGCCCGCCGACATCATCGCCGTCGAGCGAACGCAGGAATTCCGCGGCCGCTATCACGTCCTGGGCGGGCACATCTCGCCGATGGACGGCGTCGGGCCCGACGACCTGCACATCCGCGAGCTGCTTCAACGTATCGGCGGTGGAGAGGTGAAGGAGATCATCCTCGCGACGAACCCCACGGTCGAGGGAGAGGCCACGGCGATCTACATCGCGAACACGATGAAGCCGCTTGGGGTTCGTGTCACGCGGATCGCGAGCGGGCTCCCGGTCGGCGGCGACCTCGAATACGCGGACGAAGTGACGCTCGGACGCGCGATCGAAGGCCGCCGCGAGCTCTGAGGTTCGCTCAGGGAACCTCGGCCGAGCGCACACCTGCGACCCCTGCGGCGATGAGCCCTCCTGCGACGAGCAGAGCGATCCGATAACGGTCCGCGTGGTAATGGATCAAAGGCAAGCGGATGCCGCGATTGAATATCTGCCCCACGATCCCCGAGGCGATCCCGCCGAAGACCAGCGCGGCGCGCACCAACATGTGCACGAACGCCATAACCCGTCCGCGCTTGTCGTCCGGAGTGTTCGCCTGTACGAGCGACATCGCGAGGATGAGACTCACGCTGAAACTCGTTCCGAACACCCACGCCATCAGGTACGCGATCCAGAGCGCCGGGAACAGAGCCATGAAGATCAGGACGCTTCCCATCCCGAGCAGCGCGCCGCGTATCATCCAGGTCACACCGCGCTCGGGCTTCAGTTGCGACACGAGGAAGCCGGTGACCATGCCCGCGCCGAAGATGCCCATCAGCCACCCGAACTGAACCTCGGTTCCACCGAGCGTCTGCTTCACGTAGCCGATCCCGAGCGCGAACAGCACCCCGCCGCCGAGCATGCCGAGCGACACCGCGTACGCCAGGCCGAGGTGCAACCGGGATCCACGGATATAGCGCGCGCCGTCCTTCAAACTCTCCCAGAACGGCTCGAGCGCTTCTCCTTCCTGATGCGTGCTCCGAAGCCGCATCTTCGCGATATACGCAGCCGAGAAAATGAACGTGAATGCGTCGAACACGAAAGCGAACGCGAACGGATACCTGTGGAAGATGTGCTCTCCCGGCACGAAGGTCGGGTAATGCTTCGCCGCCACGGCGAGAAGTGCGAACACGGGGCCCGACAACGGGATGCCGGCGAACGACGACCCCATCACGAGCGCGTTCGCCGGCTCGAGGTGTCCGGCGCCGACGATGTTCGGCAAGCTCGCGTCGCGCGCGGGGAGGAACACGAGCGAGAAGCACTCGTGGAGGAAAGCCAAGCAATACAGCGCCCACAGATGCGGGACGAACGGCGTCAGGAAGATCACGCCGAACCGGATCAGGTCGCTCCAGATCATGATCCGCCGCCGGTCCCAGCGGTCTGAGAGCACACCGCCGATCGGGGTCGCGAAGAAGGATGGGACGAGCCGGATGATCAGAACGCCGACCACCGCCGCGGGCGCTCCGTTCGCGAGCGACGACGCCGCGGCGATGAACGCCAAGGTCCCCACCCAGTCCCCGAGCGCCGAGATCGACTGGCCCCAGAAGAGCAGGCGGAAATCGCGGATCCGGAAGACCTCTTTGAAACCGGACAGGGCGAAGCCCCGTTCCGGGATCGGCTTCGGTCCGGGGAGCCGGTGGTCTTGAGATCCGGATGGGCGATCGGACTCCGGCGAGTCTCCAGCCGGCCGTGGCTCGGTGGCCATCAGCCCCCTGGAAAGGCTCGCGGGTTGCCGGCGGCGATGTGGTGGAATAGGGGCCGCTGTGGCCGGAGGGTCGAACGTGCGCGGGGGACCTTCACCTCGATGAGACTGTACCGAAGGCGTCCGGAACGAGTCCACCATCGTGGAAAACGCGCCGTCTCAGCCCCGGCGTCCCCGGCTTGATGCGGACGATCGTCTGGATCTTCATCGGTTATTGGGTGGGCACGCTGCCTTCTCCGTACCTGGTCGCTCGCTGGGCCGGGCGCTCCGACGTCATCGCGGAGATGCGCCGCCAGGACTCTCCCGGCGACGCCCACTACCTTGTCGCGAAGAAGATGTCGGGCAAGCTCGGGGTATTCGCGATCGTTCTCGACATGCTCAAAGGGTTCATTCCGGCGCTTGTCGCGCGGGCCACGACCGGGGAGGACCCGACCGTGATGGCATGGCTGGGCGTCGCCTGCGTCGCCGGTCACTGCTACCCGCCCTACTTCCGTCGCTCCGGAGGCCGGGGGTTGACCACCGCGGCTGGGGTGTCGCTCGTCAACGTCCCCAAAGCCATGATCGGAAGCGGAGTGATCGCGCTCGCGGGAACCGTCGGCAAGCTCGGCGGATTCGGGACGAGCGTCGGCTTCGCTCTGCTGCCCATCTTCGCCGTCATCTTCCGCTACGACCACGCGATGATCTGGAGCTCGGCGGGCATCGTGGGGCTCATCATGATCCGCAGGCTGGAGGGCCTGGAGGAAGACCGGCGCGAGGGCGTCTCGATCCCCCGCGCAGTGCTCGGCCGCTTGCTGTTCGACCTTCCCCGCGGCAAGCGCGACTTGTGAATGGTGTTCGCGTCCGCCCTCCGTCGCTGGTAGGAATGCCTCGATGCCGGTGATCGTCCAGAAGTTCGGGGGGACGAGCGTCGGCGACGCCGAACGGATCAAGGCCGTCGCGCGACGCGTCGTCGAAACACGGATCGACGGCCACGACGTGGTCGTCGTCGTCAGTGCAATGGGCGACTCGACCGACGACTTGATGAGGCTGGCGTCTCAGATCACGCCCCTTCCGCCGCCTCGAGAGCTGGACATGCTCCTGACCGCCGGCGAGCGGATCTCGATGGCGCTGCTGGCGATGGCGATCCATTCGCTCGGCCACGACGCCGTCTCGTTCACCGGCTCGCAGGCGGGGATCATCACCTCCTCCGAGCACGGCCGCGCGAAGATCATCGACGTCCGAACCGCCCGCATCCAGGAAGCGATCGGCCAGGGCAAGCTCGTCATCGTCGCGGGGTTCCAGGGTGTGTCGACGACGGCCGACGTGACGACACTCGGACGAGGCGGCTCCGACACCACCGCCGTCGCGCTCGCCGCGGCGCTTGGCGCCGAGGTCTGCGAGATCTACACCGACGTCGACGGCGTCTACACCGCCGACCCCAAGATCGTCCCGAGCGCCCGTTTGTTGCACGCCGTGTCTTACGAGGAGATGCTGGAGATGGCGGCGACCGGAGCGCGCGTGCTCCAGCTGCGGGCGGTCGAATACGCGCGCAACTACGGGGTGCTCGTCCTGGTCCGATCGAGCTTCACCGGGTCGCCCGGAACGTGGATAAGAGAGGAAGACGAGCGGATGGAAAAGGCGATCATCTCGGGTGTCACCCACGACGTCTCCGAAGCGAAGATCACGATCTCGGACGTGCCCGACCGGCCCGGCATCGCGGCCCGGGTCTTCGACGCGATGCGCGAGGAAGGGATCAACGTCGACATGATCGTCCAGAACGTGTCGACCGACGGCACCACCGACATCTCGTTCACCGTTCCCAGAGCCGACGGGTTCCGAGCGAAGCAATCGGTCGACACCGTCTTGAAGGAGATCGGTGCCGCCGGCGCGAGCTACGACGACGGGATCGGCAAGGTTTCACTCGTCGGGGCGGGGATGCGCTCCCACCCGGGCGTGGCGGCAACGATGTTCTCCGCGCTGGCCGAGGCCGGCGTGAACATCGAGATGATCTCGACCTCGTCGATCCGGATCTCCTGCATCGTCCGGGAGTCTGACGTCGTGACCGCGGTTCGGGCGATCCACGATCGGTTCCGGCTCTCCGACGAGGTCATCTTGCGCGAGACTCACCCCGGAACCGCATAGCCGCCCAAACCCGCGCCGGGGGAGTGTTTCGGCCGGTATCCTTTGACCATGTCGCCAAATGTCGCCGTCGTCGGCGCGACCGGCGCCGTCGGAAACGAGATGCTCGGCATCCTCGCGGAGCGCGCGTTCCCGATGGCGTCGCTACGCCTCGTCGCTTCGGCCAGGAGCAAGGGTCGAAAGATCTCGTTCGCCGGAGACGAACTGGAGGTCGTCGAGATCTCCGACGCCGCGTTCGGAGGGGTCGACGTCGCGCTGTTCGATACCCCCGACGAGGTGGCGATCGAGTGGGTGCCGCGCGCGAAGGCTGCCGGCGCGATCTGCGTCGATAACTCGGCCGCGTGGCGCATGGACGAAGCGGTGCCTCTGGTCATTCCCGAGATCAATCCCACCGCCCTCGACGCGCACACCGGGATCGTCGCGAACCCGAACTGCACCGCGATCACCTTGCTGATGCCCCTCGCGCCGCTGCACCGAGTTGCATCCTGCCGGCGGGTGATCGCCGCGAGCTATCAGTCGGTTTCGGGCGCCGGCGTCGCCGGCATCGACGACCTCTACGAGCAGGCCGAGAAGATGTTGCCCGAACGCGACGCCGTCCGTCGCGGACGTGTCGAGGGCATCGCGCCGGTGGGCCGCGCGTTCGCGCACCCGATCGCGTTCAACGTGATCCCCCAGGTCGGGTCGTTCGACGCCGCGGGTACGACCAGTGAGGAGCGTCGCGTTGCCGGCGAGACGTGCAAGATCCTCGACGCGAAGATCGACGTATTCTCGACCTGCGTGAGAGTCCCGACCGTCGTCGGGCACGGCGTCGCAGCGTGGGCCTCCTTCGAGCGCCCCCTGTCGATCGAAGACGCCCGGCGAGCGCTATCCGAGGCAGGCGGGGTTGTCCTCGACGACGATCCCCTCGCCGGGCGCTACCCCACGCCTCTCGCGGCTGCCGGCGGCGACAAGGCGATCGTCGGGCGGCTGCGGGGGGACCCCGCCGGGGGGAACGCGCTCGCGTTCTTCTCCACGTGTGACAACCTGCGAAAGGGCGCCGCTCTCAACGCGGTGCAGATCTGCGAGCTCCTCGTGGCCCGGGGCCTTGTCTGAGGCAACCACCAGTAATCGTACCGAACAGCGGGAATCCGACCGAACAGCAGGAATCCGACCGAACAGTGACGAATCATTCCCACCGGCGCGTTTCCGGGGAAGAAAGGGATCCTGATGCGTCTACGTTTGGTCGTTTGCGCTCTCGCGCTGGGTATCGCCGGAGCTTCGGGTCTCGCTTCGGCTGCCCCATCCCTCCCAACCCACGCCGGCAAACCGCAGGACCGATCGGTCGATCCCATCGTGTTGACCGGCGCGCAGTTCCCAGCCTGGTCGGCCGGGCCCGAGGTTTCTTTTCGGGAGCCGCAGGTCCCCACGAACTATGACACCGCCGACGTCCAAGGGATGCTCCCTGCTCCCTTGCGGAGCGACTGCTACGACCCGAACAACACCGGTGATCCGGCTCACGGGGATCACAGCTGCGACCAGTCCTCGCGGATCCCGTTCCGGAAGCTGCCCGGCCGCAAAGGGGTGAACGTCAACAAGCTGATCGGCTACCGGTGGAACGGGCACGCGTTCGTCCAGATCCCGTTCCAGGTCGACGAGCGCTTCACGCGCTACCTGACGAACAACGCCTCGGGATTCGCGTTCTACTCCGGGGTCGACCAATACACGACGTACGCGTTCGATCGTGAGGGCTACCGGTACAGCGACAACGCCGCCGGCGATCCATGCCTGCCGATCCCGCGCAAGGATCCCTTCTACGGCAATCAGCGGCTGGTCGCGGAACCCGACCCGATCCCAGGCTTGGACGACAACGACGAGATGGCGTTCATGTACCGCGACACCGGCAGGAAGGCGCCCACAGGCGTGGCGCTGCCGGCCGGGATCGTCTCTGCGAACGAGGTCGCGATCACCGATGCATCGAACAAAGGCGTCGTTCGCTACGCGTATGTGATGCTCGCCGGGCCCGGCGGCCCGACGCGCGCGTTCAACGCAACCAACGGATACGTCCACTACATCCCCGACGCCAACGCGCGGAACGTCTTCGTATACTCCCAAAGCTCGTACAGCGGGTACGGCGCAGCTCCGCATGGACCGTACTGCCACCCGGACGGCACACCCGACACCACGCACGGTGCGACGGCTCAACGTCGCCCGCTCGATACGGCTTGGGTCCAAACGCCGCGTTATGAGTTCCGGTACGACGGACGCTGGTTAATGACCCAGCTCCACATCGCGAACAACGGCGACGGGAACTACGGGCCGGACATCATCGACCGGTGGAAGGCTCGCGCGTTCCAGCAAGACCCGTCATCGAACACGCCGTGTTGCGGATACGAAGAGGAAGACACGAACTGGGGCGGCTCGTCCATCCTTCTCGGCGAGCGCTCCGGCCCGGTGCGCACGATCCGCGAGACGTGGGGAGCCGACTCGAGCACGAACAATGTCCGCCGGGAAACGTTCTACCGTGACACCATCGTCTGGGGCGACGCTTTGCGCGTGCACCCCATCCCGCCGCTGGACGGCATCTATACCCAGTGGGACTACAACGCCGGGCGCGTGAACAGGTACTACAACCCTTGGCGCCCGAAGGGTGTGAAGGTGGACGGGCACAACGACGAGGTCTTCGGGAACCTCGACGATCCGTGTAACTCACGCTACGACGCGATGGCGAAAGGGATAACGAAGCTCTACCGCGATACCTACGCAGCTGCTGGACTATGTCAAGCCGTGCCGTACCATCAGAGCGTCGATGTGACCGACCCGACGATGTCGACGGTCCCGTCGAATTCGCTCCAGTGGGATCAGATCTCGGGCCCGAACGGATCGCTCGTGATGCGGTACTCCCTTCGCGACGTGACTCCGGGTGGGGCCGCTCATTCCGTCGTGGCGGTTCCCTATTACCGCGACGACAGTTGCTTCGACGACGGGACCGGCACCGATCCCGGGCCCCGGCGACGCGAGCGGCAGGACACCGAACTCCTGACTTATCGCCTCCCGGGTAGTACGACGGATATCCCCAGGAAGTGCTGGACGCCTTCCGACGGCCTGCCCGACGAGAACTTCGTCGCCGGGCCCCAGCCGTACGACCCGACCGATCCGAATTCGCCGCTGATCGGCGACGAGCTCGGCGACGAGCGTTACTTCCAAGGCGACATCGGAACGAGCGGCGTCCATCTGCTGCTCGTCGCGGAGTCCGACAACGCTCAGCTGACCGTTCCGGTGACGGAGATTGACACCGAGCAGCGGATCGTGGTGCTGCCCGGCCAACAGCCGAACGTCGGTGAGACGTACGGTCGCTCGGTCGAGTTCCCCATCGAATCGGTGGTCCGCCCGCTTTAGGAGAAAAAGGGCGACGCCCGCGGGAGGGGGAGACCCGCGGGCATCGTGGGGGCGAGGCTTAGTGCACCCAGACCGGCGTGCCGGTCGCGGTCCAATGGAACAGCCATTCGGCATCGCCGACGTTCACACGTATGCATCCGTGACTGGCCGGCGTTCCGAGCTTCGACGCTCCGATGTTGACCGTTGAACCCGGATAATGCGGGAGCTGGTGGATGAAGTAGTTGCCATGCCAGTTCATGGCCCACGGCATCCACACCTTCCATTTGCGCGACCAGGCGTTGGGGTTCTTTGCGATGATGTTGTAGTTGCCGGTGGGCGTCTCGTAGCCGGGACGTCCCGTCGAGATCGTGAACCGGGCCATGATGTGACCGTCGCGCCACGCTGTGAGCATCTGCCGTGGGATCGAAACCTCGATCAGCCGGCCCTGAGAGTGGAGCGGATCGGGATTGGACATCGCAGGGCGCGGGTGGGTCTCGAGCGAGGCCTGGGTCGGCGGCGGGCTCGCGGGCGCCGTCGCCGATGTCACCGGCTCGGCCTCGCTGCGTCCGACGCGTGCGGCTGCGGTAACCGACAGCGCCGCGAGCGCCACCGCCAGGATCGTGAGGTGGAAGATGCGTCGCATGTCGTGATCCCCCTTCGAATGAGCTTCTGGGTCCAAGGCTAGGCTGCGCGGTCGCGGGCGCCCGCGTCCAAAAGATCATTGTTCGCCTGCTCGCTCGGACGCTGTACGGACGGGCAAGTCAATGCAGCGACGAACAACGTCGGAATGGAAACCCCTTGTCAAAGGTCTGTATCCTGACGTTCCGGGGTCAGGCCTACTAGAGGGGGTTGTCATGCCGTCAGCCAAACGCAGCACCAAACGAAAGACTCGGTCGACGCCGGCGAAACGGCGCGCCGCATCGGCGCGCGCGAAGCGGGGCGCTGGGGCCAAACGGAGCACGACTGCTACGAGGCGTCCAAAGGGATTGCGCTGCCCGGATTGCGACTTCGTAGCACGGCATCCGATGGGGCTCGGCCGGCATCGTTCGGCGCGCCACGGCGTGCCGTCACAGCGTCAGCGCCGGCGCGAGTCGTCGGGCGCCTGGCTAACGCGCCGCGAGGCGGCTCGCCGCGCTGGGGTGCACTACAACACGATCCGGCACTGGGAGCAGAGCGGCCGCCTCCGCCGGTCGAAGAGCGCAGGGACGAGAGGTGCGTTGGTCAGCGCGATCGACCTCGAGGCGCTCGCGAACCGCGGGAAGCGGGGATCGATCGCGGATGGGGTCGACGGGCAGCGCATCCAGGCGCTCGAACGCCGCTTCAACGACCTTCTGGACGGGCTCGACCGGCTGGTTTCCTCGGCGAGAGGGCCTCGTCCGGCGCGCCGGGGCCCGGGGCGGCCTCGAAGGAGCTGAACGGCGCTCGCCGGTTCCGTGCCTCAGGGTAATGCGGGGCCTGGGACGGCAAGCCGAAGCGGATGAGGGTTTTGCTGACGGGAGCGACGGGAACGCTGGGGCGGAGCCTTTCCCCTGCGCTTCGCTCGGCTGGCCACGATGTCCGAGCACTCAGTCGAATCGACCATCCTGCGGCGGAAGGCGTTGAGTGGATCCGCGGTGACCTTCGCACAGGCGAGGGACTCGCCGCTTCCGTCGCGGGCGTTGAGGCGATCGTGCACGCGGCGACCCTCGGGGGGTTCGCCGGCGGGAAGGTGCGGATGCGCTATTCGTTCAAGCATCCCGCGAAGACAGACGTCGCAGGGACGCGGCGGCTCGTGCACGCCGCTCGCGATGCGGGCGTCGCTCACCTCGTGTACGTATCGATCGTCGGGATCGACCGGGTGCAGTTCGGTTACTTCAAGCACAAGCTCCAAGCGGAGCAGATCGTGGCGGGTTGCGGAGTGCCGTTCACGATCACGCGCGCGACCCAATTCCACGAATTCGTCGACGCCGTGATCAGATATTCCGTGCGTTTCCCGATGCCGGTGCTCACCAGGGACTGGCGAACGCAGCCGATCGAAGCGGGTGACGCAGCGGCGTTGATCGCCGGACACGCCGCGGCGAAGCCGGTGGGGGGTATCGTCGACTACGGAGGCCCCGAGACTATGACGCTCGGGGAAGCAGCGGACGTGTGGCTCGAGGCCCGCGGTGACCGTCGCCGGATACGGAACGTGCGCGTGCCGGGAAGAAGGAGTCGGGCGCTCGGCGACGGCGTCATGTGCACCGCCAATCGGAGCGGAACGATTACGTGGCACGAATGGCTGCGCGCTCACGCGAAGGAGGAATCGTGAAGCTCTCACGCTGGGTCGCGATCTTGGCCGGCGTTTTCCTGGTCGTCCTCGGCCTGTGGGCGTTCTTCGGGGCTCGGTCGTTCTACGTACACCTCGCGACGTTCCCCCCCTACAACCGGCATCTCCTTCACGACATCGGCGCTTTCCAGTTCGGCCTCGGGGCAACGCTCCTGATCGCCGCGGCGTGGGGCGACGCCCTCGGCGCCGCGCTCGCCGGGAGCGGCGCGGGCGCCGCGGTGCACGCGGGCGCGCACTGGTGGGATCGCAGCTTGGGGGGACGCTCCTCGGATCCCTACGCGCTCACCATCTTCGCCGCGATCCTCGTCGGTGCGGCGGTCGCGCGGGCTCGCTCGCGAACGTGAGAGTCTTCGTCGCCGGAGCCACCGGCGCGCTCGGGCTTCCCGTCGTGGGCTTGCTCGTCCGGCGCGGCGACGACGTTACCGGATTGACGAGCACGGAAGGCAAGCGCGGCGAGATCGAGCGAGCCGGGGCTCGATCGGCGGTCGCGGACGTACTCGACAAGAGCTCGATCGGGCGAGCCGTCGCGCATGCGGCTCCCGAAGCGGTCGTCTCGCTCCTCACTCGTCTTCCGGCTCGCGGACCGATGAGGCCACGTGACCTCAGGCCGAACGCAGAGATCATGTCTCGGGGCGTTCCCAACCTGATCGAAGCGGCGCGTGAGGCGAACGCAGGACGGCTCGTCGTTCAATCGGTCGGCTTTCGGTAGGGGTATGGGGATCTTCCCGGCGCGCCCACCGAGGAGACACCGCCGCGCGATCGGACGGAGCCGTTCGTTCAATTCGCCGCGGACGGTATCCGCGACCTCGAGGAAGCAACTCGCGCCGCGGGTGGTATCACGCTGCGCTTCGGCGCGTTCTACGGGCCCGGCGCCGGACACATGAAGACGATGGAGACCATGCTCCGCCGGCGCGTGCCGATGCTGCCGGGCGGCGACCGAGGGGCCTTGTCGTGGATCCACATCGACGATGCGGCCACGGCCACCGTCGCCGCGCTCGAGCGCGGCAAACCCGGCGAGATCTACAACGTGGTCGACGACGAGCCGGCCTCGTTCGCCGCATTCGCGCGCGAGTTCGCCTCGGTGATCGGTGCGCCTCCTCCGAGATCTGCACCGCTCTGGCTCGTTCGTCCGTTCATGCGGTACGCGGCTCTGTTCGCGACGAGCACGCTCCGCGTGGAGAACGCGAAAGCAAAACGGGAGCTCGGCTGGACCCCCCGCTATCCGACGATCCGCGACGGTTTACGCGGGCGCCGGGATCCCGCGGTGTGAGCGAGCTTCTCAGGCGTAGCGTCTAGTACGCTTTCGCTCGGCGATGGAGCTCGCCTGTTGACCGCGGCGCGACCGCTGATGGCTCCTACCGATCAGGTAGGAGCCTTTTCTTACCCGGAGGTGGATGGTGAGGACGGTATACATCGGGATCGCAGGGTTCGCGGGCGCGGTATGCAGGATCGAAGGTTTCGGCGCCGAGTCGCACCTCCATACTGCTCGCATCCTCCGCTTG
>Ga0070708_100002295_pt1 | contig 14799 bp, 13 predicted proteins | sample KBSK5503metaG_FD_65469 | JGI IMG/M metagenome (GOLD analysis project Ga0070708, IMG submission 65469) | Corn, switchgrass and miscanthus rhizosphere microbial communities from Kellogg Biological Station, Michigan, USA - KBS K5-50-3 metaG | ecosystem: Host-associated > Plants > Roots >...
CCCACGAGCTTCACGACGTGATCCATCGGATCGGCTTCGGCTTCGAGGGAATCAAGATCATCGACGCGCCCCCGGTCGAAGCTGGCCGGTACGCCATCCGTTTCTTCGACGGTGAGGTGCGGTGCATCGTCTGCCTGGAGCTCGGGGCGGACCTCACCCTCCTGGAGGAGCACCGCGTCCACGTCGCCGAGTGGCTGGGGGACGCTTACTTCGAGACGGAATTCCAGGTGAATTGCCCCATGGATTTTTGAACAGGAGAAGCCATGAAGGTCAAGTTCTACTATTCCTCCAAGGACAAGCCGGGTGAGCAGTACCCGTGCAACAACGCGGCCGCGCTGGAGAAGATCAAGAAGTTGAAGAGTCTCGGAGCGGACGTCGAGGCGATCGACGTGGCCAATGTCGAGGACGTGTTTCGCTTGTACCACTCGGCCCTGACGGGCCCCCCGGCAACAGTCCGGGCGGTCTTCGGCATGAAGGGTGGGCTCGAGGCGGACTTCGGCCGCGCGACCCCCGCCGTCCTCGTCTTCGGCGACCCGAAGGACCGCTACCCCACCGACGCTTACCCGCGGCAGGACCAGGCCCGGGGGGGACTCGTCGGGTGCGAGAAGGCCCTCGACGATCTGATCAAGGAGGCCGGCAAGCTGCCGGGAACCGAGGACGAGGAGGAGGAGGCGACCAGTTGAGCAAGATCCCGGCGGAGTACCTGCCTCCGAAGGAGTACCAGCCCCAGCGGATCTACAAGCTCAGGGAGTTCGAGAGCTATCCGGATCCGTTGAACAGCACGGAGGAGCTTCTCGACAAGCAGGTGGCGGCCGGCAGGGGCGACAGCCGCGCGGTCCTGATCGCCGACAAGGTCATCACGTACAAGCAGCTGCTGGGGGCGTCCAACAAGATCGGCAACGCCCTGAAGAAGCTGGGAGTGGAGGAATCCGACCGGGTGATGCTCCGATCGCCCAACGTTCCGCCTGCCCTGTTCACGAACTTCGGCGCCCTGAAGCTCGGGGCCGTGGTGGTCCCGACCTCGCCCATGCTCTCCCCCAACGAGATCGCCCACATCGCCAACAACGCGGAAGCCAAGGTGATCGTCGTGGCGGCGGCGTTTCTGGAAGGAGTCATCAAGGCGCAGCCGAACTTGAAGACGGTCAAGCATGTCATCGTCTTCGGCGGGCAGCCGGAAGAGCTGAAGGCCCAGGGGTTCCTGTCCTACGAGCAACTGGTCGAAAACGAGTCCCCCGCCCTGGACCCGGTTCGGCGCTCGCGCACGGCGGTCTCCGTCCTTCTCTATACCTCAGGCACGACGGGCATGCCCAAGGGAACGGCCCACTACATGGAAGAGGCCCTGATCGTCCCGGACACTTTCGGCAAGTACGGATGGAGGGTCGGTCCCGACGACATCATCTGCGGCCCGGCTCCCATCTCGCTGGCTGCCGGGTACTCGACTGTGGCGACGATCCCCTTCCGGTTCGGTGCCGCGGCGTCCTTGATCCCCAAGTTCACCCCCGAGGGCCTCTTCGAGCAGATTCAGAGCCACAAGGTCACGATCTTGAGCGCTCTGCCCACGGCGTACCGAAAGATGCTCGAGGTTCCGGGGGCGGAGAAGAAGTTCGACCTGTCGAGCCTCCGCGTCCTGACGGGCGGCGGCGAATCGCTGACGGCCAAGACCTATCTGGACTGGAAGTCGCGCTTCAACCAGGAGATCTACGAGGGTCTCGGCACCACGGAGATGATGTATGTGTTCGTCTCCAGCGTGGCCACTCGAAAGGTCAAGCCGGGAGCGATCGGCACCGCGACCCCGGGGTACGAGATCCAAGTCATCACGGAGGATGGCAGAGTCGCCAAGCCGGGAGAGCTGGGAAGGCTCTATGCCCGCGGCCCCACGGGAACCCTCTACTGGCGTCCGCTCGAGGAGGGTGGAGACCTGCTCGAAAAGCAGAAGTCCCTGATCCGCGAGGGATGGGTGCTGGTGGGCGACTTCTGCACGTTGGATGAGGACGGATACTTGAGCTTCGTGTCGCGACAGGAGGACCTGATCAAGAGCTCCGGCTACCGCATCGGCCCCGAAGAGATCGAGGACGCTCTCTTGAAGCACCCCGCCGTGGCCGACGCGGGCGTGATCGGGGTCCCCGACGCCGTCCGCGGGCAGAACGTCAAGGCCTTCATCATCCTGAGACCCGGCTACACGGGCAGCGAAGAACTGAAGCAGCAGATCATCGACAGCTGCCGCGATCACATCGCGATCTACAAGCTGCCGCGGATCGTCGAGTTCGTCACGGAGCTTCCGCGCACGCCGCAGGGAAAACTCCTGCGGCGAGTCCTGCGGGACAAGGAGGCCGTCCCCGCGAGCTAGCCATCGCTCGCGCTTGCTCGGGACCTGGGCTCCACGACCGGCGAGCGACTCGGCCGGATGCGGCCTCGATCGTCGCCTGGTCCCTTCGTTGAGCTCCCGCTTCCGCAGCAGAGAACCGAGGCCCCTTTCGGAGACTCCTCGCGGTGTGGACCAAGGGGCACTGGAGTACGTTGGATATAGTCCGCGGCCATGAGCGAACCTGCCGTCGATTCGTCAGCTTCCGCGCGTCTGACCGTGGCCGCCTCGGACCTCGCCAACACCCTGAACCTGGAGCCCGGGGACGCCTTCCCGCCCGTGTTCGCAACGTCCCGCATGATCGGCCTCATGGAGGTGGCGGCCGCGCGTGTTTTGCGTCCTCGTCTGCGCGACGGCGAGGCCTCTGTCGGCGCGTCGGTCGACGTCGTCCACACGGCTGCCACTCCCTCGGGTGCCACCGTCACCGCCACAGCAAGATTCGTCGGGCGGGAGGGAAGGCTCTTCCTCTTCGATGTCTCGGCAGCGGACGACGCGGGCGAGATCGGTCGGGGCACACACAAGCGGGCGATCGTCTCGGCCGAAAGGCTCGTCGCCGGTGCCTCTCGCCGGAGTCCGAAGGCCTGACGGTTGGTTGCGACGGACCGCTTCGCTCGCCGCGAACCGAGCTGGTCCGCATCTCGGCTTAAGCCGGACTGAGAGCCCCGGGAGACGGCGCCGACGCTCCGGCGCGGGTTTTCCTCAATATCCCTTGAATCGTTACGAAGAATTAGTCCTCAGGCGGAGGCAGAAACCGATTCCTGGCTGTCCGTCTCAGGTCTGACGCCCTGCGCTCACGACCCGGGCTTCCACCGCAACACCAGATTCCGCGCCGCGGCGACCTCGTCGACGCGCCGGACGGGCGTGGTGTGGGGGGCGCTCGTCAAGATCTGCGGATCCTCGCGAGCCTCGCGCGCGATCTCGCGCATCGCATAGATGAAGGCGTCGAGGCCCGCTCTCCCCTCCGTTTCGGTCGGCTCGATCATGAGAGCACCGTGAACGATGAGGGGGAAGGAGATAGTCGGAGGGTGGAAGCCGTAGTCCATCAGCCTTTTTCCGATGTCCGTGTTGTGGACTCCGTGTGGCGCCTGCTTCTTGTCGGAGAAGACGACCTCGTGGAGCGTGGGCGCGTCATACTTGAGATGATAGAGGTCGGCGAGCCCGGCGCGGATGTAGTTCGCGTTCAAGACGGCCCCCTGAGCCACTTCGCCGATCCGGTTCCCGTAGGACGCGATGTAGGCCAGCGCGCGGACGAACATCCCGTAATTACCGAGAGACGTTCGTAACCTTCCGATCGAATCGGGACGCTGGAAGTCGAGAAAGTACTGTCCGTCGGGTCGCCGCTCGATGATCGGCCGCGGCAAGAAGGGCACGACCTTCTCGCAGACGGCCACCGGACCCGAGCCGGGACCTCCCCCCCCATGCGGCGTCGAAAAAGTCTTGTGGAGGTTCATGTGCATGACGTCGATGCCCATGAGGCCGGGCTTGGCGATCCCGACGAAGGAGTTGAAATTCGCGCCGTCGCAGTAGAGATATCCCCCCTTGCCGTGCACGATCTCGGCAATGTCCAGGATCCGGTCCTCAAAGATCCCGAGCGTGTTCGGAACCGTCAGCATCAGAGCCGCGACCTCTTCCGTCATCGCCTCTTCGAGCACGTCGAGGTCGAGCGTCCCGCGGGTGTTGGACTTCAGCTCCCGAACGGTGTACCCAGCGAAGTGCGCGGACGCGGGGTTCGTGCCGTGAGCGGAGTCGGGGATCAGCACGATTCTGCGGGGGTTTCCTTCTTTCGCCAGCGCTGCCCGCACCATCAGGATCCCCGCCAGCTCTCCTTGGGCTCCCGCGGAGGGCTGAAGTGTGACGCGGGCCAGACCCGTCAGCTCGATCAGAGCCTTCTCGAGCCGCCAGGCCAGCTCGAGCGTTCCCTGCGAGACTTCCTCGGGCGCGAGCGGATGCGCGGCGGCGAATCCCGGCAGCCTCGCCATCTCCTCGTTGATCCTCGGGTTGTGCTTCATCGTGCAGGAGCCGAGCGGGTAGAGCTCCTGGTCGATGGAGAAATTGAGCCTGGACAGCCGCGTGAAGTGACGCGCGACCTCGACCTCCGTGACTTCGGTTTCTCCCGTTATTTCCTGCCGCAGAAACTCTCGAGGGATCGCCGTGGCCTCGGGAACATCCAGCGGCGGTAGCGAATAGCCGACCTTCCCCTCTCCCGAGCGCTCGAAGACGAGAGGCTCATGCCGAGGCTCAGGATGGAGCGGGTCGCCCGGAAGGGGCGCCTTTTCCTCGACTTCGAGGCTCATCGCTCCCGTCCCGTCTCGGAAAGCGCAGAAACGAGCCGATCCATCTCTTCGCGTGTGTTCATCTCCGTCACGGCAACCAGGAACCGGTTGGCAGGGCCCGCGCCGAACCGCGACAGGGGGATCCCGGCGAGGATCCCCCGTCCCGCCAGATCCCGGATCATCGGCACCGCGGATCGCGGTCCTTCGACCAGAAACTCGTTGAACGTCGGGCCCTGATACGGCAGCCGGTATCCGGGAAGCGCGGAGATCCGACCCTTTAGGTACTCCGCCTTTGCATGACTCTGTTGAGCGACCTCACGCAACCCGCGCTTGCCCAGAAGGGACATGTGAATGTTGGCGGCGAGCGCCATCAGTCCCTGGTTGGTGCAGATGTTCGAAGTGGCCTTCTCGCGGCGTATGTGCTGCTCGCGGGTCGAGAGCGTCAGGCAAAAGGCGCGGCGTCCCTCGGCGTCGCGCGTTTGCCCGACGAGGCGACCCGGGATCTGACGCTCGTGCGCCGTCCGACACGCCAGGAAACCGAGGACGGGGCCGCCATCCTGCATCGGGACCCCGAGCGACTGTGCCTCGCCACAGGCGATGTCCAACCCCTTCTCGCCGGGCGGCACGAGAAGCGCCAGCGAGACGGCTTCGGCGACCACGGCGATCCCGAGGGCCCCCTTAGCATGCGCGGCCGTTGAGACAGCGCCCCAGTCCTCCACGATGCCGTAGAAGTTGGGGGACTGTACCGCCACCGCGAAGGTCTTCTCGTCGACGGCGGTTGCGAGCGCCCGCTGGTCGGTCGCGCCGTCGGGACCGACCGGGACCTCGACGACGTCGAGAGCCAGGTTGGCGAAGTAGGTCCGGACGGTCTCCCGGTACTCCGGATGAATCGCCTGCGAGAGCACGGCCCGGGTACGCCCGCGCGAGAGGCGCTCGGCCATCAGCAGCCCCTCCACCAGCGCCGAGGCCCCTTCGTAGAGCGAGGCGTTTGCGACATCGAGGCCCGTCAGCAGGCAGATGTGTGTCTGAAACTCGAAGATCGATTGGAGAGTGCCCTGGGAGACCTCCGGCTGATACGGCGTGTACGAGGTCAGCCATTCGGATCGGTACAGCATCTGGTCGGCGATCGCGGAGGTGTAGTGGTGATACAGCCCGGCCCCGAGAAAGAAGGCCGTCTTCTGCGCGTTCGCGTTCTTCTTCTCGAGATCGCCGAACAGGCGACGGATCTCGATCTCGGAGAGCGGAGGAGGCAGCTTCGGGTCCTGACGCACCGATGGCGGGATCGCCGCGAAGAGCTGGTCGACAGAGGAGACGCCGATCGTGGCGAGCATCTCCGCTCGGTCGGCGTCGGATATGGGCAGATACTTCACTTCGCTTTCTCCTCGCTCTGCACGTACTCGGCATACTGCTCGGCGGACATCAGCTTGCCGACCTCCTCGTCGGAAGAGAGCTTCAGCTTGATCAGCCACCCGTCGCCGAACGGGTCGTCATTGACAATCCCCGGTTGACCCACGGCGCCCTTGTTGACCTCGATCACCTCGCCGGACACGGGCGTGTAAATCTCCGAGACCGCCTTTACCGACTCGACGGTGCCGAACTCCTCTTCGGCGTTGTAAACGTGACCAACCTCCGGAAGCTCCAGGTAGACGATCTCGCCCAGCTCCTTCTGGGCGTGTTCCGTGATCCCGATCGTGCCGATCTGACCGTTGATCCGGACCCACTCGTGGCTCCGTGTGTAATGCAGATCGTCAGGATTCACGCTGGCACGTCCTTCCTTCTCTTGTAAAAGGGGGTCTCGACGACGCGGGCACGCCTCTCGTGGCCGCGGATGTCGACGTCGAACTCCGTACCCACCGCGTCGGCTCCGGACGGCAGCAGTGCAAGACCGATGGGCTTGCCGAGGGTGGGCGAGTGAGTCCCTGAGGTGACGATCCCTGCCCCCGCCGGCGTCATGGCGCCATACCCATGGCGGGCGATGCCGCGATCGATCATCTCGAATCCGACGAGCTTGCGCGGCACACCCTCCCGCTTCTGGCGTTCGAGTGCCTCGCGGCCGAGGAAGTCCCCCTTCTTCATCTTCACGATCCAGCCCAGATCGGCCTCCCACGGCGTGACGGTGGCGTCGATGTCGTTGCCGTAGAGAGCCATCTTCGCCTCCAGGCGCAGCGTATCGCGCGCTCCCAGTCCGCACGGCACGACCCCCTCCGGTCGGCCCGCCTCCAGCAGGGAGCGAAAGACGCTCTCCGCGGCCTCCGCCGCAACGCAGATCTCGAAGCCGTCCTCTCCCGTGTATCCCGTGCGCGACACGAGCGCCGGTTCGCCCAGAATCTTCATCTTGCGAAAGCCGTAATAGTGCAGGTCCGAGGGGTCGCTGTCGGCGACTCGAGCCACGAGACGGACGGCAAGAGGTCCCTGAACCGCGATCAGCGCATAGGCGTCGGTCTTGTTTTCCAGACGCAGTTGCCCCTGCGAGTGCGACCGCGCCCACTCAAAGTCCTTGGGAGTATTCCCCGCGTTGACGACGATCATGTAAGAGTCTTCCTTGAGCCGATACACAAGCAGATCGTCGACGAACGTGCCGGCCTCCGTCAGAAAAGCGGAGTACTGGCAGCGGCCGTCGGTGAGCTTGCCGACGTCGTTGGGCGTGAGTCTCTGGAGCGTCGCGAGCGCGTCCGGTCCGGTGAACTCGAACTCTCCCATGTGCGAGACGTCGAAGAGCCCGGCTCGTTCGCGCACGGCCCGGTGCTCATCCAGGATCCCCTCATACTGCACCGGCATCTCCCAGCCGCCAAAGTCGACGATCTTCGCGCCGAGCTCGCGGTGAAGAGAATAGAGCGGAGTGCGCTTGAGCTCTGTCGGCGTAGGAGCGGACATGAGTTATGAGAACTTAGCACACGCTCCGGAAGGCGGGAAGCCGGGAGACGGGATTGATGACGAAGGCCGAAGGGATGCGAGACGGCGCGGCGAGGTTTGAAGTCCTCGGACAGAGCCTCGAATACCGCTGGATCGGACCCCGGCCCGGAGACGTGCCGACGATCGTGTTCCTGCACGAGGGCCTGGGCTGCCTCACGATGTGGCGTGACTTTCCCGACCGCCTGGCGGCCGCCACCGGCTGCGGGGCCCTCGTTTACAGCCGGAGGGGCTATGGCGGCTCGGATCCGGTGCGTGAGCCGCGCCCAGTTGGCTTCATGCACGACGAAGCGCTCGCCACGCTGCCCGCCGTCGTCGAGCACTTCCAGCTCGGGGAGGTCGTCCTCTTCGGCCATAGCGACGGAGCGTCGATTGCGGTCATTTACGCCGGGGCGCGCCCCGGGGGGATCGGGGGACCGCAAGATCCCCCGCCAAGGCCGAGCCTCGTACGCGCGCTGGTCCTCGAGGCACCGCACGTTTTCGTCGAATCCATCTGTGTCGAAAAGATTGCGCGGATCGCCGAAGAGTACGAGACCACGCGCCTGCGGGAGCGGCTCGCACGCCATCACGGCGCCCACGTCGACTCGATGTTCCTGTCCTGGACGGACGTGTGGCTTCGTCCTGAGTTTCGGCGGTGGAACATCGAAGAGTATCTGCCGTCCACCGAGTGTCCGGTGCTGGTGGTGCAGGGCGAAGACGACGAGTACGGCACCCTTGCGCAGGTCGATGCCGTCTTGACGCAGGTCAATGGCCCGGCCGAATCGCGAGTGCTGCCGCGCTGCGGCCACTCCCCCCACTCCGACCGTCCGTCCGAGGTGCTCGGAGCCGCCGGCCGATTCATCCGACAGATCCTCCATCTCGAAGGCTGAGAAGAGCTCGGCTTGATCAGCGGCCGACCCGGCAAGTCCGGCCGACGAGTTCCTCCTTTTCAAACCTGTGATAAGGGATTGCCCGGGAGTCGGCCATGATCATCATCATGAAGATGCACGCCTCGGAGGCGGAGGTCGAGGGGGTCCTCGCCCGCATCCGAGAGCTCGGCTTCGTGCCGCACCTCTCCCGCGGGGAGGAGCGCACGATCATCGGCATCGTCGGGGACGACCGCCGCGTCGCGGACGCTGGCATGTTCGGGGCCCTGCCGGGTGTCGCCGAGTGCATCCGCATCTTGAAACCCTTCAAGCTCGCCTCCCGGGACTTCCTGGCCGGATCCACCGTCGTCGAGGTCGGGGAGGCGGGCAACGCGGTCGAGGTGGGGGGCCGGCAGATCGTAATCGCCGCCGGCCCGTGCGCTGTCGAGAGCTGGGAGCAGCTCGAGGAAGTCGCGGTCGCGGCGAAGAGCTGCGGTGTCCGCCTCCTGCGCGGCGGCGCCTTCAAGCCGCGCTCGAGCCCCTACTCCTTCCAGGGGCTGGGTGAGGAGGGCCTGAAGCTTCTCGCCCGGGTCCGCGAAGTCACGGGCCTCCCGGTGGTCACCGAGGTCATGGCGCCCGAGGCGGTGCCGCTCGTCGAGCAGTATGCCGACTGCCTCCAGATCGGCGCCCGCAACATGCAGAATTTCGACCTCCTGCGGGCCTGCGGCAAGTCGAAGAAGCCGGTGCTCTTGAAGCGCGGCCTCGCCGCGACACTTGAGGAGTTCTTGATGGCGGCCGAATACATCCTCGCGAGCGGCAACCGCAACGTGATCCTCTGCGAGCGGGGGGTGCGGACGTTCGAGAAAGCCACGCGTAACACGCTGGATCTCTCGGCGGTGCCGCTTCTAAAACAGTGGTCGCACCTGCCCGTGATCGTGGACCCGAGCCACGGCACCGGGATGGCCTCGCTCGTCCCGCCGATGGCGCTCGCCGCGATCGCGTGCGGCGCCGACGGTCTTTTGATCGAGGCCCACGCGCACCCCGAGCGCGCTCTCTCCGATGGGGCTCAGTCCCTCACGCCCGGAGTCCTCGCCGAGACCCTCGCCGGCGTCGCCGCCGTCGCCGCCGCGGTGGGGCGGACGTTCTAGCCGTTTCGCCGCCGCCATCGGCGCGGACGCCCTGGTTGGCCTTGGAGTCTAAACGGTCAGGGCGACCCGGGCGTCCACGACGGTCAGATCCTTCTCGTGGACAATGACTGGATTCAAGTCCATCTCCTCGATCTCCGGGTGTTTCGCTACGAGGTCGGAGATCTGGACGAGAAGACGGGCGAGCGAGGCCAGGTCGGCGGGTCTGCCGCCACGCACCCCCTGGAGCAGCTTCGCTCCCCGGGTCTCGGCGATCATCTCCGCGGCGTCCTTCTCCGAGAACGGAACGATCCGGAATGAGATGTCGCGGAAGACCTCGACCAACGTGCCGCCCATGCCGAACATCACGGCATGGCCGAACTGAAGATCGCGGGTCACACCGACGATGACCTCGTGCCCCGGCGCGGCCATGACGCTGACGAGGACTCCCCCCGGACGCGCCCCGAGCCGTTGCGCGATGGTGGCGAGATCACGGAATGATTTGCGGACTCCCGCTTCGTCTTTCACGTTCAGGATGACCCCCCCGACGTCGCTCTTGTGTGTCACGTCCGGCGAGTTCATCTTCACCGCGACGGGATACCCGATCTCGGATGCGGCAGCGACGGCTTCCTCTCCGGTGCTCGCCTGCCGCGAAGGGACGACAGGGATTGCCTGGTGTGCCAGGAACGCGATCGAGTCGGCCGGGGAGAGGGACTTTGCAGCCGGGGCGCGCGAGGCGGTCGCGGCAGGAGCCTCGGCCGTGAGGGGAAAGACATCGCGGGCGAAGCGAGCGTGGCAGGACAACGCCTTGACGGCGCGCTCCGGTGTGGGGAAGACCGCGATCTTCTTCTCGTGAAGGAGAAGCCGCTCGGCCCGTTCGACGTCGGCGCCGCCGAGATACGCCACGAGCTCGGGCCGGCCCGGCTCCAGGATCTCGGAGGCGCCCGATATCGGATCTCCGAAGATCGTCATCACGACGTCGTAGTCGTTCCGTGAGGCTTCGAGGACGCGGCGGAAGCGCTCCGCGTCCGTGTCGCCCGTCAGATCGAGTGGGTTCCCGACGATGCAATGCGGCGGGAGGATCTCGCGCAGTCGCGACGCCAGGGAAGCGGGGAGGGGAGCGACGCGAAACGCGAGTTCCTCCGCGACGTCCGTGGCGATGATCGCCGATCCTCCGGAGCTCGTAACGATGAGCATGCGGGGCCCGGCGGGAGCGGGGACGTAGGCCAGAGCCTTTGAGAAGTCGTATAGCTCCTCGAGCGAGCCGGCCCGGTGAATCTTGAACTGCCGGAAGACAGCGTCGTAGATCTCGTCCTTCCCGGCGAGCGACCGAGTGTGCGACTCGGCGGCTTTGCGTCCCTGTTCGGTTCGTCCGGCCTTGAAGATGACGATGGGCTTCCCGCACTCTTTGACGGCGGCCAGGAATTTCCTGGCGTCCTTCACTCCCTCGATGTACAGAGTGATCACCTTCGTGTTCGGATCGGAGGCGAAGAACTCGATCAGATCGGCCTCGTCCACATCGGCCCTGTTTCCCATGCTGACGAACGCCGAGAAGCCGAGCTTCTCCTCCGCGGCCCAGTCGGCGAGCGCCGCGCCGACGGTCCCGCTCTGTGACGCGATGGCCATCGCGCCTCTCTGAGTGATCAAGGGCCAGGACGCGCAGAGGCCGTGGTAGGGGTAGTTCACCCCCTGGCAGTTCGGTCCGACGAGGCGGACACCGCACCGGGAGGCGTTCTGTGCCACCTCTTCCTGGAGACCAGCGCCCTCCGCTCCCGTTTCGGCAAACCCTCCGGTGATGACGATGGCGGCGCGAACCTTCCGCTGCCCAAGCTGGAGAATCGCGCCAGGCACCGACGGCGCTGGAATGATGACCACGGCCAGATCGGTGCCCGACGGGATCTCGTCCACCGATTTGACGGAGTTGATGCCCAGGATCGTTTCCCCCTTGGGATTGACGGGGATGACCTGGCCGTCGAACCCTGCGTCGAGGATGTTCTTGAAGATCTGGAACCCCATCTTCTCCGGCTTCGCGGAAGCGCCGATGACGGCGATGCGATTGGGGCGAAAAAGCGCCAGGAGAGAGTCACTCATGTCGCACCTCGAAGATCCCTTTCAAGCCTATCGCGCGAGAGCGGGAGAAGTCATCGGCCGGTCAACGGGGCGGCTCCCCCGCATCCCGTATGGCGAACGGCTTGCCGGCGGCCGACAATCTCTGCCCATACAATGAAGTGCCGGAAGCGAGGGAAGAAGAGAGGAAAGCCATGACCTGCGAGTTCCTGAAAACGGGCATCGAGGAGCGCGTTGCATGGATCGAGTATCAGCGCCCACCACTCAATGCGATTGACTGGAAGATGCTCGGCGAAATTCCAGCCGCCTTGGATGCCTTTCTTCACGATTCCGGCGTCCGCGTGATCGTCTTTGCCAGCGCGCTGGAGAAGTACTTCTCAACCGGGGCAGATCTCCGCGTCTTACAGGCGATGGGTCGGGAGGACATGCGGAAATGGGTCGAGACCTGTCACTCCCTTGTCCGCCAGATGCGTCGGGCGCAGAAACCGCTGCTCGCCGCCATTGCCGGGACCGCTGTCGGGGGAGGACTGGAAATCGTCCTGCATTGCGACGTCCGTTTTGCTGCGGAGAGCGCACAGCTTGGACAGCCGGAAATCAACATTGCGTTCATCCCGCCCGTAGGGACCACGCAATCCCTGCCCAGGCTCCTTGGACGACCACGCGCCTTGCGGTTCCTCTATGAAGGGACACTCGTGTCGGCCGAGGAAGCCCGCGGGATGGGACTCGTGGACTTCGTGGTACCTCCTGAACGACTCCGCGAAGAGGTTCAGGCGTATGGGGCCGCTCTCGCTCGCAAATCAGCAGAAGCCCTCGCGGCCATCCGCCGTTGCATCACGACAGGGCTCGAGATGCCCTATGAGGATGCACTTGCTGTAGAACTCGAGGCGGCGGTCCACCTGGCCGGTACTCCCGACTTCTCCGAGGGACTTCGCGCCTTTTTCGAGAAACGACGGCCGAAATGGGAGTAGCAAGTCCGGCCGGGGTCAGACGAGAAAGAGCGCGGCCGCGTTGTCGAAGAGGATCTTTCGCTTGACCGCGTCCGAGAGCGGAAGAGAGAGGAACTCCTCGACATTGCCGCGCATTGACTTGGCGCCCTTCGACGGCCAGTCGGTTCCCCACAGGATACGATCCGCGACTTCGGGAATCCGAGGGAAGACTTCGAGAAGTCTTCTCGGCGGGATGCTCGAGATTTCGAGCAGGACGTTTGGATGGCGTCGCAGAAGGAAGAAGGCCGTGTCGTACCAGAGTGGACGGCCGGCATGGCAGAGGACGAGGGTCGTCTGGGGAAAGTCGACCGCCACGTCGTCGCACGCCATCGGGTCGGCGTAGACGTTGCGAGCGCCGGGGAAGTTGGACGTCCCCGTGTGGATGTAGACCGGCCGCTTCGCCTCACCCGCCAGGCGGTAGACGTCGGCGAGTGAGGGGCAATCGGTCCTGTAGGCGTTTGCGGCCAGCTCCATGTGGGGCGGGTGGAGCTTGATCGCGCCCAGGCGGTAGACGTCGAGAAGTCTCTTCATGTCCCCGGCGACGTCCCGGGAGTGCCGGGGGTGGATCCCCCCGACCGGGACGAGCCGGTCGCGGTGGCCTTCAACGTAGCGGGCGATCCAGGGATTGACGGCGTCTGTGATCCCGATGACTTCAGGCGCCACGGAGTTGATCAGGGCCGCACGCGCGATCCCCTCAGCGTCCATTGCCTTCAGCAGCTCGTCGGCCGAGCGGACAATCCTCCCGAGCAGGTCGACGTCCTCCCGCCAGCCCAACATGACGCGGCGTGCTCCCTCCTTCAGTCGGTCATAGGGGCCGACGTGAATGTGAGCGTCGAAGACGAGAAAGTCCGAGGACACGCGCGGGATAATAAACCTCCGCTTTCATGCGAACCCTCTTTCTGCCGCCGACCTATCAGGACTCCGCGGAATCCGGCCGCCTCATTCTGCGCGATGGATCCACCGCGTTGATCCGGGTGGCGGCGCCTTCAGCGAGACGCTCCTCGCCGCCCCCGAAGTGGACGCCTTGATCGCGATCCACACCCCCCTCGACTCGAACGATTCGGAGCCGATCCTGGAGGCGATCCGGCAGGGTGTCGCCGCGGGGCGCACGGCCGGGGGCGCCCACAAGCCCGTCCTGGCGTGCCCGGTGACCAAGGACGACGCCGTCCAGGCGATCCTGCTTGCCGGCGAGAGTATCCCCACCATGCATTTCCGGAATCGGCCGCTCGGGTGCTCGGGAAGGTCGCGGCGTATGCGGAGTGGCGCGTGGGCGCACACGGCATCATTCCTGACTTCGACGACATCAACCCCGCTTCCGCTCGCGAGACCTGCCGGAAGGCGATCGAGGAGCGCGGAGCCGGCTGGCTCTCTCAGGAGGAGGTGAGGGCGGTCCTCGCCGCGATCTTCCTTCCCGTCGCTCCGGGGGGTCGCGCGCCACGGCCGACGAGGCCGCCGAGCCGGCCCGCAACGCCGGGTTCGACATCGAGGTAAGGGGCAGCATGGCGGAGGATCCTTCGTTCGGTCCTCTCATCGCCTTCGGGCTCGGCGGGATCCATGTGGAGGTGGCCGCGGATGTGGGAGTCCGCGTGACGCCCTCGACCGACCGCGCGGCGGCCGCGATGGTACGGGAGATCCGGGGCTATCCCCTGCTCGAGGGGTATCGCGGCCACCCTCCCACCGACATCAACGACATCCACGACGTCCTCCTGCGCGTCTCCCGGCTTGTCGAGGAGGTGCCCGATATCGCCGAGCTCGAGCTCGGTCCGATCTTTGTGGGCCCTCCGGGCGCCGGCTCTCGCATCGGCGACGCGCGCATCCGCGTGGCGCCCCCGAGGCAGGGACGGGCTCTCAGGTACACTACGGCACCGCCCCGGCCGTCCGCAGGGGGGCGGGCGTCTTCGTCTCCGAAGGAGCATCTCATGACCGAAACCGCTGACAAGAGCTGGCTGTATCAGAGAATCGTCGAGGAGAGCCCGATCGCGATCCTGTTCGCGGACCGCGACGGGAAGATCAGGTTCTGGAATGCGGGAGCCGAGGCCATCTTCGGATATGGGGCACAAGAGGCGCTCGGACAGTCGCTGGATCTGATCGTTCCCGAGCGCCAGAGAGACCGACACTGGGAAGGCTGGACCAGGGTCATGGCGAGTGGCGTCACCAAGTATGGCCGCGAGCCGCTGGCGGTGCCTGCCGTGAGGAAGGACGGCTCGCGGATTTCCATCGAGTTCAATGTCG
>Ga0070708_100002296_pt1 | contig 14799 bp, 15 predicted proteins | sample KBSK5503metaG_FD_65469 | JGI IMG/M metagenome (GOLD analysis project Ga0070708, IMG submission 65469) | Corn, switchgrass and miscanthus rhizosphere microbial communities from Kellogg Biological Station, Michigan, USA - KBS K5-50-3 metaG | ecosystem: Host-associated > Plants > Roots >...
ACGAGCTTGGTGAGGCTCGCCGGCGCGCGCGACGACTCGGCGTCGCGCTGCCACAGCACCTGGCGCGCGTCGAGGTCGACCAGGTACGCGGCCTGGCCGTGGATCGCGAGCGACGGCTGCCCGTGCGTGGCGAGCCAGTAATTCGAGAAGTCGAAGTGGTCGAACGGTTTGGCGGCAGGCGCCGTCGCGCTTTGCAGGCTGAAGTCGAAGGGCATGGGCCGGTTGCGCGCCACGTAGAGCGTCGTGGCGACCGCGGCCGCAATGACGGCCAGCGAGACGAAGAAAGTGAAGCGCTCGCGCCTGCGACGGCGCTTCGCGCGCACACGCGAGGTTCTCGTTTCTGGGACGTGGGCTGGGACGGTTGGAACTCCCTCGAGTTAAGTTGTGTCGCCGGGATTCTAACGGGTCGTCAGCTGGGAGCGTGGATCGGCGCCGTCGCCGGCGATGGCGGCATCGCGGGCACCGGCCTCGTGGTCGGCTCGTGCAGCCTGGTGGCGAGCTGATCGCTCGCGGCCTCCATGGTCTGCAGCGCGGTCGCGTCGTCGCTCGCGTTCATGAACACCGGCTGCCCGTAGTCGTAGATGCGGTAAGCCTTCCATGTCGCGGCCACGAGCTTCGTGTCGAAGAAGGTGTACGTGCCGATCACACCCTCGCGCGTCTCCTCGGACCACATCTGGTCGAACACGAAGTTGCCGTGCGCGTACGTGATGAGCTTGCCTTTGTAGATCTCGATCCCCTGGTACCAGTGCGGATGGTTGCCGATCACGATGTCGGCGCCCCAGTCGATGGCCGCGTGCCCGATGGCCACCGGGTCGTCTGGCGTCGGTACGTGCGGGTCGGCCAGGGGCTGGCGCTCGTACTCCTTGCCCCAGTGGAACTGGACGACCACGATGTCGGCGAGCTGACGCGCCCGGGCGATGCCTTGCTTGACGGCTTCCTGGTCGATGGCGCGGCCGACGCCGTTGAAGCCGATGAAGCCGAACTTGATGCCGCGCACGTCGACCACGGCCACCGGGCCGAGGCCTGACGTCTGCATCCCGTTCTTCTCCAGGAGCTGCTGGGTGAGCGTGATGCCCTGCGCCCCGTAGTTCGAGAGGTGGTTGTTGGCCAGGTTGACGACCTTGGCGCCCATCAGGGTGAGGCCGTTCACGAATCGCGCGTCGCCGCAAAACGTGAAGCCCGAGTTGGGATCGACGGGGCAACCGGCGAACAGCGGCGTCTCCAGGTTGATGTACGTCACGTCCGCGTTCTTCGTGTAGTCCGCGGTCGGGCGAAACGGCCACAGGAAGTCGTGACGGACCGTGGCGAAGTAGTTCACGCCACGCGCGGGAATCACGTCGCCGGTGACCAACAGCGTGCGCACGTGGGCGGGGTCGGCAGGCACGTTGTAGGTCGGATGGAACATGTTCTGCAGGCTGAGCACCGGCAATCGGCCCGTGCGGTCGACGAAAGACGGCTGATCATTGAAATCGGGCGCCGCCACCAGGGCGCGCGCTCCCGAAGCCACGATGGTGTTGGTGGCGGGCACAGCGGCGTTGTTGCACGCGGCCACGAACACGAGAGTCACCAGGAGGGGCCTCATCTGACGGGCAATTTTGCCAGCAGGTCCTCGATCGCGATCAGGCGCGCGACGTAGGACCGGACAGGTTCGCCCAGGTCGCCGGCCGCGCGGAACACGCGTGCATTGCCTTCCGAGCGGCGCGCCTCCAACATCTTGCCCAGGTTCGCGTCCAGCTCGCCGCGTCGCAGGGCGACCACTACGATGCTGCCCACCCAGGAGGCGTAAAGGGCGACCTCTTGTTCCCGCGGATCGCGCCCGCCGACCGGCGACGCGGCGTGGACGTGCTCGTCCCACAGCCGGCGCAGTCGCCGGAGGTCTTCGGTCTCTCCCCTCATCCGAGCCCAGGCATCGAATCCCCAGGGCGAAGGTACGTCTTGCGCAAGACGAACCTTTGCCACAGCGCGAAAGGTGCTTTCTGCGCAGGAAGCACGTAATCCTCGCCTAGGCACGCACGACGGCGAGCTCAGGCTGCAGCTTTGAGCTGCGCGATCACCGCGTCCGCAACCTGGCTCGTGCCCACCGCGGTGGGGTCGTCGCGCCGCTCCTTGAGGTCATAGGTGACGTTCTCGCCGAGGGCGATCACGTTGGCGATCGCCTTCTCCATCGCGTCGGCGGCGGCGGTCTCTTCGAGGTAGCGCAGCATCATCACGCCGGACAGCATCACCGCCATCGGGTTGACCCTGTTCTGGCCCGCGTACTTGGGCGCGCTGCCGTGCGTCGCCTCGAACACCGCCCCGCTGCTGCCGATGTTCGCCCCCGGCGCCAGCCCGAGACCGCCAATCATGCCCGCGCCGAGGTCGGAGATGATGTCGCCGTACAGGTTCGGGCAGCAGAGGATGTCGTACTCCTTCGGCCGCAGCACCAGCTGCATGCACATGTTGTCGACGATGCGGTCTTCGAACTCGATGTCGCTGTTCCGCTCGGCGACCTTGCGCGCGACTGCCAGGAACAGGCCGTCCGTGTGCTTCATGATGTTCGCCTTGTGCACGGCGGTCACCTTCCGCCGGTTGTTGCGCCGCGCGTAGTCGAACGCGAACTGCACGATGCGCTCGCTGCCGCTGATCGAGATGGGCTTGATGGACAGGCCGCTGTCGGGCCGGATCTTTTTTTTGAGCAGCCCTGAAATTTCTTCGATGAGGTGTGCCGCGTCGGGGGTGCCCTGCTCGAACTCGAGGCCCACGTAGATGTCCTCGGTGTTCTCGCGGACGATGATGAAGTCGAGGTCGTCGCGCAAGTTGCGCGCGCCCTTGTAGGCACGGACGGGGCGCACGAGCGCGTACAGGTCCAGCGCCTGGCGCAGCGCGACGTTGACGCTGCGGAAGCCGCTGCCGACAGGAGTCGTGATGGGACCTTTCAGCGCCACCTTGTTCTTGCGGACCGAGTCGAGGACGTGATCGGGCAGCGGGGTCCCGAACTCGGCGATGGCCGCCGCGCCGGCCTGCTGCACGTCCCACTCGAACTCGACGCCGGTCGCTTCGAGGACGCGCACCGACGCCTGGCAGATCTCCGGTCCGACCCCGTCGCCCGGGATCAGCGTTACGGCGTGCTTAGCCAATCCGTTGAACTGGAAGTGAGCTGGCCGTTAGCGGTTCTTGAAGTAGTCCGCGTTGATCTGGATGAAGTTGCGCCACTGCTCCGGAACTTCATCCTCTGGGAAGATGGCGTCCACAGGGCACGGATCCACGCAAGCGCCGCAATCGATGCACTCGTCGGGATCGATGAAGTACATGTTCGAGGCGTCGTCCGAGTGAATACAGTCGACAGGGCACACCTCTACGCAAGAGGCGTCTTTGACGTCTATGCAGGGCTGGACGATGACGTACGCCACGTGCCTGAAGGGTACCATGCACCGATAAATGCCCGAATCTGAGCCAAAGCCGAAGCTGATCGAACTCGTCGCACCTGGCGCAGGCCAGGGCTGGAAGGCCGTCCTTCGCAACGGCAAGCCCGCGGTCGTGCACGAGATTCCGGTGCCTCCGGCAGAGGCGCAGGCCGCCGTGCCGCGCCTGCAGCGCCTGTACGAGCACCGCCACCCCGCACTTTCTCCCGTGCTCGCATGGGGCACGGACCAGAACGGCGTATGGGTCGCGGTCGAGCCCAACGAAGGCACCCCACTGCAGTCGATCCTGACCCGCGGACCTCTGACGCCACCGGCGGCCGCAGCGCTCGGCGCCGCGGTGCTGTCCGGCGTGGCCGCCCTCCACGAAGCCGGCATCGCCCTGGGCGGCTTCGGCGCCACCGCCGTCCGCGTCACGACGAACGGCGACGTGCGGCTGGCGGGTCATCCCGCGGCGGCGGTGCGCGGCGCGCCATCCCAGAGCGACTTACGCGCCGACGTACGTTCGTGCGGCATGGCCGTGTGCGCGGCGTTCGGCGTCGATCCCGCGGGCGCACCCGCGCCGCCGAACATCGCGCCGGGACTGGTGGTGACCATGCGGTCGATGGCAAGCGGGGCGATGGGCCCGTCCGCCGACCGCGCCCAGGCCGCGTTGCGAGAGATGGCGGCGGGTCTTCTTTCCCCGGACCGCGAGGTGGCGGCGCAATCCGAGCTCGCGACGCGCGCCGGCGGACGTGAGGTGCCGCCCATCACACCCTTCCTGCCCGAGGGCACGGTGGCTCCGGCACCAGGTGCGTCCCAGCCTGTCGCGCCATACATCGCGCCCACCACCCGCGAGGAGACGCCAGCGCGTAGGCCGGCGTCCTACGACGCGCCCGACCGGCCGGTGCAGACCTACCCCTCGATGCCGGCGATCACGTTTCCTCCGGCCCCCGTGCCCCCGCCTGCCGCTCCTCCGCCAGAGGTTCCGGCCGTGCCCGCGACTCCTGCGGCGGCAGTGCCCACGTGGTCCGATCCGCCCGCGCGCCCCTCGTCTCCATTCGACGCCACGCGAACCACCAACCCGCCGGCGCCCGCGGAGCCCGCGGCGCCCGAGCCTCCGAAGTGGATGGACCCCGAGCCACCCAAACCGGCATCCCCCCCGGCCCCCGAACCCGTCGCCCCTGTTGCCCCCTTCCCCGCCTTCTCGACGGCGCCACCAGTATCGGCGCCCGCTCCGCCGGCGCCGGAGCCGGTCGCACCTGCGCCGGCGCCCAAGCCGGCGGAGCAGACGTGGACGCCCGTCGAGCAGCCCACGTGGAAGCCCGGCCAGGGGATCCCGGCCGAGCCGCTCGGGGCCGGCGTGGCCATCGAGACGCGGCCCCCTGCGCCGGCCCCGGCCCCGGCTCCCTCGCTCGCTTCGACTCCGGTTCCACCGGCCCGCCAGCCCACGGTGCCGCGTCCGCCGTCGGGCGGCGGCCGTCCCGTCGAGCGACCCGCGTGGCTGGTTCCCGCCGCGGTGGCCGTCGTCATCGTCCTTCTGCTCGGGATCGTCGGCTTCGTGGTATTGAACCGCGGCAGGTCACCCGTGGCGCAGGGGAATCCCACCCCGTCCGCGCACACGAGCGGCACGCCGCGCCCCACCTCGAGCTCGACGCCGACACCCGCGGGCCGCACGCCACAGGCGGTGCCCACCTATGCCCCCGCTTCGGCGGACCCCATCAGGTCGTTGCAGATCTGCACGCCCGCCAACCCCTGCAACATTCCGGGCGCCTCTTCGGAAAGCGCGACCGCCTGCGATCTCGCTTCCTGCAAGGTCGAGGTGGCTTTCTACTTCACCTCGGTCCAGAAGAGCGTCGGCTATCAGTACAACCTCAAGCTGTTCGACCGGTGCAGCGGGCAGACGACCGACCTGCCAGGACCCAATGCGGCCACCACGCCCTCGACCGGGTACATCGTCGCCATCCCAACCGACCACTGGAATGTGAGCATCCCCAGCGGCATCAAGTCGGCGGCGCTTGTCGCCGTCTCCCAATCGCCTGCGATTGCGGCCTCGCCGCCGCTGCTGCTGGGCGCGGGGAGCTGCTAGGGCTTTCTCACCCCGTAGCGGAGGAAGAGAAAATCGCCGTGGCGCCGCGCGCTGAGCAGGCGCGTCCAGACGCCATGATGAGGCAGCAGCTCGAGCCCGGCGATCATGCCCAGCCGCTCCTCTTCGTCGCGACCCGCGAGCACCGGTGAGATGGTCAGGAAGGCTTCGTCGAGCAGGCTGTGCTGGACGAGCTCGCCAAACAGGTGCGGGCCGCCCTCGGTGAGGATCACGCGGTAGTCGCGCTCGCGCAGCGCGCCGATCGCCAGCTTCAGGTCGACGTCGCCGCGGTCGCCCACCTCGAGCAGGTCGCACGAATCGGGGAGGCGATCGCGCAGGGCGTGGGCGCCCAACGTGGTCGTGACGATCGTCGCCCCACCCACGACGGCGGGATGCGAGACCGGGACCTTGCCCGACGCGCTCACCAGGACGAGCCTTGGCCTCGGCTTGCGCCGGAGGTCGAGTCGCAGGTCGGCAAACGACTCCGCCAGGTCCGAGTAGACGTGCTCCGGCGTCCAGTGATGCCCCGGGGTGCTGCGCAGCGTTCCGGCTCCCAACAGCACCGCGTCCGCGCAGGCTCTCAGGAGGCCCATCAGGAACCGGTCGGGCGGGTTGCGCCCGCTGATCGCCGACCCGGCGCTCGGTTGCGAACCCAGCGTGACGACGCCATCCATCGACATCACGAAGTTCGAGTAGAGGACGGGTTCGTCGAATCCGAGACCGCCGTAGATGCGGTCCAGGACTTCCGGCATCGCGTAGCGAGGCACAGCGGCCTCGTAGAGGACGTCGAAAGGGTGGATCAGTGGTCGGAGCGAGAGTTGGCGATGGCGAGAAACTCGGCCCGCATCTGCGGGTCGTTCTCGTAGTTGCCACGCCAGTACGAAGTCCACGTGCGGGAGTGGCTCTCTCGCACTCCCCGCATCTGGGTGCACAGGTGGAACGCGTTGAGGTGGACCGCCACGCCGTGCGGCTTCAGCACGCGGACCAGCTCGTCGGCGATCGCCACGCCCACGCGCTCCTGCACGGTGAAGCGCCGCGCGAAGACGCGCACCAGCCTGGTCAGCTTGGAGATGCCGATGATCTCCTCATGCGCGACGTAACCGAGGAAGGCGTGGCCGTGGAACGGCAGCGCGTGGTGCTCGCACAGCGCGTAGAAGTCGATCGGTCCCTCGATGACCTGGCTGATGTTGCAGTCCGGACCGCCGCGGCATTCGGTAGGAAACGCGGTGAGCAGCTTGGGGTCGCCCTCATAACCAGACGTCGACTCGAAAAGGGCGTGCAGGTAGCGCTGCGGCGTCTCCCGCGTGCCGGGCGTGTTGAGGTCCATGCCGAACGCCTCGAAGATCTCGGCCGCGTAGCCCTCGAACTTCTTCCACTGCTCAGGTGGGATATTCCGCGGGCGCACCTGCTCCCAGTGCGTGGTCTCCTCGGGATCGAACGCAAGCGTGGACATGCTGGTCTCCTTCTGCCTGCCGGTGGAACCGAATCACTCTACGGTGTGCGGTTACTGCGCCGTCTGGATGTCGATGACCAGACGGTCCGGATTGCTCACCCAGAAGGCCCGATAGCATCCGCTCCCATCGACCCCGAGACCGAGCTGGACGACGCCTTCGAAGTCCTCGACCCGCCGCACCTCGGCCAGCGTGGCGTAGCCCGTGACGATGTCGATCGAGCCGCTGTACGACGTGTGCAGGTCGGCTCCGTGGATGACGACCAGGATGCCGTGATCGCCTTTGAGAGTCACGGTATCGCCCTTGGGCGACGTGGTGAAGGTGGGATTGGAGCTCGGCGCGCCGACCTGGACGTCGTGCGGGACGCCGTTGCCGAATTCGACTGTGATCCGGTCGTACGTTCCGTGGGTGCCCGTGCGCAAGGCGCCGATGAACGCCACCGGCGGCGTCGGCTGCGGAGGCGTCGTCTGCTGGAACACGGGGTCCTGCGCGGAGCACGTGAACGCCGGCAGATTGTCGGTCGGCGCCGGCGTCGGTGAAGCCACGACCGAGGGACTCGGCGAAGCCATGACCGAGGGGCTCGGCGTAGGCACCGCGCCGACTGGCACGGTCGGCCGCCGGAGCGGGTTGGCCACGAACAGCACGCCCACGATCAGGACCGCGATGACGCCCGCCGCCACGGCGGCGATCCAGTACGGTCCGCGCGCTTCCGGCGCGGTCGCCACGGCGGAGCGGACGCGGTCGCCCAGCGCGGGGCTCGGCGAGCCGCTCACGTTGTCGAAGACGCGGTTCAGGTCGTCGCGGAAGTTTTCGTTGCCCACGTCAGAACACCTCCTCCACCGTGAGGTCCGCGCGCAGCTTCTTGGCCGCGCGGTAGACGCGCGACTTGGCGGCTGAGGGCGACACGCGAAGCGTCCTCGCCACCTCGTCGAGCGGAAGGTCGAGATAGAAATGAAGGACGAGCGGCAGCCGCTCGGCTGGGCTCAGGCGCAGCAAAGCCTGGTGCAGGTCGGAGTACGACTCTCGCTCCTTGCCTTCCTGCCTTGCCATGTCCGGCATTCGGACGACCGACCACCACCTGGTCCGCCGCGCCATCCGGCACTCGTTGGCCACGATCGAGAGGAACCACGGCCGGAGCGACGCGGTGTCGCCTCGCAGCTGGCGCAGCTTGCGCCAGGCCTTGACTGAGGCCTCCTGGACGGCGTCCTCGGCCGCGGAGCGATCGTCGAGCATGACCGCGGCCAGGCGGTAGGCGGGATCGAGCAGGGGCGCGATCAGGTTTGAGAACGAGCTCGGGTCGCCGTGGGCGGCCCGCGCCAGGACCTGGGGGGTTTGCTCGATCACTGCTGCAGCCATCTTGCCGCTTGTTAGATGCGGGAGACGCCAGGTTGGTTGCAGCCGAGTCCTTCAATTCGGTGCGTTTTGCGCAAAACCCTCCTGCCACGGCGCATGAAAGGTGTGTTCTGCACATGACGCACGTAATGGCACAAGGCGGTGGCGGACGGGGTGGGATTTGAACCCACGAGGCCCTTGCGGGCCTACGGCATTTCCAGTGCCGCGCCCTCGACCGAGCTAGGCGACCCGTCCGTTTCAGCCATTGTGCCAACAAAGAACCAGTCGCCTAGCTCGAGCGGCGCGAGCATCCGATGCGCACCGCTGGCGCCAAGCGTGCGGAATTCTGTGCCTGGAAGCGCACGGCTGACGCCAGACGTGCGGAATGAGCGGAGCCGACTAGCTGGGGCGGGTCCCTCCGATCGCCCTCGGGCCGTCGGGACCGCCCACGATCACCGTGTCGGTCATGCCCACGAACAGCCCGTGCTCGACGACCCCTGTGATCTTCTTCAGCTCGACACCGAACGCGGCGGGATCCTTGATGCCTCCCTCGACCGTCAGATCGAGGATGAGGTTGCCGTTGTCTGTGACGTAAGGCGTCTCCTCCCCACCGCGCAAGACCAGGCTCACGCCCAGTGCCGCCAGACGCTCCGCGGTCGAACGCCACAGGAACGGCAGCACCTCCACAGGCAGCACGCCCGCGCCGAGCTGCTTCACCAGCTTCGACTCGTCGACGACGACCACGAACCGCTTCGATGCCGCCGCTACGAGCTTCTCGCGCGCCATCGCCCCGCCGCGCCCCTTGATCAGGTTCAGCGCTGGGTCGACCTCGTCCGCGCCGTCGACCGCCAGGTCGATCTGGCCGATCAGCTCGGTCACGATCGGGATGCCCAGCTCCGCTGCGAGCTCGGCCGTAGCGCGGGATGTGGGCACGGCCCGCACGGTCGTCCCAGCCGACACCAGCCGCCCCACGCCCTCGGTGAAAAAGCGCGCCGTCGAGCCACTGCCGAGCCCGACCAGCATGCCGTCCTGGACCAGCTCCAGCGCCTTCTCGGCGGCCGCCTGCTTGTACTCGTCAGTCAAAGAGCTTCACGGATCGCCTTGATCCCGGCGGCGACGCCGCCCTTGTACCCGTAGACGGAATTGCCCGCCACCAGCACGGTGGCGCCGGCTTCGACCACCAGCGGAGCTGTCCGCGCGTCGATTCCGCCATCGACCTCGATCTCGATGTCGGATGACAGCGCTCGCACGCGGCGGACCTTGGCGGGGCTCCCGGGAATGAACTTCTGGCCCCCGAATCCAGGCTCTACTGTCATCACATTGACCAGGTCGATATACGGCAGGATCTCGCGGAGGTCCTCGACCGACGTTGCGGGGTTGATCGCCACGCCCGCCTTCGCGCCCAGCTCCCTGATCGTCTGCACTATCCGATAAAGAGAACTCGTAGCCTCGACCTGCACCTCGATCAGGGTTGCTCCAGACTTAGCGAACGCCTCGAGGTAGAGCTCCGGTCGCTCGACCATCAGGTGCGCCTCGATCGGCAGCCGCGAGGCCTTCCGCACCGCCGCCACCACCAGGGGACCGAACGTCAGGTTGGGGACGAAGTGGCCGTCCATCACGTCGACCTGGATCCTGTCGGCGCCGGCCGCCTCCGCCTCCTGCACCTGCTCTGCGAGGCGCCCGACGTCGGCGGACAGGATCGAGGGAACGATCTCGATCTTCACTGGCCGGCCGCGGCCCGGTCGATCAGCCATCTCGCGTGCTTGATCATCCCGGATGGCGATTCGCCGCGCCGGGCCGTGGCCACTGCGTTCGCCTTGCCCGCGCCCGTGGCGATGATCAGGATCAGCCTCGCGTCGCGGATGGCCTCGAGCGTCATCGTCACGCGCTGCAAAGGCGGCTTGGGCGAGTCATGGATGCCCGCGGTCAGGCCGTCGGCGCGCAGCGCCCTGTGGCCGGGGAAGAGCGAGTTGACGTGCCCGTCCTCCCCCACTCCCAGCAGCACGACGTCGAATGGCGCCTCTTCGACCACGACCTCTGCGTAAAGGTCGGCGCCCACGTCAGGTCCCAGCTCGGCCGGTATGCGGTGCACTGTCGCCGGATGGACGCGGTCGAGCAGGTTCTCCTTGGCGACGCGATAGTTGCTCTCAGGGTCGAGCGGCGGCACGCAGCGCTCGTCGCCGAACAGGACCGTGACCCTCCCCCACTCCACGTCGAGCTCGGCCAGCAGCTGGTAGGTACGAATGGGCGAGGTTCCACCCGTCAGCACCAGCGTGCGGCCACCCGCGCGCAAGGCTTCGGCGATTTCCGCCGCCGCGGCCTCGGCCACCTCCTCGGCGTTGGCAAGCACGATGAAGTCCGCCAATCAGAATTTCTCGACCAGAGCCGACGCCGCCGCCAGCGAGCGGTTGTACACCTCGTCGTGCGTGCCGGTGGACAAGAGATCCACCAGCAGGGCGGCCTCGTCCTCCGGCTCGAGCTGCTGGACGTGGCGTAGCGGCCCACCCTCGCCGATCTCGATCAGCGTGAGCAGAACGCGGTCGGAGTCCGGGCGCCGGCGCTCACGGTTCATGACCACCGGCCTCCGGGGCATGCTCTCGCCCGGCGGGTCGCCGGTGGCGGTGTGATGCAGCGACTCGAGGTTTTCGTGCAGGACGTCGCGGTGCCACTCTGCGCGGCGCTCCGTCAGCTCCAGGCCCGCATCGTCCTCGCCGTCGGTCGAATGCAGAGTGCGATACGCGGGCTCCGGCGGCCGTGTCCGGCGTTCCGGGTCGTGGGACACGGTGACGCGGAAGGTCGTGCCGCGCGACGCCCCCGCGATGCGCACCGCGCTCACCTCACCGGCGGTGAGGTGCTCCTTCTGCACCGAGCGGAAGTCGACCTCGACCGAACGGTCGCCCGCGTCGTAATGCGCGACCACGACCCCGCCTGTTCCGGCCGCTGCACGCTTGAGCTTCCAGCCCAGCGCGGAGGCCATCCACCCCGTCATGAGCGTCGCGGCGATGCGGTTGCCGCGGCCTTCGCCCTGGTAGTCGATGCCGACCTCCGCGATGCCCGACAGAAAGTGGCGGCGGTCGGTAGGCGTGAAGAATCCTGCGATCGACTCGCGCCACGGCCGCAGCCGTGCCCACTGCAAGTCGCCCACGCCGAGGCGGTGGTGGGCGACCTTCAGCAGCTTCGCCAGGCCACGAAAAGAGTGATACGGCTCCTGGAATCGCGCCGAGTCCACCACCAACCCGTCGCAGATGCGCAGCGCGTCGAGCAATTCCTTCTTGCCGAACGGAGGTGTGCCCAGCCACCACAGGTACGTAGGCACGCCGCTGACGAGCAGCGGGTCGACGAGCGCGCCCAGATGGTCCGCCGCCTGGCCTCGCGCGTGGAGGGTGATGACCTCGCACTCGTACGGGCACGCCACCTGCGGCCGCTGCACGTCGGTGGTGATCCAGGCGTCGAGGTGGCGACCACGCACCGGCGCCTCCTCGCGAATGACGATCGCCTGCGCCGGATGCTCCCGTGCGATGGCCTGCGTCGTCTTCTGCGCCAGCTTCTCCTCGCCCTCCGTGAGCGCGACCGAGATGAGCGTCATCACGCAGTTCCGCGCGTTCGAGTGCTCGTCGTCCGCCATCTCAGACCGGGCGAACTTCGAGCGAATGTCGCTCAGCGCCTTGAGCACGTCAGCGATCGTCACGTCTTCGCCGTGCCATACGGGCTGCGCCTGCGTCTCGACGGTCGTGCTCACGGCCTGTGCCACTCCCTTCCGTCCTGCTGCAGGAGCTGCGCGGCCGCCGGCGGACCCCAGGTCCCGGCGGCGTACGTCTCGAGGGGCGGCCGGCCGTTGCGCCACGCATCCTCGATCGGGTCGATCAGCGACCAGGCCGCCTCGACCTCGTCGGCGCGAGTGAACAGGGTCGGATCGCCGATGAGGCAGTCGAGCAGCAGGCGCTCATAGGCTTCGGGCGCCTCGACGAGAAATGACGTCATGTACTGGAAATCCATCGCGACGCTGCGGATGCGCAGGCCGGCGCTTGGCAGCTTGGCCCCGAACTTCAGCGAGATGCCCTCGTCGGGCTGGATGCGCAACGTGATGGCGTTCGGATCGACCTCCTTCATCGCCTCCCGTCCAAACGTCAGGTGCGGTGGGCGCTTGAACTGGATGCGGATCTCGGTCACGCGCTTCGGCTGCCGCTTCGCGGCGCGGATGTAGAACGGGACGCCTGCCCAGCGCCAGTTGTCGATGAAGAGGCGCACCGCCGCGAAGGTCTCCGTCTGCGAGTCGGACGCGACGTTCGGCTCCTCCCGGTATCCCGGAACTTTCTCGCCGAGCACCCAGCCGCTCGTGTACTGGCCACGGACGGTCGACTGCTCGATGTCTTCGCCGATCAGCGGCCGGATCGCGCGCAAGACCTTCACCTTCTCGTCGCGCACCGTGTTGGCTTCGAAAGCGAGGGGCGGTTCGATCGCCGTCAGGGTGACCAGCTGGAGGCCATGGTTCTGGATGATGTCGCGCAGCGCCCCGGCGTGGTCGTAGTACCTGCCGCGGTTCTCGATGCCGAGGTCCTCGGCGATCGTGATCTGGACGGAGTCGACGAGGTTCGCGTTCCACAGCGGTTCGAAGATCGAGTTGGCGAATCGAAACGCGAGGATGTTCTGGACGGTTTCCTTGCCCAGGTAGTGGTCGATGCGGTAGACGGAGTCCTCGCTAAAGGCCTTGTGCAGCGTCTGAGTCAGCTCGCGCGCCGACTTCAGGTCGGTGCCGAACGGCTTCTCGACGACGATGCGCTTGAACCCGTCGCCGGTGTTGAGGCCTGCCGCCTGCAGCTGCACCGCGATCAGCTGGTACGTAGGTGGGGGCGTGGCGCAGTAGAAGACGCGGTTGCCGGGGATGTGGTTGCTGTTGTCCAGCTCCTGCAGCCGCTGGCCCAGCGCCTTGAAATCCTCGAGCTTGCTGAAGTCGACCTTCACGTACGACAGCGAGTCGAGGAACGCCGCGAGCACGCGGTCGTCGATGGGCTGGGTGCGGGAGAACTCGTGGATCCTGTCCGACGCCGTCTTCCGAAATGTCTGGTCGCTCATCTCCGTCATCGCCGCGCCGATCACCGCAAAGCCGGCGGGCAGAGAACGCTGCTTGGCCAGGTTGTACAGCGCGGGCAGCAGCTTGCGCCCGCTCAAGTCTCCTGTCGCGCCGAAGATCACCATGACCGCCGGGTCGGCGACCCGGTAGTCGTGCAGTCCCTCGGCTAGCGGATTGGGCGCCTCCTCAACTTTCACTTCGTCTCGTGGGCCGCATCCTTGACGACCGAGTGGCCGCCGAACTGTTGGCGCATCATCGCGATCAGACGGTCGGCGAACGTGTTCTCGATCCGGCTGCGGAACCTGGCAAACAGCGACTCGGCGATGACCGGCGTGGGCACCGACTCGTCGATCGCCGCTTCCACCGTCCACCGTCCCTCACCGGTGTCCTCGACGTAGCCCTTGATGTCGTCCAGCTCGGGGTCTGCCGCCAGGCCGCGCGCGATCAGGTCCAGGAGCCACGACCGCACGACGCTGCCCTCGCGCCACGCTTCGGCGATGGCTCGCATGTTCATCCCGGGGAAGGACTTCGACATCTTCATCACCTGGAAGCCTTCCGCGTACGCCTGCATCAGCCCGTACTCGATGCCGTTGTGCACCATCTTCACGAAGTGGCCCGAGCCTTCGGGCCCGGTGTGCACCAGGCCGCCCCCGTCGGGCGCCAGGTCCTTGAGGATGGGCAGGATCCGCTGATAGATGTCCGGCTCCGCGCCAACCATCAGGCTGTAGCCGAACTCCAGGCCCCAGATGCCGCCCGACACTCCGGCGTCGACGTAGTGCATGCCCTTCGCCCTGACCCGCGCGGCGTCTTGCAGCGCCACCTTCCAGTTGGTGTTGCCTCCGTCGACGATGATGTCTCCGGGCTCGCCGAGGTCGATCAAGGTGTCGATCGCCTGCGTCGTCGGGTCGCCCGCCGGGACCATGATCCACATCGTTCGGGGCTTGCCCTGGAACTGCTGGACGAACGTTTGCCAGTCCCTCGCCGGCACGGTGCCCTTGGAGGCGTAGGAGTCGACGGCCGCCGGCGAGAGGTCGAAGCCGATGACGCGGTGCCCCTTCTTCAGCAGACGCAGCGACATGTTGCCGCCCATGCGGCCGAGTCCGACGAAGCCTATTTCCACGGTCGGCCTAACCCCCGGATAGTCCGGACTATCCGGGAGTCTCGGGCGGCGGAAGTTCGGTTAGTCCGGACTACCCGAGTCATCGGACCGCCGACTTCACTGCGGCGGTCAGTGCGCGCCAGCCGGCGGCCGGTTGGCTGCCGAGCGTCACCCGCAGCACCGGCAGCCGCCGCGACGTCAGGGACTGCAGGTCGCCGATCGCCTGCGCCTGCTTGAGGACGGAGAAGCTGTACGGCTGACCGGGAATGGCCACGTCCTTCGCGTCGTCCTGCACGATCTGCAGGAACAGGCCCGTCTTCGGGCCGCCCTTGTGCAGCTGCCCAGTCGAGTGCAGGAACCGCGGGCCGTACCCGGCGGTGGTC
>Ga0070708_100002297_pt1 | contig 14799 bp, 10 predicted proteins | sample KBSK5503metaG_FD_65469 | JGI IMG/M metagenome (GOLD analysis project Ga0070708, IMG submission 65469) | Corn, switchgrass and miscanthus rhizosphere microbial communities from Kellogg Biological Station, Michigan, USA - KBS K5-50-3 metaG | ecosystem: Host-associated > Plants > Roots >...
TGGGAACACGAGTACGGCACGAACATGGAGCACGCGTTCAACCTCGCGGGACGGCTGCTGGCGAAGCATCCGAACGCGACGAAGCAGGTTCTGCTCGTGACCGACGGCGAGCCGACCGCGCACCTCGTGCCGGGCCAGGATCCCCCGTGGGACTTCGCGTGGCCGCCGATGCGGATCACGCTCGAAAAGACCTACAAGGAAGCGATGCGGCTCGCGAAGGCGGGCGTGACGATGAACATCTTCATGCTCGAAGACTCACCCGCGTTGTTCCGCTTCATCGACCGGCTGGCGCAGGTGGTCGAAGGACGCGTGTTCGCCGTCCACGGCGAAGAGCTCGGCGAATTCGTCGTCCGCGACTACCTGCACCGCCGGCAGAGCGCCTAGTCATTTCGGGCTATATGAAATGGTCATCTCTGTCCATTTCATCACTCGCAATACGGGCCTATCGTTCCTGCTTGCATCGATGGAGGGAGTAGGGAACACCTCCTGAGATGGGTGGGGACGTGCGTTCTCCTTCGTCTCCTGACCCCATCCCTAAGAGGGTCCCAGCTCCGGGGTCACCGGTGTGGTTCATGGTTGTCCCGTCATGAGGAGGGGACTATGTCCACGCCACGGAGACGCCTGTACACCCTGCTGGTTTTCACTCTCGCTGCTGTCTTGGTTCTCGAGCCGATCGGAACCAGGGATACCTCTGGAAACGGCCGGCAATTTCATTTCCGCTGGCCGACCTGGGACCTGCACATCGACGCCTCGTCGCCGATGCATGCGGTCGGATCAACATTGGCTGCGATCCCTGATCTGCTGAAGCCCATCCCTGAGGCGATCGGGTCCGCGGTATCGGGGTCGTTGAACTGGCTGGGCGGCTTGTTCTCTCGTCCCGAAGCGAAGGCCGCGACCCCAACGCGCCAAGAGCAGACAGCGATGCGCACGGCGGATACGGAGTTCTTCCGGGAGCCCGACGGGACGATGACGGCGGAGATCCATCCGGCGCCGGTACGTCTCCGGTTGGGGGACGGCTCGTGGGGGGAGATCGATCCGACGCTGGTGGCGTCTCCCCGGTCTGGCTATGCGTGGCGGAACAAGTTGGGTCCGTTGACGATCGACTTCGCCGGGGTGGCGCGTGCCAAGGATACGGTGCTGGTCTCCGTCGGCGATCAGAGCCTGAGTTTCGGTCCGGTTGGCGCGGCTGGTGTGGCTCCGACGGTGACGAAGAATCAGATCACATATCCGGGTGTCTTCCCAGGCGTGGATCTGCGCTACATGGTCGGTAGTAACGGTCTTCGGGAGGAGCTGATCTTCACTCGCGATCCAGGTGTGGATCGTTTCCGTTTCTCGGTTGGGGGGACGGCCGCGGTGACAGCCGGATCGAATGGTGGTTTGGCGATCAAGTCTGGGAATAGGACAGTTCTCACCTCCCCCGCTCCTTTTCTTGAAGAGTCTGAAGCTCCAGGGAAGAACGAGCCGGCATTGTCACCCAACGTTTCGTTTGCGGTTGCGGGTTCGGCGGGTGATCAGACGCTGGATGTCATCTTCGACCGCTCATGGGTGAATGCGTCGGGTCGAGTGTGGCCGGTCATCTTGGATCCAACGTCGAATCTGAGTCCCACCTCGGACACCCTCGTTCACAAGCTGTATCCGACCACGAACTTCGATTCTGGGACGAACGCTTTGGATCTGCGTTCAGGCAGCTACCAGACCGGGGCGATCGCTCGCACGTTCATCAAGTTCCCGAGCACCGGCTTTTCTGGCAAGACGATCCAGTCTGCGACGTTGAAGCTGTACGAGTATCACTCGTCGTCGTGCACGGCGAAGAGGGTTGATGCTCGGCAGATCACGTCGAACTGGAACTCGTCCACGGTCACCTGGAATTCTGGTCAGCCCTCCTATAGCGGCACTGCTGCCGACTACAAGACGGTCGCGTACGGGTACTCGAGCTCGTGTCCCGAGAATTGGTTGACCTTCGATATTTCTACGTTGTTCCGCAATTGGGTCAGCGGCGCGGCGACGAACTACGGGGTCGCGGTCGTCGCCAACAGCGAGACCGACACGAACTCGTGGAAGAGATATCGGTCGCAAGAGTACGGCACGTCGAGTCAACGACCGTTGCTAGTCGTGGTCTACAACACGCCCCCAACCGCCTCAATCGCGGCGCCTGCTACCGGAAGCCAGTCGAACGCAAGGGTTCTGGACTGGAACTTCTCCGACGCGGACGGCAACGGGCAGACCAAATATGAAGTCCAGCTCGACGATACTTCGAACTTCAGTTCGCTCGTGCAGACGTCAGGGCAAGTCTCGAGCGCGTCGACTTCGTGGACCTCTACGGCGGCGTTGACTTCGGGCACGACCTATTACTGGCGGGTTCGGGTCTTCGATGGAACCGACTGGAGTGGATGGTACTCATCGAATTTCATTTGGGTGGGTCCCGCTCCCTACGTCTCTCCGGCAGACGCGGCGGTTCTCACAACGTACATGCCGACTCTGACCGCGAATACCGTGACCGGCGCCACCGGCGGCTACCAGTTCCGCATCACCGATCCGGCGGGTGCAGTCCTGGTGACTTCGCCGGTCGTCGCGAGCCCGAGCTGGACTCTTCCCTTCGGGGTGATCACCGACGGCGGCAGCTATGCCTGGGAAGCGCTGACCAAGGACGCCGCAGGGGTGCTCTCGCCGCCCAACAGCCCGCGCCGCACCTTCAAGCTGGACGTACAGAACCTCGGGATGTCCTCCTCCTTCCCGATCCAAAGTTTCTCGCTGGGGGCTGGGACGATCGCGGACGTGAACACGGCCAACGGCAACCTGACGGTCTCCGGCGGCCAAGTAACGCTTCCTACGGCCGCTGACCCGTTCGCACTCTTCCCCACGTACAACTCTCGTGGAGCCGGCAAGCTGCCTTACGTGGACGATGCGGTCCCGTATGGGGGGACGCAGGTGCCGGCCTGGACGTGGGATACGACCCGCAAATGGTCCGGAACTCAGAGTCTTTTGGTGGCAAGTGGGACAGGAGCGCACCAGAGTTACGTCCAAGACGCTCAAAGCGTGCTGTTCATCCCCGCGGCCAGCAGCATCGCGACCTACGTCTATCTCGATCCGGCCAACCCCCCCGGCGAGGTGATGCTCCAGTTCCGGGAGGGAGGAACCTGGGATCATCGCGCCTACTGGGGCGCCAACTCGATTGCATGGGGAACCGACGGCACCGTTTCGCGACGCAGCATGGGTTCCCTCCCCGCCACAGGCCAGTGGGTCCGTCTGGAGGTACCGGCGTCGCAGGTCGGTCTGGAGGGGAAGACAATCAATGGCGTCGCCTATTCCCTCTACAACGGGCAGGCCTGGTTCGACAAGACATACCTTGGTGGGGGCGTGCTTGGCTACGGCTGGACGCCAGGAGCCGAGTTGATGCGCTCGGAACTCTCCTTCACGAAGTTGATCGAGCGAACCGACAACGCGCACATCGAGCTGGTGGACTCCACCGGCGACAACCACTACTACTACCCGTCAGGTCAGCCCAACCAGTACACATCCGACTCCGGGGACTTCGCGACCCTGATCAAGGACACGGCCAACAGTCAATGGAAGCTGACTGCCCCCGACCGCTACGTCCACTACTTCTATCTGACATCGGATTCGAAAAACGGTCAGCTCAAATCGGTTACATCACCGGACGCCTCCACGCTCACCGACTTGAGCTACACGTACACGGCTGAGGGACGCTTGTCGGTGATCACGGATCGGATCGGACGGCGGCTGCTTTTCAACTACGACAGCGAGGGCAGGCTGTCTAACGTGCAATCCGAGTTCGACGGAAACCGGACTCTCGTCACCTACACCTATGACGCGAACGATCAACTGCGTTCAGTGACCGACGCGCTTGGGAACCGAACGGATTTCACATACGACGACGTGACACATGATCTACTTTCGATCACCACGCCCAGAGGGACTGCGACAGGAACGGTTGGAGACTTCCAGACGACGATCGAATATCAGACAGCGCTATCAGGCGAAGAATACCGGCGCGTCAAGGCGATACATCGACCCCACGGCGCCGCCGACTACGTAACTTCGTTCGAGTACACACCTGCATCGAAGACAACGAAGGTAACCCTGCCGCTGGGAAACCTGACGCCGGCGGACCCGAGCGACTTCACGAAAACGTACGAGTACAACGACGCCGCGGCACAAACCAAGGTGACGGACGCTCTAGGCAACTTCTCTCTCTCGGTCTTTAACTCGAAGAACCTGCTGACTTCGGTTACTGACAAGGAAGGAAAGACTACGACCTTCGCGTACGACGGCAATGGGAATCTCTGCCTGGAGACTCTGCCGGTCAACAACCTCAGCGGACAGCCCGCGAAGACTCAGTACTTCTATGACGAGTTTGCCGGCGCATACACGTGCGCGGATACGACCAAGCCAACGTACAACCTCAAGACCCGCGTGATCGATGCAGAGGGTCGGGTGAGCACCACAACGTATGTCGACCCGACGAACGGGAAACCGTGGATCAAAGCCCAAACGGGAGGCGCCGGCTCCCCGGACGCGGCGACGACCTGCTTCACCTACTACACCGATAGCGCCGAGACCTGGCGCTACGGCAAACTGAAGACAAAGACGATGCCCAAAGGCTCCTCGGCGGACTGCGCCACCCTCGACCCGAACTACACGGTTACCTACGACTACTGGAACACTGAGACCTACTCGTTCCCAGGCGACGCCACGCTTACAAACATCCCTCAGAAAGGATGGCTGAAATCAACCGCTCAGCCAGGCGACACTCCGGTCACGTGCAACGGCGTCCAAGTCACCGTGTGCCACCACTACGACTTCCGCGGGAGTGAGATCCATGCGCTCGTTGCCCAGGGTGACACCGTTAGCGACTCCTACGGCGTGTACGACGTGCTCAACCGCCCTCAGAAGCGGGAGTCCCTCGCCACAACGGGAAATCCCGATCCAGCCAAGTACGTCACGACCGGTTACGACGCGGACGGTAACACCATCAAGACCACCGACCCCGACATCGCAAGCGATCCTACGGCCTGGACCTTCGACGATCTGAATCGGACGGCGAGTTCCACCGACGCGTGGGGTACTACAACAACGTATGCCTACGACGAGAATTCCAACGTCAAGACCAAGAACACACCTGGTATCGGAGCGATTAACTCCCTCTACGACGGCCTGGATCGTTTGTCCAGCCTCACGGATCCACAGGGAAAACAGACGACGTTCGCCGTCTACGACAAGGAAAGCCGGCTTCTCGAGAAGCGTCTACCGAACGCCACCCACGTCGACTATGCATACGACGCTGTCGGGCACCTCCTAATCCAGAACAACCGGAGGGGTGCCACACACTCGGGGAGCGACACCTCGATTGCCGACTTCAGCTCCACCTACGATGGGACCGGCAAACGCAAGACCGAGACGCGACCCGACGGAACACTCACATACACCTACGACGCGCTTGGCCGCCTTTCGCAGGTCGTCCAAGGGTCCAGCACGCGAAGCTACTCATTCGATCTGAATTCCAATCGCACGCAGCTGCGCGTCAACGGCGCCCTCACCAAGAGCTACACATACAACGCGCTCGACCGGCTGACCGAGATTCGTGACGGCGCGAACATCCTGACCGACAGCTTTGTCTACTCGCTCGCGGGGCAGGTCAAAACACACACGGGTCCCGGCTTCAGTCGCACGTACCTCTACGATGCAGACGGACTGCCAATCAAGGAGACCCAGGGAACCTCGTCGACCACGTGGGTCGTCGATGGACTATCACGCGTGATCCGCTCTACCTCGACCGGCAGCAGTACTGCGGATCTTCGCTACGGCTACGATTGCTCCTGTGACTCGAGGATCTCCGAGTCGCTGGCCTCCAACGGCACATTGCAGACTTCATACGTCGCCGATCCGAGCGGCCTTCTCGAGGCGCGCAACGGCAGCACCACGAAATACCAGTACTTCTCCACCCACGGAGATCTCGTTCAGACCGCCAACGACTCTGGGACGCTCACATACCCGAGTCCGCTCGCCTACGACGAGTTCGGAATCCCCCAAGGAACGAAGGCCACCCCGTACGGCTTCACAGGAGGGCATCAACGCGAGACCTCCGGCCTCACCGGTGTCATCCGCATGGGCGTCCGCCTGTACGATCCTGCATTGGGACGATTCCTTTCCAAGGATCCCATCGAAGGCGGATCATTCAACGCGTACGACTACGCGAACCAGGATCCGATCAATGGATTTGATCTAAACGGAAAGGGAGTCACGTGGCATTGGTGGGGCATTAGATGGTACGTCCACAGACGGGAAACGATAAACATCCTGTACTACGGCGGCTATTTCAGCGCGGTTCTTTGGATCGGCTGGTTTGTTCCAGGCTTGGTTGGGTTGGCCCGCGTTCTCCAGATCTACTGGTACTACATCAGTGGAATGATGCGCTATTTCATCAGACGGAACCGGTGCACGGTCTGGGAATTCAGGTGGTATCACCTGATGGTCCCCGAATTCGCTTGGAGTTGGTCTTGTCCTCCGTAGGTCGTTCGGGACTCTTCGCGAGTCAAGGACCCGTTGCGACTGCGGCCTCGTGTAGGAGTGGGTCATGACGAAGGCGATCTTCTTCCTGCTTCACCAAGCTGCAGTCAACGCGGCCTCCACAGACCTGGCGGGTTCATGGCGGTTCACTGTTGCCGTGCTACTTGATTCCATCGCAGTTCTCGCGGCATGGGCTTTCGCGATCTCAGTCATGCGCTCCGATCGCGCGCCAGTCAACGGAGGGAAGCCTCGGTTGCGAAAACTGAGAGCCTCGCAATATGTACTGTTCGGAACCTTCGTTGTCGGCATAGCCGCCGCTAACGCGGTCGTCGGCCGCTCCCATATCGCCGAGTATGCCGGATGGGATCTTCTGTTCAGCCTGCTAAGCGTGCCTCCCGCGATCCTCGGCCTCGTACTAGGGCTCCGGTTCCGGGATCAAACTAGGTGATGGAAGGACGGAGCGAGCCTCAGACGGCAATGCCGCCCCGGATTCCAACCGACCGTCATTGTCTTTAGCCTCCTTCGTTGGTTCCGGTACCTCGTCTGACTGGGATTCGCGAAGACCTGCTCACCGGCGAGATCGTCGTCCGCGACTATCTACACCGCCGGCAATCCGCCTGAGTCGCGTTGAAACGTTCGAACGCGCCCTTGCCTTGTTTGAGCGCGTCAAGTTCCATGACTAGGCTCCGGATGCAGCAGCCGATCGAGGGGGATGGGGATGCGCCGAGCCACGCTGTTCACCGTTGTCTGTCTTCTCGCCGTGACGTCGGTCGTCGCGACCGCCGGACCGGCGCTCGCGAACAAGCCGACACAGATCTACACGCAGTCGATCCACTTCGTGTGCAGCGATGTCAGGACTCTCGACGGCGTCGTTCAGATATCCGCCGAGCTCTTCTCTGAATTCAACGAAGCGGACGCTTCGATCAACTACTGGGTCCCGCCTGAAACTCCGGAAAATTCGCAGGACTCGACGTACCGGTCGTCCTCGCTCATCGAGGATCAGCACGTGACGCTTACCGGACATCATTTCGACGGCACGTTGGTCATGGAAGACCGTGATTTCAACCCGGTGGGCAACGCGACATTCTCCGTTGATCTCATCCCGACGACGGGGGTCGAGAAGACCGGCGGCCGAACGAAGAACGGGAACCGAAACATCCACGACAACAGCACGGTCCAGTTCTTCAGCGTCGCCGGAAGCGTGACGCTCCACGACGGAAAGGTGTTCGACCTCACCAACTGCGTCGGGCCCGACGGAGCGCCTCCGGACCGGGCCGGGGCCGAACTCATCGAAGACGTTCGCATCACCGACCCCAGTCAGTTCACCATCTCGTTCGTCGGTACGCTCGTGCTCTGCGATATCTCGACGCCGGACTACGCGCTGAACCTCGGCGCGTCGAACGAGCAAGGAGCACGGACGGATCTCGCCTTCGAGGACGCGAACGGCCTCGTGTTCGGATTCTCCGACGGCATCGCGCTGACGCCGACGGAGCTCAGCGGCACGGTTCCCTTGAACGACGACAACGGCGAACCGGCCGGAGAAGCGGTCCTGGATGTCTCGTTCGCCCGCGGCCATCACACGGTGATCAGGACGCAAGAGGGTGGGATCCGGTCCAACCGGGAGGGCTTCCTTTTGATTCCGAGCGGAACGATCTCGTTCCCCGACGGCACCATCGTCGACATGTCGCCGTGCTTCGCTTTCGACGGCCGGGAACAGCAGAAGGAGCACCGCCCGGCGGGCTGACCCGGTCTCTGGTCCCGTTTTAGACGAGCGCGACGATCTTCGGCAGGATGTCGCCGATCTGCTCGCGCACGACCGCCTGCGCTACACGGTCGTACGGAGTTTCCTCGGCGTTGACGATGACGAGCTTCGCCCCCGCTTCGCGAGCCACCCGAGGCAGATCGGCCACCGGGTAGACGACGAGCGATGTTCCGATCGCAAGGAACAGGTCCGCTCCGGCGGCGGCGGCGTACGCGCGCTCGAGATCCTGCTCGACCAGGTTCTGCCCGAATGAGATCGTCGCCGATTTCAGGATCCCGCCACATGTCCGGCACGGCGGGTCCTCCTCGCCGGCGCGGACACGGTCGAGGGCTCGCTCCATCGGGGCATGCTCACCGCACGACATGCACATGACCTCGCGCATCGTGCCGTGGATCTCGACGATCCGATCGGGTGACGAGCCCGCGGCCTGATGCAACCCGTCGACATTCTGGGTCACGAGCGTGTGGAGTTTTCCCTTGCCTTCCAGCTCGGCGAGCGCGACGTGCCCGGCGTTCGGTTGAGCGCTCCACGCCTCGTGCTCGGTCCGCATCTTCCACGCCCGAACGCGGATCTCGCGATCGGCCATGTAGTACTGCAGCGTCGCCATCTTCTCGGCCTCGGGATTGCGGGTCCAGACGCCCTGCGGGCCGCGGAAGTCGGGGATGCCGGATTCCGTGGAGATACCGGCTCCGGTAAGCACAACGACACGGTTCGCGTCGCGTATCCAGGACGCGATCTCTTCGGGAGCGGCGCCGGGCGTCTGCACGGCTCGCGAGTATAGGCTGCCGACCGATGAAGCGCGGAAGTGTCGTCCGGCCGGTGCTCGAAAGCAAGCTGCTCGTCGGGAATCCGCTCGGGGACCCGACCGACCGGGTCACGCCGGTCTACCTGCCGCCCTCCTACGACGACTCCCCGAGTCGCCGGTACCCGTTGATCCTCGCGATCGTCGGCTTCACCGGTACCGGGCGCATGTACCTGAACGAGGACTGGTTCGAGCCGAACCTGCCCGAACGGATCGACACACTGATCGACTCCGGGGAGATGAACGAGGCCATCGTTGTGATGCCCGACGCCTCGACGCGGTACGGCGGCTCCCAGTACATCGACTCCACCGCGACCGGGCCCTACGGCCGCTACACCGGCGAGGAAGTGATCGGTTGGGCCGACCGTGAGTTCCGAACCATCCCTCAGCGCGAGGCCCGCGGCGTCTTCGGCAAATCCTCCGGCGGCTACGGTTCGTTCCGGATGGCAGTCGACTTCCCCGATGTGTTCACGGCGTTCGCATGTCATTCGGGCGACTCGGCCTTCGAGTACTGCTATCTGCCCGAGATCCCGCACTGTTTGCGATACCTCTGGCACAAGAACATGACGCCGAAGCGCTTCCTCGATACCTACAAGACGATCACCGAGCGAACCGGCGACTACATGGCGTTGATGAACGAGCTCGCGATGGCGTCCTGCTATTCGCCGAACGCCGATTCGGAGACTGGGTTCGATCTGCCCTTCGAGCTTGCATCGGGAACGTTCCGGGACGATGTATGGGAACGGTGGCTCGCGCACGACCCCGTCCGCATGATCCCGCAGCGGCTCGACGCGCTCAAGCAGATGGCGCTCATCTACTTGGACTGCGGCACGAAGGACGAATGGTTCCTCGACGTCGGGACGCGTTGGATGGCGTCGCTGATGCGCGAGAACGGTCTCGAGGTCGTCCACGAGGAGTTCGACTCCGGGCACATGAGCATCCAGTTCCGCTACAACCGCTCGCTGCCGCTGATCTCGAAGGCCCTCGCCCCACCCGAAGGCTGAGCGGCTAGCGGGAAAGGCGCTCCATCAACGCCTTGGTTCGCGTCGGGATGTCCCCCGTCAGCGTTTCGTAGGCGACGTCGTTGGTTTCGAGCAGGCTGACGATGCGCCGGTCGATGTCCTGCTGGAAGACGGGATCGTCCGGGCGGAGGTCGTCGAGGACGATCGGGAACTCGATCGGCAGGTAGAAGACGTGCGTGTACTGGCTCCGGAGGTTGAACTCGGCGATCTTGCGGCACTCGTCGAAAAGAGCCGTCTCCTTGCGCCGCTCTTGGTTGTCGAGCACCCAGCCCGCGTAGGCCATCACGTCGACGATGGAACGGTCGGCGACGAAATCCGGATGGATCAGCTCGTTGTAGTAGTGCTTGAGGAAGATGAGGGTCTCGACCTCGGGCGTGGCGTCCTTGTCGAGCTTGAATCCCAGCGCGGCCACCTCGCGCGCCGCTTCGGGCAACAGCGGAAGATCGAGCGGCTCGGCCACCGCTTCCGCAAGCGTGGTCTTGCCGGTCGAGAACGATCCAACGATCGCAATCCTGGGCATGGCGCGGACAAGGTTCGCCGCAGCGGCCCCGGTCGTCAAACCGGCGATGATCTCTAGCGGACGGGGCTGAAGGCCGACGTGAGGACCGTCGTCAGGAGGAAAGCTCCGGTCACACACGCCAAGAACAGGATCAACGTCACTATCGGGTGACGACGGCCCCACAGCCGGATCCGATTGAACCGCGAGTCCCACATGGTCGTCGCCCGGTCGCACCACTCCTGGGTGATGTCGGCGTTGTGGCGCGCGCTGTTGCCTCCGGTTCGTGCCTGCTTCACCTCGGACTCGAGAAGCTGCTGGAAGGAAGCCAGCATCTGCCCCTTCGCCTTCTGCAGCGTGAGCACCTCGGTCGGCGCGGTAACGACGACCGACCATGCGCCCTGCCAGCGTCGGGTCACGAGGGAGACTTCCTCGAGCGGGATCCACCGGACCTGCGGAGGCACCTGCGTGATCAAGGCGACGCGATAGTTGGTGACGACGAGCGTCGCCCGGCGGAAGCGCGACCACCCTTCGATCGAGAGGCTGACCCGCTCGTCGTCCTTCAGGTCGAGCGAGGCCGCACGCCGGTTCACGCGCTTCGAGTGGCGGCGATGCTTCCGCTCGCGCTTCTCCGCTTCCTTGCGACGCTCCTTCGGCTTCTTCTCGAGCTTCGGCGCGCGGGCCGGTTTCGGCGCGCGGGCCGGTTTCGGCGCGCGAGCCGGTTTCGGTGCGGGAGGGGCTTTGACCTTCGGAGGCCGCACCTTCTTCGCGGCAGGGGCCTCTGTCTGCGCGGTCACGGCTGCGGGCGCTTCCGCGGCGCGGCCGTTCTGCTTGCGCGGCTCCTCGACGACCTGCTTCCGCACGATGACGAGGGGAGCTTCGAGCCGTGGAGGAGCGGCCGGAGGAGTCGACTGCGGAGCTTCGGTCCGCGTCCGCACCGTCGTAACCCGTCCAGACGTGGGCTTCGCGTGGGCGGACCGCGGCTCCGGCTGCGCGGCACGACGGGGCGGGGCGGCGGGCGGGCTCGACGGTCGAGCCGGCGCCGTGGTTTGCGATGAGGCCGCGGGCGCTGGCGTGCGCGACGAGGCCGGCGCCGCGTCGGGCGGCGCCACGGGACGGAACCTCGAAGCGATCGATCGACGCTGCCGCTGTTGATCTTGGTTCGCCGGCGCGGCCTTTTCGGTTGCAACACTCGAGCGAGCGCGAACGGATTCGGCGAGCGCTTGTTTGCGCGCGGTCAGCTGAGGAGAACGCTCGACGGGCGTTCCCTCGGCCTTGGGCTTCCGGGTGCCCTCCCACTGTCCGAGCTCCCAGAGCACTCGCTCGTCGTGACCCGCCCACTGAGTCGGCTTCCCGCAGCCGGAGCAGAACGACTCACCGGACACGAGCTTGTGTTCGCAGTACGTGCAGACTGGACCCCGGGCCACCGATCTCTCCATCCCGCCGGGAAACGCCCGGCGCTCGCAAAAGGACTCCCCATCACTGTCGGCGGTCGGCGCGGGTGAGTTGAGCACAGCGAGCCTGGTCAGAGCTCTTTTTGGGAGGGACGCACGGAGCGAAAGGGACGGGCGAGACGACGCGTGCCGGACGAAAGGTACGAGCGGAGCTACCCCTCGACGACGTCGCCGTCGATGCGGTCGACCTGAACGCCCCGGTCTTCGAGATAGGAAACCCCGCGCGCGAGCGCGTCCTCGCTCCCCTCGACCTCGAGGATCACCCAGCCCACCTTCTCTTCGACGTTCGCACGCCGGATGTTCGTGATGATGTCGAAGTCTTTGCCGAGTGTGTGAATGATGGGCTCCTGAACCAGTTGCTCGGGGAATGTGAGGTGCAGTCGCATCTTCGCCATCAGGCCCCCCGTCGTCCGATCTCAAGCAGCACGGCGTTCATGGACCCGGAACGGAACCCCTCCAGGTCGAGCGTGACGTACGAGAAGCCGAGTTCGCGCATGAAGGAGGCGACCGCGGCCCGTAGATCATCTGAGGCGAGACGCGCGACATCGGCGACGGGAACCTCGAGCCTCGCGAGGTCGCCGTGGTCGCGCACGCGCAACTCCGTCAGACCGAGCGTTTTCAAGAAAGACTCCGCGCGCGCGACGCGGTCGAGCCGCTCGGGAGTGACCTCGACCCCGTACGCGATCCGAGACGCGAGGCACGCCGACGCCGGCTTGTTCCACGTGGAGAGACCCCGGTCGCGGGACAGCCCGCGGATCTCCTCCTTCGTCAGGCCGGCCTCGAGCAGCGGCGCGCGAACGCCCCGCTCCACGGCCGCCCTTCGGCCGGGTCGGACATCGGATTCGTCGTCGAGGTTCGTCCCCACGAACACGGCCGTCCCCGGGTCCGCGCCGACCAGGGCCGCCAGCGTTTCGAAGAGTTCGGTCTTGCAGTGGTAGCAGCGGTCGGGGCCGTTGCGGATGTACTCATCGCGTTCGCCTTCGAAGGTCTGCACCTCCCGATGGCGCCATCCGCGCTCGGCCGCGAGCGCGCGCGCGGCCTCGCGCTCCTCGGGAGCGAGCGACGGCGACACCGCCGTCACGGCCACCGCCCTGATGCCGAGAACCTCGTGCGCGACGTCCGCGAGGAAAGCGGAATCGGCGCCGCCCGAGTACGCGACGATCGCGGAGGGAACGTCCGCGACGAGTTCGCGAAGGCGCTCGAGCTTGTCTTCGACGATCACGGCTCCATCCTACGACCGGCGGATCGCAGCGAGGTCGGCGAGCTCCGCGAGCGCCGCGGAGACGTCGGACGAGACGTTCGCGGCGCCGAGCGATCCGATCGCGCTCGCGCGCAGCTCTTCGATGGTGGCGAGCGTTGATTCCAAGGCGCCCGAGGTGCGCATGATCTGTCGGATGGTATCGGCGTCGGCGGCGCTCAGGTCGGGTCGCCCGAGGTGCGCTTCGACGAACGCGCGCTCCTTCAGGGAGCACGCGACGAGCGCCCGGGAGACGAGCAGCGTCCTCTTCCCTTCACGAAGATCGCCGTCCGCGTCCTTGCCCGTCTCCGCCGGATCACCGAACGCACCCAGGACGTCGTCCCGCAACTGGAACGCCTCGCCGAGCGTCGCACCGAAGCCCGAGAGCGCTGCTTCGATCTCCGGGGCGGATCCGGCCAGAGCCGCGCCGATCAGCAGCGGCTTCTCCACCGTGTAACCGCCCGATTTCAGCCGCGCGATCCGCCGCACCGTCGCTTCGGCCGGCGCCGGGCCCTTCGACGCGATGAGATCGAGGTACTGGCCGGCGACCACCTCGGTTCGCATCCGGTTGTACCAGCGGAACCCGGCAAGGAATCGCTCGGACGGGAACCCGGCCTCGCAGAAGAGCTCGTCCGACAGGGAGAGCGCGAGATCGCCGGCGAGGATCGCCGCCGAGATGCCGGCGTGTCCGTCGCCATCCGCCGCCATCCGGATGTGCGTCGCGGCCTGCCCGCGTCGAAGCGCCGATCGGTCCATCACGTCGTCGTGGATGATCGCGAACGTGTGGAGCAGCTCGAGGCTCGCGGCCGCGCGAACGATCGGCTCGCCGTCCTCACCCCCGCCCGCCAGGAACCCCCAGTAGCAAAACACCGGCCGCAGCCGCTTCCCGCCTGCGTTGATGACTCGTGCGAGTTCGTCCGCGAGGACGGCGGCGACCGGGTGAGCCTCGGCCAGCGTCGCCCTGCGCTCCGCCAGGAACGCGTCCAGCACCCCGTCGATCCGCCCGCGGACTGCATCCACGCGGGCTCCGCCGAGCGTCGAGCCGGACGTGCGCTTCATCGCCGCATCGTACCTGGGGCGGTAGGACCGTCGCTCCTGCGCTCGGCTATCATTCCGGCCGCGCGGGAGCGACCTTCGCGACCGCCACACACAACCGTGACCCGTTTCCAGAAGCTCTCCATCGCAACCGCGTCGGCCACGTTCGGGCTAATCGCGGTCGGTGGACTCGTTCGGGCGACCAAGTCGGGGCTTGGGTGCGGCGACGACTGGCCGCACTGCAACGGACGCCTCATCCCCCGCATCGAGAACTACACCACCGCCATCGAGTACTCCCACCGATTCCTCGCGACGGTGGTCGTCGCCCTGATCGGGATCCTCCTGGTCGCGGCGATCCGCCGCTACCGCGACGTGCCGAAGATCCTGTGGCCGTCGGTCGCGGCCCTCGTGCTCGTGATCGTCCAGTCGTTGCTGGGCGCGATCGTCGTGGGCCAGCGTCTCG
>Ga0070708_100002299_pt1 | contig 14797 bp, 13 predicted proteins | sample KBSK5503metaG_FD_65469 | JGI IMG/M metagenome (GOLD analysis project Ga0070708, IMG submission 65469) | Corn, switchgrass and miscanthus rhizosphere microbial communities from Kellogg Biological Station, Michigan, USA - KBS K5-50-3 metaG | ecosystem: Host-associated > Plants > Roots >...
AGGCGGCCGAGGACCGTGGCGGACCACGGCGTCTCGGGCGCGGCCTTGTGCACGATCGTGCACCCGGCAGCCAGCGCAGGACCGATCTTGTTCAAGGTCAGCATCAGCGGGAAGTTGAATGGCGTGATCGCGCCGACGACACCGATCGGTTCACGCGACTCGACGCCGCGGCTCGGTAAGCCGCTGCTGACGACCTGGCCGAGGTCGCGATCGAACTTGTACGTCTTCGCAAGCTCGATCCAGTAGCCGAAGGAGTTGATCGGCTCGTCCAGCTGTGCCACATACGTCAAGGCGACGGGGCTGCCCGTTTCAGCGACGATCATCGGTCGTAGCTCTTCGCGCACCTCTTCCAGCGCGGCCTTCAGCTGCTCGAGACAGCGCGCGCGCAGGTCACGATCGGTCGACCACTCCGTGGTGTCGAACGCGCGCCGCGCGGCCGCGACGGCACGGTTGAGGTCGTCTTCGGTCGCGTCTGCAGCGACACCCAGGACGTCTTCGGTCGCCGGATTAACGTTGTCGAATGTTGTGCCGTTGGATGCGTCGACGAGCTCTCCGTCGATCAGCATCCGAGCCTCACCCTGGGGTGCGGACATGCTTGCCCCTCCCGCCTCGGACCGCGATCAGTACTTAACGATGAATCCGTCTGTCACCGGCTCGCGCTTGTCGAAGTACGGCACGAGCGAGCTGCTGAGGCCTTCGAAGTCCCAGCGGCCTTCGGTCTCGAACTTCTCTTCTATGCGAAGCGGCGCGAGCAGCGACACCTGGTTGCCCCACACGACGAAAACCTGGCCCGAAACGCGCTCGGCTTCAGGAGACGCGAGGAAGCCCACCAGCGGCGCCACGTTCTCCGGGGCGAACAGCTCAGGGTCCATTCCGAACATCTCGGTCATGCGCGTCGCCGCGCGCGGGGCGATGGCGTTGGAGGTCACGCCGTACTTCGCCATCGCCTGGGCCGTCGACGTCGTGAGTCCGACGATGCCGGCCTTCGCAGCCGCGTAGTTCGGCTGTCCCGGGGAGCCCATCAGGAACGCTTCACTCGAGGTGTTGACGATGCGGCCGTATGCGGGGTTCCCGCTGACCTTCGACTGCTCGCGCCAGTACGCGCAGGCGTGACGCATCGTGTTGAAGTGGCCCTTCAGGTGGACTTTGACGACCGCGTCCCACTCGCCTTCCGTGATGTTGAAGATCATGCGGTCGCGCAAGATGCCGGCGTTATTGATCAAGATGTGAAAGTCGCCGAACTCTTTGATGGCGAGATCGATCATCTCTTTCGCGTCGTCGTAGCTCGAGACATCTCCGCCGTGTGCGACGGCTTCCCCGCCGGCAGCCTTGATCTCTTCGACGACCGCCTTCGCGGGCTTGCTCTCTCGGCCTTCGCCTTCGACCGTTGCACCGAGGTCGTTCACGACGACCTTCGCGCCTTCCGACGCTAGGTACAGCGCTTCCGCTCGCCCAAGGCCCTGCCCTGCACCCGTTACGAGCGCGACCTTCCCATCCAGTGATTTCGCCATCACAGTCTCTCCAGGATCGTGGCGGTGCCGATCGCCCCGCCGCAGCACATCGTGACCAGCGCGGTGTTCTTATCCGAGCGTTCCAGCTCGTGCAAAGCGGTGGTGATGAGGCGCGCGCCGGTCGCCCCGACCGGGTGCCCGATCGCGATCGCGCCGCCGTTGACGTTGATGCGATCCATGTCGGCATCGTGCACGCGCTGGAACGACAGCACGACAGAGGCGAACGCCTCGTTGATCTCGATGATGTCGATGTCACTGAGTTTCATGCCGCTTTTCGCGAGGATCGCGCGCGTCGCGTCCACCGGGCCGTCGAGCAGGTAGTAAGGGTCTGTGCCGACGACCACTTGCGCCTTGATGCGCGCGCGCGGCTTGAGTCCCAGCGCTTTCGCTCTGTCGGCCGACATCCAAAGAACCGCTGCAGCGCCGTCCGAGATCTGCGACGAGGTCCCTGCGGTGTGGATGCCACCGTCGATGATGGGCTTCAGCTTGGCCAAACCTTCGAGAGTGGTTTCGCGCAGACCTTGGTCTCTATCGACCACCACGTTCTGTCCCTCGGCGTTCGGCGCTTCGATCGACAAGACCTCACGGTCGAATCGACCGTCGGCCCACGCCTTCGCGGCCTTCTGCTGCGAAGCCACACCGAACGCGTCGATATCGTCGCGCGTGATGCCGCGAAGCTTCGCGATGCGCTCGGCGCCTTCGAACTGGTTCGGCATGTCGAGCGTCCATCCCGGAGGGATGAACGAGCCGGGCCCGTTGATCACGTTGCCGCCCAGACCGACGCGGCTCATCGCCTCGATGCCGCACGCGACACCTGCTTCGATGGCGCCGGATTCGATCAAGCTCGAGATGAGGTGATTGGCTTGCTGGGCGGAGCCACACTGCGTGTCGACGGTCGTCGCAGCGGTTTCATACGGAAGTCCGGCCGCGAGCCACGCGGTGCGCGCGACGTTCAGGGCCTGCTCGCCGGCTTGGGTGACGCAGCCGCCGATGACCTGCTCGACGAGGGAGGGCTCGATGCCCGCGCCCTTGATGACTTCGACTTGTGCAGCGCCGAGGATCTGCGCAGCGTGGAGACCCGAGAGGGCTCCGTTCTTCTTGCCGATGGGGGTGCGTACGGCCTGGACGATCACGGCATCGGGCACGGCGGCCTCCGTTTTCGTGCGATTGGGAAACGGATGATACACAGAACTAGAACAGATTTCACTTTTGGTGATGAGAGCCCGAGGCAGCCACAGAAGTCGTTGCATTCCCGAAGACGCTGAGAGTATCGTCACAGAAGGGGGGGATGTATCGGTGCATGTGAGGCACTCCGGCCAGATCCTGTTTGCCGCCGTTTTCGCTTTTGCCGCAAACCTGTTGACCGCCGGCGTCGCATCCGCCGCGGGCAGTTACCCGGGTGGGAGCAAGACGCCCCCGACCGTCGTCCAAGGAGTGCATTTCGCGCGCGCGCCACTGACGCGGACTGGTACGAACACCTACCTCTACGTGATCGTCGCAGCCGTTGTGCTTGTCGCCGGCCTTGCGTTGCGCATGGTGGCCCGCGCCCGCGCTGCGAGCCGTGTCTGATGACGAGACCGGCCGCTCGGTAGGGCCCGCAGAACCACCGAAGAACGCCCGCCGTCGCGCGATCGTTTTCGTGCTGGCTGCCGTCGCGTGCGGCCTCGTGATTACCGGGGCTCTTGCGGTGCGGGATGCGCTGCGGATCGCCCGCGACGTTCGAGCCGGCCGCGCAGCGTTCCACGCGATCGCGCGAGATGCCTTCTCAGCGAACGGCAGCCTCACCGCTCGCACGGCGGCGGCTACCGCGATCCTTACTCGCGCGGAGCGCGAAGCGCGCGACAGCATCTGGCTCGGCGGATGGTCGCACGTGCCGTTGCTCGGACAGCCGGCTCGCTGGCTCCGCGGGACCACTGCGAGCCTGGTGGGGCTGGCGCGCGTCGCCTCCGACGTCGCGAACACGATCGAGCCGCGGCTTTCGACCGCGGGCGACCCGTCGGGCCGGCTCGCGCTGATCGATACGGTCTCGTCGGAGTTCATCCGGCTTCAAACAGCGGTCGATGCTGTGCACATCCCGAGCACCGGCTGGTTCCTGCCACCCGTCGACTCAGCGGACGGACAGCTGCGCACCGAACTGAAAAGGATCCGCGGACAGATAGGCAACGTTCTCGTTGGTGCGAGAGGCATCCGATCGTTGCTCGCAGGGCCGACCACGTACCTGGTCCTCGCGGCCAACAACGCGGAGATGCGAGCCGGCGGCATGGTCTTGCAGGCGGGCACGGTCTACGCCGCTGGAGGGCAAATCGTGCCGGGCCCGTTCTTGTCGACCGGTGAGCTGGCGCTGAAGAAGGCGGTCGCCGTGCCCTCCGAGATCAAGACGCTTTACGGATGGCTCGATCCCGGCGCTGAATGGCGGAACACTGACTCGTCTCCGAACTTCCCCGCGGTGGCGCCGATCTATGCCGCGATGGCCGAGCATCGCGCCGACCTCTCGCGGCGCGGGAGCACCATCGATGGAGTAATCCAGCTGGACGTGTATGCGCTCCACCGGCTGCTCGGCGTCGTCGGTCCGGTCGAAGTTGGCGGCAGGCGTTACGCGTCTTGGAACGTCGAGCGGCTTGTCATGCACGACCTCTACGTCAGCTACGGATCTGTGCGGCCTGAGATCGTCGCGCGGCATCGCGAGCTCGGGCGACTCGCCGAGGCGACGTTCTCCGCACTGTCGCACCGCCACTGGGATCCGCGTGCGCTCCTCAAGGCGCTTGCCGATGCGGGCGGCGGACGGCATTTGCTGGTGTGGTCGAACAGGCCGGACGAAGCCGCGGCGTGGAGCCGGCTCGGCGTCGATGGGGCGCTCCGCCGTGAGGGCCTGATGGTAACGATCCAGAATCACAGCGGAAACAAGCTCGATTGGTTCTTGCGGACGACGATGACTGTGGGCACGCGACGTTTGAGGGACGGCCACACGCGAGTAACCCTCACCATCGCGATCACCAACCCGACACCTCCGAACCAGCCTCTTTACGTCACCGGCGACGGCTCGATCGTCCCGCCCGGTACCTATCGAGCGTTCGTGGCCGTATACCTCCCCGGGTGGGCAACCGATGTCGAGCTGGCCGGCGGCCGGACGCTGATCGTCGGACCCGACGGACCGATGCGGGTGATCGGCACGCGCATCGACGTTGGGCGGACCGAGACGATGAACGTCGTGGTTACGTTTGATGCACCGCCCAACGCGCGCATCCAACTGCTGCCGAGCGGACGGATCCCGCCGATGACGGTCGACGTCCGCGGGAAACAGCTAGACGATGCGAAGCCGCGCGCGATCGGGCTATGACCCGCGCTCTCGGATCTCAGCGCAGCGCGGAGCACGCGAGGGCGTTATACGACCCCAAACGTACGGCGCCCGTGAGGGTTAGGTCGCGCGCATCGTGTCCGCGTACCGCCTCACCGCGATGACGCACCAGATCGCCTCGATCACGCCGAACGGCCATGCATTCGCTAGGAATCCATAGATCGAAGAAAGCAAACAGCCCAAGGCGAACAGAAGGATGAACATCCGGCCACGCCGCTCGAGCGCGTACATCGTCATCATGAATGTCAGCGCGCAGACGCCGTAGGCGGTTAACAAGGAGGAGCGCTCAGTCGCGGATCATGAGATGCGCGGCCGCGTCGAGGTCGTCGGCCATCTGGATGCCTTGGCTCCATCCGCGAACCCAGAACGTGAGGACCGCGAACCACACCTGTCCGAGGACGCGCATCAGCTGGTCTTGATCGCGGAGCGAATCGCCGTTCATCGCTTGCCCGATCATCTGGCTCATCGTCAGGTAGACCTGCGCCGCGCGCTCGATCGAACCGGGCTCTTCGGCATCTAGGGACCCCAGCGCGGTCACGAACGCGGCAGACAATTTGGGCTGGCGCTCCATCGCGCGCACCGTGCCGCGCAGCACGCCGGCGACGCGGTCGGCCTTCGTCGCACCCTTCTGCGGGCGCGCGCGCTGCTTATCGCGCAACTTCTCTGCCCATTCATTCAAGGCTGCAACAAGGAGCTGATCCTTTGAAGGGAAGTAGCGGTAGAGCGTCCCAAGTGCGACCCGAGCTTCGGCCGCCACGTCTCGCATCTGCACGGCGTCGTAGCCGCCCTTCGTCGCCAGAGAGATGGCTGCCTCGATGACCCGGCGACGGCGGTCGGACTGCTTCGGGGTCAGCGAGCTTTCGTCCGGCGCGCGCCCGTTTCCCGCGGCGTTCTGCGCGCCCGTCTTCTTCGCGGCCACCCGGCCCGTCGTTCCCGCCATGGGCCAACCGTAACCCGGAGTAGAACCTGTTGCAATATTTTGGGGCGAAGTCATATAGTTGCGGCCTCATGGATCTCGAGCTCGCCCCCGAAGACGACCCTCGACGGCTCGAGGTCCGCGCCTGGCTGGCGGCACACCCCGAACCGAGCGGAAAAGACCTCGCCGAAGCCGGCTACGTCGTTCCCCACTGGCCGAGGCCGTGGGGACTCGATGCGGACCCGATGACCCAGCTGCTCATCGATGCGGAACTGAAGCGTGCGAACATCCAGCGGCCGATCAACCCGATCGGCATCGGTCACTGCGGCCCCATCCTCGTGAAGCACGGCTCCGACGAGCAGAAGAACCGCTACATCCTGCCGATGCTGTCGGCCGATGAGATCTGGTGCCAGCTCTTCAGCGAACCCGAAGCCGGCAGCGATCTCGCCAACGTCGCAACGCGCGCGCTCAAAGAAGGCGACCACTACATCGTCAACGGCCAGAAGATCTGGACCTCTCTTGCACACGCGGCGAAGTTCGGGATCATGCTCGCGCGCACGAACCCCGAGGCACCGAAACATGCAGGCTTGAGCTACTTCATCGTGCCGATGGACCTGCCCGGTGTCGAGGTGACGCCGATCGTCGAGATGACCGGCATGCATCTTTTCAACCAAGTCTTCTTCACCGACGTCCGCCTTCCCGCAGAGAACCTCATCGGCGAAGAGAACCGCGGGTGGGAGCTCGCGAAAGACACGCTTGCGAACGAGCGGGTCACGCTCGCGCGCGAAGGCGCGCAGTGGGGATGGGGTCCGGCGGCCAAGGACCTCATCAACCTGGTTAAGGAGCGCGGCGGCGTGTCCGATCCGGTGATGCGTCAACGCCTCGCGCAGCTTTACTCCGAAGGTGAGATCCTTCGCATCCACTCGCTGCGGATGGTTGCCGACCGCCTTGCCGGCAAGCCGCTCGGACCGGAATCGTCCGTTCGTAAGGCATTGTCCGATCCGCACGGACAACACATCTTCCAGACCGCGCGCGATCTGTCGGGACCGGCAGGGCTGCTCGCGGAAGCGGGACCGCTTGGAGCGGACCCGATGTGGTGGGCGAATGGGTTCCTTTTTGCACCGGCGCTGACGATCGGCGGCGGCACCTCAGAAGTCCTGCGCAACGTCATCGGCGAGCGGATCCTCGGGCTTCCACGCGAACCCGATCCCGACGCAGGCAGGGCATGGACGGAGACGCGTCGAACAAAAGGGGCTCAAGCGAAGTAGAGGTCTAGCGGTCGTTTGCGGGCGCTGGATAGGGTGGAAGAGTTCTTTCTCCTTTTCGGGGAGCCAACGGGTGAAGGTACGTTCGAAGGCAGTTGTAGCGGCCGCTCTTTCCGTCATGTTGCTTGCGACGGCCTGCGGCGCGCGCCTGACCGATGCGCAACGAGCAGCCGGCATCGGCGCGCTCACCAAAGGTGGCGGCACTACGACGACCGGACCGAGCACGCCCGGAGCGATCGGGAGTCAAGGGCCCTCGGTCGGCCCGACGAGCTCGACGGGTACCGGCGGCCTCGGCGGCCTCGGCGGCCCAGGTGGCACGGGCGGCGTCGGCGGCGGGACTGCATGTGCATCGGGGGGCGCGACCGACACAGGTGTGACTGCGAATCAGATAACACTGGCGACTGTTGCCGACGTGAGCGGCGTGCAGCCCGGTCTGTTCCAATCGGCGTGGCAAGCGATGCAAGCTTTCGCGGCGTACGCCAACAGCCAGGGCGGGATCTGCGGGCGTCAGGTCAAGATCCTGCAGCTCGACTCGCAGGCAGACTCAACGCAGAATCGTGCCGCAGTCGTGCAAGCGTGCAGCCAATCGTTTGCGCTCGTTGGTTCGATGTCTGCGTTCGACGACGGCGGCGCGAGCGCCGGGCAGCAGTGCGGCATCCCCGACCTCTCCGCTATCACGGTGAACGCCGCGCGCTCGAACGCGAGCAACGTCTTCCCCGCATATCCAGTGGGGCCGAACTACTTCAACACGTCATGGGGTCTGCAGATCAAGCAGAGGTATCCCCAGGCGATCCAGAAGTCCGCGTTCATCACATTGAACGCCGGCGCGTCGGTGCAGAACGGCAACCAGCGCATCAAAGCGCTGACCGCGATGGGCTACCACTTCGTCTATACGACGCAGGTGCAGGTCGTTGAGTCCAACTACAGCCCATACGTACAGGAGATGCAGCGCCGCGGCGTGGAGTTCATCGACATGCTGGCCGACTATCAGAGCATCTACCGCTTGCAGAAAGCGATGCTCCAAGCCGGCTGGTTCCCGCAGGTCCGCGTGTGGGATTCCGTTGCATATTCGCCGCGATACTTGCTTGAGGGCGGGCCCGCGGTGAACACCCAGCCTGCCGGTTGCAACGACATGATGAAGAACGTGCCATGCGTCGCGTTGGTGTTCCTGAACACGTCTCTGTTCGCCGAATCGTCGTCGAACCCCGAGATGCAGCTCTACCAACAGTGGCTGCAACGTGTTGCGCCCGGCGCGCAGCCTGACTACTTCGGGATATATGCGTGGTCGGCGGGTCGGCTGTTCCAGAAGGCGGCGACGGCGGTCGGCGCGAAACTGACGCGGCAGGCGCTCTTCACCGCCGTAAAGGCGATCCATTCATGGAACGACTTCGGGATGCACATCGCCCACGACATCGGTGGGAAGCGTGAAGGCAACTGCACGCTCTTCATCGAGATCAAGAACAGTCAATTCGTCCGCAGCTTCCCGCCGTCCAGCTGGACGTGTACAGGGAGCCTGATGAAGACGTGAATCAGTTCCTGTCATTCACGATTCTTGGCATCGTGACCGGTGCCATCTATGCGGTCGCTGCAACAGGCCTGGTGGTGACGTACTCCACGTCCGGGATCTTCAACATCGCGCACGGCGCCATCGGCATGGTGATGGCGTTCCTGTATTGGGAGCTCCGTGTGAACCACCACTGGCCAGCGCCGATCGCCGTGATCGTTGTTGTGTTTGTGGCGGCCCCCTTGCTCGGCGCCGTGATCGAACGCACGTTGATGCGACGGCTACGCGGCGCGTCGGTCGCCCAATCGCTCGTCGTAACCGTCGGCTTGTTGGTTCTCTTGCTCGGCATCGGCGAGGCGATATGGAAACCAACCAACCCGCGTGAGCTTTCTCCATTCTTCGATCCGAAGAAGTTCAAGCTTCTCGGCGTCTTCGTCAGCTGGCACAACGCGATCACGGTTCTGGTCGGCATTGCGGTCGCGATCTTCTTGTGGTTCCTTCTCTCCCGCACGCGCATCGGCGTCGCGATGCGTGCAGTCGTCGACGACCGCAACTTGCTGTCGCTTAATGGTGCGCGCCCCGACCGGGTGAGCATGCTCGCATGGGCGGTCGGGTCGTCGCTCGCCGCGGTCGCCGGCATCTTGCTTGCACCGCTGTTGCAGCTGAACCACCTTGTGCTCACGCTGCTCGTCGTGAATGCGTACGCGGCTGCGATGGTTGGACGCCTCCGAAGTTTGCCGATGACGTACGTCGGTGGGTTGATCCTCGGCCTCGCAGAGTCCTACACGGTCGGCTACGTCCACCTGCAGGGCTGGCTCATCGGTCTTCGCCCGTCGATCCCGACGCTGCTCCTCTTTGTCGTTCTGTTGCTGCTCCCGGAATCGAGATTGCGAGCGGCGCGACTAGCGGGCGCCGTTACACCCCGCGTGCCGACCCGGCGGATGTCGCTGATGGGCGCGGTTGTACTCGTCGGCGTGGCTCTCGTGGCGTCTCGGTTGCTCGGCGGGTCCGACCTGATCCGTGTCGGGCAAGGGCTCGCCTTCGGGCTCATCATGCTTTCGCTCGTGCCCCTCACCGGCTATGGCGGACAGGTCTCTCTCTGTCAGATGACCTTCGCGGGCCTGGGAGCGTTCTCGATGGTGAAGCTGGGCGCGAACGGTTCGATCGTCGGATTGATCGTCGCCGCTGCTCTTGCGGCGGGCGTCGGTGCGCTGATCGCACTGCCGGCATTGCGACTGCAAGGGCTGTACCTCGCATTGAGCACCATGGCGTTCGCGGCGTTGATGGACAACATGTTCTTCACCAATTCGCACGTCTTCGGAAACTTCGGCACGGCCGAAGTCGCTCGCTTGAAGTTCCTCGGACTGCATTTCGCCAGTGAGCGGAGCTACTTCGTGTTACTGGCCGTCGCCTTCGCCGCGTTATCCATGCTTGTGATGTGGGTTCGTCGTGGACAATTCGGGCGGCGGCTTGCTGCGATGCGGGACAGCCAGGTTGCGTGCGCGACCCTCGGCATGAGCTTGGCGCGCACGAAGCTCATGGTGTTCATGCTGTCCGCAGCTATGGCCGGGCTGGCGGGCGCGCTGTACGGCGGGTTGAAAGGCTCGGCAGGTCCGATCGACTTCCAGATGTTCCAGAGCTTGCCTATCCTCCTCCTTGCCGTTCTCGGCGGAATCACCACCGCGAGCGGTGCCCTCATCGGCGGCCTTGCCTTCTCGTTCCTGAATGTTCTTCAAGCCCATGTTCCTTCGATCGGCGGGTTGACGTACCTCCTGACGGGTCTCGGCGCCATCAGTATCGGCCGGAACCCGAACGGCCTCTCGTCCGTCATCAGCCAACGCCTGCGCCAGCTCTTCCCGCGCTTGGGCGCCAGGCCCGAAGCGCCCCTCGCGCCGCTGTACGAAGAGGAGGTCGAGCCCTTTGCCGCTTCTGCAGGTTGAGCAGGTGGGCGTGCGCTTCGGAGGGCTGCTCGCCCTTCAAGACGTCGACCTTACCGCGGAAGAAGGATCGATCACGGGGCTGATCGGACCCAACGGCGCTGGCAAGACGACGCTCTTCAACGTGATCACCGGGCTTCAGGAGCCGAGCGGAGGGCGCGTCGCGTTCGACAGCGACGAGCTGCAGAAAGAGAAGCCACACGAACGCGCGCGCCGAGGCATCGCACGCACCTTCCAGCGGCTAGAGGTGTTCGGTTCGCTGACGACGCGCGAGAACATCCTCGTCGCAGCCGAGATCCGATCGGGTTGGTCGAAAGAAAAGGTCGACGCGCGCGCGGTGGCCGATGAGATCATCGACACCGTGGGGCTCGAGCGGCATGCGGATCAGCGTGTCGACACCATGCCGACAGGACTGGCGCGGCTGGTCGAGCTCGGGCGCGCGCTCGCGACGGCGCCGCGTTTGCTGCTGCTCGACGAAGCATCGTCCGGCCTAACGTCGACCGAGACCGATTTCATGGCCGGACTCCTCCGGCAGCTTTCGTCGCGCGGCTTGGCAGTCTTGCTCGTCGAGCATGACATCGAGTTCGTGATGAGCCTCTGCTCGAAGATCCATGTGTTGGACTTCGGACGCTTGATCGCCGTCGGCACGCCGAGCGAGATCCAGAAGAACGAAGCTGTACAGGCCGCTTACCTCGGCACGGAAGGCGACGCCGCATGAGCACGCCGGTGCTGGAGCTTCGCGACGTGCGAGCGGCCTACGGCCGCATCGAGGTGCTTCACGGCGTCGACCTCGTCGTTCCCGAAGACTGCGTCGTTGCATTGCTCGGACCGAACGGGGCCGGGAAGACGACGACGCTGAAGGTTGCGAGCGGCCAGCTCCGCCCGACGGCCGGCCACGTTCACATCGCCGGGCGGCACGTAAACGGCGCCACAGCGGATGAGCTTGCGCGCGCCGGCGTGTGCGCGATTCCAGAAGGTCGCGGCATCTTCCCCAACCTCACCGTCGTCGAGAACCTCCAGATGGTGACGTTCGGCGGCGTACCGATGCGGCAGGTCGAAGAACGGACATATGTACAGTTTCCGCGCTTGAAGGAACGGCGCACGCAGCTCGCCGGCACGCTGTCCGGTGGCGAGCAGCAGATGCTTGCCATCGCGCGCGCATTGACCACGGATCCAGCGCTTCTGATGCTGGACGAGATCTCGATGGGCCTGGCGCCGATGGTCGTCGCCGAGCTGTACGACCTGGTCAAACAGATCGCGGCGAGCGGAGTCTCGATCCTGCTCGTTGAACAATTCGCCAGAACCGCCTTGGCAGTAGCCGATTTCGCGGCCATCATGGTGCAAGGCCGGGTGCGTCGGGTCGGTCAGGCTGCCGACGTCGAGGACGAGTTGTCCTCGGCCTATCTTGGGAAGACTGGATGAACTGGACCCGCAGGACGTTGGTGATGATCGCCGCGATCGCCGCCGTTGTCGCGCCGGTCGCCTCGTCGGGGGCGCGCGCCGACGCGCCGGCGCTCGGCGGGTACCAGATGACTGCAACGGCGGACGCTATCTCGTTGCTCCTTGATCAGCCGAGCTTCGGGGTCCCTGCTCCGCACACGTTCGAGCTCCACAAGGCGCACGCGGCGACATCGATCGATTCCGGCTCGTCGCACGCCCTCTCGAGCATCGTGTGGCCGGGTGACGTCTACGGGAGCGCAGGCCTCGCACTCGCAGCGGGGATCTTCTTGCAAGACCCCACGTCGGCGCGCTACCTCGATTGCTCCCCTCCCGCGCACATGCCATGTCTGCCGGTGATCGACAACCTGCAGAAGGGTGTTGCGCAGATCGTGGACAACGCGCAGAAAGGATGCGGTTGCACGCCCTCGTACCCGTTCAAGTCGCAAGCGTTCTTCCCGCAAGGCCCCAAGGACAACGAGTACCCCGCACCCGCGGGTGTGCGGATGACCTCGCATGCGGACCAAACGTTCACTCAAGCCACGTCCTTGTTGCAGCAAGCCGGCTTCCCCGGCGCATTCAGCGTCGGCGCCATGAAGTCGACCGCGACGTCTGGAATCATCGACGGTCTAGCGGTTTCTGAAGCGGACTCGTTCGTGTCCGACATCGACGTGGCCGGCGTGCTTCACATCTCCGGCGTGCACACCATCATGAAGGTGGTCAGCGATGGGACGAAGGCGACGGTGACGAAGTCCCAACTCATCGGCGGCCTCATGATCGGGCCGGAGGCCGTCACGATCGATTCGAGCGGCCTGCACGCGGGCGGCACGTCGCAGGATCCGCTCGGGACCGTTGCAAAAGCGTTGATCGACCAGTACCTCGCGCCCAACGGAATCTCGATCTCGGTTGCGCCGCCGGTCGTGACACGGAGCCCAGGCTCTGGAAAGGTGACCGGCTCTGGTCTCGTGATAACGATGACCGCACAAGGGATGCAGAAGCTCTTGATGAACATCCCGCAGCCGTACCGCGGCTACTTGCAATCGCCCGGATCGAGCCCCTTGTCGCCGATCTTCCAGCAGTTCTCCACGTTCGTGCAGGGCTTGCTGGCTACCCCGACGCAGTTCGACCAGACGATGCAGATCCGATTGGGCGATGTGACGATCTCCTCGGCCGCGGCGCCTGCCTTCAACTTCCCGCCTCTGCCTGCACCGCCCGCGGCGCCAGTCGGACCGGTCGCCGGCGGGCTCCTCCCCGCGTCGCAGATCCTCCCAGGAGCAGGTTCTAATACGACGATCGGCGGCGTTCAGCAGACCGGGCCACTAGGCATAACACCGGTCGCTGCGGTCGCGGTCCCGATCGGATTGATCCTTCTTGCCCTGCTATGGATGTTCGCCGGCGCGACCGGCCTGGACAGGATGGCTACCGCGGCGACATCATCGGTGGCAGCGGAAGACTGTCCGCTGGAGAAGCCATGACCGATATCGCCGAACGCGAGACATCGACGGGACGCCTTGAGCGGTTGCGTACGTCGCTCGCCTCTGTTCGCTCGCGCGGTAACCGCATGCCGGTGGAGCGACTTCTTGCACTGATCGGCGCGGCGCTGGTCGGTATCGGGATCCCGCTGATCATCCTCGGCTGGTACGGCGCAGCGCACACGCCGTATACGTTCGAGCAGATCCCGTACATGATCTCCGGCGGGCTGCTCGGACTGGCACTCACTATCTTGGGTGGTCTCTTCTATTTCGCCTACTGGCTGACACGGCAGGTGCACGAGACGCGCCGGCAGTCTGACCAGACCGAGGCCGTGTACCGGCGGATCGAAGCGATGCTTTCTTCGAACGGCCACGGAACGGCGGTGGCTGCGACGTCGAGCAGCGTCGCGACAGCGGAGTTCGTCACGACCGCGCGCGGGTCGATGTTCCACCGTCCCGACTGCGTCGTCGTAAAGGGACGAACTGACCTTCAACGGGTTTCCGGCGACGAGAAGGGCCTCAAGCCCTGCAAGATCTGCGATCCCCTCGGCGAGACGGCGGACGCCACAACCTAAGGCCTTCCCGGCCTCGTCTTGCCAGACAGAACGAGAACGTGTTCTACTCTTGCCGTGGAATTCAATCTGGCAGATCTCTTCGAATCCCTTGCCGACACCGTCGGGGAGCGCACCGCCGTCGTCTGCGGCGACCAACGCCTGACGTATGCAGAGCTCGATGCGCGCGCGAACCGCTTGGCGCATCACCTCCAGGCTGCAGGCGTGAAGCCCGGCGAGCACGTTGGCATGTACCTCTACAACGGCACCGAGTACGTCGAAGGATTGCTCGCATGCCTGAAGATGCGCGCGGTTCCGATCAACGTGAACTACCGGTACGTCGAGGACGAGCTGCGCTATCTGTTCAATGACGCCGACCTGGTCGGGGTGCTCCACCAGCGTGAGTTCGCGCCCCGTATCGCGGCGATCCGGGCCGACGTGCCGAAGCTGCGCGCGCTCGTCGCGGTGGGTGGGGGAGACGCAGACATCAGCGGGATCGGCTCCGTCGAGTACGAGGAGGCGCTGGCCGCACAATCGTCCGCGCGCGACTTCGACCCGCGATCACCGGACGACCTGTTCATCATCTACACGGGCGGGACGACCGGCATGCCGAAGGGCGTCATGTGGCGCCAGGAAGACCTCTTCTTCACGGGGATGGGCGGCGGCAACCCGCTCGGCGAGCCGGTCGAGAAGCCGGAGATGATCGCCCAGAATGCGCTGGCGCGGGACCCACAGATCGTTCAGTTCCCGATCGCGCCGCTAATCCACGGCGCCGCGCAACTCGCGGTCTTCATCGGCTTCAACTGGGGCGACAAGATCGTGCTGATCCCGCGCTTCGATCCCGACCTC